>JABAOE010000462.1_pt4 | contig 77462 bp, 71 predicted proteins | sample 7062141 | NCBI WGS metagenome assembly JABAOE01 (sample SAMN14538627, study PRJNA623070) | marine sediment metagenome | biome: marine biome [ENVO:00000428]; feature: marine pelagic biome [ENVO:01000023]; material: deep marine sediment [ENVO:00002113] | place: India: Gulf of Khambhat ... | reverse complement strand
ATGCTCGAAGCGCTTCGCGACGCCGGCGTCGGCATCGCATTCATCACGCTGCGGGTCGGGGCGGGCACTTTTCAGCCGCTTCGAAGCGACGACGTCGACGCGCACGTGATGCACGCGGAGCATGCCCGTGTGTCCGAGGCGGTCTGCGAGCAGGTGGCCGAGACGCGTCGCCGCGGCGGGCGCGTCGTCGCCGTCGGGACTACCAGCGTGCGGGCCCTGGAAAGCGCATCCGCCGGGGGCGTGCTGGCGCCATTCGAGGGCGAGACACGCCTGTTCATCAAGCCCGGCCATGTGTTCCGCTCGGTCGACGCGCTGCTCACCAACTTTCATCTCCCCGAATCGACCCTGCTGATGCTGGTGTGCGCATTCGCGGGCTTCGATAACGTCATGCGCGCTTACCGGCACGCGGTGGCGGCGCGCTACCGTTTCTTCAGCTATGGTGATGCCATGTTCGTGACGGCGGCCTCCCCGTGAGTCACATGAGCTTCGAGCTCATCGCCGGCGACGGCGCCGCGCGCCGGGGACGTCTGCGCTTTCCCCGCGGCACGGTGGACACACCCGTGTTCATGCCGGTCGGGACCTATGCAACGGTCAAGGCCATGACGCCGGAGGAGCTCGAGGAGTGCGGCACCGAGCTCATCGTCGCCAACACCTTTCACCTGATGCTGCGCCCGGGTGCCGAGCGCGTCGAAGCCCTGGGGGGGCTGCATGCGTTCATGCACTGGCAAAGGCCGATACTCACGGACTCCGGCGGCTTTCAGGTCTACAGCCTCGGCGACATGCGCCGTATCAGTGAAGAGGGGGTCGCGTTTCGATCGCCGGTGAACGGCGATGCCGTATTCCTCGACGCCGAGACCTCAATGGCGGTGCAACGACGCCTCGGCTCCGACATCGTCATGGCCTTCGACGACTGCACCCCGCTGCCGGCGAGCGAATCCGAGACGCGCGAGTCCATGGAGCGCACGTTGCGCTGGGCCGCCCGCTCGCTGCGCGCCCACGGCGACAGCGAGGCGGCGCTGTTCGGCATCGTTCAGGGCGGACTGCACCCCGGGCTGCGCAAGCGAAGCCTCGATGGGCTGATGGAGCTCGGCTTCGATGGCTACGCCCTCGGTGGGCTGTCGGTGGGAGAGACCCGTGCCGAGCGTGAGCAGGTGCTCGATGCCATCACCCCGGAGATGCCCGCCGACCGGCCGCGCTACCTGATGGGCGTCGGCACGCCCGCAGATATCGTCGAGGCGGTTCGGCGCGGCATCGACATGTTCGACTGCGTGCTGCCGACCCGCAACGCGCGAAACGGACACCTGTTCGTGCCCGGCGGGGTGGTGCGCATCCGCAACGCCCGCTATCGGGCCGACACCGCCCCGCTCGACGAGGCCTGCGGATGCTACACGTGCCGCCACTACAGTCGCGCCTACCTGCATCATCTGGACCGCTGCGGCGAGATTCTCGGGGCGCGGCTCGCCACCATCCATAATCTCTTTTACTACCAGACGCTGATGCGCAATCTGCGCCAGGCCATCGAGGCCGGCACCCTGGCGGACTTCGTCAGCGCGTTCCACGCGCGCTCGGGCTCTCGCAAGGCCTCCGACGAGGTGTCATAATCGCGCGTCCAGCGAAACTGTTGACGACTCGGGGATTCCGACATGGGTTTTTTCATTTCCGACGCGTATGCTCAAGCCGGTGGGCCTGGCGGGGGCGCTCCGTACGCCGATATCCTGTTCCTCGTCCTGCTGTTCGCCGTCTTCTACTTCCTGCTCATTCGACCGCAGCAGAAAAAGGCCAAGGAGCACAAGAAAATGGTCGAGGCCGTCCAGAAGGGCGATGAAGTGATTACCAATGGCGGCATCGCCGGTAAGGTAATCGAGGTGGGCGAGTCCTTTCTCACCGTGAACATCGCCGAAGGCGTGGATGTCAAGCTGCAGCGAAGCGCCATCGCGCAAACGCTGATCAAAGGAACGATCAAGTCCAGCTGAAGGCACGATTTTCCATCGGACAGCCGGCCCCGTGACGCGGCACCGACTCTCTGGCGACGATAGATGAACCAATATCCTCTCTGGAAATATCTGCTCATCGTGGCGGTGCTCGTCGTCGGCGTCTTTTTCGCGTTGCCGAATATCTATGGGAACAATCCGGCGGTACAGATCAAAGCGGATCGCGATGCACCTGTCGACGAGATTCTCGAAGGGCGCATCGTCGACGCGCTAAAGAGCGTCGGAATAAAGACGCTTCGTGTCGAGCGCGACGATCGCAGCCTGCTGCTTCGCTTTGCCGACGAGAACACTCAGCTCAAGGCTCAGGATCAAATAGGATCGGATCTCGGCTCCCAGTACGTGGTGGCGCTCAATCTGGCGCCGGCGACACCGGCCTGGCTCGAACGCCTCGGGGCACTGCCGATGTATCTGGGGCTCGATCTGCGCGGTGGCGTGCACTTTCTGATGGAAGTCGACATGGCCGGAGCAATCCGGCAGGCCGAGCAGCGGTATGCAGCCGATCTGCGCCAGATGCTTCGTGAGGAAAAGATCCGCTATGCGGGCATTTCCCGTCGGGACAGCGGTGGAGTGCTCCTCGCCTTTCGCGACAACGAGACGCGAGGGGACGCCTACAATCTCATCCGCCGCGAGCTGCCCGAGCTCGAGTTGACGGAGCGCGACAACGGAAAGCAGCCCGAGCTGCTGGCACGCATGAACCAGCGCTCGGTCGACGAGGTCATGCGTTTCGCGTTACAGCAGAACATCACCACGCTTCGCAATCGCGTCAACGAGCTCGGCGTGGCCGAGCCGGTCATTCAGCAGCAGGGAGCCGACCGCATCGTCGTGCAGCTCCCGGGCGTGCAGGATACGGCGAAGGCCAAAGAGATACTGGGCGCGACCGCGACGCTCGAGTTTCGGATGGTCGATACGGAGCACTCGGTGCAGGACGCCGTTGCCGGCCGAGTACCCCCGACAGCAAGGCTGTACCGCGAAAGCAACGGGTCGCCGATTCTGCTGCAGCGAAGCGTCATGCTCTCCGGCGACTACATAACCGACGCATCGTCGGGTATCGACCAGCAATCCGGGTCTCCGGCCGTATTCATCACGTTGGACGGCAAGGGAGCGAGCCTTTTTTCGAAACGCACCCGCGACAAGATTGGCCGGCCCATGGCGACCGTGTTCATCGAGAACAAATCCGAGACAGTCACCGTCGATGGGCAGGAGATCAAGCGGAGAACCACCGAAGAGACGGTCATCAACGTTGCGACCATTCGCGATCAGCTCGGCAAGCGATTCCAGATTACCGGACTCTCGACGACAGAAGAAGCGCGAGATCTGGCGTTGCTCCTGCGCGCCGGTGCGCTGGCGGCGCCTATCGAGATCATTGAGGAACGCACGGTGGGACCGAGCCTCGGCCAGGAAAACATCGAGCAAGGATTCCGATCGGTCATCATCGGATTCATCCTGGTGCTCATTCTCATGGCCATCTACTACAAGGTCTTTGGCATGGTCGCGAACCTGGCACTCACCTTCAATCTGGTCATGATCGTCGCGGTTCTTTCGATGCTGCAGGCAACGCTGACGCTGCCCGGCATCGCGGGAATCGTGCTCACCACCGGCATGGCGGTCGACGCCAATGTGCTGATATTCGAGCGGATCCGCGAGGAGATCCGCAACGGAAACACGCCCCAGGCGAGCATCGAAGCTGGTTACAAGAAGGCGTTGTCCACCATTGCAGACGCTAACATCACGACCTTGATTGCGGCCATCGTGCTATTTGGATTCGGAACGGGGCCGATAAAAGGTTTCGCGGTTACTCTTTCCATTGGCATCGTCACTTCCATGTTCACGGCGATCATGGGAACCCGCGCTGTGATCAATCTTTACTATGGCGGTCGGCGGGTCCAGAAGCTGCTTATCTAGATATGGAAATACTCAAGCGACAAACGAACTTCGACTTCATGGGACAGCGCAAGCTGGCCATGATCTTCTCCGGCGTGCTGCTGCTCGTTTCCGTGGTTTCCCTCGGCGTGCGCGGGCTGAACTATGGTATCGATTTCACCGGCGGCGTTCTCATCGAGGTCGGCTATCCGGATACGGCGGACCTCGTCCAGATCCGCACGGATCTCGCCTCGGCCGGATTTCCGGGGGCTACGGTTCAATACTTCGGCACCACGCACGATGTGCTGGTGCGTCTGGCTCCGCGCGAGGAAGTCAGCAAGGCGGAGCTCAGCAGCGAGGTTCTGAGGGTGCTCAGGAAAAGCGGCGGAGACATGCAGCTTCGCCGCGTGGAGTTTGTCGGGCCGCAGGTAGGAGAGGAGCTGCGGGAGCAGGGCGGGCTCGCCATGTTGATTGCGCTCGGCGCGATCCTCATCTACGTGTCGCTGCGCTTTCAGTGGAAATTCTCCCTTGGCGCCGTGGCGGCGTTGTTCCACGACGTGATCGTGACGATCGGATTTTTCTCTGTTCTTGGTCTCGAATTCAATCTCACGGTTCTCGCTGCGGTGCTTGCCGTCATCGGCTATTCTCTCAACGACACGATCGTGGTGTTCGACCGCGTGCGCGAAAATTTCCGAACCATGCGCAAGGGTACCGCTGTCGAGATATTCAACAGATCGCTCAATCAGACGTTGTCGCGCACGTTGATGACGTCTCTGACGACGTTGCTTGTTCTCGTCACGCTCTTCTTCCTCGGCGGAGAGCTCATTCACGAATTTTCGACCGCACTCATTGTCGGAGTCGTCATCGGAACGTACTCATCCATATACGTTGCCAGCACATCGGCGCTCGCGCTTGGCGTCATGAAAGCCGACCTCATGCCCGTCCAGAAGGAAGGTGCCGAAGCCGATGCCAGGCCGTGATAAATGGGACACGTTTGAATCAACCTGAAAGTCAGCCACCCTCGGGCGTGACGCGCCCGAAGCCGTTGGTTGCGGTCAAAGACCTGAATTTCCGCCGCGGCGACCGTTTGATATTCGATGGCGTCGACATCGAGATTCAGCGGGGAAAAATTACGGCCATCATGGGGCCGAGCGGGACGGGTAAGACCACTCTTCTAAAGCTCATCGCCGGTCAGTTGAGGCCCGACGCAGGATTCGTGAGCGTCGACGGTCTGGAGGTCCACAGCCTCTCCCGTGAACAGCTTTTCCTGCTGCGCCGACGCATGGGGATGCTGTTCCAGAGCGGTGCCTTACTGACCGATCTCGATGTTTTCGAAAATGTCGCGTTTCCTGTTCGCGAGCACACGGATCTGACCGAATCGATGATTCGAAATCTGGTCTTGATGAAGCTCGAAGCGGTAGGACTGCGCGGTGCGAGCCATCTGTATCCGCGAGAGCTTTCCGGTGGGATGGCAAGACGCGTTGCGCTCGCTCGCGCTATTGCGCTCGATCCGATGATGGTCATGTACGACGAGCCGTTCTCCGGCCAGGACCCGATTTCAATGGGTGTGCTCGTGCAGCTCATCCATCGTCTGAATGATGCGCTCAACCTGACAAGTATCATTGTCTCGCACGATGTGCCCGAAACCGCGTCAATCGCGGACTACATCTACGTTTTGTCTGAGGGTAAAGTGGTCGGTGAGGGCACGCCCGAGGAGCTCGGCAGATCGAGGTCCGAATGGGTCATGCAGTTCATGCACGGCCTCGCCGACGGTCCGGTGCCATTTCACTACCCCGCACCCGAGTTCTTCGATGATCTGATGGCGGAGCCGCTCAGGTGATCGAGGTTTTGCGCCGTTTCGGCCGCACGGGCCTGCGCTTTTTCGAGCGTCTCGGACGCGGCAATATTTTTTTCCTGCACGTGCTGGCCGGGGTGCCTGCGCTGGTGCTGCGTCCGACGCTGGTTATCGCGCAAACCTGGTCGGTCGGTGTGCGCTCGCTGATCATTACGGTGGTGTCGGGCACCTTCGTCGGCATGGTGCTCGGGCTGCAGGGCTATAATACCCTGGTAGATTTCGGTGCCGAGGAATCCCTGGGTGTGGTCGTTGCCCTGTCGCTCGTGCGAGAGCTGGGCCCGGTGGTGTCGGCGCTGCTTTTTGCCGGACGCGCGGGCTCTGCCCTGACCGCTGAGATCGGCCTGATGAAGGCCACCGAGCAGCTGGACGGGATGGAGATGATGGCTGTGGACCCTCTGCGCAGGGTGGTCGCGCCGCGCTTCATGGCAGGCGTGATCTCGATGCCCTTGCTCGCCGCCATGTTCAGCGCCGTCGGCGTGCTCGGCGGTTACTTCGTCGGTGTCGGTTTGCTGGGCGTGGACGAGGGTGCATTCTGGTCGCAGATGCAGTCCAAGGTGGACGTTTACGAAGATATCTTGAATGGCGTCATCAAAAGTCTGGTGTTCGGCGTCGTGGTGACCTGGATTGCGGTCTTCGAGGGTTACGATACGGTGCCGACATCCGAGGGCGTGAGCGCGGCGACGACGCGTACCGTGGTGCATTCGTCGCTAGCGGTGCTGGGGCTCGACTTCGTGCTGACGGCACTGATGTTCAACTGAAATAGACCGCTGGACGAAGGAACATGTACAGCAAGACCGTGGAGATTGGGGTCGGCGTATTCGTTGCGATGGGGCTCGCTGCGCTGCTGATGCTCGCCATGAAGGTCAGCAATCTCGCCGAGCTGACCGCGGCCGACGGGTATCAGGTTACGGCGCGCTTCGACAACATTGGCGGTCTCAAGGTGCGCGCCCCGGTGACCATGTCCGGCGTGCGCGTCGGGCGCGTGACTCAAATCGACTTCGACGACTCAACCTACGAGGCAGTCGTGCGATTCTCGATCGACCCCCGCTATATGCGAATTCCGCTCGATACATCGGCCAGCATCTACACTGCGGGGCTGCTTGGAGAGCAATACATCGGACTCGAGGCGGGCGGTGACGAGAATTTCCTGGCCGACGGGGATGAGATCACGCTGACCCAGTCGGCAATCGTGCTCGAGCAGGTGATCGGACAATTTCTCTACAGCAAGGCCGCGGAAGGCGGGAGCTAGGCTCGTGCCCAGCGGTGATCAGAAACGGGCTCGCGCCGACATTCAGCGGCTCGATACGCGCAGCTACGGGGTAAGTGGACCCATGACTTTCGATACGGTCACCGAGCTGTGGCGGCAGAGCGAGCACATGTTCGAAGACAACACCGTCCTCGAAATCGATCTCGCGCAGGTGACGCGAACCGACAGCGCCGGACTGTCCCTGCTGGTCGAGTGGATGCGCGGGGCGTCGCGCCAGAGCGGTCGCGTCGAGTTTCTGAATCTCCCTGACCAGATGCTGGCACTCGCCCGGGTTTCCAACGTCGAGCACCTGCTTGCAGGAAAGCGCAGCGAGCAACTGTCGTGACTCCGGAAGAGCTCAAGCATCTCATTGCCACCGCGTTCTCCGATGGTCACGTGGAGGTGACGGGCGATGGCCGTCACTTTTCCGCCGTCGTGGTCTCCGAGGCGTTTGCGGGCAAGAACATGATTTCCCAGCATCGCATGGTGTACGCGGCTCTCGGCGACCGCTTCGACACGGAGGCCGTGCACGCATTGTCTCTCAAGACCTATACGCCCGAGCAGTGGCAGGCACTGCAGGGGTGAGGGTGACACCGGAGACGCCGGACGGCTCGCTATGGACAAGCTCATAATCACTGGCGGTGTGCCGCTGACGGGCGAGATCAGGATTTCGGGGGCGAAGAACGCCGCCTTGCCGATTCTGGCCGCGACGTTGCTTACCGACGGCCCCATGACGATCGGTAACATTCCACATTTGCACGACGTGACGACGACCATGGAGCTGCTCGGACGCATGGGCGTCGAGCTGGTGGTCGACGAAACCATGAAAATCGAAGTCGATGCCAGCAGCATTCGCGAGTTTTACGCCCCCTACGAGCTGGTGAAGACCATGCGGGCCTCGATCCTGGTGCTGGGACCGCTGCTGTCCCGGCACGGCGAGGCACTCGTTTCGTTGCCCGGTGGCTGCGCCATCGGCTCGCGCCCGGTCAATCTGCACATTCACGGGCTCGCCAAAATGGGCGCCGACATCGAGGTCGAGGGCGGTTTCATCCGCGCTCGCGCGAAGCGACTGAAGGGTACCCGATTGGTCATGGACCTCGTTACGGTGACCGGCACCGAAAATCTCATGATGGCGGCGACGCTCGCCAAGGGGACCAGCGTCATTGAGAACGCGGCCCGCGAGCCGGAGGTGGTGGATCTGGCCAACTGCCTGATCTCCATGGGCGCCCGCATCGAGGGAGCCGGCACCGACACGATCACCATCGAGGGCGTGGACTCGCTCACCGGTACGCACTACGACGTGCTGCCCGATCGCATCGAGAGCGGCACCTTCCTGGTGGCTGCCGCCATCACCGGAGGCAGCGTCAAAATCAAAGACACCCGACCGGCGATGCTCGACGCGATACTGGAGAAGCTCGAGGAGGTCGGGGCGACACTCGAGGTCGGCGAGGACTGGATCAAGCTGGATATGACCGGCCGGCGTCCGAGCGCAGTCTCGGTGCGCACGTCACCCTACCCGGCGTTCCCCACCGACATGCAGGCACAGTTCACTGCGCTCAACGTGGTAGCGGAGGGCACCGGCGTGATCTCGGAGACGGTCTTCGAGAATCGATTCATGCACGTGCACGAGCTGCAGCGTATGGGGGCAGACATACGGCTCGAGGGAAACACGGCGGTGACCCAGGGTGTCGAGCAGCTGACGGCGGCACCGGTCATGGCCACGGATCTGCGTGCCTCGGCGAGTCTCGTGCTCGCAGGACTCGTCGCCGAAGGTGATACCATCGTCGACCGTATCTATCACATAGATCGGGGCTACGAAGGAATCGAGGAGAAGCTTGCCAAGCTCGGTGCCCGAATCCGGCGTGTCCCCGGCTGATCCGATCCCATGCTGACCATCGCCATCTCCAAAGGTCGCATCTATCGCGAAGCGCTGCCGCTTCTCGATGCGGCGGGTATTCGCCCCAACGACGACCCCGATACCAGCCGCAAGCTCCTGCTCGACACCAACCTCGCTGACGTCCGCCTGCTGGTCCTGCGGGCCCGGGACGTGCCGACCTTCGTCGAGCACGGCGCCGCCGACGCGGGAATCGCCGGCAAGGACGTGCTGCTCGAGCACGGCGGCGGCGGGCTCTACGAGCCGCTGGATCTCGGCATCGCCCGCTGCCGCATGGTGGTGGCGGCGCGCCGCGGCTGTGAGAGCCTGCCGAGGCGACCGCGGGTCGCGACCAAGTACGTGGTGAGCACGCGGCGCTACTTCGCGCAGAAGAGCGTGCAGGCCGAGATCATCGAGCTGTACGGCTCCATGGAGCTCGCGCCGCTCGTCGGGCTCGCCGATTGTATCGTCGATCTCGTTGACACAGGCGGCACCCTCGCGGCCAACGACCTCGTGGAAGTCGGGGACGTGTGCCCCATCAGCTCGCGGTTGGTCGTCAATCGAGCGTCGATGAAGATGAAGCACGAGCGCATGAAGGCTTTCATCGATAGTCTGGCGGATGCGGTGTCGAATGTGAGTGCGCAGGGAGCGGGCCGCGCCCGGGCGTCATGAAGTCGATTCGACGTCTTGCAACCAGCGATGCGGACTTCGAAGCCCGCTTCGCTGCGCTGCTCGATGCGGGCGCCGCGCGCGATCCGCAGGTCGAAAAAATCGTCGCGGACATCATCGCAGACATCCGGGCCCGCGGCGATGCGGCCCTGCTCGAGTACACGAGGCGGCTCGACGGCCGCGACGTTGCTGACGCAGCGTCGCTGCGCGTCGACGCCGATCGCCTCGTCAGGGCGCTCGACGATCTTGGCGCGGAGCAGCGCGAGGCGCTCGAGTTCGCGGCAGGACGCATACGCGATTACCACCAGCGTCAGCGTGAAGAGTCGTGGTCTTACCGGGAGGCCGACGGCACGCTGCTCGGGCAGCAGATCACGCCGCTGGATCGGGTCGGCGTCTACGTGCCGGGCGGAAAAGCCGCCTATCCCTCGTCGGTGCTGATGAACGTCATACCGGCCCGCGTCGCCGGCGTCGGCGAGATCATCATGACGGTGCCGGCCCCGCAGGGCGAGCTCAATCCACTGGTGCTGGCGGCCGCCAGCGCAGCCGGCGTCGACGCGGTTTTCACCATCGGCGGCGCCCAGGCGGTTGCGGCGCTCGCTCACGGCACGGACACCGTGCCCGCAGTCGACAAGATCGTCGGTCCGGGCAATGCCTACGTGGCCGAAGCCAAGCGCCAGCTATTCGGTGTGGTCGGCATCGACATGGTTGCAGGGCCATCGGAGATCCTGGTGCTGTGCGACGCGCACACATCGCCCGACTGGATCGCCATGGACCTGTTTTCCCAGGCCGAGCACGACGAGCAGGCCCGTGCCATCCTTCTGTGCCCGGACGCCGCCTTCATCGACGCAGTCGCCTCCGCCGTCGAGCGTCTGCTGCCGGGAATGGAGCGGGCCGCCGTCATCGACGCGGCGCTCGCGGCGCGCGGTGCATTCATCCATGTGCGCGACCTGGAGGAGGGCGTCGCCCTCGCCAATCGCATCGCGCCGGAGCATCTGGAGCTCGCCGTCGACGACCCGCAGGCGCTTTTGCCCCAAGTTCGTCACGCGGGCGCCGTGTTCCTCGGTCATCACACGCCTGAAGCGTTCGGCGACTACTGCGCAGGCCCCAACCACGTCCTGCCCACGGCGAGCACGGCGCGCTTCTCGTCGCCGCTCGGTGTTTACGATTTTCAGAAACGCACCAGCGTCATCGGCTGCACGCCCTGCGGCGCGGCGCGCCTCGCGACGAGCGCGGCAACGCTCGCGCGCGGCGAGGGTCTGACCGCCCACGCGCGCTCCGCGGAGCTGCGTGCCGGCGACGATGCCGGCAAGCGTGGGGCGGGCGATTGAGCGCGTCGCTCGAGGAGGACCGGGCCGAGCGCATCGCGCGGCTGATCCCGCCGGAGGTGCGCGCGCTCTCGGCCTACGCGGTGGCCGATTCGAGCGGCCTCATCAAGCTCGATGCGATGGAAAATCCCTACACGTGGCCGCCGGAGCTCGAAGACGCCTGGCTCGAGCGACTGCGCGGTGTCGGCGTCAACCGCTACCCGGATCCGAAAGCGTCCCGGCTCGATGCCCGGCTGCGCGCCGCCATGTCGGTGCCGGACTCGGCCGGTGTTCTGCTCGGTAACGGCTCCGACGAGCTCATCGAGCTGTTGATCCTCGCCATCGGGGGGCCGGGCAGCGTCGTGTTCGCGCCGGACCCGAGCTTTGCCATGTATGCTCTGGTAGCCCGCGCCACCGGCCGGCGCTTCGTCAGCGTGCCCCTCGACGCGGCGGACTTCAGCCTTTGCCCCGAGGCGACTCTGCAGGCAATCGACGAGCACCGACCGGCGCTCACCTTCCTTGCTTATCCCAACAATCCGACCGGCAACCTGTTCTCGACCGAGCACATGCACGCCATCCTGGATGCGACACCGGGCGTGGTCGTCGTCGACGAGGCCTATGCGCCGTTCGCAAAGGCGACCTTTTTCAGCGAGCTCGAGCGCAGGCCGAATCTGCTGGTTCTGCGCACGGTTTCCAAGCTCGGCCTGGCCGGCCTGCGGCTGGGGCTGCTCGCCGGGGATCCGGCGTGGATAGCGGAGCTCGACAAGTTGCGCTTGCCTTACAACATCAATGTCCTCACCCAGGTGACGGCCGATTTCGCGCTGTCGCGCTACGACATCCTCGAGGAGCAGACCGAGCGAATCATCCGCGACCGCGACGATCTCTACCAGCGCCTGTGCGCGTTGAGCAGCATCCGCGTATGGCCGAGCAGCGCAAACTTTCTGCTCGTTCGAACGCCGCCGGGCACCGGTAGCGCGACGGTGCAGCGGATTCGCGAACACGGCGTGCTCGTCAGAAACCTCGACGGCGCGAGCCCGTTGCTGCACGACTGCATGCGTGTCACGGTTGGAAGGCCGGAAGAGAATGCCGCCTTCGTGGCGGCGCTCGAAGCGTCTATTTCTGCCTGAGCTTCGGAAACACGTCGGCTGCGATGCGCTCGAACATCGGCAGCTGCTCGTCACGTTCCGGGTAGTAGACGCCGATGTCCGTTATACCCAGCTCGATGACGCGCTCGACCATATCGGTGAAGCGCGCCTCGGACTCGTAGTAGCTGATCATGCCACCGCTCGAACGCGATTTGAGGTCCAACATGAGGTAGGAACGCCGCAGCGAGCCGGGATCCCGGTCGAGCGCCGCGCAGTGCTCGTCGATCCGGGCGACTCGATCGCGGATTTCCGCCAGCTGCTCGTCGAACTCCGTCTTGAAGCTGAGACTGTTCCAGATGTCCGCGTAGCGGGCGGCTTTTTTCAGCATCACCGGTCCCATGGCCGCGATCATGATGGGAGGACGCGGCTTCTGCACCGGCCGCGGATTCATCAGCGCCTCATTGACCTCGTAGTACTGGCCCTTGTAGGTGGTCAACTCGTTGGTGAGAAGTCGGTCGACAATCTCGACGTACTCGTCGAAGCGAGCCGCGCGCTCCTTGTTGCTCCAGTTTGCAATGCCCATCATGTCGTAGGACGGATCGATGGGCAGCCCCAGGCCGAGCCCCACCTCGAGCCGTCCCCCGGAGATGTTGTCCACCGATAGCGCCTGGCGGGCGAGCATGGCTGGATTGTGAAGCGGGATCTGTGCGACACAGGTCGAGAGCCTGATTCGCGAGGTTTCGGCCGCCACCGCGGCTGCGTGGGTCCAGAGATCGAACCAGGGTGTCGACGTATTGGCCCAGTTCACGAAATGATCCGCCATCGCGACCAGGTCGAATCCCAGCGCCTCGGCTTTCAGGAAGCGCCCCAGCACCTCGTCCCAGGAAGCATTCGGAAGTATCAGCACCTGAAATCTCAGCTCGTGGGTCATGGTGGTCACCTCGCGGCTTTCTCGCAATCGCCGCAGATTATCCTTGTGGTGGCCTCTGTGCCACCGTGACGCTGACGTCGAGCGGCAGGCCCCCGCGCAGGATGCCGAGCGATGCCCGGGTGCCGGGTTTGATCCTGGCGATGGCATTGAGCGCGCTTTGAGGATCGCCAACCGGCGTGTCGTCGACACGGGTCAGCACGTCACCGGCGCGCAGGTCGGCCGCTGCAGCGGGGGTACCGGGTAGCACGTTCACCACGGTCACCGCGGGCTGTCGCTCGGTGCCGGGCTCGGCGAACTCCTGCACCTCGATGCCCAGCCAGCCGCGCACCACGTAGCCGTGGTCGACAATCTCCTGCATGACGCTGTAGGCGAGCGCCGCCGGGATGGCGAATCCGATCCCCTGGGACCCCCCCGAGTCGGAGTAGATGGCCGTGTTGATGCCGACCAGCTCGCCGTGGGGATTGATGAGCGCGCCTCCGGAATTGCCCGGGTTGATGGCGGCGTCGGTCTGGATGAAATCCTCGAAGGTGTTGAGGCCGATGCGGCTGCGACCGGTAGCGCTGACGATGCCCATGGTCACCGTCTGGCCGACGCCGAAGGGATTTCCGATGGCGAGCACGACGTCACCGACGCGTGCCTCGCGGGTCTCGTTGATGGCGATGATGGGCAGGGCATCGAGATCGATCTTGAGAACCGCCAGGTCGGTGTCGGGGTCGGTGCCGAACACGGTGGCACGGGTCTCACGGCCGTCCTGGAGCGCCACGTGAATCTCCTGCGCGGCGCGAACGAGATGGTGATTGGTCAGCACGAATCCGTCGGCACTCATGATCACACCGGAGCCCCGCCGCGGGGCGGCTCTCGGTCTCGGCGTCTCGGCATCGGCGAAGTAACGCCTGAGGAAGGGATCTTCGAGCAGCGGCTCGGGCAGGACGCCGACGCTGCTGGTGGTGAGCACGTTGACGACCGCCGGGGTGGCGCTCGCCACGGCTCGGGAGTAGGAGACCGCGTCGCCGCGCCCGTTCGGCCCGGATTCCCGTGTCGCCGGGATGTCCGGGATCCATTCGGGTTTGAGGACCAGCACCACGAAGGCGAGCGCCAGACCGGCGGTCACCGATTGAATCGCAAACCTGAGCGCCGTGACAGTTTTCATTTCGCGTGACCCGGGGCGTCTACCCGGCGTGCCCGGCGAGGCATGCCCTTGACCTCAATGCGCTGTTTATAGGATTCTTCAAAAGTTCGTGCGCAGGCCAGCTGAGCGCGTCGAACCCAGCCTGAAATGCCCGGAAATGCGACAACAATAGCACCTCCACAGGCAATCTCGAACAAGGAGCTATCCAGACGATGACTACCGATGTAGATGCCGGTCGGCGTCGCTTTCTCACCGCGACCGTTGGCGTCGTCGGCGGCGTTGCCGCGGCCGGCGTTGCCGTCCCGTACCTGGTGGCGTGGCAGCCGAGCGAGCGGGCTCGCGCCATCGGTGCGCCCATCGAGGTCGACATCAGCAAGATCGAGCCGGGTCAAATGCTGGTTCAGCAGTGGCGCGGCAAGCCCGTCTGGATCGTCAGCCGTCCGCCCGCGGTTCTGGAGGCGCTGCCCGGTCTCGACGCGCGCCTGCGGGATCCGGATTCCAGCCAGGATCAGCAGCCTCAGTATGCGCGTAACGAATTCCGCTCCATCAAGCCCGAGATTCTGGTGCTGATCGGTATCTGCACGCATCTTGGATGTGCGCCGTCCTATGTCAAGCAGGACGAGGCGCCGCTCGGCGCCGGCTGGCCGGGTGGATTTTTCTGCCCATGTCACGGCTCGAGGTTCGACTACGCGGGCCGCGTCTACTCAGGGGTGCCGGCGCCGACGAACCTGGTGGTGCCACCCCATATGTATGTGACTGATACGCGCATACTTATCGGCGCCGATGAGGGGAGTGCCTGATGAAAGCAATGTTGACCGGCCTGCTGCAATGGACCGATGCGCGCTTTCCGCTCACCAAGCTGTGGAACGAGCATCTCGCCAGGTACTACGCGCCCAAGAATTTCAACCTCTGGTACTACTTCGGCTCACTGGCGCTGGTGATGCTGGTAATACAGATCTTCTCGGGAATCTGGCTCACCATGTTTTACAAGCCGAGCGCGGAGGAAGCCTTCGCGTCCGTCGAGTACATCATGCGCGAAGTGCCCATGGGTTGGTTTATTCGTTACATGCATACGACGGGCGCTTCGTTCTTCTTCCTGGTCGTCTATCTGCACATGTTCCGAGGAATGATGTACGGCTCGTACAAGAACCCGCGCGAGCTCATCTGGATAATCGGGATGCTCATCTACCTCTGCATGATGGTCGAGGGGTTCTTCGGCTACCTTCTCCCGTGGGGGCAGATGTCGTACTGGGGCGCACAGGTCATCATCTCGCTGTTCGGTGCCCTGCCATTCGGGTTGGGTGAGCCGCTGACCCTGTGGATTCGCGGTGACTACGTGGTTGCCGATGCAACGTTGAACCGCTTCTTCGCGCTGCATGTTGCCGCCGTTCCGCTGGCGTTGTTGGCACTGATTGGCGCGCACATCATGGCTTTGCATGAAGTCGGGTCGAACAATCCGGACGGCATCGAGATCAAGAAGGATAAGGACGCCAGCGGCGTTCCGCGTGACGGCATTCCCTTTCATCCCTACTACACGGTGAAAGATATCTGGGGCCTCGCCATCTGCCTGATTCTGTTCGCAGGAGTGCTGTTCTTTGCACCTACCTTTTTCGGTTACTTCATCGAGAAACCGAATTTTGTTCCGGCAAATCCGCTGAAGACACCCGAGCATATTGCCCCGGTGTGGTATTTCACGCCCTATTACGCGATTTTGCGCGCCATTCCGGACAAGCTTACCGGGGTGATCGCGATGTTCGCCTCGGTGCTGATTTTCTTCTTCCTGCCGTGGCTCGACCGTCATCCAATCAAATCGATTCGCTATCGCGGCACCTTGTTCAGGCTCCTGCTGGGCACCTTCGTAATCACGTTCATCGTGCTTGGATATCTCGGCACGCAGGCGCCTACCCCGGCGAAGTCTGAGCTCGGATTCCGCCTCGGTGAGCTGTATTTCGCCTTTTTCCTGATTCTTTGGCTGTATAGCAAGGAACGCACCCAGAGCTTCAACTACACAGTACTCGGTATTGTTGCCGTGCTTCTCATTTTCTTCGATGCCATCAGATTCGACTCGGAGAATGGGGCCCTGATGCTCGTGAGCTCACTTCTGGTCATTGGTTACTTCGTGGTGTTCGTACTGGGCTCCATGTACACCAGGCTGAATCAACCGAAACCGGTTCCAGAGCGGGTGACGTGAAGATGAACAGAATCATTGCTGCGATTGTGCTCGGGCTTCTTCCTCTCGCGACGCTGGGGGCCGGCGGCGGCGTGACCCCGATGAGCGCCAACAACAATCTCGAGGACAACACGTCTTTACAGCGTGGCGCCAAGGTATTTGTGAACTTCTGCATGGGCTGTCACTCGATGGGCTACATGCGTTACAGCCGCATGGCGGACGACATCGGGCTCGAGCGTGATCTGGTAGCCCAGCATCTGATGTTCACCACCGAAAAGATTGGTGATCCCATGAAGATCGCCATGAGGGTAGACGACGCGTCCGGCTGGTTCGGTGTCGCGCCGCCGGATCTTTCCGTGATCGCGCGGGCGCGGGGTGTCGACTGGCTCTACACGTACCTCACGACGTTCTACGCGGATCCTGACCCCGCGCGGCCGTTCGGAGTCAACAACGTCATGTTTCCCGATGTCGGCATGCCGCACGTTCTCTGGCCGCTGCAGGGCGTGCAGAGCTACATCAAGGCGGAACGCCCGGCGAATACCGTCTCGGAGCAGGTTGTGAGGATCGAATCGGACGAAAGCGGATTCGCGCTCTCGACATCTGTCACGACCAAAGACGGTGAGACGGCGCATGTGACCGACAGGCTGGAGGTCACGGTGCCGGGGTCGATGACGCCGGCAGAGTATCGCAAGACGGTGCGCGATCTCGTGAATTTTCTCGATTATGCGGGTGAGCCTGTCAAGCTGCTGCGGTTCCAGATAGGCTTCTGGGCACTGCTACTACTCGCCGTCTTTGCCGTGGCGGCACGGCTCCTATACAAGGAATATTGGAGAGACGTGCACTGAGGCAGGCGCCCCGGGTGCCTGACCGCACGCGGACGGACGTGCCACACGCGCCCTGGAGGCCGGACTTTTTCAGACCGGATCGCTACAATAGCCGGTTTGACTCAATGCTCGTGGAGACTGATGCATGGCTATCCTGGCCAATCGTAGATCCGTCATGACCCTGTATTCGGACGCCCTCGACCCCGCTAGCCATGCGGTCCGTTTCGTACTCGCGGAGAAGGCGATCAATGTCGAGATTCACACCGTCACGCCAGACAATCGGCCGGAAGACCTGAACGACCTCAATCCCTATAACAACGTATTGACGCTGGTGGACAGGGAGCTGGTGCTCTACGAGCCGCACATCATCATGGAGTATCTCGACGAGCGCTTTCCGCATCCGCCGCTGATGCCGGTGGACCCGGTGGCACGTGCAAGCAACAGACTGTATCGATACAGAATCAAGCGCGACATCTACAGCCTGGTGTCAGACATCGAATCCGGCGACGCCGCAAAGGTCGATGCGGCCCGCAAGAGCCTGCGTGATCATCTCACGGCCGTGGCACCGGTATTTACACAAAAGCCCTATTTCATGTCGGACGATTACTCGCTCGCCGATTGTTATTTGGCGCCGCTGCTTTGGCGATTGCCGCATTACCGCGTCAATCTGCCGCGACAGGCGAAGCCGCTCCAGCAGTATGCACAGAGGTTGTTCGAGCGCGAAGCGTTCGAAGCGAGCCTTTCGGATGCCGAGAGGGAGATGGGTGAACGCTGAGCTTTTCCATGACCTCCAGTCGGCCTTATCTGATCCGCGCTATCCATGAATGGATCGTCGACAACGGCATGACGCCACATATCGTGGTAAATGCCGAAGCCGAAGGCGTTCGTGTTCCTCAGGGTTACGTGAATGACGGCCAGATCTCCCTGAATATCTCCGCCGGCGCCGTGCACGGCTTCTCCATGGACAATGATTGGATTCTGTTCGATGCGCGCTTTGGCGGGAAACCCTTCCAGGTCAGCGTTCCCACAGGCGCGGTGATGGCGATCTTCGCCAGAGAGAACGGCGCGGGCATGTCCTTCAGCGAGGAAGAGCACGGGGGCGATCCACCGCCCGAACCGCAGGACAAGGGCAAAAAGAAAAGCAGCGGCGGGCCGGCGCTGCGAATCGTGAAGTAGCTCAGAATTCCCGGGCGCCCTCGGGAAGATAGACCGATTCGACGCGGAAGCCGGACAGGGTGATACTGCCGACCCTGCGATCGTGTCCATCGGCGCTGAATTCGAATTCGTAGGTCCGGCGCAGCTGCAGCCAGCCGGGGGAGCCACGCACGATTCCCAACCGCGCGAGCGCGACAGTGTCGTCGAGAAACTGGTGTCCCCTGTGCGCACAGGCTTCACGACTGACGCGGATGGCCTCCTCCCTGGCGCGCAGCGTATTGCGCCAGAACACGAGCACGCCGGCTATGACGGCGAGCAAGATGAGCAGGTCCTCCTGTGCAAACCACATCTGGAGTGAATCGATTACGGAGCAGTCATGGTTACCGTGAAGGTTGGAGACATCACTCAACTACATGTCGATGCCATCGTCAATGCCGCCAACTCCTCGCTGTTGGGAGGCGGTGGTGTGGACGGGGCCATCCATCGAGCGGCCGGCCCGGGCCTGCTCGAGGAATGCCGCACCCTCGGTGGCTGCAAAACGGGCGACGCGAAGCTCACGGCGGGCTACGATCTTCCCGCCCGTTTCGTCATTCATACGGTCGGACCCGTGTGGACAGGGGGACAGAGCGGGGAGCCGGCACTGCTCGAGAGCTGTTACCGGCGCTGTTTCGAGCTCGCCCTGGAGCGCGGCGTCAGCACCATCGCGTTTCCAGCCATCAGCACCGGCGTATACGGCTATCCGAAGGACGCGGCTGCCGGAATTGCCACATCGGTCATGCGCGAGCACGAGGACCGGTTTGCCGAGATCGTCGCCTGCTGCTTCAGCGAGCAGGACGCGTCGGTCTACCGTCATGCGCTCGAATAGCGGTCCGGTGGTTGGCTCTCGTACTCAGAAGCCTTCACGACTTCCCACAGCAACGCGGCCCTCTCCACTCAAGCCGTGAACGCATTTCGGATCCATTCCAATCGATGCGCGTTGTCTCTTCTCGTTATCGACACGACATCGAAGCGGCATTTCGCGACAATATTGGCGTGGCGCTGGAGGTAATGCTCTGCGCTCGATATCAGGCGAGCCTGTTTTCTCGCGTCGACACTATCGGCGCCCGACCCGAAGTCCGTACGACTGCGCAGCCGTACCTCGATGAAGGCGATGGTTTCTGTGTCGCGCATGACCAGATCGATTTCACCGTGCCGGCATCGGTAGTTGCGGGTTATCAGCAGGAGGCCGCGGTCGATGAGATGTCTGCAGGCCAGGTCCTCGGCCCAGGATCCGAGCCGCAGGGCGCTCCCCCGGGTCGCTGGCACTAGCGGGTCGGTTGTGGTTCGCCCGTCAGCAACCGCGGTCTGCCTCGAACGAATCGCGCCCACGAGAGCTGGCGATCGATCTTGTTTTGCTCGTTGAGCGACAGCTTGCCGGTCGCGCCCTGAAATTCCGTGTAATGCTGGGCGCGCAGCCGGCCGAGCTCCTTGACCAGGTGGTAGCCATCGACACCGAAAGCATAAAGGCGCACGAACGCCTTGAACGAATCGCCCCACAGGGTCTCGACGTTGCGGCGCAGCTCGGCGCTGCGCGCTGCCGGGTCGAGCACCCAGGGCATGTCGCCGAAGACGACCCCTTCGACATCCCTGTCGGCGGTGGCGTCGGCAATGCCGGAATAGACGTGCGAGGTCGCGTAAACGGGCAGGTCCTGCGCCTGGTGGAATTCGAGCTGCGGGCGCAGCTGTCGGGCCTGAACGGGAAAGGCCGCCATGAAAACGAAATCCACATCGCGGCGCCGGCGTGCCTCCTTTTTGATGTCGACGCCCAGCACCTGGCGCAATGAACGGTATCGGGACTCGCTGCCATCGATGTCCAATAGCTTTCTGACGGGCGTCGACATGTCCGATCCATCGTTCAGGTAGGTCTGCACCTCGACGACCCGGCCTCCGAGCTTCTCCCACGCCTGCGCGAACGCGCCGGCTACCCGTTCGCCCCACGCACCTGCCGGGGCCAGCACCGCGGCGTTGCTGTGGTCGGCAAACCACGCGTACTCGGCAACGAGCTTTGCTTCCGATTCCGGCGAGAGGGCGAACTGGAAAAGACCGGTCGTCGGCATCGCGGCCGAGCGCTCGCTGTCGGTACCGTTGTCGGTATCGGCGTGATTGAGGGTCAGCGTCGGCACTGGAAGGGCGGCGCTCTCGGCCAGTCGCGCCACCGATGCTCGCCGGAGCGGACCGACGACGAAATCCGCCCCTTCCTCGACGACCTGGTCGTAGACGCTGCGAACGTCGCCGCTCGAGGTGTCGCGCACGATGACGGCCGGCCGGTTCTGGACGTCGGGATCCGCGAACCACGCGGCCATGAAACCGTCGCGCACCGCCTCGGCAGCCTTGCCGAACTGGCCTTCGAATGGCAGCAGCAGCGCCACGCTTCGCGCCGGCGACCAGGCGAAGTGACCGTCGTCCATGAGCATCGGAACAACCGATTCGCCGGCCGGGTGCCCCGGGTAACGATGTCGCCAAAGGGCCACCGCCTGCGAGAGCGCGACCGGATCGGTGAGCGTTGCCGATCCGATGGCGGCGAGCTCGATCCAGCCGCCGAGGGTGCTCGGTGGCGGAATGTGCGCCGCCTCGAGAGCCTCGGGTGAGAGCTGGGTGAGCGACTGCCAGATGCGCCGGCGATTCTCGTTGAGCGCGGCGCCGTCGGTGACGAGCAGCTCGAGCTGGACCCGCTCGCGCGCGGACGCGAGGTGCTCGCCGGCCGCCTCCAGCGCGTCGGCGCGCACGCTACGGTAACGCGCCACGAGATCCGGCGGCGCGTCTTCGCGCGGGGCCGCGGCGAGCAGCCTGAGCGCCTCGTCGGTGCGTTCATCCACCAGCGCCAGCTGCGCCTCGACCAGGTTTCGGCGCACCTGCAGGTCCCGCGACGGCGTTGGCGCACCGCTCTCGGCGAGGATGCGACGTGCGGCGTCCGGCCTTTTGGCGAGCACGAAGGCCGAGGCCGCTTCGAGCCGGTAACGCATCGCCGCGTCGCCCGCGGAGAGCTCGGCGAGACGCAGAAACTCCTGGGCCGCCGGCAGGTACTCACCGCTCTGCATGTGCGTCCTCGCCACGCGCGTCGCCTCGCTGTCCGGCTCGACGGCACGTTGCGGAGCGGTTTCGCAGGCCGAGATCAGCACGGCTGAAACGACGAGGCTGGCGAATGTGCGCGCAATAGACATGAAGTGTCGAGTATGAACCACGGTCGTGGCTCCGCTTTCGAGGCGGCGGTCGGCGTGGATTGTGCTGCAAAGCGGTGCTCTCCGCCACCCCGAGAGCAGCCGCCAACCGCATGCGGGAGAATGGCCGACGTTTGCACTTCCACAGGTCGACATCGGCGGATCCCATCGGTCGCATCGCGACCCATGGCGGGCGCTGGCGCGTAGAATGCGATCTCCCGCGCTGAGGTGGAAATTCGATGAACAGCGAGGACCGCAGCTCGACGCCACGCGACCCGCAACGCAGCTCCGGCGCGCTGTACGTGGTCGCGACCCCCATCGGCAATCTTGCGGATATCGGTCGCCGCGCGCTCGACGTCCTGGCGGGCGCGGACCTGATTCTCGCCGAGGATACGCGTCACAGCGCCAAGCTGCTGTCGCACTACGGCATTTCGACCGCCTGTCGTTCCTTTCACGAGCACAACGAGGCGCGCCAGGTCGCGCAGGTGGTGAAACGCATCGCCGACGGCGCGCACGTCGCGCTGATCTGCGATGCCGGCACGCCGCTTGTCAGCGATCCGGGCTTTCGCCTGGTGGCCGCGCTGCGCGAGCAGGGCCTGGCGGTCATCCCGGTGCCGGGGCCGAGCGCTGCGATTTGCGCGCTGAGCGTCGCCGGCCTGCCCACCGACCGGTTCTGCTTCGAAGGCTTTCTTCCCAGCCGCTCGAGCGCGCGCCGGCGCGTGCTGCACACGCTCGCGCGCGAGCCGCGCACGTTGATCTTCTACGAATCGCCGCGCCGGCTGCTGTCCGCCGTCGCCGACATGGCCGTCGAGTTCGGCGACGCGCGACGCGCGGTGCTGGCGCGGGAGCTCACCAAGATCCACGAGAGCGTCATCAGCGGCACGCTCGCCGAGCTGCGCGATTGGCTCGCGGCGCACGCCGAGCAGCGCCGCGGCGAGTGCGTGATCGTCGTCGCGGGCGCGGCCCGTGACAGCGACGACGGGCTCGCGGGTGGCGTCGACCCCGAGGCGCTTCTGCGCGTGCTCATCGAGGCGCTGCCGGTCAAGCAGGCGGTGGCGGTGGCGGCCCGCGTCACCGGCATCAAGCGCAACGTGCTCTACCGCCAGGCGCTGGCGCTCGCCGCCCGCGGGCGCGAAGACGGCTAGCGCTGCGCGGGCGTGCCTTGATCTGCCGAGCGCCAGCCCCGACACTGGTTTATGGGAGTCGGCCAGGCAGTCGCCGTGCCGCGGCCATGCCGCTCGGCGCGGAGGAAAGTCCGGGCTCCAAAGGGCAGGGTGCCAGGTAACACCTGGGGGGCGCGAGCCCACGGAAAGTGCCACAGAAAAGATACCGCCACGCCAGCAATGGCGCGGTAAGGGTGAAATGGTGCGGTAAGAGCGCACCGCGCCGCTGGTAACAGCGGCGGCAGGGTAAACCCCACCCGGAGCAAGACCAAATAGGGGAGCATAGTGTGGCCCGCACGGCTCCCGGGTAGGTCGCGTGAGGTGTGCGGCGACGTACATCCCAGATGAATGGCTGCCCACGACAGAACCCGGCTTATCGGCCGGCTCCCATCTGCCTGCTACGCGGGCAGACGGGAGCTGCGCGTCGCGCGCAGGCTCCGTTTAGAGCTTTCCGGCGCTGCGCGGCCCCCCCGGGGCCTCGCGGATTCGAGGGGAGCGGGGTCGGGACCGCGCCTCGTTCATAACCCTCACCCCTGACGCCTCTCCCATCGGGGCAGAGGCGGATCCTTTGTTTAGTTCCTGGAAGTGGGGCGATTTCGGGCAATCGCGGCCGCCCGCGCTCGGCCCGGCCCGCCTTTTGACAATTCGCTTTAAGTGTTGAGGGCAACAGGATGATGGGGAACAGGTTCTTCCATCGCGGTTCGGATCGGCGCCGGCCCGTCTGACACGGTTTGTCTCTAAGTCACTGTCTCATAAGCAAGATTTCGCCAGATTTCGGGGCGATTTTCTTGACACCGGCAGAGCCCAGTAACCATAATTTGCGCCAGTGGGAGATTGTGGGGAAAAGTGGATCTTTGGGGATGTTCGGGGATAGCAAGTGTTTCGAGGCGAGTATTCACTCAGCCTAGACGCGAAGGGACGTCTGGCCATTCCCAGCCGCTATCGGCAGCGGCTGGTGGAGACCTGCGGCGGCAAGCTGATCGTCACCATCAGCCTGCTCGAGCGCTGTCTCGTCGTCTATCCATTCCCCCGCTGGCAGCGCATCGAGGACGAGCTCAAGGGACTGCCGGCCCTGGACCAGAAAGCTCAGGCGATCAACCACCTGCTCATCGGCCACGCCGTCGACTGCGACATGGACTCCCAGGGCCGCGTGCTGCTCACGCAGACCCTGCGCGGCTTCGCCGGCCTCGACAAACGCATCATGATGGTCGGGCAGGTGGACAAGTTCGAGCTCTGGGACGAGGCGGGCTGGAACCAGCGCCGCGAAGAGCTGCTCGGCGCGGTTCCCCAGCTCCACGAGGAACCCTCCGATGCCTTGCGCAATCTGGTCCTCTAGGAGCGATGACCGACGCACATGGGCGCGCGCACGTACCGGTTCTACTCGCCGAGGTCATCGATGGCCTGCGCGTGCTCAGCGACGGCATCTACATGGACTGCACCTTCGGCCGCGGCGGTCACACGCGCGCGCTGCTGGAGAGGCTCGGATCGTCTGGACGGGTGATCGCCATCGACACAGACCCTGAAGCCGTCGCCGCGGGCCGCGCACTGGCCGCGCAGGACGCGCGCGTGAGCGTCGAGCAGGCCAACTTCGATCGCGTCGCAGCGGTGGCCGCCGAGCATCACGTGACCGGACGCGTGGACGGCATGCTCTTCGATCTCGGCGTGTCCTCACCGCAGCTCGACGACCCCGCGCGGGGCTTTGGATTTCAGGAGGACGGTCCGCTCGACATGCGCATGGACCCCGCTGTCGGGCAAAGCGCCGCCGCCTGGCTGGCCAACGCGCCCGCCGAGGACATCGCGCGCGTGCTGCGCGAGTTCGGCGAGGAGCGCCACGCCCGGCGCATCGCCCGTGCGATTGTCGTCCAGCGCGGCCAGCGTGCCATCGAGACCACCCGCCAGCTCGCGGAAATCGTCGCCGCCAGCCGGCCGCGCGCCGGCGCCGGGCGCCGGCACCCGGCGACGCGCACCTTCCAGGCGATCCGCATCCACGTCAACGGCGAGCTCGAGGCGCTCGACGCGGCGCTGGAGCAGGTGCCGGGCATCCTCGCCGCCGGCGGCCGGCTCGCCGTCGTCAGCTTCCACTCCCTCGAGGACCGCCGGGTGAAGCGTTTCATGCGTGCGCACGCGCGCCCGCCGTCGGCGCCGAAAGGCATGCCGGTCACGCCCGCGGGGCCGCCGCCGTTGCTGCGCATCGTCGGACGCGCCGTGCGCGCGGGCGCCGAAGAGGTGCGCGCCAACCCGCGCGCGCGCAGCGCCGTTCTGCGCATTGCGGAACGCCGCCCGTGAGTCGGCGCCTTGCTTTGAACGCGACGATCGCAATTGCGCTGCTCGCTTCGGCGGTGGCGACGGTGTACGTGCAGCACCACCGGCGCATGCAGTTCGTCGAGCTGCGCAAGCTCGAGCGAGAGCGCGACCGCCTGCAGGTCGAATGGGGCCAGTTGAAACTCGAGCAGAGCACCTGGGCGACCCACGAGCGCATCGAGCGTCTCGCTCTCGAGAAGCTCGATTTGCACATGCCACCGGCGGCCGACGTGGTTCTGGTCAACCCATGAGGAGCGCGGCGTGAAGGACACAGAGCGAGGACGCTTTGCGGGCCGTCGGCTGCTCGTCCGGCTGCTGCTGCTGATGGTCACCGCCGGCCTGCTGTGGCGGGCGGTGGACCTCCAGCACACGGAGAAGGACTTTCTCATCGGTCAGGGCGACGCCCGCCACCTGCGCGTGATGGCGATTGCCTCGCACCGCGGCAAGATCCTCGATCGCAACGGCGTGCCGCTGGCCATCTCCACGCCGGTGGATTCCGTCTGGGCCAATCCGGGCGAGCTCGCCACGGCGAGAAACCGCTGGAAGGAGCTGGGACCCCTGCTGGGGCTGGATCTGGAGCACCTGGAGCGCGTCATCGCACAGCGCCGCGCGCGCGAATTCGTCTATCTGAAACGCCACGTGCCGCCGCACCTGGCCGAAGCGGTGCAGACGATCGGCGTGCCCGGCGTGTACCTGCAGCGTGAGTACCGACGCTACTATCCGCTCGGTGAGGTGGCTGCTCACGTGGTCGGCTTCACCAACGTCGACGACATCGGGCAGGAAGGCATCGAGCTCGCCTTCGAACAGCGCCTGCGCGGCGTCGCCGGCGCGCGGCGCGTGCTGCGCGATCGACTCGGACGCGTGGTCGAGGAGGTCGAGAGCATGAGCGCGCCCAAGGCCGGCGGCGACCTCGGTCTCAGCCTGGACACGCGAATTCAATACCTCGCTTACCGCGCCCTGCTCGGGGCGGTCAAGCGCAGCCGGGCGCGCGGCGGATCGGTGGTGGTGCTCGAGGCGCGTAGCGGCGAGGTGCTGGCAATGGTCAACCAGCCCGCCTACAACCCCAACAATCGTGCCGATCGCGTCAGCGCGCGCTATCGCAATCGGGCTGTCACCGATGTCTTCGAGCCTGGCTCCACCATCAAGCCCTTCACCATCGCCTCCGCGCTCGAGAGCGGTCGTTTCCAGCTGCGCTCAGCCATCGACACGCACCCGGGTGTGCTCAAGATCGGCAAGTACACGGTCCGCGATCGGCGCAATCTCGGCGTCATCGACATGCCGACCCTCATGCAGAAGTCGAGCAACGTCGGCGCCACCCGGCTCGCGCTCGCTCTCGAGCCGCGCGAGCTGTGGCAGACCCTCACGCGGGTCGGCTTCGGCTCCGCCACCGGCAGCGGTTTTCCCGGCGAGTCCGACGGCGTGCTCACCCACTACTTCGACTGGGGCACGATTCACCGCGCCACGCTGTCTTTCGGTTACGGGCTGTCGGTGAGCGCCCTGCAGCTCGCACAGGCCTACTCGGTCATCGCCAACGACGGACGCTTCGTACGCGTGTCGTTTCAGCGCCTCGACCAGCCGGTCGAAGGCGTGCCGGTGATGCGTCGCGAGACGGCGAGCGCCCTGCGCGGGATGCTGGAAAGCGTTGTCGGCCCGGACGGCACCGCGCAACGCGCACGCGTGCCCGGCTACCGCGTCGGCGGCAAGACCGGCACGGTGCGCAAGTCCATCACCGGCGGCTACGCCGAGGACCGTTACAAGGCCGTGTTCGCGGGCATGGCACCGATCAGTGAGCCGCGGCTGGTGGTGGTGGTGGTCATCGACGAGCCCGGTGGCGAGGCCTACTACGGCGGTGAGGTGGCGGCGCCGGTGTATGCGGAAATCATGGCGCGCAGCATGCGCGTGCTCGCCATTACACCCGACGACCCGGCGCTCATCCGGCGCCAGGTGGACTTCGGACCGCCGCCGTCCGAGGCGACCCGCTGGGCGTACGCGCCCAACGTGGCGCCGGCGGAAACCCTGCCGGCCGGGGTGGTGCAATGATGGCCGCCGCGCCCCTGTCGACCCGCTGGCGGCTCGCGGGACTGCTCGACGGATGGGTCGACGTGCCCGACACCCACGACGTGCCGGTGTCGGGTCTCAGCGCCGACAGCCGCACGGTGAGGCCGGGCTGCGTGTTCATCGTCCGACGCGGCGCGACCACCGACGGCGCGCGCTACATCGACGAGGCGCTGAGGGCGGGCGCGGTGGCGCTGCTGCGCCAGGGTGAGCCTGGATCGATGCTGCGCCCGGACGGTGTCGTCGAGGTGCGGGTGGCGGACGTGGCGACGACCACGGGGCGCGTGGCGGATCGTTTCTACGACCATCCGTCGAAGGACCTGGAAGTGGTCGGCATCACCGGTACCAACGGCAAGACCTCGGTCAGTCACTTCCTCGCGCAGGTGCTGAGCGCCGGCGGCACGCAGAGCTGCGGCGTCCTCGGTACCCTCGGACACGGTCTCTACGGTGCACTGCAGCCGGGCGAGTTGACGACGCCGGATGCCATCACGGTGCACCGGCGGCTGGCGGAGCTGCGCGCCGCGGGCGCGCGCCGGGCGGTCATGGAAGTGTCCTCCCATGCGCTCGATCAGGGTCGCGTCGCCGGCGTCGCGTTCGACGGTGCCGTGTTCACCAACCTGACCCGCGACCATCTCGACTATCACGGTGGCATGCAGGCCTACGGCGATGCCAAGCGCGCGCTGTTCGAATGTCCCGACCTGCGTTACGCAGCCATCAATGCCGACGACGCCTTCGGCGCGGATCTGCTCGCGCACGCGCGCGCCGGTGTGCGCTGCGTCGCCTACGGCATCGACGCCGGCTCGGGCGCGCTCGCTGAAACCGGGGATCGGCGCTGGCTTCGCGCACGCATCGACGACGCGGCAGCCGACGCGGCGATCGCATTGTCCATCTCCGGCACGTTCGGCGAGGGCAGGCTGCAGAGCGGGCTGGTCGGGCGCTTCAACGCCTACAACCTGCTCGCAGCGCTGGCCGTGCTGCTGCTCATGGAGTGGCCGCTCGAGGCGGCCCTGGCAGCGCTCGCAACCGTCGAGGCGCCGCCGGGTCGCATGCAGCGCTTCGGCGGCAGCGGCGGCGAGCCGCTGGTGGTGGTGGATTACTCGCACACGCCGGATTCGCTTGCTCGCGCCCTCGAGAGTCTGCGCGATCGGTGCGCCGGCACGCTCTGGTGCGTGTTCGGCGCCGGTGGCGATCGCGACCGCGGCAAGCGACCGATGATGGGTGCCGCCGCGGCCGCCCACGCCGATGCCATCGTGCTCACCGATGACAATCCGCGCAACGAGGACGGCGATCGCATCATCGAGGATATCCGCGCAGGCATACCGGCGGATTTCCGCACCCTCGCCGAGCGCGACCGCGCCGCCGCCATCCGGCTGGCGCTCGACGCCGCCGCTGCCGGGGACGTCGTCCTGGTCGCGGGCAAGGGGCACGAGAGCTACCAGGAGTCGCAGGGAAAGCGCAGGCCGTTCAGCGACGCCGCGGCGGTGCGCGCGGCTCTGGAGGCGCGGCGCTCATGATACGCATGCAGGTGGCGGAAGCGGCGGCAGCCTTGCGGGCGCAGTTCAGCGACGGCCGCACCGAGTTCACCGGCTGCAGCACCGACTCGCGCAGCTGCGGGCGCGCGCAGCTTTTCGTCGCGCTCGCGGGGCCCAATCACGACGGCCATGCCCACGTCGCCGAGGCCGGGCGCCGGGGCGCGGCGGCGGCGATGGTGTCGCGGGCCGTCGATGCGCGCATTCCGACGATCCGCGTCGACGACACGCTGGTGGCGCTCGGCGCGCTGGCGGCGCACTGGCGCGGCCGCTTCGAGCTGCCGGTGATCGGCGTGACCGGCAGCAACGGCAAGACCACGGTGAAGGAGATGCTGGCCGCGATCCTGCGCACCGGGGCGCCGGTGCTGGCCACGCGCGGAAACCTGAACAACGAGATCGGGCTGCCGCTCACGCTGATGGAGCTCGGTGCGGAGCACCGCACGGCGGTCATCGAGATGGGCGCCAATCATCCCGGCGAGATTGCCCGCCTCGCCGAGCTCGCGCGTCCCCACGTAGGGGTCATCACCCAGTGCGCGCCGGCGCATCTCGAGGGTTTCGGCAGCATCGAGGGTGTCGCGCGCGCCAAGGGCGAGCTGCTCGAGCATCTCGACGGCGACGGCACCGCCGTCATCAACGCCGACGATGCCTTCGCGCCGCTGTGGCGCGAGCTCGCCGGCACCCGCCGCGTCCTCAGCTTCGCCATCGATGCTGCCGCCGAGGTGCGCGCCAAGTGGCGCGAAGAGCGTGCCGGCAGCCGGGTCGTGCTGGCGACGCCGCAGGGCGACATCGAGCTGCACCTGGCGCTGCCCGGGCGTCACAACGTCGCCAACGCGGCCGCGGCGTGCGCCGCCGCGCTCGCCGTCGGCGCCACGCCCGAGATCATCGCCGCCGGCCTCGAGAGCATGCGACCGGTGCCGGGGCGCCTGGAAGTGAAAACCGTCGCCGGCGACGTGTGCATCATCGACGACACCTACAATGCCAATCCGGCTTCCCTGGAGGCCGGTCTCGAAGTGCTCGCGGCGTTCCCGGGACATCACTGGCTGGTGCTCGGCGACATGGCGGAGCTCGGTGAGGATGCGACGACCTATCACCGACAGGTAGCCGAGCGCGTGCGCGCGCACGGCGTGGAGAGACTCCTGACCGTCGGCGAGCTCAGTCGGCTGACCACCCGGCAGTTCGGTGCCGGTGCCGAGCACCATGCGTCCATGGACGCGCTCATCGCGACGCTCAAGGGCTCGCTCGGGCCGCACACCACGGTGCTCGTCAAGGGGTCACGCTCCATGGGCATGGAGCGGGTGGTCGCGGCGCTGACATCGGAGTGAACCATGCTGTTGCAGCTCACTGAGTATCTGAGCCAGTTTCACAGCGGCTTCGGCGTCTTTCAGTATCTGACTCTGCGCGCCATTCTCGGCGCGCTCACCGCGCTCACCATTTCGCTGATCGTCGGCCCGTCGATGATCCGCCGTCTGAGCCGCTTTCAGATCGGGCAGACGGTTCGCGACGACGGCCCGCAGACGCATATCGCCAAGGCCGGCACGCCCACCATGGGCGGCTCTCTCATACTGGTCGCCATCGCCACGAGCACGATCTTCTGGTCGGACTTGAGCAACCGTTTCGTGTGGGTAGTGCTCATCGTGACGCTTTTGTTCGGCGCCATCGGCTGGGTGGACGACTACAAGAAGCTCGTCCGGGGCCACCCGGAAGGACTGCGGGCCCGCTACAAGTACTTCTGGCAGTCGGTGATCGGCCTCACCTGCGCGTTGTTCCTGTTCTACACCGCGAGCTCTCCGGCGGAAACGCAGTTGATCGTGCCGGTATTCAAAAATGTCGCCATCGAGCTCGGCTGGTTTTTCGTGGTCCTGGCCTACTTCGTGATCGTCGGTTCGAGCAACGCGGTCAACCTCACCGACGGCCTGGACGGCCTGGCCATCCTTCCGACCGTCATGGTGGCCGGTGCGCTCGCGATCTTCGCCTACGTCACCGGCAACTTCTCCTTCGCGAGCTACCTCGGCTTTCCCTACATCGGCGGCGTCGGCGAGGTGGTCGTGTTCTGCGGCGCGATTGTCGGCGCCGGGCTCGGCTTCCTGTGGTTCAACACCTATCCGGCGCAGATTTTCATGGGTGACATCGGCGCGCTTGCCCTCGGCGCGGCGCTCGGCGTGGTCGCGGTGGTCACCCGACAGGAGCTGGTGCTGCTCATCATGGGCGGCGTGTTCGTGATGGAAACGGTGTCTGTGATTCTGCAGGTGGCGTCTTTCAAACTGACCGGTAAGCGCATATTCCGCATGGCGCCGCTGCATCATCACTTCGAGCTGAAAGGCTGGCCGGAGTCGCGGGTCATCGTGCGCTTCTGGGTGATCACGATGATTCTGGTGATGGTTGGACTGGCGACGCTGAAGATTCGTTGAACGGGCATGATTGAGCGATCCACGCAACAGCGCGAGCAAGCCACCACCCTGGTGGTGGGGCTCGGCCGAACGGGGTTGTCCTGCGTACGCCACCTGCGCGGGCTGGGTCGTCGCGTGGCGGCGGTGGACAGCCGCGTGTCGCCGCCGGAGCTCGCCGCCGTCAGCGAGGAGTATCCGGAGGTGCGCGTGACGCTCGGCGGCTTTCTGCCCGAAGCCTTCGACGACGTCGGCGACATCGTCGTGAGTCCCGGAGTCTCGCTCAAAGAGCCGGCGCTCGAGCGCGCGCTTGCCGAGCGCATTCCCGTTTGCGGTGATATCGAGCTGTTCGCGCGCGCCGTCGGCACAACGCCGGTGGTCGCCATCACCGGCTCCAACGGCAAGAGCACGGTGACGACACTGGTCGCCGACATGCTGCGCGCCGACGGCCGGCGCGTGAAGGTCGGCGGCAACCTGGGCCTGCCGGCGCTCTCGCTGCTCGACGGCGAGCGCCCGGAAGTGTACGTGCTCGAGCTCTCGAGCTTTCAGCTCGAGACCACCGACTCGCTCGAGCCGTGCGTCGCCGCGCTGCTCAACGTGAGTGCCGATCACATGGATCGTTACGCCGACGTCGAGGAGTACGCGCGCACCAAGGAGCGTATTTTCTCCGGTCGCGGCGCCATGGTTCTCAACCGCGACGATCCACGGGTCGCGGCCATGGCAAGAGCCGATCGAAGGGTCGTCTTCTATACGCTGGAGACGCCCGAGGATGATGATTTCGGTCTCAGGCACTGCGACGGCCGCGAGCACCTGTGTGCCGGCAAGACGCCCGTCATCGCCAGCGACGCGCTCGCGGTCGCCGGGCGTCACAACGTCGCCAACGCGCTCGCAGCCATGGCCGTCGCCAGCGTGCTCGGCGTTCGCCACGCCTCGATGGCGCGCGCGCTCGAAGCGTTCCGCGGTCTTGCGCACCGCTGCCAGCTGATCGCCGAGGCCGACGGGGTTCGCTGGTACGACGACTCCAAGGCCACCAACGTGGGCGCCACGGTGGCCGCCATACGCGGTCTCGGCGGCGCGCGTCGGCTCGTTCTGATTGCCGGCGGCGACGCAAAGGGTGCCGACTTCACCGCGCTCGAGGCGCCGCTGCGCGAGCACGTGCGGCTCGCGATCCTCATCGGACGCGACGCGGCGCGCATCGCCGAGGTCTCCCGGGGGGTTGTCGAGACCGTCCGCGCCGAGGGCATGGCCGACGCCGTCGGCATAGCGCGTCGCGCGGCCCGGCCCGGCGACAGCGTGCTGCTGGCGCCCGCCTGCGCGAGCTTCGACATGTACGCCAGCTACGAGGCGCGCGGCGACGCTTTCGCCGCCGAAGTGCGACGGGTGCTGGAAGCGTGAGCAGCGTGAACACCGGGCAGGCATGGTCGCACGAGCAGGTCGAGGAGATTCGCGGCCTGTGGCAGCGCTACGATGCTCAGCTGATGATCGCCGTGCTCGCTCTGGTCGGGCTCGGCCTGGTCATGGTGGCGTCGGCGTCCATCTCGATCGCGGCCCGCGAGCTCGGCGATCCGCTGCACTACTTCTGGCGCCAAAGCGTCTACGCCGCCATTGGCCTTGGCCTCATGCTGGCGGCGACGCGCATTCCTCTCGAAGTGTGGCATCGATCGAGCCCGGTGCTGCTCGGCATCGGCGCGCTGCTGCTCGTGCTGGTATTCGTTCCCGGCATCGGCAGGGAGGTCAACGGCAGCATGCGCTGGGTGAGCCTCGGGCCTCTCAACCTGCAGCCGTCGGAACCGATGAAGCTCGCCACGGTCCTCTTTCTCGCCGGGTACCTGGTGCGCCGCGCGGAGCTTGTGCGCAACACCGTCGGCGGATTCATCCGGCCGATGTCGATACTCACGGTGATCGGCGTGCTGCTTCTGCTCGAGCCGGACTACGGCGCTACGGTGGTGCTGTTCGCCACCGCGCTCGGCATGTTGTTTCTAGGCGGCGTGCCGTTCTGGAGCTTTATCGGCTGGGCGGCGTTCATCGCCCTCAGCATGGGTGCCGTGGTGATGGCGGCACCCTACCGGGTCGAGCGCATGCTGACGTTTCTCAACCCGTGGGCGGACCCGTTCGGCAGCGGCTTCCAGCTCACCCAGGCGCTGATCGCCATCGGCAGCGGCGAGTGGCTCGGCGTCGGCCTCGGCTCCAGCGTGCAGAAGCTTTTCTATCTGCCCGAGGCGCACACCGATTTTCTCTTCGCGGTGCTCGCAGAGGAGCTCGGTATGGTCGGCGTGCTCGCGGTGATCGGTCTTTTCGTTTTCCTGGTTTGGCGCGCCATCGCCATCGGCAGCCGTGCCGAGCGCGCCGGCCACGGCTACGGCGCGCACCTCGCCTACGGCGTCGGCCTTCTCATCGGCCTGCAGGCTTTCATCAACATCGGCGTCAACATGGGCATTCTGCCGACCAAGGGCCTGACCCTGCCGCTGATGAGCTACGGCGGTTCGAGCCTCGTCGTGAACTGCTTCGCCCTGGGGCTGGTCATGCGCGTCGATCACGAGCTGAGGAGGCGATCGTGAGCGCGTCGCCGGCGCATGGCGCGGCGGGCGACGTGTCGGTCGTGATCATGGCCGGCGGCACCGGCGGGCACGTCTTTCCCGCGCTCGCCGTGGCAAAGCGTCTGGCCGCCGAGAGCGTGCGGGTGATCTGGCTGGGAACCCCGGGAAGCTTCGAGTCGCGGCTCATCGCCGGCACCGGTATCCCGTTCCACCCGGTGCCGGTCAGCGGCCTGCGCGGCAAGGGTCTGCTCGGTTGGCTGAAGGCGCCCTTCGCGCTCTCGCGCGCGCTGCTGCTCGCGCTGCGCGCGCTCAAGGGTCTGTCGCCCGACGTGGTCCTCGGCATGGGCGGTTACGCCACCGGGCCCGGCGGGGTGGCCGCGAGGCTGCTCGGCAAGCCGCTCGTGATTCACGAGCAGAACGCCGTGCCGGGTCTGACCAACCGGCTGCTGGCGCACATCGCCAGCCGTGTGCTGGAAGCGTTCCCCGGCAGCTTTCCGGCTTCCCGCCGGGCCCTGCACACGGGTAATCCGGTGCGCGAGGAGGTGGCGCGGCTGGCAGCGCCCGAGCAGCGTCTCGCCGGGCGCAGCGGACCGCTGCGCGTGCTGGTGCTCGGCGGCAGCCAGGGCGCCAGGGTGCTGAACGAGGTGGTGCCGCGGGCGATCGCCGATCTTGCCGACCCGGGTATCGTCGAGGTGCGCCATCAAACCGGCGACGGCCACCTGGAGGATACCCGCCGGCATTACCGCGAAGCCGGCATCGATGCCGATCTGGTGAGCTTCATCGACGACGTGGCCGGCGCTTACGCCTGGGCCGATCTGGTGGTGTGCCGCGCCGGCGCGCTGACGGTCTCGGAGCTGGCGGTCGCCGGCGTCGCCTCGGTGCTCGTGCCTTATCCGTTCGCTGTCGACGATCACCAGACCCGCAACGGGCGCCATCTCGCCGAGGCGCACGCGGCGGTGCTCATCGACCAGAGCGACTTCGATGCGGGGCGCCTCGGCGGGCTGCTCGCCGAGTTCCACGGCGCGCGGCATCGGCTGCTCGCGATGGCCGTGGCCGCGCGGCGCCTGGGACTCCCCGGCGCCACCCGGCAGGTGTGCGCGTGCTGCTTGGAGCTCGTCCATGTCTGAGCGTCTGCGCACCATCGGCAGAGCCCTTCGAGCGAGCGCCGATGACGCCGGCGGGCGTGCGCACGTGGACCACGACGTCTGGATGAAACGCGTTCGCCGCGTGCACTTCATCGGTATCGGCGGCGCCGGCATGGGCGGCATCGCCGAGGTGCTGCACACGCTCGGTTTTCAGGTGTCGGGCTCGGATCTCGCCGCCAACGCCATGACCCGGCGTCTGCAGAACCTCGGTGTGCGCGTCGACATCGGTCACGATCCCGAGCACGTCGAGGACTGCGAGGTGGTCGTCGTTACGACGGCCATCGATGCGCACAACCCGGAGCTCGTGCGCGCCCGGGATCGGCACATCCCGGTGGTGCCGCGGGCGCAGATGCTCGCCGAGCTGATGCGTTTCCGCCACGGCATCGCCGTCGCCGGCACCCATGGCAAGACCACCACGACGAGTCTGGTCGCGAGCCTGCTCGCCGAGGGCGGGCTCGATCCCACCTATGTCATCGGCGGGCGGCTCATCGGCAGCGGTGTCAACGCCCGCCTGGGTGCGAGCCGCTATCTGGTTGCCGAGGCCGACGAGAGCGACGCCTCGTTCCTGTATCTGCAACCGATGATGGCGGTGGTCACGAACATCGATGCCGATCATCTGGAAACCTACGGCGGCGACTTCAAGCGCCTCAGGCAGACCTTCGTCGATTTCATCCAGCGGCTGCCTTTTTACGGTCAGGCGGTTCTCTGTTTGGAGGATCCGGTTATCCGCGAGCTGCTTGCGGAGATCGCGAAACCGGTGACCACTTACGGATTCAGCGACGAAGCCGACGTGTACGCCACCGACATCCGCCAGCAGGGCAGACGCAGTCACTTCCGTTTGCATCTGCGCGGTGTCCGCGGCGCGCGTGAGCTGGTGCTCAACCTGCCGGGAAGGCACAACGTTCTGAATGCGCTCGCCGCCGTTGCCGTCGCGCGCGAGCTCAATGTCGACGATGCCGCTATCGCTCGCGCCCTGGCCGGCTTCGAGGGGATCGCACGGCGTCTTCAGGACTACGGAACGCTGGCGAGCCCGGCAGGATCGATCACGCTGGTCGACGACTACGCCCATCATCCCAACGAAATCGCCGCGACCGTCCAGGCGGTTCGCTCCACGTGGCCGGGACGGCGCCTGGTGGTGGTCTTTCAACCGCACCGTTACACACGCACGCGCGACCTGCTCGACGATTTCAGCCGGGTGCTTTGCGAGGTCGACGCGCTTGCGGTGCTGGAGGTCTACCCCGCCGGAGAGAGCCCCATCGGCGGCGCCGACGGGCGCGCCCTGTGTCGCGCGATCCGCGCCCGCGGGCGGGTCGACCCGGTGTTCGTAGACGAGCTCGATGGCGTCGCCGGGATGCTCCCGGGCCTGCTCGCTGCCGGCGACGTGCTGCTGGTGCTCGGCGCGGGTGATGTCGGGCGCCTGCCCCCGGAGCTCGCCGAGATGTGGGCGGCGCCGGAGCGCGCACAGGAGGGCGGTGGCGCGTCATGAGCGCGCCGGCAGCGATCATGAATCGACCTCGCGGCGACCTGCGCATCGACGAGCCACTCTCGCGCCACACCGCGTGGGGCATCGGCGGGCCGGCGAAGCGCTTCTATCGGCCGGCGGATGTCGACGATCTCGCGTTTTTTCTCGCCGGCCTGCCCGCCAACGAGAGCATCTTCTGGCTGGGACTCGGCAGCAACGTTCTGGTGCGCGACGGCGGCTTCGAAGGCACGGTCATCGCCCCCGATGCGCTCGATGCGATCGCCCTCGCCGGCGATGATCGGGTACGGGTCGAGGCCGGTGTCGCCTGTCCCAAGGTGGCCAAGTTCTGTGCCGCGCGCGCCCTCGGCGGTTGCGAATTCTTCGCCGGCATCCCCGGAAGCGTCGGCGGCGCGCTCGCCATGAATGCCGGCGCTTTCGGCGGTGAGACCTGGGATCTGGTGGAGTCTGTGGAGACCGTTGCACGTGACGGCAGCCGCCACCGCAGGGCTGCGGGCGAGTACAGCGTCGCTTATCGCAGCGTCACCGGACCCGCCGACGAGTGGTTCACCCTGGCGGAGCTGCGGCTGTCGCCCGATGCCGGCGGCAGCGCCGCGGTGCGCATCAAGGAGCTGCTGCGCCGGCGCGCGCAAACCCAGCCGCTCGGAACGCGCAACTGCGGCTCGGTGTTTCGCAATCCGCCGGGAGACTTCGCTGCACGCCTCATCGAGGCCAGCGGCCTGAAGGGCGCGCGCGAAGGCGCCGCGGTGGTTTCGGAAAAGCACGCCAATTTCATTATCAACACCGGCGGCGCAACGGCTGCCGACGTGGAGTCGCTGATCGCACGGGTCGCCGAGCGCGTCGCCGAGACGAGCGGCGTGCGTCTCGAGCGCGAGGTGCAGATCGTCGGCCGTGCGCTCGCAGAGGGAGCGCAGAAATGACTCTCGCGACACGCAGAAAGGCCGTCGTTGCGGCTCTGCTGCTCGGCCTCGCCGCGGCCGCCTGGCCGGCGATCGAGCGGCTGCAGCGCCACACCGTCAACTCGGTGCGCATTGCCGGCGAGTTCAGGTACGTATCACGCGACCTGCTCGAGCAGGTGGTCGCCGATCAGATCACCAAAGGCTTCTTCGAGGTCGACGTGGAAGCCGTACGCAGCGCCTCGCGCGCGCTTCCATGGGTACGCGAGGCGTCGGTGCGCCGGGTGTGGCCGGACAGCCTGCACGTGGCCATCGTCGAGCGCGAGCCGGTGGCCCGCTGGAACGGCGATCACCTGCTGGAGGCGGATGGGACGCTCTTCGAGTCGCATGGCAAGGCCTCCAAGCTCGCTCTGCCGCAGCTGTTCGGACCGCAGCAAAGCGAACGCGAAGTGCTCGCGGCGTTCGGGCGGTTTCGCACCGTGCTCGGCCCGCTCGGGGGCGGTATCGAGAGCCTGCGTCTGCACGAGCGCGGGGGCTGGCGCCTGATGCTCGCCAACGGCACGGCATTGGTGTTGGCCGAGGGGCAGGACGCGGCGACGCTGAAGCGATTCGCGCGCGCCGCGGCCAAGGAGATCGCCGAGCACCTGGATCGGATCGAACAGGTGGATCTCCGTTATGCGGGCGGCTTCGCCGTGCGTTTACGACAGGCTTCGGAGAAGGGTAACGAGGGTTGAGTGCGGTGAAGAAGACCGACAAAAAACTGATCGTGGGTCTCGATATCGGCACTTCCAAGGTGTGCGCGGTTGTCGGCGAGGTGTCGGAGGACGACGGAATCGAGGTCATAGGCATCGGTATTCATCCGTCGCGGGGCTTGAAGAAAGGCGTGGTGGTCAACATCGAGTCCACTGTCCAGTCGATACAGCGTGCCGTCGAAGAGGCGGAGCTGATGGCAGGCTGTCAGATCAACTCGGTCTACGCGGGCATTGCGGGAAATCACATCCGCAGCCTCAATTCTCACGGCATCGTTGCCATCCGCGACAAGGAAGTTACCGCCGGTGACGTGGACCGGGTCATCGACGCGGCGCGCGCGGTGGCGATTCCCGCCGATCAGAAGATCATCCACATCCTTCCTCAGGAGTTCATTATCGATAACCAGGAAGGGATCAAGGAGCCGATCGGAATGTCCGGTGTGCGCCTGGAATCGAAGGTGCACATGGTGACCGGCGCCGTGAGCGCGGCGCAAAACATCATCAAATGCGTGCGCCGCTGCGGGCTGGAGGTCGACGACATCATCCTGCAACAGCTGGCATCCAGCTACTCGGTTCTGCTCGACGACGAGAAGGAGCTCGGTGTGTGTCTCGTCGATATCGGCGGCGGCACCACCGACATCGCGGTATTCACCGAGGGCGCCATTCGGCACACGGCGGTGATTCCCATCGCAGGCGATCAGGTCACCAACGACATCGCCGTGGCGCTCAGGACGCCGACTCAGAACGCCGAGGAGATAAAGATCAAATACGCCTGTGCGCTTGCCCAGCTCGCGACCGCCGACGAGAGCATCGAAGTTCCGAGCGTCGGCGACCGACCGCCGCGCAGGCTCGCGCGTCAGACACTGGCTGAGGTCGTCGAGCCCCGCTACGAGGAGCTCCTGACGCTCGTGCAGGCGGAGCTTCGCAGAAGCGGCTTCGAGGACCTGATCGCCGCCGGTGTGGTGCTCACCGGAGGCAGCTCCAAGATGGAAGGCTTGATGGAGCTTGCCGAGGAGATTCTGCACATGCCGGTGCGCATCGGCGCTCCGCAAACCGTGTCCGGACTCGCGGACGTAGTAAGAAACCCTATTTATGCCACCGGCGTCGGCCTTCTGCTGTTCGGCTACAGACATATGCACGAACGCGGCGCGGAGAGCGTGTCGGGCGGTGGTTTCAAAGCTGTGTGGGAACGCATGAAGAGTTGGTTCCAGGGAAATTTTTGAAGGTGTAACTGACCTCGATGTCGGAGGGGAAGCAATGTTTGAACTGGTAGATGCATATAGTCAAAGCAGCGCTGTCATACGTGTCATCGGTATTGGTGGCGGTGGCGGCAACGCCGTCGAGCACATGTTGAGCTCGAATATCGAAGGCGTCGAATTCGTGTGTGCGAATACCGACGCGCAGGCGCTCAACAAGTCCGCCGTGCGCACCGCGTTGCAGCTCGGGAGCAATGTGACCAAGGGCCTCGGTGCCGGCGCCAATCCCGATGTCGGCCGACAGGCGGCACTCGAGGATCGCGACCGAATCGTCGATCTCCTCGAGGGTTCGGACATGGTGTTCATCACCGCCGGCATGGGCGGTGGAACCGGCACAGGGGCCTCGCCGATTGTCGCGCAGCTCGCCAAGGAGCTCGGCGTCCTGACCGTGGCCGTGGTGACCAAGCCGTTTCCGTTCGAGCTCAAGCGGCGCATGAAGATCGCGGAGGACGGCATCGCCGAGCTGAGCCAACACGTGGACTCGCTCATCACGGTGCCGAACGAGAAGCTGCTGAGCGTGCTCGACGGCAGCATCACGCTCCAGGACGCTTTCAAAGCGGCCAACGAGGTGCTGCACGGGGCGGTGCAGGGTATCGCAGAGCTGATCACGCGACCGGGCATGATCAACGTCGACTTTGCCGACGTGCGCACGGTCATGTCGGAGAAGGGTCGCGCCATGATGGGCTCGGGCCGGGCCGTCGGCGAGGAGCGCGCGCGCAAGGCGGCGGAGGCCGCTATCGCCTGCCCGCTGCTCGAGGACGTCGATCTCAGCGGTGCCCGCGGCATTCTGGTCAACGTCACCGCCGGTCCGGATCTCGGCATGGACGAGTTTGCCGAGGTCGGCGAGGCCATTGGCGAGTTTGCCTCGGAGAACGCCCTGGTGGTTATCGGCACGACCCTCGACGAGGAGGTCAGGGACGAGCTGCGCGTGACCGTGGTGGCCACCGGCCTGGGGCAGGACACGGCGCGCATGGAGCGCGACATGCGCCTGGTAGCCCAGGCCGCCGGCAGCGACGTGGACTACAAGCGTTTTGACATGCCGACGGTGATGCGCAAGCAGCCGCCGAGGGAGAAGGAGCCGGTGACCGCGGTGGATGCCGATTCGGAGTATCTGGACATACCGGCGTTTCTACGCAGGCAGGCCGACTAGGCGCGGCGGGAGCGGGCCCCGTGGAGGGCGCCCCGGGGCGTCCCCCACCGCGGCGGCTGGCGGCCGCCCGGCGGTCATTGGCCCCGTGGCTTCGCGGCCGGCGGAACCTTCGATTGGTTCTTCGGCGCCGTCGCGCGGGCTGGTGGCCGCCGAATCGGCCGAGCGGCCCCATGGGACGGGAAGCTGATCGTGTGTCGGCAGCGCCGCTTTTGCCGGGAAGGTCTATAGTTGTTGCCATGGGTGCTCAATGGTCACCGCGGGGCGCACGGGTTCGCGCGTTGCGGAATTCTGTGCTAGCATTTTTGCCGCTTCGCGCAAGCGAACCGGCGGTCTCGAACCAGCCGCCGAGAGCAACAATCGATACAGACACCGAATACGCATTCCGCGCCGGTCCGGGGGGGCACGACAGTAATGATTAGGCAGCGAACGCTGAAAAACGTTATTCGTGCCACCGGAGTCGGATTACATACCGGCGAAAAAGTCTACCTCACTCTGAGACCCGCGCCTGCCAACAGCGGCATACGCTTTCGGCGCGTCGATCTCGATCCCGTCGTCGAGATAAAGGCAAGCTCCGAGAACGTCGGCAGCACGGCCCTGTCGACGAGCTTGAGCGCCGGCGACGTGCACGTATCGACCGTCGAGCATCTGCTCTCTGCGATGGCAGGACTCGGCATCGACAACGCGTACGTCGATTTGAGCGCTGAAGAAGTCCCGATCATGGATGGCAGCGCCGGTCCTTTCGTGTTCCTCATCCAGTCGGCCGGCGTCGAAGAGCAGAATGCCGCCAAGCGGTTCATTCGAATCAAGCGCCCGATAAGGGTCGAAGAGGCCGACAAATGGGCGCAGGTCGAGCCATTCGATGGTTTCAAGGTGTCCTTTGCCATCGAGTTCAATCATCCCGTTTTCAGTGAGTGCCGCAACGAAGCATCGGTGGACTTCTCCACAATCTCCTTCGTCAAGGAAGTCAGCCGCGCGCGCACATTCGGTTTCCGCTGTGACCTGGAAGCGCTGCACGCCAGCAACCGCGCGCTCGGCGCGAGCGTCGACAACGCAATCGTCGTCGACGATTACCGGGTTCTCAACGATGACGGTCTGCGCTACGACGACGAGTTCGTGAAGCATAAGGTGCTCGACGCAATCGGCGATCTGTATCTTCTCGGGCACAGCCTCATTGGCGCCTTCAGCGGATACAAATCCGGGCACGCGTTGAACAACAAGTTGCTGCGCACCCTGCTCGCAGACGAGACCGCGTGGGAGATGGTCACCTTCGACGAAGGTGTCGAGGCACCGATCATCTTCATGCAACCGGTGTCCGCCGGTTGAAGCGCCCGGCAGGCGGGCTTGCGCGACAAGATTAGAGACTAAAGGAGAACGACGGGGCGCGAGGGGAGAGGGCCCGCAGAGGCATCCACTTCGTAGACCCTGCAGCTCGGCGGCCGGGACTCAGTCCCGGTCCTGGTCGGAGACCCTGCCGGAGAGGCGCATCAACGCGCGCGCGAGCGCCGGGTTGTCCGTGCTGCGGGCGACGCTCTCAATGAGGCCGGCGGAGCGGCCCGAGAGGCGCGGGCGCGGCCTTACCGGCGGCTCGCTTGGCAAAATCGTGGGCCGGGTCACGATTTGCACTTTGCTCAGGCGCGGGTTTTCCAGGCGCCTGCGCAGATGGTCTAGTATTTGAGGGGTCAGGTAGCGGATACGGGATGACCAGGCGGGAGACTCCGCCACCAGGGTCACGGTCCCTGCGCTTGCCCGGGCGACGCAGACGCGGCCTTTGAGGGGTTCGTCGAGAATCTCATCCAGGGCCTGGTTAGCGAGTCCCAGGCGGCGCGACGCGGCCGTGAGCCGCCCGAGAGGCGACAGGGCGTTGCCGAGGAGCTGGCGTACCGATATGTAGGGAACGCCGCTCATGTCCGACACCTGGCAGAGAACAAAACGACCGGGTTCGCTACCTGCGGGAAGGGGGGCGAGAACGCGCCGACGGACGGGCGCTCCCGGCGAAATACATAGTTAGCCCGTATGGAAATTATCGTCATCTCGAGCAACCGGCGTCGGCGCCGCGCGCACCTTGGCAATGGCGCCCTATTATCGCTGATAGTCGCCGTCGTTGCCCTGTGCACGGGGGCCTATTTTCTGGGATCCCGCTCGATGCCCGTCGCGGGCGATCCCGGTCCGGAGCTTTACGCAGCCGCCTGGAAGGCGGAGGTCTTGCAGCAGCGCGACGAGGTCCAGGGCGCTATCAAGGACGCCGAGCAGAATCTCGACGCGCTGGCGCTCAGAATGGGCGAGATTCAGTCGCGGGTGGTGCGTCTCGACGCGCTCGGCAGACGCCTGGTGGAGATGGCGGACCTGGATGCCGAGGAGTTCAACTTCGATGCGCCGCCGGCCCGGGGCGGGCCGGAGCTCGTGACCGAGCGTGAGCCCTTCGAGGTGCCGGATTTTCTCGCCTCCCTCGAGAATCTCGTCAGGCAGCTCGAAGACCGCGAGCCGAAGCTCGCCGTGGTGGAAGGCACGCTGATGAATCGCAAGCTGCATGCAGAGGTCTTCCCGACCGGGCGACCGGTGAAAAAGGGATGGATCTCGTCGGTATTCGGCTGGCGAAACGACCCCATCAACGGTAAGCGGGCTTTCCACGAGGGTATCGATTTCGCCGGTCGCGCAGAGAGCGAGGTGGTTGCCGTCGCCGCCGGTGTCGTCGTGTGGTCGGGAAGGCGCTGGGGATTCGGCAATACCGTAGAAATCAATCACGGCAACGGCTACACGACGCTCTATGCGCACAACGAGAAAAATCTCGTCAAGGTCGGAGAGACGGTCAAGAAGGGCCAGGTGCTGGCGTTGCTCGGCTCCACCGGCCGCTCCAACGGGCCTCACGTGCATTTCGAGGTGCGCAGGAACGGCAAAGCGGTCAACCCCATAAAATTCGTGCGCGAAAAGCCCTAGACGGTCGCCGGGGCGTTCAATCTCGCATCGCGGGGTTGCTTTTTACCGCGGCAGGCCCCATTAATCTCATTGCAGAGCGCGGGAGCGACGGCCTCGCCAGCGGGCCGGATTGTTGACAAACGTGCTCCGGTGACCATCATCACCCCACGCCGTCAAGAGCGTCCGCAGGCCGGGGCGACCACGGCCCGAGCATTGGCATGATCACGAAGGCAATCAGGAAAATCGTCGGTAGCCGCAACGAGCGGCAGGTTCGGCGCATGCGCAGGATGGTCGAGGGCATCAACGCCCTCGAGGCGGACGTTCAGAAGCTCTCCGACGCCGAGCTGCGGGCCAGGACCGATGAGTTCCGCCAGCGCCGCGCCGCCGGCGAATCCCTCGAGAGTCTGCTGCCCGAGGCTTTCGCGACGGTTCGCGAAGCCGCGCGCCGTACCCTCGACATGCGCCATTTCGACGTTCAGCTCGTGGGCGGCATCGCCCTGCACGAGGGCCACATTGCCGAGATGCGTACCGGCGAGGGCAAGACCCTGGTCGCGACGTTACCGGCTTACCTCAATGCGCTCGATGGTAACGGCGTTCATATCGTCACGGTGAACGATTACCTGGCCCGGCGTGACGCCGCGTGGATGGGGCACATCTACGAATTTCTGGGAATGCGCACCGGCGTCGTCGTGCCGGGCATGCTGCCCCAGGAGAAGCAGCAGGCCTACGCGGCCGACGTCGTTTACGGTACCAACAACGAGTATGGTTTCGATTACCTGCGCGACAACATGGCATTCATGGCGGCGGAGCGCACCCAGGGCCCGCTTCACTATGCCATCGTCGACGAGGTGGACTCGATTCTCATCGACGAGGCGCGCACGCCACTCATCATTTCCGGCCCGACCGACGAGAACTCCGACCTGTATGTGCGCGTCAACCGGCTGATCCCCTCCCTCAAGCGCCAGGAAGTGGAGGACGGACCGGGAGACTACAGCGTCGACGAGAAGGCAAAGCAGGTCTATCTCACCGAGGAAGGCCATCAGCGCGTCGAGCAATTGCTCGAGGAAGAGGGCATGCTCGAGGCCGGACAGAGCCTCTACGATGCCAGCAACATCGTGCTCATGCACCATCTGATGGCGGCTCTGCGCGCTCATGCGTTGTTCACGCGCAACGTCGACTACATCGTCAAGGACAACGAGATCGTCATCGTCGACGAATTCACCGGTCGCACCATGCCCGGGAGACGCTGGTCCGAAGGGCTGCACCAGGCCATGGAGGCCAAGGAAGGAGTGCCGATTCAAAACGAGAACCAGACGCTCGCCTCGATTACGTTTCAGAACTACTTCCGGCTCTACGACAAGCTCGCCGGCATGACGGGCACGGCCGACACCGAGGCCCCCGAGTTTCAGCAGATCTACGGCCTCGAGGTCATCGTGATTCCCACGCACATGGACATGATCCGCGAAGACTTTCCCGATCTGGTTTATTTATCAAAGGACGAGAAGTTCGAGGCGATTCTCGAGGACATCCGCGATTGTCGCGAGAGAGGGCAACCGGCGCTCGTGGGTACGGCTTCAATCGAGACCTCGGAGTATCTGTCGAGTCTGCTCGCCAAGGAGAGCATCCCGCATCAGGTGTTGAACGCCAAGCAGCATGCCCGTGAGGCCGAGATCATCATGCAGGCGGGCCGCCCCGGAACGATAACCATCGCCACGAACATGGCCGGCCGCGGCACCGACATCGTTCTCGGCGGTAACGTCCAGGCGGAGATCGATCGCATAGAGAGCCCCGAGCGCGAAGAAACCAGCAAGATGCGCGCTGACTGGAAAAAGCGTCACGAAGCGGTCCTCGAGGCCGGCGGGCTTCACATCATCGGAACCGAGCGCCACGAGTCGCGGCGCATCGACAATCAGCTGCGCGGACGCTCCGGCCGGCAGGGAGACGTCGGCTCGAGCCGCTTCTACCTCTCCCTGGAGGACGACCTGATGCGCATCTTCGCCTCGGATCGCGTGTCGGCCATCATGCAGAAGCTCGGCATGCAAAGAGGCGAGGCCATCGAGCACCCTTGGGTTACCAAGGCCATCGAAAACGCGCAGCGCAAGGTGGAGAGTCGTAATTTCGACATCCGCAAGCAGCTGCTCGAGTACGACGATGTCGCGAACGACCAGCGAAAGGAGGTCTATGCCCTGCGCAGCGAGCTGATGAGCGAGGACGACGTATCGGATCGCATCACTCAGATTCGCGAAAATATTCTGAGCGAGGTCATCGACACGCACATAGCGCCGCATAGTCTCGACGAGCAGTGGGACGTGCCCGGTCTGGAGGAGTCACTCAAACGCGAGTTCGACATCGACCTCGATATTTCCGGCTGGCTGGCCGCGGACGACGAGCTCCACGAGGAGCCGCTGCGTCAGCGCATCCTCGACGAGATCACCGCCGCTTACGAGGAGAAGAAGCGCCTCGCAGGCGAGGAGGTGATCCGGAACTTCGAGAAAGCCGTCATGTTGCAGGTCCTCGACACGGCGTGGAAAGAGCACCTGGCCGCCATGGACTATCTGCGCCAGGGTATCCATCTGCGCGGCTACGCGCAGAAGAATCCCAAGCAGGAGTACAAGCGCGAGGCCTTCGAGATGTTCCAGGGCTTCACCGAGCGCATCAAATACGAGGTCATCAATCTGGTCTCCAAGGTGCGGGTGCGCGAGGAATCGGATGTCGAGGCGATGGAGGAGCAGCGACGGATGCACGCGCCGGTGTCGGCCGTTCACCCGAGTGCCGCCGCCATGGAAGCCGAGGCAGCCGAGGCCGATCCTGTCGCGGCCGCCGTCGCCGACGAAGTGGCGAAGACGAATACGCCATTCAAACGTCCCAGTCGCAAGATCGGCCGTAACGAGCCGTGTCCTTGCGGCTCGGGCAAAAAATACAAACAATGTCACGGTCGTATCAGCTGAGGGGACGGCCCGCCTGAGGAGTCCGCGGGCGCCCCGGGCGTCAACGTGGAGATCGGTACATGGCGGTTGGCCTTAGCGACGAGATCAATCCTCTGCCCGTCGACGGCGCGCGTCTGGGCAGCGCCTCACTCGGCATTCGCAGCGAACCACGCGACGATCTCGTCGTCATGGAGCTTGGCGCCGGCAGCCGCGCGGCGGCCGTGTTCACGCGCAACGCCTTCTGCGCTGCACCGGTCACCATCGCGCGCGAGCATCTCGAAAGGCAGGCACCGCGTTATCTGCTGATCAATGCCGGTAACGCCAATGCCGGCACCGGCTCCAATGGTCTCGAGGATGCCCGCAGCTGTTGCCGGGCGCTTGCCGAGCGCAGCGGCTGCAGCCTCGAGCAGGTGCTGCCGTTCTCCACGGGCGTCGTCGGCGAACCCCTGCAGGTGTCGCGATTCCCCGAGGCCATCGAGGCTGCGCTCGCGGCTCTGGACGCCAATGGCTGGTCGCGGGCCGCGCGCGCCATCATGACCACCGACACCGTGCCGAAGGGCATCTCCAGGCAGTTCATCGTCGACGGCAGGACCGTCACCGTCACCGGAATCGTCAAGGGCGCGGGCATGATCCGGCCGGACATGGCGACCATGCTCGCTTTCCTCGCCACCGACGCCGACGTCGCGCAGCCGGTGCTCGATGCATGCCTGAAGCGCGCGGTCGCGCGGTCGTTCAATCGCATCACCGTGGACGGTGACACATCCACCAACGATGCGTGCGTCCTGGTCGCGACAGGCGCGCCGGGTGCGCCGCGCATCGACGAAGCCGCGGAAGAGGGCGCCGAGGGATTGCTCGAGGCGGTGTCGGAAGTGTGCACGTGGCTCGCACAGGCAATCGTCCGCGACGCCGAGGGGGCGAGCAAGTTCATCACGATCGCCGTCAGCGAGGGCCGTGACGAAGCGGAGTGTCTGCGGCTCGCCTACGAGATCGCGCACTCGCCGCTGGTCATGACCGCCATGTACGCGAGCGACGCCAACTGGGGGCGCATACTTGCCGTCGTGGGACGCGCCGGGCTCGACGATCTCGACATCGACGCGGTGCGTATCGATCTCGGCGACGTGGCCATCGTCTGCGACGGCGGCCGCGCGGCGGGTTATACCGAGGAGCAGGGTCAGCGTGTCATGTCCGAGGACGAGATCACCGTCTCGGTCGCGCTCGGGCGCGGCTCGGCTCACGCGACCGTGTGGACCTCGGATCTGTCCCACGAGTACGTCACCATCAACGCCGAGTACCGCACCTGAAGCAGCGAGTTCACGTGGTCGCCGGCGTGCTCGACAACGCGCGCGGCGAGATTCTGGTTGCCAGGCGCTTCGACCATGCCCACCAGGGCGGCCTGTGGGAGTTTCCCGGCGGCAAGGTGGAGGCGGCCGAGTCGCCACGGGTCGCGCTTGCGCGCGAGCTCGACGAGGAGCTCGGTGTCGGTGTCGAGGCGGCACGCCCGCTCATTCGCGTGCGCCACGACTACGCCGATGTGCGCGTGCTGCTCGACGTGTGGCGGGTCACCACCTGGAGCGGTCGCATCCACGGGCGTGAAGGCCAGAGTCTCAAATGGCTCGCGGCGCACGCGCTGCGCGAACTGCCGATGCCGGCGGCGGATGAGCCGGTGGTGACGGCGCTGCGCCTGCCCGAACGCTATCTCATCACGCCGTCCCCCGGCCGCGATCGCGAATCCTTTCTGGCGGCCCTCGGTGCGAGCGTCGATGCCGGCGTGCGCCTGGTGGCGCTGCGGGCCAGGGAGCTCGCGCCGGCCGACCTCGTTGCTCTGTGCCGAGAAGCGGCGGCGCTCTGCCACCGGCGCGGCGCGCATCTGCTCTTGAACGGCGATCCGGCACTGCTCGCCGAGAGCGGCGCCGACGGCGTGCACCTGGACAGCGTGCGTCTGATGTCGACGCGCTCACGGCCGGTGGGTGAGGCTTCCTGGCTGGCGGCTTCCTGTCACGACGCCCGCGAGCTCGCCCGAGCCGCGTCTGTCGGCGCTGATTTCGTCGTGCTCTCGCCCGTGGCGGCGACGCCGAGTCATGCGCACGCAAAGCCGCTCGGCTGGCAACGCTTCGAGGCGCTGGTCGAAGAGGTCAACCTGCCGGTATTCGCCCTCGGGGGCATGGGCCCGGAGCACCTGGACGCCGCGTGGCGGCACGGTGCGCAGGGTATCGCCGCGATACGCGCTCTGTGGAGGGGGTCGGCGCAGCAGCGGTAGTCGTTGCCCCGCGGGGTGTCAGCGCTCCAGGTACTGGAGCTTGTCGGCGACGTCCTCCCACTCCGCCGCGTCCGGGGGTGCGTCGATCTTCTCGGTGAGCACCGGCCATTCTTTGGAGAGCTCCGCGTTGAGCTCGAGAAAATGCCGCTGGTCCTCGCGCAGATCGTCCTCCGAGACGATGGCGTCCACGGGACACTCGGGCTCGCACAGGGTGCAGTCGATGCACTCCTCGGGATCGATGACCAGGTAGTTGGGTCCCGCGTGGAAGCAGTCGACCGGGCATACCTCGACGCAGTCCGTGTATTTGCATTTGATGCAGCTTTCGAGAACGACGAATGTCATCGGCTAGTGATCCTGGCGTGTCGGCCGCAGAGAGCGGCATATGTTACTGGTGTTTCCCGGTGCTTACGAGTCCCGGGAGGCTCGCGAGCGCAGCCGTTTCAGGGGCGTTGCGCGTCCAGCAACGTGGCCAGCGGCGCGAGCCGCTCGGGCAGTTGAACATCCGGGTAGCGGGCGCGGAAGGCGCGCAGATTGCTCATCGCACCGTCGCGGTTGCGAGCCTCGAGCAGTGCTTCGATGAAGCGCAGCCACGCCTGCGGGTCGTCGCGCACGGCGGCGCTCGGCATTGGATGCGGGTCGCGCGGGGGAACCTGCGCGTCCGAGGGGGCCACTGCCGACGCCGCCCCCTCGGCGCGGCGTCCGGGCGCGCTGGCGGCTGCCGGCGCCGGCTCGCTGGCACCGAGGTCCGCCCGCTCGGCCTCGGCCGCGGCCGGCGCGCCGCCAACGGCCTCCTTGCCCGCGTTCTGCGCGGCAGACGGCTCGGCCGGCGCCGACTCGAGGGCGCGCTCGGCGGCAGTCGGCTCCTGCAGGGTCTGGGCCTTGTGCTTGCGAGGCAGCGCCTCGTCCGCGGCCGACGGCGCGCCGACGCTGGCCGGCGGCGAAGCCGGTTCGGATTTCCCCGTTCGCTCGAGGGCGACGTCGCGCTCGAGAGACGGGTCGGGCATCAGCAGGACCACACCCAGCGAGAGCACCAGCACCGCGGCCAGCGAGGCGGGTACCAGCCAGTGGCGCGCGAAGGGGCTGTGCACCACCCGCCTGCGGGTCGATACCGCACGGCGCGCCTCGGCGAGTATGCGCGCGTCCAGGCGCGCGTCCGGTTGCTCGTCGGCGCCGTCGCGGTAAAGGCGTGACAGCTCGGAGTCACCCTCCAGGTACTCGTCGAGCCATTCGTCGTCGCGCTCTTTGCCGCTCATGATGTGTCTCCCAGCCCGGCGCGCAGCTTCGACAAAGCGTAACGAAGCCGGCTCTTGACGGTCTCGCGGCCGACGCCGGAGAGCGCGGCGATGTCCTCGAGGCCGAGACCGGCTTCCTCGTGGAGCAGAAAGACGTCGCGTTGCTCCGCCGGCAGCGCGGCAATCAGGGTCTCGAGCCGGGCCGCCTGGCGCCCCGAGGACACGCGCCGCTCGGGCTCGTTCACCGGATCCGCCGCCGGCACGTTCGCTGATTGCGCGTCGTCGAGGGACTCGAATCGTCCCGGATTGTCCGCGCGGTGGCGATCGATGACCCGATTGCGCGCAATGCGGTACAGCCAGGTGGTGAACTTCGCGCGCGGCTCGTAGCGGCTGCGCGCGCCGATGACGCGCATCCACACGTCCTGAAAGGTTTCCTCGGCCGTGCTGCGTTCGGCGCAATGACGCAGACAGTAGCGAAACAGCGCACCCTTGTGGCGCGCGTAAAGCACCTCGAAGGCATCGGCGTCCCCGTCCCGGTACTTGAGCATCAGCGCCTCGTCACTCGCATCGTCTGCGTCCATACAGGACCAGACTAACGGCCAAACCACCGAATGCAAGCCCGTCCCGAGGCGGCGCGGGGCTTGCACTGGTTGCACATTCTTTAGTAAACGTAGCAACGTCTCGATTGGGTTCGGAAGCTTGCCAGCATGGAAAGTGTCGGAACGCGCACCCTGCGTGGAATTCTCGAGTATCGCGCCGCGACGACGCCCGAGAGCCCGTTTGTCGTCTTCGACGACCTCGACGCCGGCGTCGCCCAGTACAGCTACGGGGAATTCGACGCACGCGTCAACCGGAGCGCGCACATGCTGCACTCCCTCGGCATCGGAGCGGGAGACAAGCTGAACCTGCATCTCTCCAACTGCGTCGAGTTTCTGCTGCTGTGGTTCGCCGCGGCGAAAATCGGCGCGGTCATCATGCCCACCAACGTGGCGGCGACGGCCGAGGAGCTCGAGTATCTGATCGATCACTCCGAGTGCCGGCTGATCTTCACCCAGAGCCGCTACCTGGACATCACGCGCGAGGTGCAGCGGCGCTGCGCCCGAATCGAGGCGATCATCGTGTGCGATGAAGACGCCGAAACGCGCGAGGCGTCCTTCGCAGCGCGCGTGTCCTCGCAGCCGGAAACGCCGCCGCAGGCGCCCGGCGGGGCCGACGACGAGGTGGGCATTCTCTACACGTCCGGCACCACCTCGCGACCGAAGGGCGTGCTCGTCACGAATGCGAACTACATCTATGCCGGGGAGACCGTCGCCAAGGCGATCTGCCTCGCGCCCGACGACCGCCACCTCGTGGTGATGCCGCTCTTTCACGGAAATGCCCAGTACTATTCCACCATGAGCACGCTGGTGACGGGGGCGAGCATGGTGCTCTCGTCGCGCTTCAGCGCGAGCCGTTTTTTCGATCAGGCGATTCGCCACGGGTGCACGGTCTCGAGCCTTTTCTCGGCCCCCATGCGCATGCTGCTTGCCCAGCCCCGCCGCGAGGCGCTCGCCGAGAACAGGCTGCGCGCGGTGCTGTTCGCCCAATCTGTCACCGAGGAGCAGCTCGAGGAGTGGCAGGAGCGCTTCGGCGCGCCGCTGCTGCAGCTCTGGGGCATGACCGAGACCATGGGTCCGCCGCTCATGAACCCGATCCACTTCCGGCGAAAGAACATGAGCATGGGTCTGCCGGTGATGGGTTATCGGGTGCGTCTGGTCGACGAGCAGGGAAACACGGTACCCCGCGGCGAAGTCGGCCAGATCGTGGTCTCCGGCGAGCCCGGCCGCACGCTCATGAAGGGCTACTTCAAGAACAGGCAGGCCACCGAGGAAACCATTCGCGACGGATGGCTGTGGAGCGGCGACAACGCGCGCGAAGACGAGGAGGGCTATTTTTATTTCGTCGATCGCGCCAAGGACATGATCAAACGCTCGGGCGAAAACGTCGCCGCGAGCGAGGTGGAGGCGGTCGTTCTCACACACCCGAAAGTCTTCGATTGCGCGGTGATCGGCGTGCCGGATCCAATGCGCGACGAGGCAATCGTGGCGGTGGTCGTGACCGTCGAAGGGGAGGTCGTGGACGAAGCGGCGATCGTCGACTGGTGTCGGGAACGGCTGGCGAGCTTCCGGGTGCCCGAGCGCGTCGAATTCCGCAGCCAGCTTCCGCGCACCTCGGTAGGCAAGATTCAAAAGCACCTGCTTCGGGCCGAGCTGGAAGAGGCGGGATGAGCCGAAGCGCCAGCGCGCCGACGCGCGGCGATTATCCGCACTTTTGCGCGCTCGCGACGCGCTGGATGGACAACGACGTGTATGGGCACGTCAACAACGTCCTCTATTACAGCTTTTTCGACACGGTCATCGCCGAGTACCTGGTGCGCGAGGGCGGCTTCGCGTTCGAGACCGCCGAAGTCATCGGACTGGCGGTGGAGAGCGGCTGCCGTTATCGCCGGCCGCTCGCCTTTCCTCAGCGGCTCGAGGCGGGCCTGCGGGTTGCCCATCTGGGCAACTCGAGCGTGCGCTACGAGATCGGCATATTCTCCGAGGACGACCGCGAAGCGTCCGCCGACGGCTACTTCGTGCACGTGTTCGTGAACCGGGCGACGGGTCGGCCGGCCCCTATCCCGGCTTCGATTCGAAGCGCGCTCGAGCGCTTGACGACGACCTGACGCGCACCCGCTGCGCCGGCGCCGGCCGCTACCGGCTTTCCGATTCGATCAACTCTTTCAGCCGGTAGAGCATCGCGAGCGCATCGCGTGGCGACATGCCGTCCGGCTGCATGGCGTCGATGAGCTCGCGCAACCGATCCGGGCCGAGTGCGTCGCGAGCCGAACGCTCGAAGAGCGGCATTTGCGCATCGCCGCCCGCCGTCGTGCGCGCAGCCGCCTCGGCCTCCAGGGACTCCAGGGTGGCGCGGGCGTCCTCGATGACCCTTCTCGGCACGCCGGCCAGTGCCGCCACCTGCAGCCCGTAGCTGCGGTTGGCGGGTCCCGGGCGCACGCGGTGCATGAAGACGATGCGGTGCCCGTGCTCGAGCGCCTCCAGATGCACGTTGGCCACGCCGCTGAACTGCTCGGGCAGCGCGGTGAGCTCGAAGTAGTGGGTGGCGAACAGACTGAAGGCGCCCACCTCTCTCAGCAGATGCGCGGCCGACGCCCAGGCGAGCGCCAGACCGTCGTAGGTGCTGGTCCCGCGGCCGATCTCGTCGAGCAGCACGAGGCTTTCACGGGTCGCGTTGTTGAGGATGTTGGCGGTCTCCACCATCTCGACCATGAAGGTGGAGCGGCCGCCGGCGAGATCGTCGGCGGCACCGATGCGGGTGAACACGCGATCGACGGGACCGATGACGGCGCGCTCGGCGGGCACGTAGCTGCCCATGTGCGCCATCAGCACGATGAGGGCGGTCTGGCGCATGAAGGTCGATTTGCCGCCCATGTTCGGGCCCGTCACAACCAGCATGCGGCAGTCCTCGTCGAGCGTCACGTCATTGGCGACGAAGGGCTCGTCGAGCACCTGCTCGACTACGGGGTGGCGGCCGGCGGTGATGGCGATCCCGGGCGTGTCGGTGAGCTCGGGTTGCCGGTAGTCGAGCGTCTCGGCGCGCTCGGCGAGGGTGACGAGCACGTCGAGGCGGGCGAGATTCGCCGCGCAGGTCTGCAGCGCGGCGAGCTCATCGGCGAGACGCGTGAGGATCGCGTCGAAGAGGTGGCGCTCTCTGGAAAGCGCGCGCTCGCGCGCGCTCAGCACCTTGTCCTCGAAGGTCTTCAGCTCGGGCGTGATGTAACGCTCGGTGCTCTTCAGCGTCTGTCGCCGGCGGTAGTCTTCCGGCACCTTGTCGGCGTGGCTGCGGCCGAGCTCGATGTAATAACCGTGCACGCGGTTGTAGCCGACCTTGAGCGTCGCGATGCCCGTGCGCGCACGCTCGCGCGTCTCGAGCTCGGCGAGGAAGGCATCGGCGTCGAAAGCCAGGCGCCGCAGCTCGTCGAGCGCCTCATCGTAACCCTCGGCGATGACGCCGCCGTCGCGCAGTGTCACAGGCGGGCTCTCGACGATGGCCCGGCGCAGCCAGGCGCCGGTTTGCGGAAACTCTCCGATGCCCGCACGCAGCTCCGCGAGCAGAGGGCTGTCCACCGGCGCGAGCATCTCGTGCAGGGCCGGCAGCAGCGCGAGCGTGGCGCCGAGCTGGGACAAATCCCGGGGCCGGGCCGTGCGCAGGGCCACCCGCGAGACGATGCGCTCCAAATCACCCATGTCGCGCATGTGCCCGTGAACGCGGGCGTGAACGCCGGCGTCGAGCAGCGCGCCAACGCACTGGTGGCGGTGGCGCAGCACGTGGCGGTCACGCAGCGGCCGCCCCAGCCAGCGGCGCAGGCAGCGGCTGCCCATGGCGGTGGCGGTGCGGTCGAGCACGTCGGCGAGGGCGTGGCCGCGCTCTGCGGACAGGCTCGCGGTGAGCTCGAGGTTGCGCCGTGAGACGGCATCGAGCACCACCGCGTCCTCGCGACGCTCCATGACCAGGCCGTGCACGTGCGGCAGGGCGCTGCGCTGGGTGTCGCTCACGTACTGCAGCAGGCCGGCGGCGGCGGCGACGGCCAGGTGCGCCGAGTCGACGCCGAACCCGGCCAGATCGCGGGTGCCGAACTGCGCCGAGAGCCGCTCGGCCGCGGCGCCGCGCTCGAAGTACCAGGCGGGAAGCCTTTGCAGGCTGGCATGCTCTTCGAGCACCTCGAGCCTTGCGGCGTCCTCGCTGACGACGATCTCGGCCGGCTCGATGCGCTGCAGCTCGGCGCCGAGCGCCTCGACGCCGCTCACCTCGGAGCACACGAAGCGGCCGCTGGCGAGCTCCAGGCGGGCCATGCCGAAGTCCGTGCCCTGTCCGTGCACGGCGCACACCAGGGTCTCGCGGCGCTCGTCGAGCAGCGCGTCGTCGGTGACCGTCCCCGGGGTGACGATGCGCGTGACCTGGCGCTCGACCGGCCCGCGGCTGGTGGCCGGGTCGCCGATCTGCTCGCAGATGGCCGCGGACTCGCCGGCGCGCAGAAGCCTGGCGAGATAGGCGTCGACGGCGTGAGCCGGCACACCGGCCATGGGGATCGGCGCGCCGTTGGCCTGCCCGCGCGCGGTGAGCGCAATGTCGAGCAGGCGCGCCGCCCTGCGGGCATCGTCGAAGAACAGCTCGTAGAAATCCCCCATTCGGTAGAAGAGCAGCATGTCCGCGTGCTCCGCCTTGATACGCAGGTACTGCTGGATGACCGGGGTGTGGGCGGCATCGGGGGGGCGCGTCATCGGTGGCAGTGTAACCAATGGCGATCGGCCGCGCATAGCGGTGCCGGCCGCGTGCCTTGAATTGACGGGAATCGCCCGCATATTCCCCGCTGACCCCGAGCCGAGCCCACTTTTTCCCGCCAGGAGCAGCACCAGGCCATGAGCGTCGAGACCACCAAAGAGACCCGCAGCTTTCAGACCGAGGCCCGCCAGCTGCTGGATCTCATGATTCACTCCCTGTACAGCAACAAGGACGTCTTCCTGCGTGAGCTGATTTCCAACGCCTCGGACGCCGCCGACAAGCTGCGCTTCGAGGCGCTTTCCGACGAGGCGCTCTACGAGGGCGACGGCGAGCTCGCCATCCACGTGGACTACGACGAGAAGGCGCGCACCGTGACCGTGCGCGACAACGGCATCGGCATGAGCCGCGAGGAAATCATCGACAACCTCGGCACCATCGCGAAATCCGGAACGCGCCAGTTTCTCGAGGCGCTCACCGGTGACCAGGCCAGGGATTCCGAGCTCATCGGCCAGTTCGGCGTCGGCTTTTACGCAAGCTTCATGGTCGCCGACCGCATCACTGTCACCTCGCGCCGCGCGGGCCTCGCCAGGACCCAGGGCGTGCGTTGGGAGTCGAGCGGCGAGGGTGAGTTCACCGTGGAGAGCGTGGAGGTACCGAAACGCGGCACCCGGGTGGTGCTGCATCTGCGCGAGGGCGAGGACCAGGACGCCTATCTCGACGCAGCGCGGCTGCGCGCCATCGTTCACCGCTACTCGGATCACATTTCCTTTCCCGTCAAGATGTTCAAGCAGGGCGAGGGCGAGAAAGGCGAGGAGACCGTCAACACCGCGACCGCCATCTGGACGCGCAGCAAGCAGGACATCAGCGATCAGGAGTACAACGAGTTCTACAAGCACATCGCCCACGACTTCGAGGACCCGCTCGCGCACCTGCACAGCCGCGTCGAGGGCAATCTCGAGTACACCTCGCTTCTGTACATACCCGCGCGTGCACCGTTCGATCTGTGGGATCGGAACGTGCGCAGGGGAGTGAATCTCTACGTTCGCCGCGTGTTCATCATGGACGATGCCGAGCAGCTCATGCCGCCTTATCTGCGCTTCGTGCGCGGCGTCATCGATTCCGCCGACCTGCCTTTGAACGTGTCCCGGGAAATTCTCCAGCAGAACCGTCAGATCGACGCCATGCGCGCGGGGTCGGTGAAGAAGGTGCTCGATCTGCTGACTCGGCTCGCCAACGACGAGCCGGAGAAGTTCGCGCTGTTCTGGCGGGAGTTCGGCAAGGTTTTCAAAGAGGGGCTCATCGACGATCCCAAGAACAAGGAGGCCATCGCGGAGCTGCTGCGCTTTGCCAGCACCCACGGCGGGGACGACGCGCCGAGCGTATCGCTCGCCGACTATGTCGGGCGCATGAATGAGGGTCAGGAGCTCATCTACTACATTACGGCCGACCGCTACGACACTGCCGTCAACAGCCCGCACCTGGAGATCTTCCGGGACAAGGGTATCGAGGTGCTGCTGCTCACCGACGAGATCGACGAGTGGGCGGTGAACCATCTTCAGGACTACCAGGGCAAGCACCTGCGATCGGTCTCCAAGGGTGAGCTGGATGAGAGCATCACGGGCAAGCCGCCGGAGGAGAGCAAAGAGGGCGAGGAGCGCGAGCACAACGAGCTTCTCGAAGCGTTCGAGAAAGCGCTCGGTGAGCGCGTCAAGTCGGTCCGTCTGACCAACCGCTTGACCACCTCGCCGGCCTGCCTGGTGGCCGACGAGCACGAGCTCGGCGGGCACCTGGAACGGCTGCTGCGGGCCGCGGGCCAGGACGTTGCGAGCAGCCAGCCAATCCTGGAAATCAACCCCGAGCACATTCTGATTCAGCGCTTCGCCGCCGAGGCCGATGAGCAGCGCCGCTCCGACTGGGCTAGTATTCTTTTCGATCAGGCCCTCCTCAGCGAGGGCGGACGCGTGTCGGATCCCGCCGGCTTCGTCAGGCGCCTGAACGAAATGTTTCTGGCTCTGGCCGGCGAGGGAGGCGCGGCGACCGGCGCCGCTCCGAGCGCCGGCGGGACCCCCGCCGGGGCGACCGCCTCCGGTGCCACCGGCGGTAAAAAGGCCCGGCGCCAATCCCCGCGCAAGCCCGCGACCTGAGGGATCCGGGTCCCGGGAAAGGGGCCAATCTGCCGACCGTGACACGCTTCGCGCCGCGGCGGTGCGGGCCGTTATGGGAACTGTGTGAACCCGGTCACGTTGGCCGGGAATCGGCGGCTGCTAGACTGGCTCCACGCAACAATAAGGCCGCAGCCGGAGACCACGCGCTCGGAAAAGGCCATCGGCTTATGCCCAAAGCAGACAGCACAGCTTTCGAATCCATCAGGGCGCTTTCTGCCGTGGGCATCGCGCTATCGGCGGAGAAGGACGAACGCCGCCTGATGGAGCTCATCGTGCAGAGCGCCAAGCAGCTCACCAACGCCGACGGCGGCACCTTCTACTCGCGCACCGAGGACGACGAGCTCAAATTCGAGATCATGCATACGGATACGCTGGGTATCCACATGGGCGGCACCAGCGGAATTCCCATCGACCTGCCGAACATACCGCTCTTTGACAAAGACGGTAAGCCGAACCACAAGATGGTCGCCGCCAAGGCCGCGGTCAGCGGCCAGACGGTCAACATACGCGATGCCTACAACGCACCCGACTTCGATTTTTCCGGCACCCGCGCCTTCGACGAAACCACTGGATACCGCTCCAAGTCTTTTCTGACCGTCCCGCTCAGAAATCACGAGGACGAGGTCATCGGCGTCCTGCAGCTCATCAATGCAGTGAGCAGGGATACCGGCGGCCTGGTGTCGTTCAGCATCGCGGACCAGGAGCTGGTCATGTCGCTGGCTTCCCAGGCGGCCACGGTGTTGACCAAGGATCGCCTCATCAAAGAGCATCGCACGCTTTTCGAAGCCTTCATCGAGCTCATTGCTGCGGCCATCGACGACAAGTCACCGTACACCGGCGGCCATTGCCGCCGGGTGCCCGAGCTCACCCTGATGCTCGCCGACGCAGCGGCGCAGACCCAGTACGGTCCACTCAAGGACTTCACCATGAGTGAAGACGACCGCTACGAGCTCAATATTGCGGGATGGTTGCATGACTGCGGAAAGGTGACGACGCCGGAGCACGTGGTGGACAAGGCCACCAAGCTCGAGACGATTGTCGATCGTATCCACACCATCAATGCGCGCTTCGAGGTGCTCAAGCGCGATGCGCAGATCCGGGTCCTCGAGCAGAAGCTCGAAGCCCGGGAGAAGGGCAAGAAAATCAACGAGAAAAAGCTCGATGCGGCGCTTGCGGCCGAGCTCGAGCAGCTCGAGCGCGACCGCGAATTCCTCGGCGTGTGCAACGTCGGCAGCGAATACATGGCCAAGGAAGATCAGGAGCGGGTCGAGCGAATCGGCGCCTACAAGCTGATCGACGGCAACGGCAACGAGGCGACGTTGCTGAGCGATGACGAAATCTACAATTTGAGCATCGAGAAGGGCACGCTCAACGCCGAGGAGCGGGAGATCATCAATCAGCACATTGTCACAACCATCAAGATGCTGGAGTCACTGCCCTATCCGAAAAACCTGCGCCGCGTACCCGAGTTCGCCTGCGGCCACCACGAGAAAATGGACGGCACCGGCTATCCGCGCGGCTTGAAGCGCGAGGAAATGTCCGTGCAGGCGCGCATCATGGGCATCGCGGATATCTTCGAGGCGCTGACCGCGGACGACCGTCCTTACAAGGCGGCGATGCCGATTTCCGAAGCCCTGAGGATTCTCGGCACCATGAAGCTCAACAACCACATCGATCCGGATCTTTTCGATGTCTTCATCCGCAAGAAGGTATACTTGAAGTACGCCCAGCGCTTCCTCGAGCCGAGGCAGATCGATCACGTCGATTTGAGCAAGATTCCAGGCTACGAGACGCTGGCCGACGAGATTCAAAGAAAGACGGCGAGCATGGGGGGAGGATAGCTGCCCGACGCCGAGCAGGCCTTCGAGGTCCTGGCCCGATCCGCCGCCAGGGACCTTTGCAGCATCCGGGACTTCATTCGATGGGGCGCGAGCCGATTTGCCGAGGCCGAGCTTTGCTACGGTCATGGCACGGACAATCCCATCGTCGAAGCCTCGGTGCTGGTGCTGCACGCCCTCAGCCTCGATCCCGACCTGCCCGAGGGGCTGCTCAGCGCGCGCCTGAGCGCGGAGGAAAAGCAGCAGATCCTCAACCTTTTCGCGCGGCGCATCCGAGAGCGGATACCGGCGGCGTACCTGACCGGCCACGCGTGGTTCGCGGGGCTGCGCTTTCGTGTCGACAGGCGGGTGCTCGTTCCGCGTTCGCCCATTGCCGAGCTGATCGAAGCCGGCTTCGCACCCTGGGTCGATCCGCAAAGCGTGGAGCGCGTGCTCGATGTCGGCACCGGCAGCGGCTGCATAGCCATCGCCTGCGCGGTGCACCTGCCGCAGGTCGAGGTGGATGCCGTCGATGTCTCCACCGATGCGCTCGAGGTCGCGCGCCTCAACGCCGAGGAGCACGGTGTCGATGACAGGGTGCACATCTTCGCATCCGACGGCCTCGCAGCGGTGCGCGGCGCCTATGACGTGATCGTCAGCAACCCGCCCTACGTGGATGTCCACGACATGGATGCGCTGCCCGAGGAGTACCGGCACGAGCCCGCCGTGGGACTCGCCGGCGGTGAGCACGGGCTCGACGTGGTCGCGGAGCTGCTGGCGCATGGGCGCGAGCACCTTCGCGACGACGGCGTGCTGATCGTCGAGGTCGGCGCCAGCCGTCCGGCGCTCGTCGAACGCTACCCCGGCCTGCCCTTCGTGTGGCTCGAGTTCGAGCGCGGCGGCGACAACGTGTTCCTTCTCAGAGCCGGCGATCTCTGACCCCCCGCGGCCGGGGTTTCCGGTCCGAGGGTGCCGTGAACGGCGTCCTCATCGGTTACAATTGCCGGCCATGAGCGGAAACACCATTGGCAAGCTGTTCTCGGTGACCTCCTTCGGCGAGAGTCATGGCGCTGCTATCGGTTGCGTCGTCGACGGCTGCCCGCCCGGTCTCGAGCTCTGTGAGGACGACCTGCAGCCGGATCTGGAGCGTCGCCGCCCGGGCAAGACGCGCCACACCACACAGCGCCGGGAAACCGACCAGGTGCGGATCGTCTCCGGCGTTTTCGAGGGCCGCACCAGCGGCACGCCGATCTGTCTGCTCATCGACAATGTCGACCAGCGTCCCAAGGATTACACCAAGATCAAGAATGTGTTCCGGCCGTCGCATGCCGATTACACCTATCAGCAGAAGTACGGCGTACGCGATTACCGGGGCGGCGGGCGATCCTCGGCGAGGGAGACATCGGCACGCGTCGCCGCCGGCGGCGTCGCGAGAAAATACCTGCGCGAGCGCGAAGGTATCGTCGTGCGTGGCTACCTCGCCCAGCTCGGTCCGATCAAAAGCGAAGCGTTCGACTGGGACGAAGTCGAGCGCAATCCGTTCTTCTGCCCCGACAAATCGAAGGTCGCCGAGCTGGAAGCGTATATGGACGCGCTTCGCAAAGAAGGTAACTCCATCGGTGCGCGCATCAATGTCGTCGCAAGCGGCGTTCCGCCCGGTCTGGGCGAGCCGGTATTCGACCGCCTCGATGCCGACATCGCCGCCGCTCTGATGAGCATCAACGCCGTCAAAGGCGTCGAGATCGGCGACGGGTTTGCGGTGGTCGAGCAGAAGGGCACCGAGCATCGCGACGAGATCACGCCGGAGGGCTTTCTCAGCAATCATGCCGGCGGCACGCTCGGCGGCATCTCGAGCGGGCAGGACATCGTTGCCTCGCTTGCGCTCAAGCCGACCTCGAGCATTCGTCTGCCGGGGCGCAGCATCGACGTCGATGGTAATCCGGTCGAGGTGGTCACCCACGGTCGGCACGACCCGTGCGTCGGCATTCGCGCGACGCCCATCGCCGAGGCGATGCTCGCCATCGTGCTCATGGACCACCTGCTGCGACACCGGGCGCAGAACCTCGACGTGCGCTCGCCGACTCCCGTGGTGCCTGCGAGGACAGAGGATCAGGGCTGACGGCAGTCCATGACATTGCCGCACGCACCCCTGGCGACGTTTTACTTCTTCTTTTTCGCGGTCACCGGCGCCATGCTGCCGTTCTGGCCGCTGTATCTCGAATCTCTGGGATTTACGCCGGTTGCCATCGGCACCCTGGTGGCCCTGGTCATGGTCACGAAGATCGTCGCCCCCAACGTGTGGGGCTGGGTGGCGGACCGGCGCGGCCGGCGCATGGCGCTCGTGCGCCTGGGGTGCTTCACCGCCACGCTCGTCTTCGCGGCGGTCCTGCTCTCGAGCCGCTTCTGGTGGCTGGCGCTGCTGATGGTGATCTACAGCTTCTTCTGGAACGCGGCGCTGCCCCAGTTCGAGGCGGTGACGCTCAATCACCTGGAGGGGCGCGTCGAGCGCTACAGCCGCATCCGGCTGTGGGGGTCGGTGGGATTCGTGATCGCGGTGGTGGCGCTCGGGCGCATGATCGAGCAGGGCGGCGCCGCGGTGGTTCCGGTGGCGATTCTCTCGCTGCTCGCCTGTGTGGCCCTGGCGAGCCTGCTGGTCGAGGATGCCGGGACGCGCCCTGCGCCCGCCGGGCAGACCTCGCTGCTCACGGTGCTGCGCAAGCCTCCGGTGCTCGCGCTGCTCGCCGCCTGTCTGCTCATGCAGGCGAGTCACGGGCCCTACTACGCGTTCTACTCCATTTATCTGGAGGAGCACGGCTATCCGGCGAGCAGCATCGGCGCGCTGTGGGCGCTCGGCGTGGTGGCCGAGGTGGTGGTCTTCTTGTTCATGCAACGCCTGGTGCCCTGGGCCGGTTTGCGCAACCTGTTCCTGCTCGCGTTTGCGCTGACCGCTGTGCGCTGGGTGATGGTCGCCCTGCTCGTGGAATCGGGCGTCGCCATGCTCTGCGCCCAGCTGCTGCACGCCGCGAGCTTCGGCCTCTACCACGCCGTTGCCATCGCGCTGGTGCACCGGGAGTTCACGGCCGGCCACCAGGGACGCGGACAGGCCCTGTACAGCAGCCTGAGCTTCGGCGCCGGCGGCGCCGCCGGCGCCTTCATGGCCGGGTATGCATGGCAAAGCGCGGGCGCGACGGTCACCTGGCTGGCGGCCGCCGCCTTGAGCGCCCTGGCGCTGCTGCTGGCGTGGCGCTACGTGGTCTTTCCGCCAGCCCCGCTGCTGCGCGCGAACGCCCGCTTTCCGCTACAATAGCCCGCTTTCGGGATTCGCTGGCGAGAAAGACGATGGCCGGAAAGACCCTTTACGACAAGCTCTGGGATGCCCACGAGGTGCGCCGAAACGATGACGGCACATCGATCCTCTACATCGATCGCCATCTTCTTCACGAGGTCACGTCGGCCCAGGCCTTCGAAGGTCTCGAGCTTGCCGAGCGCAAACCCTGGCGCATCGATGCCAACCTCGCGGTTTCCGATCACAACGTTCCGACCACCGATCGCCGCGGCGGGATCAGGGATCCCATCTCCAGGCTCCAGGTCGACACTCTCGACGCCAACTGCGACAAGCACCACATCGTCCAGTTCAAGATGAACGATCGCCGGCAGGGCATCGTGCACGTCATCGGCCCCGAGCAGGGCGCCACCCTGCCGGGCATGACCGTGGTGTGCGGCGACTCCCATACCTCGACTCACGGGGCATTCGCCTGCCTTGCCCACGGCATCGGCACCTCCGAGGTCGAGCACGTGCTCGCCACCCAGTGTCTGCTGCAGAAGAAATCAAAGAACATGCGCATCGTCGTCAACGGCAGGCTCGGCAAAGGCGTCTCACCCAAGGACCTGATACTCGGCATCATCGGCAGAATCGGCACCGCCGGCGGCACGGGCTACGCCATCGAGTACGCCGGCGATGCCATCACCGCGCTTTCGATGGAGGGGCGCATGACCGTCTGCAACATGTCGGTGGAAGCCGGCGCGCGGGCGGGCATTATCGCCGTCGACGACAAGACCATCGATTACGTCAAGGGCCGGCCGTTCGCCCCGACGGGCGAGATGTGGGATCGCGCGGTCGCCGCGTGGCGTGGTCTCGTGAGTGACGCGGATGCGGTATTCGATCACGAGGTGGTGTTCGACGCGGAGAGCATCGTGCCGCACGTCACCTGGGGAACGTCGCCGGAGATGGTCATCGGTGTGGACGCGCGCATTCCGGATCCCCGCGAGGAGGAGGACCCCTTCCGCCGCGAGGGCATGGAGCGCGCGCTCGCTTACATGGGCCTCGAGGCCGGAACGCCGATGAGCGACGTGAAGGTCGACAAGATCTTCATCGGATCGTGCACCAACGGTCGTCTCGAGGACCTTCGTGCCGCCGCCGACATCGTTCGCGGCCGTCGCATCGCCGACAACATCAAGCTCGCCATGGTGGTGCCGGGCTCGGGCGTTGTGAAGCAGCAGGCCGAGGAGGAGGGCATCCACGAGGCGTTCATCGAAGCCGGCTTCGAATGGCGTGAGCCCGGCTGCTCCATGTGTCTGGGCATGAACGACGACCGTCTCGAGCCCGGTGAGCGCTGCGCGTCGACGTCGAACCGGAACTTCGAGGGACGCCAGGGCCACCTGTCGCGCACCCACCTGGTGGGTCCGGCGATGGCCGCGGCCTGCGCCGTCGCGGGGCACTTCGTCGACGTGCGCGAGTGGTGAGGTGGCGGCTTTGAGCGCTAGGTGCTGGTGCCGCCGACGGTGAGCTCGTCGACCTTGAGCGTCGGCTGGCCGACGCCGACGGGAACGCTCTGACCCTCCTTGCCGCAGGTTCCGACGCCATCGTCGAGCGCCAGATCGTCGCCGACCATGCTGACCCGGGTGAGCACGTCGGGGCCGTTGCCGATGAGCGTCGCCCCCTTGACCGGCCGCGTGACCTTGCCGTTCTCGATGAGATAGGCCTCGGAAGCGGAGAACACGAACTTCCCGGAGGTGATATCCACCTGTCCACCGCCGAAATTGACCGCGAACAGGCCCTTGTCGACCGAGGCGATGATCTCCTCGGGCGTGTGCGGCCCGGGCAGCATGTAGGTGTTGGTCATGCGCGGCATCGGCAGATGGGCATAGGATTGTCGCCGGCCGTTGCCGGTCGGCGCGGCGCCCATGAGGCGCGCATTGAGCTTGTCCTGCAGGTAGCCGGTGAGGACGCCGTTTTCGATCAGCACGGTGCGCTGGGTGGGAACGCCCTCGTCATCCACGTTGAGCGAGCCGCGGCGGTCGGCCAGGGTGCCGTCATCGACAACGGTGCAAAGGGCGGAGGCGACGGTCTCGCCGATGCGCCCCGAGAATGCCGAGCTGCCCTTGCGATTGAAATCACCCTCGAGGCCGTGACCGATGGCTTCGTGCAGCAGCACGCCCGGCCAGCCGGGGCCGAGCACCACCGTCATGGTGCCGGCGGGGGCCTCGTCGGCGTCGAGGGCGACGATGGCTCTGCGCACGGCCTCGCGCGCATAGCCGAGGGCACGATCCTGGTCGCGGAAAAAGCCGTAGTCCAATCGCCCACCACCGCCGGCGCTGGCCTGCTCGCGACGCCCTTTGTGCTCGACGATGACGCTCACGTTCAGGCGCACCAGGGGGCGCACGTCGGCGCAGAACGTGCCGTCGCTGGCCACCATCATGACCCGCGTGTACTCACCGGCAAGGGCGACGTTGACCTCCTTGACGCGGGGATCCAGCGCGCGCGCGAAGGCGTCCACGGATTCGAGCAGGGCGATACGCTCGCTCTGCGCGAGGCTCGCCAAAGGATCGCTGCTGGTGTAGAGATCGCGGCTGCCTGCGCGCTGCCACGCCTGAACCTTGCCGCCGCCGCCGTCACGGGCGATGGCGCGCGCGGCGCGTGCCGACTGCGTGAGCGCGGGCAGGACGATCTCGTCGGAGTAGGCGAAGCCGGTCTTCTCTCCGCTCACGGCCCTGACGCCGACGCCCTGATCGATGTTGAAGCTGCCTTCCTTGACGATGCCGTCCTCGAGCGCCCACGACTCGAAGCGTGTCGCCTGAAAATACATGTCGGCCAGGTCGAGGCGCCGATCCATGAGCTGGCCGAGAATCGAGTGCAGCTCCGTTTCGCCGAGACCTCCCGGATCGAGCAGATCGGCGGTGGCGATGTCGAGCGCGGTGCTCAAAGGGCGTGAAACCCGAGCCGGATGTGGTCGATGGTGGGAAAGTTCGCGCGGATTCGCTCGATGCGTTGGCTGTCGATTTCGCCCACGATGACGCCGGTGCCCTTGGTAAGCCGCGCGAGAATCGTGCCCCAGGGATCCACGATCATGCTGTCGCCGTGCGTCGCGCGTCCGTTGGAATGATAGCCACCCTGGGCCGCCGCAACCACGTAGCACAGGTTCTCCACCGCACGCGCGCGCACCAGCGGCTCCCAGTGCGCCTTTCCGGTCACCGAGGTGAACGCAGCCGGCAGCAGGATGACGTCGACGCCGGCCACCACCATGGCACGGAACAGCTCCGGGAATCGCAGATCGTAGCTGGCGGCAAGGCCGAGGCGTCCGAACGGCGTGCTGGTGACGACGATGTCGCCGCCGGGCTCCATCACTCTCGACTCCTCGTACTTCTCCGTGGTGGTGCCTGTCACGGTGACGTCGAACAGATGCATGCGATCGTAGCGCGCCACCTGTCGGCCGCTCTTGTCGTAGAGCAGGTAGGCCGGGCGAATCTTGTCAGGGCGCTCGCAGGCGAGCGGCACGGCGCCGGCGCAGATCCAGATCCTGTGCTGGCGCGCCTGTCGGCGCAGAAAATCCTGGATGGGTCCGGCGCCGGGCGTCTCGCGGGCCGCCAGGATCGCGTCGCTGTCATCGCTGATGAGCGCAAAGCTCTCCGGCAGCACGACGAGCTCGGCGCCGTCGCGCGCCGCCTCGTGGATCAGCCGCGCGGCCTCCTGCAGATTCGCCGCGAGCATCGGTCCGGACGCCATCTGAATCGCTGCAAAACGATGGCGGGCGCCGGAGGCGGCATGCAACTCGGATTTCATGTTCAAGAGCCGATCAGTTCTCCATGTCCGTCACCGCGAGCTCGAGGGCATCGACGCGCGTCGAAGCAGGGCTCACGTCGACGGCCTGCGAAGGGATGCCCAGGGCGACCAGCCAGCCGCGCAGCTCCTCGGCCCACAGCACACCCTCTTCTCCGCGGGGATGGCGAATGACAATCCGCCGCCCGCGCTCTGCGTTCGCGTCGAGATACGCACGCACCGTGCGCTTGAGCGCGGGCATCTGCACGAGCGACTCGCCGCTTCGTGGCCGCGCCCAGTCGTCTGCGGTGATGACCTGCACGGTTTCCGCCGGGGCGATGGCTGCCCAGAACAGCGTCACCAGAAGCGGCAGCCCTCGGAGCATGAGGCCGAGGATAACACACTTGCCCGGGCCGCAAGGGCGTGTGCAGCGCATACGCAGCACCCCTCGCAACGCGATGCGAAGCGCGTTCCCGCCCATCGACATATGGCGCTGCCTGCCCCCGGCTGGCACGATCGGGCTCTTGTGGCGGCCGGCCGCGAACCCGGCGGCGCGCCGCTTCGGTTCTCACGCGTTGAATTCGGACATGTTCTGATGGAGCCCGTCAAAATCGGTCTGCTCGGCCTCGGCACCGTGGGTGGCGGCACGGTCAACGTGCTCACCCGCAATCGCGAGGAAATCGCCCGGCGCGCCGGTCGCGCCATCGCGGTCGCGCGCGCCTGTGCCCGGGATCTGCACAAGCCGCGCATCTGTCCGCTCGAGGGCATCGCACTGACGACCGATCCGATCGCGGTCGTCGAGGATCCCGAGGTGGCGATCGTCGTCGAGCTGATCGGCGGCACGGGGCTCGCCCGCGATCTGACGCTGACAGCCATCGACGGGGGTAAGCACGTCGTCACGGCCAACAAGGCACTCATCGCCCTGCACGGCAACGAGATTTTCGAAGCCGCCCGCAGCCGCGGCGTAATGGTCGCGTTCGAGGCGGCGGTTGCCGGCGGCATACCGATCATCAAGGCCATTCGCGAAGGGCTCGCAGGCAACCGCATCGAATGGATCGCCGGCATCATCAACGGCACGGGTAATTTCATCCTCACAGAGATGCGCGACAAGGGCCGTGACTTCGAGGAGGTGCTCGACGAGGCCCAGCGCCTCGGTTACGCGGAGGCCGATCCCAGCTTCGACGTGGAAGGCATCGATGCGGCCCACAAGCTCGCGATACTCGCCGCCATCGCATTCGGCAAGCCGCTGGCATTCGACATGGTGTACACGGAGGGCATCAGGCAGGTGACCCGCGAGGACGTGCAGCACGCCGAGCAGCTCGGCTACCGTATCAAGCACCTCGGTATTGCGCGTCGAAAAGAGCAGGGCGTCGAGCTCAGAGTGCATCCGACCCTGATCCCGGAGCGCCGCCTGATTGCCAACGTGAACGGCGTCATGAACGCCCTGCTGGTCATGGCGGACGCGGTCGGACCGACCCTTTACTACGGGGCAGGGGCCGGCGCCGAGCCCACCGCTTCGTCGGTGGTGGCGGATCTGGTCGACGTGGTGCGCACCATGACCACCGATCCCACGCATCGCGTGCCGCACCTCGCCTTTCAACCGGACGCCATCTCGAATCTGCCGATGCTCTCCATCGACGACTGCGAAACGGCCTACTATCTGCGCATGCTTGCCGAAGATCGGCCCGGCGTGCTGGCCGAGGTCGCCACGATTCTCGGCAACGCGGGTATCAGTATCGAAGCGGTGGTCCAGCCGGAGCCACCGCGCGGCGCCTCGCAGGCGAAGCTCATCATGCTCAGCCACCGCGTGTTCGAGCGCCAGATGAACGAGGCGCTGGCGCAGATCGAGGCGCTCGAGAGCATCAGTGGCAAGGTGACACGCATACGTGTCGAGCAGCTGGATGGAGACTGAATCGCATGCCTGACGCTCCAAGAGCCTATCGCGGGTTGCTGGATCGGTATCGCCGGCGTCTGCCGGTATCCGATTCCACCCCGATCGTAAACCTCTACGAGGGCAACACGCCGCTGCTGCACCTGGAGAACATTCCGCGCGATGCCGGCATCGACGCCGAAATCTGGGTCAAGTTCGAGGGCCTCAATCCCACCGGCTCGTTCAAGGATCGCGGCATGACCATGGCGGTGAGCCGTGCCCTCGAGGAAGGCAGCCGCGCCATCATCTGCGCATCGACCGGCAACACATCGGCTTCGGCTGCGGCCTACGCGGCGCGCGCCGGCATGCAAGCGTTCGTGCTGATTCCCGACGGCAAGATCGCGGTGGGCAAGCTGGCCCAGGCCATGATGCACGGCGCCACGGTCATCAAGATCGGCGGCAACTTCGACGACGGCATGCGCCTGGTTCGCGAGACCGCCGAGGAAGCACCGGTCACCATCGTCAATTCGATCAATCCCTACCGTCTGCAGGGACAGAAGACCGTCGCCTTCGAGGTCGTCGAGGCGCTCGGTCGGGCCCCCGACTATCACTGCCTGCCGGTGGGTAACGCCGGAAACATCTCGGCTCACTGGATCGGCTACAGCGAGTGCTGTCCGGAGGAGCGCAACTGCATCACCGAGGCGTGCAACTTCTGCGGCGGCGACTGCCCCTACGCGGGCACGCCCCTGGCCGATTCCCGGCCCGTGATGGTGGGTTATCAGGCCCGCGGCGCGGCGCCCTTCGTCGAGGGGCATCCGGTGGAGAAGCCGGACACCGTCGCGACGGCCATTCGCATCGGCAATCCCCAGTCCTGGGACCTGGCGCTGGCGACCGCGCGCGAGTCCGGCGGCTGGTTCGACGCCTTCGATGACGACGCCATCCTCGCGACGCAGAAGCTGCTCGCCGAGCGCGAGGGGATTTTCTGCGAGCCGGCGTCGGCGGTGGCGGTGAGCGGCGCCATCAAGGATTTGAAAAGCGGCCGCATTGCCGCCGGCAGCACCGTGGTGTGCACCCTCACCGGTCACGGCCTCAAGGATTCCGACATCGCCATCGCCCAGAGCAGCGCACCCGTGATCACCGTCAGGGCGGAGCGCAACGCGGTGCGCGATGCCATCATGGGGGCGCTGGCGTAATCGGGGCGAACCATGCGCGCTGATGCGCCGCGCCACGTGACCCTCGTCGCGCCGGGCCTGCTCGGCCCGCCGTTGGCGCCCGATGCCGACCACGACGAGGCGCTGCGGCTGCTCTGCGAGGGGCTCTCGCCGCCCGCCCTGGAGCGCTTTCTTGGGCGCGCGCGCCGCGCGCCCACGGAGGCCACCCAGGAGGGCCTCGCGGCGACGCTGTTCGGCTGCTTCGGTGTGGTCCGGGACGGGCCGGACTGGCCGGTCGCGGCGGTCACCTACGGCGTCGACGCGGGCAGCGACGCGCCGCAATGGGTCATGCGGGTCGATCCCGTGCATCTGCGTGCCTCCATGGGCACGCTGGTGCTCGCCGACACGCGCCTGCTGCGCCTGGGCGCATCGGAAGCCGCCTCCCTGGCAGCCGCCATCAACGAGGGGCTCGGCGACCCGGGCCTTCGCATCGTGCCGCTCGCACCGACACGCTGGTACCTGTGCCCCGATGCGCCGCCGAAGCTGCTGACGCCGGCGCCGTGGGACATGGTCGGGGCGCCGGTGGATGCGCGTTTTCCCGGCGGCGAGGACGGCGCCCGCTGGCGGGCGCTGATCAACGACATCCAGATGATCCTGCACGCGAGCCCGACCAACCATGCCCGCGAGGCCCGCGGCGAGCCGCCCATCAACAGCGTCTGGCCCTGGGGCGGCGGCCAGCCCCCGCGCATCGCCCGCAGCGCCTGGGTGAGCGTGTGGCACGACGAGACGCTTGCCGAGGGGCTGGCGCGTCTGGCGGGCGCCTGCAGCGGTGCGCTCCCGGCGCACGCGGGCGCGTGGCTCGCACAGGCCCCGGCGTCGGGACATCATCTGCTGGTGATTACGTCGGGCTACGCCGCGGCGCGATCATCGGATGTGGATGGCTGGCGGCAGTTCGTCGAGTACCTGGAGCGGTGCTGGATGGCGCCGCTGCTGGATGCGCTCGCCACCGGCCGGGTCTCGAGCGTGGCGCTGCGCACCGGCGGCGCGTTCGACCTGCGCCTCGGGCGCGGGCGGCTGCGTCACTGGTGGCGCCGGCCGCTGCCACTGGCGCGCATGCTCGCCGCTCAGAAGAAGTAATGCTGCCAGCAGCCGAAGGCGCTGCCGTGCGTCTGCAGCGCGCCGCTGCGCTCGTTCGGTCAGCTCAGGTCGTCGTGCAGGATCGCTGCGGTATGGGCGGGCGCGAGGGGCGCCTTCGGCGCCCCCGTCCCGGATTCGGCGCCGCGCACGGCGCCCTCGTCGGATATGAGCGGCACCTCACGCGCTCAGCAGCGGCGCGACCACCGTCATGAGAAGGGTCACCAGGACCGCGGCCAGCAACCAGGCTCCGACCACGTGTCCAGCGTCGGCGGACAACTCGATCCGGCATTCTTCTGTGTCGTCTGGTGCCATCGTTCTGATCTCCGTTGGGTACGGTTTCAGTCTGGCAGGGTCGCGGGCAAGCGCGTGTGTGTTTTCACACCTTTCGGCGTGATCGGAAGTAACTTATTGAATTATAGCGATTTTTTACGACGATGCGGTGTGCACCTGGTCGATCATCTCGCGCAGGCGGGCCATGTCGTGCACCAGCAGGGACTTTCCCCGGCGCTCGATCAGCCCCATGTCGGAGAGACGACTGAGCTCTCTGGTGACCGCCTCGCGGCGCGTGCTCACGCGACTGGCGATGTCGGCGTGGGTCGGGGGGCGGGTGATCTCCACCACGCCGCCATCCTCCGGATACTCCTTCGCCAGCCGCAGCAGCTCCGCGTGAATGCGGTTGTTGACCCCCAGCGTGCTGAACTCGACGACGCGATCGGAGAGATCCCTCACCAGCTGGGTCAGCCGGCGCAGCGTGTCCAGGGCGACGGGGGGATGGTGCGCGAGCACATCGCGGAACACCGGCGCAGCCATCTTGAGCACCACGCTCTCTTCCAGGCTGATGACATCGGCGCAGCGCGGCTGGCCGTCGATGGCCGACAGGTCGCCGAACATCTCGCCTGCACAAAGGTCGCGGAAGGCCACCTCCCGGCCGATGCGGGAGTAGATGGTCGCGCGCACCTGGCCGCTCAAGACGAAGTACACGTCGTCGCTGGTGTCCCGGTTGCTGATGATCTCGCGATGCGGTGGGTAGCGGAACGCGTGGCAATGGCGTGCGACCGACGCGCGTGCGGCGCTGTCCAGGGACCGGAAGATGTCGACACCGAGCAGCGTGTCGGCCGTCGTTTCGACCACGCGCGTCATCTCAAGCCTCGTCGAGCCCGCTTTACCGGGTGGTGCAGACGGACAGCATAACGCGGTTGTCCGCCGCTGTCCCTCGTCGGCGCTGCGCGCGGCTTGCCCGTGAGCGCGAAAGCCGGCAGTCTTGCCCGCCATCGGTGTGTCACCCGGAGCCCACTCGATGAGCATGCTTATTGCCCGCCGCGAGCCCGCGTCGGTGCCGGAGGATCTGGCGGCGGCCGTTCATCCGGTGCTCGCCCGGGTGCTGGCGGCGCGCGATGTGCGCTCGGTCGGCGAGCTCGACTATGCGCTCGAGCGGCTGCATCCCGCGGCGAGCCTCGCCGGCATCGACCGGGCGGTGACCTTGCTCGAGGACGCGATCCGCGCGGACAAGCGCATCGTGGTGGTTGCAGACTTCGACGCCGACGGCGCAACGGGCTGCGCGGTGGCGCTTCTCGGCCTGCGTCTCATGGGCGCCCGCAACGTGGATTACCTGGTGCCGAATCGCTTCGAGTTCGGTTACGGGCTTACGCCGGAGATCGTTGCTATCGCCGAGCAGCGTTCTCCGGATCTGTTGATCACCGTCGACAACGGCATATCCAGCGTCGAGGGGGTGGCGGCCGCAGCCGCATGCGGCATCCCGGTCCTCGTCACCGACCATCATCTGCCCGGCGAGCAGCTTCCGGATGCGGCCGCCGTGGTCAATCCCAACCAGCCGGGCGACGCGTTCCCCAGCAAGTGCCTGGCGGGTGTCGGCGTGATGTTCTATCTGCTGATTGCGCTGCGCGCCGCGCTGCGCACCAAAGGCTGGTTCGCCCAGCGCGGTCTCGCGGACGCGAACCTCGGCCAGCTTCTCGATCTGGTGGCTCTCGGCACCATCGCCGACGTGGTACCGCTCGACACCAATAACCGCATCCTGGTCGCCCAGGGAATCGCGCGCATCCGCAGCGGTCACACGCGCCCCGGTATCGCCGCGCTTCTCGACGTCGCCGCACGCGATCGCCAGCGGCTCACGGCGGCCGACCTCGCCTTCGCGGTGGCGCCGCGGCTCAATGCCGCCGGCCGCCTCACGGACATGACGCTCGGTATCGAATGTCTGATCTCGGACGACGCGGGCGCCGCCGCCGAAATGGCGGCCACGCTCGACCGGCTCAACCGCGAGCGCCGCGACATCGAGGCGCGCATGCGCGACCAGGCCATGGCACAGGTCGATGCGCTGCGTTTCGAAAGCCCCGAGAAGTTGCCCTACGGATTGTGCCTCTACGACGACCAATGGCACCCGGGCGTTGTCGGCATCGTCGCCTCGCGCGTCAAAGAGCGCCTGCACCGGCCGGTCATCGCCTTTGCACCGGACGCCGACGACACCCTCAAGGGCTCGGCGCGTTCGGTCGCCGGCCTGCATATCCGCGATGCGCTCGACGCCGTTGCGGCGCGTCACAGCGGGCTGCTGAGCAAATTCGGCGGCCACGCCATGGCCGCCGGTCTGAGCCTCAAACGTGCGGACTTCGACGTGTTTCGAGCGGCATTCGACGCCGAGGTGCGGCGTCACCTCGACGCCGACGATCTGCGCGGCACCATCCTCAGCGACGGACCGTTGGCGTGTGCCGACATCGGCCTCGAGCTCGCCCGGGAGCTTCGCCGCGCCGGGCCCTGGGGCCAGGGATTCCCCGAGCCGGTTTTCGACGGCGACTTTCAGGTGGTGAGGAGCCGTGTCGTCGGGGACACGCACCTCAAGCTCACGCTGCGCGTGGGCGATGGCGGCGCGCCCATCGACGCCATCGCGTTCAACGCGGTCGATTCCTGGCCGTACGACGCGGGCACCGTTCGCCTGGCATACAGGCTCGACGTGAATGCATTTCGCGGCCGCGAGAGCGTGCAGCTCGTCATCGAGCACGCCGAGGCCGGCTGAGGCCGCCTGCTAGGTGTCTGCGGGGGCGAAATCCCTGCCGCGGCGCTCGCGGGCAGCCTCGCGGTCACGGCGCCCGTACACCAGCACGCGATCGCCGCCGGCACTCTTGGCGGCGTAGCAGGCCCGGTCGGCCGACCTCAAAACGCGGTCGAGGGAGCGGGTGTCGGCGTCGATGGGCACCACGCCGATGGTCACGGTAAAGCCGATGGTTTCGTCCATGCGCTCGAAGCGAAATTCTCTCACCGCGCGCTGAATGCTCTCGGCGACGCGCTCGATTTGAGCGAGCGAGCAGTGCTCCATGAGCACGGCGAAGGCGTTGCCGCCGACGCGGGCGAGGGTGTCGCGGCGTCGAATCTGCCTGCGCAGCAGCTCGGCGAGCTCCTCGAGCAGCAGGTCACCCGCCGGGTGGCCCCATCGATCGTTGATGGCCCTGAAACGATCCACGTCCACGTAGCAGAGTCCATGCTCGGATTCTTCGGCGCTGGCGGTATCGAGAACGCGCTGCAGGCGCTGCAGGAAAGCCTGCCGATTGATGAGCCCGGTGAGAGCGTCGTGACTCGCCAGGTGCGCCATGCGGCTCTGCAGGTCCTGCTGGGCTGATTCGTCCCGAGCCGTGCCGCGATAGCCGAGAAAGCGCTCGCGCGCGTCGAATACCGGCACGCCGCTCATGCGGATGATGCGCTTGCTGCCGTCTTCGAGAACGCTGGTGAAACGATAATCGTCGAAGGCCCGCCGGCGGGCCAGGTCCCGGTGATGATGCCGCGCAGGCTCGATGGCGTGATCCTCGCCGGGGAAAACCTCGATTCGCCGGCGGCCGAGCACCTGCTCCCTGGGGATGCCCATGATCGCCTCGAAGCGCGGTGACAGATAGACGAAGCGCAGCTCCGCGTCGAGCTCCCACAGCCACTCATCGATCATCGCCGCGAAGTCCTCGAAGCGCCGCTCGCTCTCCTGCGCCGCTTCCTGGGCGAGCTGCGCATCGGTGTGGTCACGCACGCAGACCGTGACGGCGTGGATCGCGCCGGATTCGTCGCGATTGGGCGTGAGCGCGATGCTCACGTATCGAAAGCCGAGGGCCGGAAAATCCCACCACTGGGCGCTGCGCACGGGCTCGCCTTCGAGTGCCGTCTCGAGGCAGCCCTCGACGAGACCGGCGAAGCTCTGCCTGCCCAGCGGATCGTCCGCGCGCTGCCCGACAACCTCGGCGCGCTGCCTGGCAAAGGCTTCCAGAAATGCGTCGTTGGCGAACGAGCAGACGCGCTCGGAGTCGAGCACGAATACCATGTCTTCGCCGGCGTGCACGCCCGGATCGCTTCCCGGATCGCCATCGCGGGTCATGAGAGATCTGCGCCTCGTGTCCTTCGCCGAATCAAAGTCATTGCCAATGCGTCCCGCGTCGAGCCGTGCTCCACCGGGGTCTCCAGCATGTCGAAATGTGGATTCAAGACGGGAACGTTCTTGTCGTCGCCGGGAACTATACCGAAATTCAGCCGGCGATGCGCGCCTGCGCTGCGCTTCATCGGGGACGGGGTCTGTAGTAACATCTCGCCGCCGCCGCGTTGCAGATCGCCGACGCGCAGCGATGCGAGGAAACGATGCTCGAGCTCAATTCACTGTTTGCTCAGATCAAAAACATGCAGGAGCGTGTGGACGCTCTGAGGGGGTATCTTTGACGTCGATGCGCAGCGCGAGCGTCTGGAGGAAGTGCAGGGCGAGCTCGAGAACCCCGATATCTGGAACGATCCCGAGCGCGCCCAGCGCCTCGGCAAGGAGCGTGCCCGCCTGGAAGATATCGTGAACACCGTCGTCAGGCTCGACGACGGGCTCGTCGAAGCCCACGATCTCCTCGAGCTGGCCGGAGACGAGGACGATACCGATACGGTCAGCGCCGTGCGCGGCGACATCGCCGGGCTCGAGAAGCACCTCTGCGACCTCGAGTTCAGGCGCATGTTCGGCGGCGAGCTCGATTCCAGCAATGCTTTTCTCGATATCCAGGCCGGGTCGGGTGGCACCGAGGCGCAGGACTGGGCGGAGATGCTGCTGCGCATGTATCTGCGCTGGGGCGAGCGCCGCGGCTTCGCAACCGAGCTGATCGAGGTGTCTTCAGGAGAGGTGGCGGGCATCAAGAGCGCGACGGTGCGCTTTCAGGGCGACTACGCCTATGGCTGGTTGCGGACAGAGACGGGCGTGCACCGCCTGGTGCGCAAATCTCCCTTCGACTCCGGGAACCGTCGCCACACGTCTTTCGCCGCGGTATTCGTATCGCCCGAGATCGATGACGACATCGAGGTGGAGATAAACGATGCAGACCTGCGCATCGACGTCTACCGCGCCAGCGGCGCCGGTGGGCAGCACGTCAATCGCACCGAGTCGGCTGTGCGTATCACCCACCTGCCCACCAATATCGTCGTGCAGTGCCAGAACGACCGTTCCCAGCACAAGAACAAGGCGACGGCGATGAAGCAGCTGCGGGCCAAGCTCTATGAGCTCGAGGCGCAGAAGCGTCGCTCCGAGGCGCAGGCGGTCGAGGACGCCAAGGCCGATATCGGCTGGGGCAGCCAGATCCGCTCCTACGTGCTCGACCAGTCCCGCATCAAGGATTTGCGAACCGGCGTCGAAACCGGTAACACTCAGGCCGTACTCGACGGCGGATTGGACAGCTTTATAGAGGCGAGCCTCAAACAAGGACTCTGAGACGCGTGGCTGACGACAATACACAAGACGAAAACAGGCTGATCGCGGAGCGGCGCCAGAAGCTCGACGCGCTGCGCGGGCGCGGCAATGCGTTTCCCAACGATTTTCACCGTAACGCGCTGGCCGACGAGCTGCACCACATGTACGGCGCACACGACAATGAAACGCTCGCCGAGGAACATGTCGATGTGGCGGTCGCGGGCCGGATGATGGTGAAACGCGTCATGGGTAAAGCAAGTTTCATCAAGCTCGCGGATCGCTCGGGCCAGATACAGGTTCGCCTCGAACGGGACCGTCTGCCCGACGGTGTCTACCAGGATTTCAAGAAATGGGACGTCGGCGACATCGTGGGAGCTCGTGGGTCGCTGTTCCATACCAAGACCGGCGAGTTGACTGTGATGGCGGACGAGGCACAGTTACTGACCAAGTCGCTGCGCCCCCTTCCGGAGAAGTGGGCCGGTCTGACCGATCAGGAGACACGCTATCGCCAGCGCTATGTCGATCTGATCATTAATGAGTCGAGCCGCGAGGTCTTCCGCAAGCGTTCGCAGATCATTACGTACATGCGCGCGTTCCTCGAGTCGCTCGATTTTCTCGAGGTCGAGACACCGATGATGCAGGTCACGCCGGGCGGCGCAATCGCGCGGCCGTTCAAGACGCATCACAACGCGCTGGACATGCCTCTTTACCTGCGAATCGCGCCCGAGCTGAACCTGAAACGGCTCGTTGTTGGCGGATTCGAACGCGTCTATGAGATCAATCGTAACTTCCGTAACGAGGGTGTTTCCACACAGCACAATCCCGAGTTCACCATGATGGAGGCGTACCGGGCGTACGCTGACTACAACGACTGGATGGATTCCACCGAGGCGATGTTGCACGGTATGGCGGACGCCGTGAACGGGACCACGGTCATCAGCTATCAGGGCGAGGAGTACGATTTCGGCAAACCATTTCCGCGCCTGACGGTCGAGGAAGCGATCTTGAGGCACAACCCCGATTTCGACGCGTCCAAAATCCGCGATCGCGAATACCTGGCCGCCTGGTGCGAGAAACTCGGTGCGCCAGTCAAGGATGGTTATGGTGCCGGCAAGCTTCAGACGGAGATCTTCGACGAAACCTGCGAGGCACAGCTGCGCGAGCCGACCTTCATCACGCAGTATCCTGCCGAGGTATCACCCCTGGCGCGCAAGAATGACGCCGATCCGTTCGTCACGGATCGATTCGAGCTCTTCATTGCCGGGCGCGAGATCGCGAACGGTTTTTCGGAGCTGAATGACCCCGAGGACCAGGCCGAGCGGTTTCGTGCCCAGGCCGATAACCGTGAAGCCGGCGACGACGAGGCGATGGCGTTCGATCACGACTACATTCGGGCGCTGGAATACGGCATGCCGCCGACCGCCGGCATCGGTGTCGGCATCGACCGGCTGGTCATGGTGTTTACCGATTCGCCGTCGATTCGCGATGTGTTGCTGTTCCCGCACATGCGCCCGGAAGTCTTCGAATAATCTTCTGCCGGGCGTCAACGCGCACTTGGCATCCGCCCAAGCTCGCGAGCATGGCCCATTATCGCTAATCGCACACAGGCGCCCGGGGAATTTCTCTCCCTCATGGCTCGCTTCGCTGCGCTTTACTTCGGTCGAGAAACACCCCGGTGCGCCTGATCGTCGTGCTCAGGGTCCACCTAGCCCGGTTCGGGGTGTTTGTCGACGAGGCCTTAGGCGAGCGTAGCGAGCAGCCCGGAGACAAACACCGCAGACCGGGCTTTGTGCAGGAGATATGGTTCTGCGAGAGGAGTTAGCTAAAGACGAGCGCGCCGACCGTGAACAGCATCGCCCAGATCGCGAGGCTGAAGATCAGGCCGCTCCGCAGGCCCCGGATGACATCCCCGTCGCGAGCTTTGCCAGAATCGGCGATCGAAATCTTGGTCTGCGCCGGCGCCATGCCGCCGGCACCACGTTCGGTTTCGCCCCCGCAATCGG
>JABAOE010000092.1_pt4 | contig 78526 bp, 65 predicted proteins | sample 7062141 | NCBI WGS metagenome assembly JABAOE01 (sample SAMN14538627, study PRJNA623070) | marine sediment metagenome | biome: marine biome [ENVO:00000428]; feature: marine pelagic biome [ENVO:01000023]; material: deep marine sediment [ENVO:00002113] | place: India: Gulf of Khambhat ... | reverse complement strand
CTCCACAGAGACGCCGGATCTCGATTATACTTTTGCATTGAAATCCGGTAGTTAGCGGATCTTTCTTAGAACGCTTCGACTCCATGTCCCGGCGCCTGCCGTCTTGGTGGGAGGGGAGCGCCGGGGGACGAAAAAGGAACCATCGCTTGAGTGCCGAGCTGCTCATCAACGTCACGCCCCGGGAAACCCGGATTGCCGTGATCGAGAATGGCGTCCTCCAGGAGACGTTCATCGAGCGCGCCAACCGGCGCGGTCTGGTCGGCAACATCTACAAAGGCCGGGTGTGTCGCGTGCTGCCCGGCATGCAGGCCGCCTTCGTCGACATAGGCCTCGAGCGCGCCGCGTTTCTTCACGCCTCGGACATCGTCGGCTCGTCCCTGGAGCCGGAGCGCGACGACCTGCCGGAACCCGCCGACACCCAGCTCATCGCGCAGCGCGACAAACGCCCGCTCGGCGAGCCGACCCGCCCGGCCAAGAACATCACCGAGCTCGTCCACGACGGCCAGGAGGTGCTCGTGCAGGTGATCAAGGACCCGCTCGGCACCAAGGGGGCACGCCTGACGACCCACATCGCGATCCCCTCCTGCTACCTCGTGTTCATGCCGGGGGCGGGAACGATTGGCATCTCGCAGCGTATCGATGACGAGGCGGAGCGCGCGCGGCTTCGCGATCTGGTGGCCGATTTGATGCGCAGGCGCACCGGCGCCAACCGAACGCTGCCGGGCAACGGCGAAGAGTGTGCGCTGACCGCGTCGCTCAACGGCGACGGGTACATCGTGCGCACAGCTGCGGAATCGGCCACTGAAGAGCTGATGCTGGCGGACATGGATTTTCTCGCCAAGCTCTGGAGCTCGGTGAAGGAGCGCGTGGGCGCGGTCAAGGCGCCCGCCATCGTACACGAGGATCTGCCACTGGTAATCCGCACGCTTCGCGAGCTCACCGGCACGGAGATAGAGCGCGCGCGGGTCGACTCGCGCGAGACCATGACCAAGCTCATCGCCTTCACCGAGCGCTTCGTGCCGGAGATGGTCGACAGCATCGAGCACTATTCGGGCGATCGGCCGATATTCGATCTCTACGGCGTCGACGACGAAATCCAGAAAGCCCTCGAGCGCAAGGTGCAGCTCAAATCCGGTGGCCATCTGATCATCGATCAGACCGAGGCCATGACGACCATCGACGTCAACACGGGGGCTTACGTCGGCCATCGCAATCTCGAGGAAACCATCTTCAAGACCAATCTGGAGGCGGCTCAGGCGATTGCGCGTCAGCTCAGGCTTCGCAACCTCGGTGGCATCATCATCATCGATTTCATCGACATGCAGAGCGACGAGCACAAGCGCCAGGTGCTGCGCGCGCTCGAGAAATGCCTCGAGCGCGATCCGACCAAGAGCCACATCAGCGACGTGTCCGCCCTCGGGCTGGTGCAGATGACGCGCAAGCGTACCCGCGAGAGCCTCGAGCACGTGCTCTGCGATCCCTGCCCGACGTGCAGCGGGCGCGGCTCGATCAAAACCGCCGAAACCGTGTGTTACGAGATCTTTCGCGAGATCCTTCGCGAAGCGCGCCAGTTCGACACCGACAAGCTGCTGGTCGTGGCCTCGCAGGAGGTCATCGATACGCTCATGGACAACGAGTCCGCGACCTTCGCCGAGCTCGAGGCATTCATCGAAAAACCCATCACGCTGCAGGTGGAAACGCTCTACTCACGCGAACACTACGACGTGGTCCTGATGTGAGGGCTCATCGGAGTTGAGAACCACCGGCCGAACACTGCAGCTCGTCACTGCCGTGCTCGTCATCGTCGTCGGGCTGACCGTCGCCTCGGTGCGCGTGCTGTTTCCGAATGCCGATCGCTATCGAGAGGATTTGGAAGACTGGCTGGCCGCCGTGGCCGGCCAGCCCGTCGCCATAGGCTCGCTGCAAGCCGAGTGGCGGGGACTGGGAGCGGAATTCAGGGTCACCGACCTGCAACTCCGTGAGTCCAGCCAAATTGGCAAGGACGGCGGCGTGAACGCGCGCTTCGAAAGCGCCACCGTGAGCGTCGACGTCATCGGATCGCTGCTCAGCGGAAAACTCCGCCCGCAGCGCATCAGCATCGGCGAGGTGTCGATGCGGCTCGGCCAGGCGACCGACGCCGGCGGCTCAGCGGCCGGCCTCGAGCAACATGCGCTTGCCGTGCTCGAGTGGCTGCTCGCCCAGCGCCAGCTCGAGCTCCATGCGCGCCGCATCGAGTTCACCGATCTCAGCGGCGCCGACGGGCCCCTGGCCTTGACCCACGTCGAGCTGTCGGTGCGCAACCAGGGCGCTTCCCACGCCCTCGATGCCGCCGCCCAGATACCCGGTATGGAGAAGGCCGCGCTCGCCGCTCACGCCCGCATCGACGGCGATCCGGCAACGCCGAGCTGGTCGGGTGACATCGCCGTGGCGGTCGCGGATCTGAACATGGCGACCCTCGGCGCCTGGCGCGATGCGCCTGCCGCCAAGGGCGTGACCGGGCACGTCAGCGTAACCCTCGAAAGTCGCTGGTACCGCGGTGCGCTGGTGGAGGCCGACGGTAACCTGAACGTGCGTGATTTGCGCGTGACCGGCCCCACCGGCAGCCTCGGGCCCGTGAGCGGCGCCTCCCTGCTCGAGGTGACGCGCGGCAGCGACGGCTGGCGCACGAGGCTGCTGCCGGCGCGCAGCACGATCCTGAGCTTTCGCGATCCGTCACCGCTCGCCAGCATTGTTTACGCGACCGCGCCGGCGGGCGGTGGCGCACGCGTGAGCGTCGCTATCCCCGATCTGCCGGTGCACACCGCGATGCCGCTGTTGCCGCTCGCGATCGATGCGCCCGAGGCGATCTGGCGGCAGGTGTTCGCCGCGCAGCCGCGCGGACGCCTGCGCGATGTCGGCCTCGACGTCGTCGTCGACGCCGGCGGTCTGCACGACCTGGCCGTGGCCGGTACGTTCGAGGACGCGCAGATGGCCGCCGCCGGCGGGCTGCCGGCCCTCAGCGCGGTCGACGGCGCGTTCGATCACGGACCCGGCGGCACCCGTGTGCGTTTCACCGACGGACGCCTGCAGGCGTCGCTGCCGACGCTGTTTCCGCAACCCCTCGCGGGCGAGAAGCTTCGCGGCGAGCTGCGGCTCTCGGGCGACGATGGCGAGCGTCGCCTTGCGATGCGCGATCTCGGCCTCGTGACCCCGGATGTCACGGCACGCGCAAACGGCGAGCTCGTGTGGCAGGGCGACGACGCCGTGCCCTTCATGGATCTGTCCGTCGCCTTCAGCGACGGCAATCTCGAACGGCTCGAGTACTTCGTGCCGACACCAATTTTCGGCGAGGGCCCGGGCGCCTGGCTCGACCAGGCCTTTCCCCGCGGCCACCTGACAACGGGCACCGTGGAGCTGCGCGGCCGGGCGCCCGAGGTGCTCGGGACCGATGCCGATTTCAGCTTTACCGTGCACGCCAGCGTCCGCGATACCAGCGTGCACTACCTGGACGGCTGGCCAATCGCCGAGGGCGTTGCCGGAACCGTGCACATCGCCGACTGGCGTCTCGTCAGCGACATCAGCGAAGGTTACTTCTTCGGTGCCCGTATGCGTCCGAGTCGCTGGATGATTCGTGACATTCTTGCCGAGGTCCCGGCATTCGAGTGGCAGGTCAAAATCGACGGCACAACCGAGGACGCCGTCCGCTATGTGCGCGAGAGCCCGCTGCGCGAGCGCTTCCGCTCGCTGGTGAACAACGTCCATGCCAGCGGACTCGCGCGTCTCGACCTCGATGTGGTCGTGCCGCTGGTGCGCGATGAGCCGCGCGTGTCCGGCATCCTCGAGATCAGCGGCAACACCCTCGAGGTGCCGAGCCTGCGCCAGGGTTTCACCGACATCGCCGGTCGCATCCGTTTCGGCGCGGACGGCCTGAGCAGCGAGGACCTCACCGCCACCTACCTCGGCCGCGAGGTCACCGCCGCCATCGACAGCGTCGACGACACCGTCGATCATACCCGCGCGCGCATGGCGGGCACGGCCGACGCCGCTTACCTGGCCCGCCACCTTCACAACGCGGGCCTGCTGGCCCGGCCCGACCGTGAATCCATGCCGATCCTCGCACGCCTCGGCGGTGAAACCGCCTGGCAGGCGAGCATCGATGTCATCGATCAGACGGAGGACGAGGCGGAGCCGGTGGTGCTTCGCGTCGAGTCGGCCCTGGAGGGCGCAACCATGACATTCCCGGCGCCCTTCACCAAGGACGCCGACACGCCGTTGCCGGTGACCGTGGAAGCCCGCTTCGACAACACCGGCCACCGCAGGATGCGCTTGAGGCTGGGTGCATGGGCCTCGGGCATTTTCGATCTGGTCACCGACGACGGCGGCTACCGGCTCGAGCGCGGCGCGGTGCATCTCGGCCGCGGCAAGGCGAGGCTGCCCGACGAGAATATCCTCATGGTGAGCGGGCGCATGCCGCGCAGCGACCTCGGCGAGTGGTCGGCCCTGATGCTGGATCCGCGCGAATCGGCCGATCCTCGAACCCGACTGCCCACCCGCATCGATCTGACCATCGAGCGGCTGGCGATGCTCGGGGCGGCATTCGACGACGTGCGCCTGTCGGCAAACGCGACCCCCCTCGGCGACTGGCGCGCATCGGTCTCGGGACCGGCGCTCGAAGGCGTGCTTTCAGTGCCGGCCGACCGATCCCGGCAGGCCGTGGTCGCCGACTTCGAACGGCTCGCGTGGACGCCGGTCGACGGCGCACGCACCGACACGGCCGACCCCAGGGACTTGCCCCCGCTCAGGTTCACCTGCGTGCGCTGCAGCTATGGCGACATGCGGTTTGAGGACGTCGAGTTCGCGGCCTCCCGCACAGCCGATGGGCTCAGCATCGATTCGCTCTACCTTCGCACCGATGGCTTCGACGCGCGCGCCAGCGGCGCGTGGACCTCCGATGCCGGGCGCAGGCAGCGCACCCGTCTCGACGTGCATCTGAGCAGCGACGATCTCGGCAGGCTCCTCGCTTCTCTCGGCCACAAGGGCGGCAAGACCCGGGGGGGCATCACCGACGTCACGCTGGCCGCGTCGTGGGACGGACCGCCATCGGACTTCGACCTCGAGCACCTCGACGGCGTGATGCACTTCCGCGCCGGCGAGGGCACGCTCACCGAGGTCGGTCAAGGCACCGCCGGGCGTCTGTTCGCACTGCTGGTCTTGCCGGATCTGCCGCGCAGGCTCAAAGGCGACTTCAGCGATCTGTTCGAGGAAGGCTTCGCCTACAAGCACATCGAGGGCACCTTCAATATCGAGCGCGGCCATGCCTATACCAACGACCTCACCCTGGACGGCTCGTTGGCACGCATCGACATCGCCGGACGCACGGGGCTCGTCGACGAGGACTACGACCAGCTCATCACGGTCACGCCGAAGCTCAGCGGTAGCCTGCCGCTGGTGCCCATCTGGCTGGTCGAGAAAGCCTTCCGCAAGGAGATTTTCGACACGCTGTTCGCCTACCAGTACACCATCACCGGAAGCTGGGACGAGCCCTCGGTGACACGCATCGTGGTCGAGCGCGACGCGCCCGGCGACCGCAGCTGAGGCCCGCGGACGTCGTCGCTCAGGTGCGCGGCGTCTGCTCGACGCCGGGTGGCGGTGGATTGCCTGCGTCGCCGCCGCCGAGCCAGCGGCCCAGCTTGGCCAGCACCGTCTTGATTCCGCGCCACAGCTTCGGCAGCAGCCATATGACGAGCACCATGAAGAGCGCCAGCAACCCGAGGAACAGCCAGGGGTAGTTGAGCGCCGCCCACAGGCCCGCGATCACCGCGACGTCCTCGGCGAGACTCGCTCCCCAGTTGCTGACGGGCTCGGGCGAGGTGTTGATGATCACGCGCGCGCCCGCTTTGGTGGCGTGGGTGGCGGCGGCCAGCGTGCCGCCGACCAGCCCCGCCGCGATCTGCGCCGGCAGACTGACCTCGCCCACGGCCATCGCCGCGAGCACCGCGCCGGCGGGGATGCGCAGGAACGTGTGAATGGTGTCCCAGCCGGTATCGACGCCGGGCATCTTGTCGGCGAAGAACTCCACCACGTACATGAAGCAGGCGGCGGCGATCACCAGTGGATGGGTGAGGGGCTCGAGCCCGGGCGGCAGATCCATGTGGCCCGTGGCACCGAGAATGCCGAGCATGGCAATGGCAGCGTACATGTTGAGGCCGCTCGCCCAGGCGACGCCCATGCTGAGCGCGATGATGTGCGGCAAATCCATGCGGTCGTCCTGCTGCTACGAGCTACGGGGCCCGTGCTTCATTAGACACGCCGTGCCGGGTCAATGCCAACGGGACAACCCGACGGGAATGGCGATTGGCGCCCGGAGAATCCTGATGAAGTCTCCCTCGGCGTTCATGTAAGATCTCGATTCGCTCGTTATTAATTATTTACTTTCAGCTAGTTATAGACTTTCCCAAGAATCTCTCTGATGCCCGATCCCGCGACTTCCGACACGTCCGCCAGCGGCTCCCGGCCGCGCGTCATGATGGCGCTCTCCGGCGGCGTCGACTCGGCGGTGGGGCTGCTGCTGCTCAAGGAGCAGGGCTACCCGGTCGAGGCCCTGTTCATGAAGAACTGGGAAGAGGACGATGCCGATGGCTACTGTGCAGCGGCGCAGGATCTCGCCGATGCCGAACGCGTCTGCGCGCGCCTCGGGGTGGCGCTGCACACGGTGAACTTCTCGTTCGAATACTGGGAGAACGTCTTCACGCGTTTCCTCGACGAGTACCGCAGCGGACGTACGCCGAACCCCGACGTGCTGTGCAATCGCGAGGTGAAGTTCCAGGCGTTCGTCGAGCACGCCAGAGCGCTCGGCGCCGAGTGCATCGCCACCGGCCACTACGCGCGCATCGCGCGCCACGGGGACGAGTATCGCCTGCTTGCCGGCCATGATGCGGACAAGGACCAGAGCTATTTTCTCTACATGCTCGACCAGGCCCAGCTGCGCTCGGCGCTGTTCCCCATCGGCGCATTGCACAAGCGCGCCGTTCGCCGCATGGCGCGCGAGGCGGGCCTGGAAACCCACGACAAGAAGGACAGCACCGGCATCTGCTTCATCGGCGAGCGCCCGTTTCGGGAATTCCTGGCGCGCTTCCTCACGGCTCGCGGCGGCGCTATCGAGAGCGTCGACGGCGTCCGCATCGGACGCCATCACGGGCTGCTGCACTACACCATCGGGCAGCGCCAGGGGCTCGGCATCGGCGGGCGGACGGGCTCGAGCGGCGAGCCCTGGTACGTGGTCGACAAGGATCTCGAGCGCGATACCCTGGTCGTCGCCCAGGGACGCAATCATCCGGCACTCTGCGCGCGCGAGCTGCTGGCGAGCGAGCTGCACTGGACCCGCGGGCGGGCGCCCGCCCTCCCGCTTCGCTGCGAAGCCAGGATCCGCTACCGCCAACCCCCCCAGCGCTGCCAGGTGCTGGCCGCCGACGGCGGCTGCCGGGTGCGGTTCGATGCGCCGCAGTGGGCCATAGCGCCGGGCCAGTCGGTGGTATTCTACGCGCGCGACGAATGCCTCGGGGGCGCGATCATCGACTCGGTTCGCCGTTAGCACGCGGCGCGCAGCCGGGAGGCCGATTGGACGCACTGCGTATCCACGAGCATGCCATGGCGCTGGCGGGCCTGTTCCAGGCCGTGTGCCTGACGCAGCAGGTGGCCCGCGAGGGCCGCGTCGACTCCCAGGCGTTGGCATCCAGCATCGAGAGCGTGTTGCGCATCGACGCGGAAAGCACCGATGACGTCTACGGCGGCAGCGCGTGCGTGCAGCTCGGACTTCGCAGCCTCTGCCGCCAGCTCGGCCGGGACAAGAGCCAGCAGGATGCGGAGATCATGCGCTATGCCGTTTCCCTGATGTTCCTCGAACGCCCGCTCATGCGCAGCGCGCGCCTGCTTGCGCGCCTGCGCCAGGGAATCGACACGGCCAGAGAAAAATGTGAGCACTTCCCCGTCACCCACGAGAACGTCATCGCATGTCTCGCCGAGACCTACGCGTCCACCGTGAGCCAGCTTCAGCCACGCATCCTCGTCAAGGGCGAACCCGAGTACCTGGCCGCGCCGGCCAACGCCAATCGTATCCGTGCTCTACTGCTCGCGGGCATGCGCTCTGCGGTCCTGTGGCGCCAGCTCGGCGGCAACCGTTTGAGGCTGCTGTGGACGCGCAGGCGTATCGTTCAGTGCGCCGAAGCGCTGCTCGAGAGCGGGGATGGCGAGGGCAGTGCCTGCTGAGCGCGCTCGGGCGCGCGCTCAGCCGCCACTGACGCCGGGAATGGTCAGCACCTGGCCGACCCTGATGTCGCTGCCGACGATGGCGTTGGCACGCCGGAGCTCTCCGAGAGAGACGCCGTAGAGGCCGGCTATCCGTCCCAGGGTATCACCGCGGACGATGACGTGGCTGCGCGCAGCGAGGCGCGTGCCGGGCGGCGCGTTGTGCTTGAAGTAGCTGCGCATGCCGGCCACCATGGCCTTCGCAAGCCGATGCTGGTGTTTGCGGTTGCGCAAGCGCTTCTCCTCGGTGGGATTGGACAGGAACGCCGTCTCCACCAGTATCGAGGGAATGTCCGGCGACTTGAGCACCATGAATCCGGCGCGCTGGACACGGCGCTTGTGGGTCTTACCGAGCGTGCCGAGCTGCTTCAGCACGCTGGTGCCAACATCGGTGCTGGCGCTGAGCGTCGCGGTCTGTGAAAGATCCAGAAGCACGGAAGCGAGCAAATCGTCCTTGTCGTCGAGGGACACGCCGCCGACCAGATCGGCGGCATTCTCCTGCTCGGCGAGCCAGCGCGCCGCCTCGCTGCTGGCGCCGTTACGCGACAGCACGTAGACCGACGATCCGCGCACCCGCGGATCCTTGAACGAGTCGGCGTGCACCGAGACGAACAGATCGGCGCGATTGTCGCGGGCGATCTTCATGCGTTTGCGAAGGCCGATATAGTAATCGCCGCGTCGAACCAGAACCGGGCGCATGCCGGGCTCGCGCCCGAGCTCCGCCTCGAGCGCCTTGGCGATGGAAAACACGACGTCCTTCTCGCGCGTGCCCTTACGGCCGATGGTGCCCGGGTCCTCGCCGCCGTGGCCGGCGTCGATGGCGATGATGAGATCGCGCAGTCGCCGCGGATCCTCGGGCGCCGCGCGCTTGATGCCCTCTTTGAGGCTGTCCCCGCCGTCTTCCCGATCGTAGAGATCCACCACCAGCCGGTAACCGTACTGCTTGTTGGGCTTGAGCAGAAAGCTCCGCGGGCGCACCGGCTTGCGCAGATCGAACACCACGCGCAGGTCGCGATGATTGCGTGCCGCGTGTCGGATGCGCTCGAGCAGCTTGTCGTTTTCGGTGGGACGATCGACCGCGCTCTCGAGCCGGGTGTCGCGCAGATCGACGACCACCCGTGCCGGATTGTTCAGCACGAACAGGGTGTGCTCGAGGGGACCGTTGACGTCGAAGACGATGCGCGTGCGGTCGGGCGCCGGCCACATGCGCACGTTCTCGACGGCGGCCTGCCCAGCGAGGCAGGCGCAGGCGATCATGGAAAGAACCAGGGCGGTTGCGATTCGCATGCTTGGCGCGCGGCGGAGAAAGCGTAGACCCTAAATTTCTAGAACATTCCGAGGGTTATTGCAAGGATCTTATTCAACTTGTTAAAAGCCTTGCGACCCGTTGGGGGCCTCGAAGCCCTCACGCCCGCTATTCTAACAACCCTTCGAGCGCGCGCCGCGGGCGAGCAGCGCGAGCCAGGTGGCGCCCCGCGGCGTCGCTGCGTCGAGACGGGCCTCGCGGCCGCTGCCGGCGATGCTCAGAAACACCTTCAGATCCGCGGGTGGCAGCCGGTCGCTGGCCCGCTCGGGCCATTCGATGACGCACAGGGCGTGCCCGGCGAAGGCGTCCCGCGCACCCAGGTATTCGAGCTCCTCGGCGTCTGCGAGTCGATACAAATCGAAGTGGTACAGCCGGATGGCGCCCCTGGCGTAGGGCTCGACCAGCGTGTAGGTGGGACTCTTGACCGGACCTTCGATGCCGAGGCCGTGCACCAGCCCCCTCACCAGCGTCGTCTTGCCGGCGCCGAGCGGGCCGCTCAGGTGAATGCTGCCCGCCAGCGTGGCGTGGTCGCGGTCGCCGTCACAGGCCTCGAGCAGCGCTCCGGCGAGGCGCGCGCCCAGCGCTTCGGTGTCGGAGGCACGCGCGAGAAACATGGATCACAGAGTATTCACCAGCCGACGCAGGGGCTGCATCAGGTCGCCGGCGAGCAGGCCGCGCTCACCGTCGGCGGCGGCCGCGTCCGCCGCCGCCGCGTGCAGACAGACGCCGGCGCGCGCCGCCAGCCCGAGGGGCAGCCCCTGGGCAGCGAGGCCGGCGATGATGCCCGTCAGCACGTCGCCCATGCCGCCGGAGGCCATGCCGGGATTGCCGCCTTGGCACACCCAGGTGGTGTCAGCCGGCTCGCACACCAGCGTGCCTGCCCCCTTCAACACCACGCCGGCCGCATAACGCTCCGCAATCGCCGCGGCGGCGGCGAAGCGATCCTGCTCGATTTGCCCGGACGAGCACCCGAGCAGCCGCCCTGCTTCGCCGGGATGCGGTGTCAGAATGCGCGCCTGCGTGCCGCGCGCGCCCCCCGGGCCGTGCTCGGCGAGCAGGTTGAGGGCATCGGCATCCATGATGAGCGGCTGCGACGCGGCCATCGCGGCGCCGAGCATCGCCCGCCCCCAGGCGCCGCGGCCGAGGCCCGGCCCCACGGCGATGACCGTGGCGCGCTCGAGCAGCGGCGCGAGCGCGCCGGCATCCTCGACGCCGTGGCACATGAGCTCCGGCCGCTGGCTGGCGATGAGGGCCGCGTGTCCGGTGCGGGTCGCGATGGTGGTCAGCCCCGAGCCGGTTCTCGCCGCGCCTTCGCCGGCCATGCGCGCCGCCCCGGCGAAGCCGGCATCGCCGCCGATGACCAGAACGTGACCGAAGGCGCCCTTGTGCACGCTGCGCCGCCGCCTGCCGAGCACGCCCCTGCAAGACGCCAGATCGGCGCGCCGCGCCGACGGCGGCACTCGCGTATAAATATCTGCCGGCACGCCGAGGTCGTCGAACAGCACGCGTGGGCAGTGCGCACGCGCCTGCCCCGTGAACATGCCCTGCTTGAGGCCGATGAAGCTCACGCTGACCTCGGCCTCGACGCCGACGCCGAGCACGCGCCCGGTGTCGGCATGCAGCCCCGAGGGAATGTCGATGGCAAGCACCGGGACAGAGCACGCGTTGATGGCGGCGATACAGGCGGCGTGAGCGCCCTCCACGTCGCGGTCGAGGCCGGTGCCGAACAGGGCATCGACGACGACGTCGGCATCTTCGAGCAGCTCGCTGCCGTAAGGCTGCAGGGCGATGCCCGCATCGCGCATGCGATCGTGCGCGCCGAGCGCGTCGCCGCGAAGCCGCGCGGCATCACCGAGCAGGCCCACCCGCACCGTGTAGCCGCCTGCGGCCGCCAGGCGCGCGAGCACGAAGCCGTCGCCGCCGTTGTTCCCCGGACCGCAGATGACCGTCAGTCGGCGTGCCGCCGGCCATGCCTGGGCGAGCGCCGTGAGCGCCGCCTGCCCGGCCCGCTCCATGAGCGTGGCGCCGGCTATCCCGAACTCCTCGATGGCGATGCGGTCGAGCTCGCGGACCTGCGCGGCGCGATAGAGCTCGACGGGCAGCGTGACGGCGTTTCGGCGGCGCACAGCGGGCCTCTCTCAGGCGCTCATGAGGAAATGCTCGCGATAATACCTGAGCTCGTCGATGGAGCCGCGAATGTCATCGAGCGCCCTGTGATTGCTGTTCTTCTTGAAGGCTGCCGCAACCTCCGGCATCCAGCGCTGACAAAGCTCCTTCAAGGTGCTGACGTCCAGGTTGCGGTAGTGAAAGTAGGCCTCCAGCTCCGGCATCCAGCGATACAGAAAACGCCGGTCCTGGCAGATGCTGTTGCCGCACATGGGTGATGCGCCGACGGGCACGTGACGCTCGAGGAACTCCAGCGTGAGGCGCTCGGCAGCGGCCTCGTCGCAGGTGCTTCGGCGAACGCGCTCGACGAGCCCCGAAGCGGTGTGATGCGAGGTGTTCCACTCGTCCATGGCGGCGAGCACGCTCTCCGGCTGGTGCACGACCAGCTCGGGGCCCTCGGCGACGACATCGAGCGAGGCGTCCGTGACGATGGTGGCGATCTCGATGATATAATCCGCCTCTGGATCGAGACCCGTCATCTCGAGATCGATCCAGATCAGATTCTGCGGGTCTCGCGCCATGGACTGACTTCCCGGATTGCCTTGGTGAAGTCTAGCAAAGGCACACTGGCGTCATTCGCGGGACACACGCTTGAATACGTTCACGCTCATATTCCTGATGGCCGTTGCTGCGGGCACGCTGCTCAAGTGGTGGCTGGCCGCTCGCCAGCTCGCCAGCGTCGCGGCTCACCGGGAGCGGGTGCCCGATGCCTTTCGTGACGCCATCAGCCTCGAGAGTCATCAGAACGCCGCCGATTACACGGCGGCCAAGACGCGAGCCGGCATCGTCGAGTGCGGCTACACGGCTGTGCTGCTGCTCGCATGGACGCTCGGAGGCGGCATCAGCCTGCTTCACGGCGCCTGGACGTCGACCGGACTGGCGCCGCTTCTTGCCGGAACGGCTCTGCTGCTCAGTGCGTTTCTCGTCATGGGGCTTCTGGAGCTGCCCTTCGACATCTATCGCACCTTCGTCATCGAAGCGCGGTTCGGCTTCAACCGCACCACACCCCGGTTGTTCGTTACCGACGCCGCCAAACATGCGCTGCTGCTGGTGGTGCTCGGCGGGCCGATAATCCTGCTGATACTGTGGCTCATGACCCACGCGGGCACGCGCTGGTGGCTCTACGTATGGGCCGTCTGGATGGCCTTCAGCCTGCTGCTCGCCTGGGCCTACCCCGCCATCATCGCCCCCTGGTTCAACAAGTTCGTACCGCTCGACGACGCGGCGTTGAGGTCCCGCATCGAATCACTGCTCGAGCGCAACGGCTTCGCCAGCCGCGGTGTCTTCGTCGTCGACGGCTCGAAAAGGTCCGGCCACGGCAATGCCTACTTCACGGGACTCGGCAACAACAAGCGCATCGTGTTCTTCGACACGCTCCTTCGCCAGCTCGACGCCGACGAGATCGAGGCCGTGCTCGCCCACGAGGTCGGTCACTTCAAACGCAAGCACATCGCCAAACGCCTGGCACTGATAGCGCTGGTGAGCCTCGCGGGGCTCATGTTGCTCGGTTGGCTCATCGACGCGCACTGGTTCTACGCCGGGCTCGGCGTCACCGAGCCCTCGCTTGCTGTCGCGCTGTTGCTCTTCCTGCTCGTGGCGCCGGCCTTCACCGTTTTCATACAGCCGCTCGTGTCGTGGCTCTCGCGCCGACACGAGTTCGAAGCCGACGAGTTTGCCGCGCGCCAGTCCGACGCAGGCAAGCTGGTCGAAGCCCTGGTAAAGCTTTACCGCGAGAACGCCAACACGCTCACGCCGGATCCTCTGTATTCGGCCTTTCACGATTCACACCCGCCGGCGCCGGTGCGCATCGCCAATCTGCAGGCTAAACAGGCGACGGTTACATGAGGAACGACTATGAGTGAACTGACGTCAAGGCACTGCGTGCCCTGCGAAGGCGGCGTTGCGCCCCTCGAGCTCGACGAGGCACGAAAGATGCTCGGCGAGCTGAACGAGTGGACGCTGGACGGGAGCGGCAAGGAAATCGCACGCACCTTCACCTTCAAGAACTACTACCAGACCATGGCCTTCGTGAATGCGCTCGCGTGGATCGCGCACCGCGAGGATCATCATCCGGATCTCGAGGTGGGTTACAACCGCGTGCACGTGCGGTTCAGCACGCACGCGATCGGCGGACTGTCGGAGAACGATTTTATCTGCGCGGCGAAGATCGACGCCCTGTCGGGCTGATCATTCCATGCTTTGACGCTCGCCGATGGCGTGATCGAGGGTGCTGCTGTCGACGAACTCGAGCTCGCCGCCGAGAGGCACGCCCTGGGCAATGCGCGTCACGCGGATGCCCTTCTCGTGCACCAGCTCGCTGATGTAGTGGGCAGTGGCCTGACCCTCGACGGTCGAGCCGGTCGCAATGATCACCTCCCCCACCTCACCCTCGGAGAGGCGTTGCGCGAGAAGAGCCACGCCCAGCTCGTCTGGCCCGATGCCGTCGAGCGGCGAGAGATGGCCGCCGAGCACAAAGAACTGGCCACGGTATCCGGTACCGTGCTCGATTGCGGCCATGTCGGCGGGACTCTCGACGACGCAGAGCTGCGAGGCGTCGCGTTTGGGATTCTCGCAGATGGCGCACACCTCTTTTTCGCTCAGGGTCCGGCAGCGTCTGCAGTTACCGACTCTGCTCATGGCCGCGACCAGGGACTCGGCAAGATGCCGCCCACCCTGGCGGTCGCGCTGCAGAAGGTAGAATGTCATGCGCTGTGCCGACTTGGGACCAACTCCCGGAAGGCAGCGAAACGCGTTGATGAGCTGCTGGATGAGGGAGTCTTTACTCACGTGCGATGAGCCGAGTCTGCCTCAGAACGGCAGCTTGACGCCGGGTGGCAGATTGAGGCCCGATGTCAGCTTCGACATGCGTTCCTGACTTTCCGTCTCGACACGGTGCACCGCATCGTTGACCGCCGCAGCGATCAGATCCTCGAGCATCTCCTTGTCCTCTCCCATGAGCGCATCGTCGATGACGACGCGGCGCACGTCGTGGCGACCGGTCATGGTGACACGCACCATGCCGCCGCCGGATTCACCGGTAACCTCCAAATTGGCGAGCTCGGCCTGCGCCTTCTGCAGGTTTTCCTGCATCTGCTGCGCCTGCTTCATGAGATTTCCCAGACCGCCCTTCATTGCTTTCCTCCTCGCTGCGAGACGGCGACACGCGCCATCAGTCGACGGGACGCACGCGCTCTTTGTCGATCTGCGTTCCGAACAGGTCGCAGATGGCCTGCACGCCGCTGTCGTTCTCGATGGCCTCCACCGCGGCCTGCTGACGCAATTCGATGTCCCGTTGCTGGGCGAGCGCCGGCGTCTCGCCGTCGGGAGGCGCGATTTCGATCTCCACACGCACGCGCCTCGCCAGGTAACGCTCGACAGCATGCTCGAGCTTCTGCTTGACCCTGGGCGCATTCAGCTGCCCGTGACCGGGGTCGAGCCGCAGCCTGATGTGCCGATCGCCGCAGTCCATCACCTGACAGTTGCACGCCAGCTCACGGGTGAGCCCGACCAGCTCCATGGCTTCGATGTCACCGGCCCAGCTGTTTGCCGTGATAGCGCCCGACCCCGCCCGCGCGGCTGCGCCGCTCGGCTCGTCCGCCGGCACCTGCGGCGATGGCGCCCGGGCGCGCGTGCCCGCCACCGCCGCACCCGGGCCGGCGTGCGACCCGGAGGCGCCCGCGGCGCCGGAGCCGGTGGCGCTCGCGGCGCCCGAAGCAGCCGGGCGAAAGGCGAGCATGCGCAGCAAGGCCATCTCGAATCCGCTGCGGGGATCCGGCGCGAGCGCCAGGTCGCGCCCGCTCATGATGCCCATCTGGTAGTAGAGCTGGACGTCTTCGGCGCTGAGTCTGGCGGCGAGCGCCTTGCGTGACGGCGCGTCCTCGTCATCGGGCGCCGCGTCCGGCACTACCTGGGTGACGGCGATGCGTTGCAGCTCGGAGGTGAGCTCGGCAAGCGCCTCGGAATAGTCCGTCACCTCACTCGCCATCTCGTCGATGCGCGCCATCACGCCCGCCCCGTCTCCGGCGGCGAGCGCTTCGAGCAGCGCGTACACGTGACTGCGGTCGAGCGTTCCGAGCATGGCGCGCACGTCCGCGTCGAGGATCTTTCCACCGCCGTAGGAAACCGCCTGATCGAGCAGGCTCAGCGCATCGCGCATGCTGCCGTCGGCTGCGCCGGCGATACGCCGAATGCCGGATGGCTCCGCCTCGATCCCCTCCTGTGCGAGGATGTCGCTGAGATAGGTCGCGATGTCACTCGCGGGCAGCCGCTTCAGGTTGAACTGCAGGCAGCGCGAGAGCACCGTCACCGGCAGCTTCTGCGGATCGGTGGTGGCGAACAGGAACTTCACATGCGGTGGCGGCTCCTCGAGGGTTTTCAGCAGCGCGTTGAAGCTTTTCTCGGAGAACATGTGCACCTCGTCGATGAGATACACCTTGTAGCGCCCGCGCCCCGGCGCGAACTGCACGTTGTCCATGAGCTCGCGGGTCTCCTCCACTTTCGAGCGCGAGGCCGCGTCCACCTCGATGAGATCCATGTAGCGGCCCTCGTCGATCTCGACGCACGCGCTACAGGTGCCGCAGGGCGAGGACGCCACCCCCTGCTCGCAGTTGAGGCACTTTGCCAGGATGCGCGCAATGGTGGTCTTGCCGACGCCGCGGGTGCCGGCGAACAGAAATGCATGGTGGAGGCGATCCGCGTCCAGGGCGTTGCTGAGCGCGCGCACCACGTGGGCCTGCCCCACGATCTGCTCGAAGTTGCGCGGGCGCCATTTGCGCGCCAGAACCTGATAGCTCATCGGAGAAGCTTCGGAGAATTCACTGCAGCCGGTGATTATACGTGGGCCGGATTGGCGCGGCGATAACGGCGGCACGTCCCGGGCACCCCGCTACTCGATGTCTGCCCCGAGGGCAGCCGCCTCCTCCTCGGTGTCGATATCGAGCGCCAGCGACAGTCCCTCGACAATCGGCATGAGGATGCGGCGCTGCGGGTGACGACTCTGGTGGCGGGCGGTGACGAAGATGCGCCGCATGGCGTGCTCGAGATGCGCCCGGGTGATGGTGCCGGCCCGCAGCGCCCGCACCGCCGGCAGCCCCGCGCTGAGCACGCTCCAGGTGAGCGTCGGCAGGCGCAGCCCGAGCAGGTGAAGCAGATCCTGGTAGAGCAGCTCCCAGAAGATGCCGCGCAGAATGACCCCGCGCCGGTAGCCGATGGGACGATTGCGGGTACGGTATATGAGCCGCAGGGTCCGGTAGATGAACTGCATGCGCAACGCCTGCGGGTCGAGCACCGCCAGATGGCAGGGCAGCACCTCGACCGGGGCGGCACCGGCCTCTGGAACGACCCGGTAGAACGGCTTGTAGGCCGACACGCCGAGCGCCTCGTGATCCTCCGGCGCACGAATCATGGGCAGGAAGCCGTCGCAGGGCGCCATTGCGCCATATTCGGCCATGACCCGCGCGAGGGTGGCGGCGTCCGGCAGCACATCACAGGTGGTCATGGCCACCGGAGCTCCCGGATGCGCCCGCGATACCGCCTCGATTCCAGCGCGCACGGTCTCGTCGATGCTGCCGGTGACGTCGATGATCTGCGCGCCTGCGCGGTGATCGGCATACACCGCGCGCGGCCCGGCGATATAGACCGACCCGAATTGCCCGCTCTCACCGAGGCGATCGACGACGCGCTCGATGAGGGCACGGCCACCGATGCGCACCACGACGCCTTTGTAGCCGGCCAGCGGATGCAGGTCGTCGACGCCCTCGGGCATCTCGCCCCGGCGCACGTCGCGACCACCGAGAACGATGACCGGAACCTTCTCCGGCGCCGCCACCATCAGGCCTCGTCCAGGTGATCCAGCGGCAGCGCCGTCTTGTACTTCACCTGCTTGAGAGCGAAGCTGGATTTGATGCTCGCGATCCCTTCGATGCGCGTGAGATGCTCGAGGAGAAACGCCTGGTAGGCGGCGATGTCCGGCACCACCACCCGCAGCAGGTAATCGGACTCCCCGGTCATCAGATAGCACTCCATCACTTCCGGTCGCGCGACGATGGCATTCTCGAAATGCTCCAGGCGCCGCTCGACCTGCTCCTCGAGAGTGACGTGCACCCACACGTTGACCGGCAGGCCGATGGCCTCGGGCGCGACCAGCGTGACGTAACGGTGAATGACACCGCGTTCCTCGAGTGCCCGCACGCGCCGCCAGCAGGGCGACGGCGAGAGCCCGATCTCAGCCGCCAGCTCGGCGTTGGAGATGCGCGCATCCTCCTGAATGAGCTCGAGGATGCGCCGGTCCAGGCGATCGGGGGCAATGATAGGCATGATTGGTCCTGAAAAAGCTCTCATTTAGAAGATATTTGCGATAATAGCCCGCATTTAAGGTGAATTAGAAGCACCTTGCCGGACGACTGCAGTAGAATCTTCCAAACTCACGGAGTCTTTCCACCCGCCCATGTCCACAGCCTTGCGCGACGCCGCCGCCATCGCCCGCGTGAGCCCGGCCGACCGTGCCGCCATCCTGCGCGAGCTGGAGCGAAAGGTCCTGTGGCTCGCGAGCTGGACCATTCACAACGCCAATCATCTGCGCCCCAGCCCCGACGGGCTCAAGGTGGGCGGCCACCAGGCGTCGTGCGCCTCGCTGACGACCCTGATGACGGCGCTCTACTTCGACGTGCTGCGTCCCGAGGACCGCGTCGCGGTGAAGCCCCACGCGAGCCCCGTGTTCCATGCCATCCAGTACCTGCTCGGCCATCAGAGCCGCGCGCACCTGGAGCGCTTCCGGGCCATGGGCGGCGCCCAGTCCTACCCCTCACGGACCAAGGACGCCGACGACGTGGACTTCTCCACCGGATCGGTCGGCCTCGGCGTCGCCATGACCACCTTCTCGAGTCTCGTCCAGGATTATGTGCAGGCCCGTGAATGGGGACCGGCGAGCGAGCGTGGCCGCATGGTCGCGCTGGTCGGCGACGCCGAGCTCGACGAGGGCAACGTGTTCGAGGCGCTGCTCGAGGGCTGGAAGCACGATGTCCGCAACCTCTGGTGGATCGTCGACTACAACCGCCAGTCCCTCGATGCGGTGGTCAGCGATCGCCTGTTCGGCCGCTTCGACCGGCTGTTCTCCAACATGGGCTGGCGGGTCGAGACCCTCAAGTACGGCAAGCGCCTGCAGGCGGCCTTCGAGCGCCCCGGAGGCGAGCGTCTCAAGGACTGGATCGACGACTGCCCCAATTCGCTGTACTCGGCGCTGGTGTTCAAAGGCGGCGCCGCCTGGCGCGAGCACCTGAGCGCGGATATCGGCGCGAGCGCCGGCGTCAAGGGGCTGCTCGACGAGTACGACGACGACGCGCTCGCGGCGCTCATGACCAACCTCGCCGGTCACGACATGGAAAGCGTCCTGGAGGCCTTTCACGGCGCCGACACCGACCAGCCCACCTGCTTCATTGCCTACACCATCAAGGGATTCGGCCTGCCATTCGCCGGGCACAAGGACAACCACGCCGGCCTCATGAGCGTCGCCCAGATGGACGCGCTCAGGGGCGCACACCGCATCTCCGAAGGACAGGAGTGGGAGCGTTTTGCCGGTCTGGAGCTCGACCCCGAGGTGCTCGATACGTTTCTCGCCCGCGCACCGTTCGCGCAGAGCGCCCCACGCCGCTATCAGGCACCGCACATCCCGGTGCCGGAGAGCCTTTCAGCACCGGGCGGCGAGAAGCTCTCTACCCAGGAGAGCTTCGGAAGAATTCTCGCTACGCTCGCGCGCGACGGCGGCGAGCTCGCTGAGCGCATCGTCACCGCCTCGCCCGACGTCACCGTGTCCACCAATCTCGGCGGCTGGGTCAACCGGCGCGGGATCTTCTCGCGCAAGGTGCAGGAAGACACGTTCAACGTGGAGCAGGTGGCGTCTTTCCAGCGCTGGGCGGCATCACCCAAGGGACAGCACATCGAGCTCGGCATCGCCGAGAACAACCTGTTCATCCTGCTCGCCGCGCTCGGGCTCTCGCATTCGCTTTTCGGAACCCGTCTCCTGCCCATCGGCACGCTCTACGATCCCTTCATCCAGCGCGGACTCGACGCGCTCAACTACGCCTGCTACCAGGACGCGCGTTTTCTCCTGGTGGCCACGCCCTCGGGCGTCACATTGGCGCCGGAGGGCGGTGCCCATCAGTCCATCTCGACGCCGATGATCGGCATGGCCCAGGACGGCCTCGCGAGCTTCGAGCCGGCTTTCGCCGATGAGCTCGCGGTGATCATGCGCTGGGCTTTCGACTACATGCAGCGCGAGGGCGAGAGCCCCACCGACGACGACTGGCTGGCCGACGCCGCCGGCGGCTCGGTGTACCTGCGCCTGTCGACGCGCTCCATCGCGCAGCCCGCACGGGAGATGCAAGCCGGGCTCGCCGCGGATATCGTCGGCGGCGGTTACTGGCTCGCACCGCCGGCGCCCGGTGCGCGTCTCGCCATCGTCTACACGGGCGCCGTGGCGAGCGAAGCCATGGCCGCGCACGCGCAGCTGCTCGAGGATCTGCCGGGCGCCGGGCTGCTGGCGGTGACCTCGGCGGATCGCCTCGCAAAAGGCTGGCACGCGGCCAACGCCGCGCGCCGAAGTCGCCTCGGCGATGCACGCTGCCACGTCGAGGAGCTGCTCGCGCCGCTCGCTCCGGATGCGCACCTGATCACGGTCGTCGACGGTCATCCCGGCACTCTCGGCTGGCTCGGCTCGGTGCGCGGGCAGCGCCTGCACAGCCTTGGCGTCGAGCACTTCGGGCAGTCCGGCAGCATCGAGGATCTCTACCGCTATCACGGCATCGACACCGACGCCATTCTCGAGGCGTGCGCCGCCGCCTGCCTCGCGCCATGACCACCGACATCTGTCTGCCGCGCGTGTCGCCGGACGATGCCGCCGTGACCCTGGTCAAGTGGCATGTGGACGTCGGCTCGCGCGTCGCGCCCGGCGACGTCATCGCCGAGATCGAGAGTGACAAGGCCATCGTCGAGCTCGAGGCCGAGGAGAGCGGCGTCATCACCGAGATCCGCGTGCCCGAGGGCAGCGACGACGTGCATGCCGACCAGGTGCTGGCGGTGCTCGATGCGTCGGCGGCGGACTCCGCCGCCCCCGCGCAGGCGACCACCGAGGGCCACCCGAGCGACGCGGGCGGAGCAGCGCCCGCGGACGACGCGCGCGCGCCGGATCTGGTCGAGTCAGCGACCGAGGCAACCGAGCCCGGCACGCCCCGTGCGGGCAACGGCGGCGATCCCGGTGCATCCACGCTGGCGACGCGCATGGCGCGGCAGGCCGGCGTCAGCCTCGACAGCCTGAGCGGCTCCGGCGCAGACGGACGCATCCTCGCCGACGATGTCCGCGCCGCCGCCGGCCTCGCGCCGCGCGTGCGCAGCGCGCACCCACCGCAACCGCTTCCGGTCGATGGCGACACGGCGTTTCACGGCGGCTTCGAGCCCGAGTTCGATATTCAGACGCCGGACAACATGCGACGCATCATCGCCGAGCGGCTGGCCGAATCAAAACGCCGGGCGCCGCACTTCTACATGTCGCTCGACTGCCGTGCCGATGCGCTTCTCAGCCTGAGAAAGACTCTCAAAGAGGGCGGCGCGGAGATTTCGCTCAACGATCTGATTCTCAAGGTGACCGCCGTCACTTTGAAGCGCGTGCCTGCCCTGAACGCCGCCTGGAGCGACGCGGGCATCCGGCATTTTCGCAGCGTGGATCTGGCCGTTGCGGTCGCCATCGAAGGCGGGCTCATCACGCCGGTGATTCGCGAGGCCGACAGGAAGCGCCTCGTGCAGATCGCCGCCGAGATGCGCGATCTGGTCACCCGGGCGCGCGCCGGGCAGCTCTCCCGCGAGGAGTACAGCGGTGGCACCTTCACCGTCTCCAACATGGGCATGTACGGCATCGATCGCTTCACCGCCGTCATCAATCCGCCCCAGGCCGCGATTCTCGCCGTTGCCGCCGTCGGCGAGCGGCCCGTGGTGGAGAACGGTGCCGTCGTCACGGCGAACATGATGACCTGCAGCCTGTCGGTGGATCATCGCGTCACCGACGGCGTGGCGGGTGCAGAGTTCCTGCAGACCTTCAAGCGCCTCGCCGAGGATCCTCGACTGCTTCTTCTTTAGGACCGATTGCGCCGCTCAGTCACCGATGGTCTCCGCGTCTGGTGCGCGCAGCCGATCACGACCGTGCAAACGAAAAAGCCCGGCGGGCAGACGCCCGCCGGGCTTTGTTTCATCACGACGCGGAACAATCAGCGATAGTCGTACGTGCCGTTCTTCCACTCGTACCAGACATAGCCCGGCGCGGTGACGTCACCCACCTTGTCGAAGCCGATCTTGCCGAGCACCGTGTTGAACTGGCCCGAACGCAGTGACGTGATCAGCTTGCCGGTATCGGTCGAGCCGGCCTTCTCGGCGGCCTGCGCCCACGCCTGGATGGCGCCGTAGGTATACAGTGTGTATCCCTCCGGCTCGTAGCCGGCGTCGCGGAACTTCTTCACCACCGGCGCGGCTTCCGGATTCTTGCGCGGATCGGGGCTGAAGGTCATGAGCGTGCCGGCGCCCGCGTTGCCGGTGATCTTCCAGAACTCGTCGGTGACCAGCGCATCGCCGGATACCAGCTGCACGCCATAGCCCTGCTCGCGCGCCTGGCGCACCATGAGGCCGGCCTCGGTGTGATAGCCGCCCAGATAAAAGACGTCGATGCCGGCGCCCTTCATCTTCGAGACCAGTGCCGAGTAGTCCTTCTCGCCGGCAGTGTAGGCCTCGTACATGGACTCCTGCACGCCCATCTTGTTGAGCTGCTTCTTGGTCTCGTCGGCTAACCCCTTACCATAGGCGGTCTTGTCATGAAGAATGGCGATTTTCTTGCCGCCGTAAGTCTTTGCGAGAAAGTTGCCGGCGACCGTGCCCTGCTGGTCGTCACGCCCGCAGACGCGGAACACGTTGGGGCCACCCTCGTCGGTCAGCTTCGGGTTGGTCGATGCCGGAGAGATCTGCAGGATGCCCTCCTCGGTGTAAACCTGGGAGGCCGGAATCGACGAGCCGGAGCAGAAGTGCCCGGCGACGAACTTCACTCCCTGGCTGACGAACTTGTTGGCGACCGCCACGGCCTGCTTCGGATCGCAGGCATCGTCACCGATGGTCAGCTTGAGCTGCTGGCCCAGCACGCCACCCTTGGCGTTGATATCGGCGACCGCCATCTCGGCGCCGCGTTTCATCTGCTCGCCGAACGAGGCGTACTGTCCGGTCATGGGTCCTGCGGTGGAGATGAGAATGTCGGCCACTGCCGCACCCATCCCCAATGCCAGGCTCGCGACCACCACTAGGAACTTCGATGCTGTTTTCACGAGCGTATCCTCCTGAATTGTGGGACGTTCTTTTTATCGACATGTGGCTTGCGCCACAAGGACACGGCCCAATTTAGCACAAGCCCGTGCCTGCGAGCACCGCATTTTCAAGCGCCCGACCCGGGCTACATACTTTGCTCACCGTCGGCAAATGCTGCTCAGACCCCGCCCTTTTCTCTCCAGCCGAGCAGCCCCGCGCGCTCGTAGATCCAGGGGTATTGGCTGACCATCTTGCGCGCTTGGGTCAGGCGGTAGGCGAACAGGCCGATGGCGACCAGGACGCCCGCGTCGATGAGATAACCGCTCAAGCTCAGCAGCTTGCCCTCGAACAGGCTGAAAATCAGGAACCTGGCGCCGAGCCCGAGAAGCAGGCAGTAGAAAACCACCTGCCACACGGGCTTCCAGGTACCCGCGAGACCCTGGCCGGTCATGTAGGCGGCGAAACCCATGACCGCGACGGTCACGAGGATGAACACCCCGGGAGTGGTGCCTAGCAGCTCTTGCATCGACCGATGCCCCCGAAACCGTTCATTGTGCCTGTCCACCTTCCAGGTAGGCCGCTCGAATCTCCTCGTTCGCGAGCAGCTCGGACCCGGTGCCCGACAGGATCACCTTGCCGTTGGCCATGACGTAGCCGCGGTCGGCGAGGCGAAGCGCGTGGTAGGCGTTCTGCTCGACCAGAAATACCGTGACCTTTTCCTGCTGATTGATCTCGCGAATGACCGAGAAGATCTGTTTCACCAGCATCGGCGCCAGCCCCAGTGACGGCTCATCGAGCAGCAGCAGCCGCGGCCGGCTCATGAGCGCGCGGCCGATCGCGAGCATCTGCTGCTCGCCGCCCGAGAGCGTGCCGCCCCGCTGGTTGCGCCGCTCCTTCAGCAACGGATAGAGCGAGAAGACGCGCTCCACGTCCTCATCGAAGTATTCCGGATCGGTACCCGATGCGCCGATCTGCAGATTCTCGAGCACCGTCATGAACGGAAAGATCCTCCGCCCCTCCGGCGACTGGGCAATGCCGCGGCGCACGATCTCGTAGGTGGGAAGCTCGGTGATGTCGTCGCCGTCGAAGACGATACGGCCTTCGGCCGCACGCGGATTACCGCAGATGGTCATGAGCAGGGTCGACTTACCCGCCCCGTTGGCGCCGATGAGGGTGACGATCTCGCCTTCTTTGACCTCCACGTCGACGCCGCGCAGCGCCTCGATGCGCCCGTAGAACGTGCGCAGCCCGGATACGCTCAGCATGGTATCGTCGGACATACTCGTCACGTCTCAAGATCCCGGGCGACGTCTGGAGGCAAATCCTCGTCTTCTTCCTCGCCCAAATACGCGCGGATCACCGCCGGATCGTTGCGTACCTCGTGCGGCGTGCCGTCGGAGATCTTGCGCCCGTAGTCCAACACCACGATGTGATCGGAGATGCCCATGACCACGTCCATGTGGTGCTCGATGAGCAGCACGCCGACGCCCTCCTCGTCGCGGATGTTCTGCAGCAGCGCCGTGAGCTCCGCCGATTCCCGCGGATTGAGCCCGGCGGCCGGCTCGTCGAGGCAAAGCAGCACCGGCCGCGTGCACATGGCGCGCGCGATCTCGAGACGCCGTTGCGCTCCATAGGCGAGATTACCGGCATCGTCGTCGGCGCGATCGGTCAGTCCGATGCGATCCAGCCAGTAGCGTGCGAGATCCACGGCCTCCTCCTCCGCCTGCTTGTAGCGCTGCAGTCCGAGGAGACCGTAAATGGTGAAACCGGAGGCGTGCATCAGCTTGTTGTGCTGCGCCACGATGAGGTTCTCAAGCACCGACATGGCCGGAAAAAGCCGGATATTCTGGAACGTGCGTGCGACCGCGGCCTTCTGCGGAATCTGATAGCCCTCCATGCGCTCGAGCAGAAACTCGCCCTTCTCCGGGTGGCGCAGCGCAAGACGCCCCACGTGGGGCTTGTAGAAACCGGTCAAGCAATTGAATACGGTGGTCTTGCCGGCGCCATTGGGACCGATGATGGCCGTGATCTGCCGATCGGCCGCCTCGAACGAGACGTCGTCGACCGCCACCAGCCCACCGAAACGGATGGTCAGGTGCTCCACGGACAGCAATGACCCGGTCTCTGTTGCGTTCATTGCTTCGCCACTCACGCCTTCGCGCGCTCCGGCTCGGGCGGCCCGGCGCCGTCGGCCGGCGGTGATCGCTCGCGCATCCGAATCGTCGGGTCACGATGGGCGAGCAGACCGCGGGGACGCCACACCATGATCGCCACCATGGCGGCACCGAAGGCGAGCATGCGGTACTGCTGCAGCTCGCGGAAAAACTCGGGAAGCCCGATGAGCAGGATGGCGGCGAATACGACGCCGATCTGGCTGCCGAAGCCGCCGAGCACGACGATGGCGAGAATGATCGCCGACTCGATGAAGGTGAAGCTCTCGGGACTGATAAATCCCTGGCGGGTCGCGAAGAACGCACCACCGAAGCCGCCGAACATGGCGCCGATGGCAAAGGCCGTCAGCTTGGTGTTGCGCGGGTTGATACCGAGGCTGCGGCACGCGATCTCGTCCTCGCGCAGCGCCTCCCAGGCGCGTCCGACCGGCAGCTTGCGAATGCGCAGGGTAAAGAGATTCGTGATGAGCGCGAGTGCCAGGATCAGGTAGTAGAGGAAAATGATGCGATCGATGGGCGAGTACGTCATGTCGAAGAAGCTGTGAAACGTCTCGACCCCTTCATCTGGATAGCGCTTGAACTCGAGACCAAAGAAGGTCGGACGCGGGATGCCGGAGATGCCGTCGGGACCACGGGTGAACTCATACCAGTTGAGCAGGATGATGCGCACCATCTCGCCGAAACCGAGCGTCACAATCGCCAGATAGTCGCCGCGCAGGCGCAGCACCGGGAAGCCGAGCAGGATACCGGCGAAGGCCGCCATGATGCCCGCGAACGGCAGGCACACCCAGAAACCCATTTCGAAGTACTGGGCGAGCAGCGCGTAGCTGTAGGCGCCCACTGCGTAAAAGGCGACGTAGCCGAGATCCAGAAGCCCCGCGAGCCCGACGACGATATTGAGCCCCCAGCCGAGCATGATGTAGGTCACGACCAGGACGGCGATGTCGAGCAGGCGGCGATCGGAGAACGGCAGAAACGGCAGAATGATGGCGAAGGCGAGCAGCAGGGGGCCCACGTAGCGCGCCGCCTGCTGCACGCGCACGCTCAGCCGGTCCATCCTCGCCTCGCGCTCTTCCAGGCTCGTGACGCCGACCGCGTGTCCAATCCGCACCGCGGCACGAATCGTGAGAAACAGGGCGAACAGCGCCAGCAACGAGTTGACGACGATGTCGCCGAAAGGCAGGAAGCGGATGAGATCCTTCTCCGGCGCGAATCCGTGCCCGATCAGCCCCCCGAGCATGATGATGGACACGAGCCCCGCAACGATGGCCACCGGGACCGGTCGCTGGGCACGCAGCAGCAGAATGCCGACGCGGCCGAGAAACGCGAGCGCCGCCGCCATGAAGACATCGCCGAAGCGATAGCGGATATCCAGTCCGCCGGGCACGTCCTCGGTGCGGAACCCGACGAGGCCGAAGGCGAGCGCGAATACCACGACGGCTACGATGCCGCCCTCTTTGAGAATACTGGACAGAACCAGCGGCCGGGTTGATGCCGAGGTGATCACACCTTTTCGATGTCCGGCTTGCCGAGCAGACCTGTGGGCCGGAATATGAGCACCAGAACGAGGATCGAGAATGCGGCTACGTCCTTGTACTCAACGGTGAAGTAGCCCGACCAGAAAGCCTCGATGAGGCCGATGAGGAGCCCTCCGAGCATCGCGCCGGGAATGGAGCCGATACCGCCGAGCACGGCGGCGGTGAAGGCCTTGATGCCGGCGAGAAATCCGATGAAGAAATCGATGACGCCGTAGTTCAACAGGAACATCAGACCGGCCACCGAGGCGAGCGAGCCTCCGATGACGAAGGTCGACGAGATGGTCCGATCAACGTTGACCCCGACGAGCGCCGCCATGCCGAGATCCTGCTGACACGCGCGCTGCGCGCGTCCGAGAGCGGTGCGGGCGATGACGAGCGTGAATACGACCATCAACGAAACCGTCAGCACGATGATCAGAATCTGCAGGTAGCTCAGCGAAACGACGAAGTCGCTGTCCTGCAGCAGGCGGAAACCGCCGGTGACGACGGGCTGAAGCGGCTTGATACGCGCACCCTGGAGAAGCTGCATGTAATTCTGAAGGAAAATCGACATGCCGATGGCGGTGATGAGCGCCGCCAGGCGCGGCGAATGGCGCAATGGTCGATATGCGATCCGCTCGAGCGCCCAGCCATAGACGGAGGTGAGCAGCATGGTCGACACGAGAACGATGATCAGCGCCAACGGCACCCAGCCCAGCCCGATCATGCCCAGCAGAAGAAAGGTAATGAGTGACAGGAAAGCACCGATCATGAAAATCTCGCCATGGGCGAAATTGATCATGCCGATAATGCCGTACACCATCGTGTAACCGATGGCGATGAGGCCATAGATCATCCCCAGGGTCAGACCGTTGATGAGCTGCTGGAGGAAATACCCCATTTTCGTTGTTCTCGTATCTGCAACCCCCGACCGCGCTAGTATCCCCACATCGGCCTCACCGTTCAAGGGTCCTCGCGCCTCGCGGGCGTTGCATCACGGACGCGCCTTACCGACGACGACGCGCTCTTTGATCCCGGTGCCTCAGAAGATTAGTCTCTTGCCGTATCTGTCCATTAACCGCACAGCACGCGCAATAATTGGGACGGGACACTCGAATGCTTTTTTCCAAACGCAACCCGCCGGAATACGTCACCGAGATTGCCGTCGTGATCATTTCGATCGGGCTGTTCGTTTTCATTTGGCTGGCCGCCCAGGTATCGGGCGAGGACATGCGCGCGTTCGACGAGCGTATTCTTCTCATGTTTCGCAACCCATCCGACGTGGGCGATCCGCTCGGCCCTGCGTGGCTCGAGGTGGTCGTTCGCGATATCTCGGCCATCGGCGGCTTGCTCTCGCTCGGCTTGATCTCACTCGCCGCCTGCGGCTATCTGTGGCTCAAGGGCAAGCATCAACTCGCGATCTTCGTCGTCGTCTCCGTCTGCGGCGGCGCACTGGTCAACACGCTCCTGAAGGGGCTCATCGGCCGAGCGCGGCCGGACATCGTGCCCCATGGCACCTCCACCGCGCTCTCGAGCTTCCCGAGCGGGCACGCGATGATGTCGGCCGTGGTCTTCCTCACCCTCGGTGCCCTCCTCGCGCTCTCCGCCGACGAGCGGCGGGTGAAGATCTACATTCTCTCCTGGTCGGTCCTGCTGACCGTGCTGGTCGGCGTGAGCCGCGTCTATCTCGGCGTGCACTGGCCCACCGACATCATCGCCGGCTGGATAGCGGGCGCCCTCTGGGCGACGCTTTGCCTGCTCGTCAACCGCCGGATCGTGCTGACGAGCAAATTCTTGGATAGTTAGAGCAGCCCCCCGGCACACGCGCAATTTTGACAGTAATCAGTAACTTGCACGTCCGCGACTGACCATCTCGAACAGCAAGGTGTTGTGTGTGCCATGTGCGAGCGTTAAGGTAATGCGTGCCCACACAGGAGGGAACGTCATGAAACGCATGACCGCTATTCTCCTGATGCTCCTCTGCCCAACCGCGATCAGCGTGGCCGATGCCGTGCACGACGCCGCAATTTCTGGTGAAACCGAGCGCGTCCGAGCACTGCTGGACGGCGGCGCCGGAATCGAATCGAGAGGAGCCAACTCGGAGACTCCCTTGATCCTCGCAGCCTTGAATGGTCACCCGGACACCGTTGAGCTGTTGATCGCCCGTGGAGCGGACGTTCACGCGCGCAACGGGGGCGGCCTTACCCCTCTGCACGCGGCAGCCTATGGCGGTCACTCGCAGATCGTCGAGTTGCTCCTCTCCCGAGGCGCCGATGTCAACGATCAGAAGAACCGATTCGGCATCACGCCACTGCACGCGGCTGCGGAAGAAAACCAGATACGCGTCATCAGAGTGCTGCTCGACAAGGGGGCGAACGTGAATCTCCTGGAAGCGAATGGCCCCTACACGCCACTTACCAGGGCCGGCTACCGGGAGCACTGGGATATTGTCGTGCTTTTGATGAAGCACGGAGCAGGCTGTCAGCCGGCGGATATCGTCGGAGACTGGATGGCCGAGGAGTGCGCGAAAAGACTGAACTGAGTAATCGAAGCACGTGTTACCTGTGGAGGGTGACCGCTATGAACACATCGAGATGGACTGCTCCGGGAAAGCGATTCTCGATTTTCACGGGATTTCTCGCGAGCCTGCTTGCCGCACCCGCGCTTGCCGGCGAGATCAATACCGGCTACTTCGGTGACGTTGCAATTAAGGGCTACGATCCGGTTGCCTATTTCACCTTGAGCAAAGCCATAAAAGGCTCAGACGAGCACAAGCATCGTTGGCTCGGCGCGACATGGCATTTTTCCTCCTCAGAGCATCTGAAGCGATTCCAGGCCACCCCGACCAACTACGCACCGCAATATGGCGGTTATTGTGCGGATGGGATTGCCTATGGTCAGGCAACAGCCAACATCGATCCGGAAGCCTGGCGGATCATCGATGGCAAGCTCTATCTGAACTACGATCCCGGCGCCGCCCAGGAGTTGGAGGAATTGGAGGGCCAACTCCAGAAGGCCGAGGCCAACTGGCCGGAGATCAAGAAGAGGGTCACCGCCAAGTAGGCGTCAGTCAACCACGCTGAACCTCATCAAGGAAGATTGGTTGACGTAGATGTACTCGTCGTTGCGGTCGGGTGAGCCCTCGGGGTTTCGATAGACGAAGCCACACTGACCGCGCCCCTGCAAGCTCACCTCGGACTGGATACAGAGCATTCCGGCCTCGATCGATGCCTGCCCGGTATAAAAGCTGCTCGTGCTGCGGTACGCAACGATTCCTTGCTCGTCAATCTCCTGGATGAACGGCATGCCCTGATTGACTTGACCACTCCAGGTCCGGTTGAAGGCAATACCCTTCAAGGTCTGCCCATCCAGGCGGTCGTCGGGACGGCCCTGGAATCCGAAGGGCCACTCGGGCAGGCCTGCCTCTCTCAATGCGCTCAGAAAGTAATCGCGATCCGCCGGACGTTTGTAGTAGGCGTAGTATTGCTTCAGGTTCTTGATGCTTGTGTTGGGATAATTGGCTAGATAAGTGGCAAGCTCTTTGATTCCGTCTTCGCGACGGCCCACTCTTACGTAGGCCGCCGCAAGAAGCTCACTCAAGACCTCACCCCCCGGCATCTCCCGCCGCGCACGTTCGAGTGCCTCGACCGCTCTTTCATCCTGACGGTCGAAGAACCAGACGAATCCTGCCATTACCAGCAACCTGGGCGGCAGCCGCGGCTCGAGTCGCACCGCCGTATCCACGCTTTCGACCGCCTTACCGATCTCACCCGCATACGTCAGTATCATTGCGAGCGTGAGATGCGCATCCGCGCTGCTCGGACCGAGCAGGACTGCCCGGCGTCCAGAAGCGATCGCCTGCTCGTGCTCTCCGTCTACCATCTGCAGCAAGCCGAGCACTGAGTAGGCACGTGGATGATCCGAATCCAACTGCAACGCATGGGAAGCCGCCTCATACGCCAGTTTTTTCGCAATCGGATTCGAAAGATACTCATCGTAGCTGAAACGCCACACATCCACGGCTGTGCGCGCGTATCCAGCATATGCATCCGCGAATTCCGGATCGATCTGAAACGCCTTCTTGTACAACTCCATGGCGGCCTTCGCGCCATTCATTCCGGAATAGGAATGTTGCTCTGCTCTCAGGAAGCTGTCGTATGCCTCCAAATCGTTCGTGGGAATTCGCGTCAGCGTCTGTTGCTCCGTGGATGAGAGCTTGACCGCCATCGCACTCACGATCTTTTCGATGACGTCATCTTGAACAGAGAAAATGTCTGAATACTCCCGATCGTAGCGTTCGGCCCACAGGTGGTGACCCGTATCGACTCTTATCAGCTGCGCGTTGATTCGAACCCGTCCGCCAGCGCGCCGAACACTCCCCTCGAGGATGTAACGCACGCCTAACTTCCTGCCGACCTCGGGGATATCCACGTTCCTGCCTTTGTATTCGAATACGGAATTCCGCGAAATCACGAGCAAGCCGGATAGTTTCGACAAATCGGTGATGAGGTCGTCCGTCATTCCATCTGCGAAGTACTCCTCGGCACTCTCGCCGCTCATGTTGGCGAACGGCAGCACGGCTATCGACGGCTTTTCCGACATTCCCACAGAAGCTCCGTCGCGACTGGGGTCGACGGCCTTCCAGGGCTTGGTCCAGACACTCACAACAGCCGCGACCGCGAAAAGGATCAAGCCTGCAGCGGCTATTCCTCTCTTGGATCCCTTCTTCTCCGACGCACCGGCACGCGCCGGAGCGGGCGGCTCGGCACCCTTTTTCAGTCGCAGGTGGTAGGCTCGTATTGGTTCGGAAATATTTTTTACCGATTGGAGTCCGAGGGACTCGAATTCGACCGGTACGTGGGTGCCGAGCGCAACGCGCACGGCATCGGAAATGCATATGCCCCCCGGCTCGGCGAGACTTTCCAGTCTTGCTGCCACATTGACGCCTTCACCGAAGATGTCGTTACGATCGACAATGACGTCGCCGAGATTGATACCGATACGAAACTGTATCCGCCTGTCATCGGGCAGATCCCTGTTCCGTGATTCGATGTCCCCCTGAACGGCAGTAGCACAGCTCACGGCATCTGAAACCGTTCGAAACTCTGCAAGTATCGCGTCGCCCGCGAAGTGAGCGACTTTGCCGCCGTAGGTTTCGATCAGCGAGGTGAAGGCATCCAGATAGGTGCTCAACACGGCATGCGTGCCCGGCTCGTCGAGTCCGGTCAGTCGACTGTAGCCCGCCACATCTGCATAGAGGATGGCTTCGAGTCGTCGTTCATACTGGTCGATCGACATCTTCAGCGCCTCCTCGGATACGGATTGACTTGGCAAGTCCGAAGCGGCGTGACGCGATCTTAGCACCATGCCATCGTGAAGGTATGAGGAATTGCCGCGGCCAGTGGAGGCCGAGTGAGCTCTCGGTCTAAATCTGTCCGCTGCTGGACACGCCGTCGAACTGAGAGAGGTAGGCGGGATCTTCGTAGCGATCAAGGCTGAATGCCGAAGCGTAGTCGGGCAGCGTGGCGCCGCTCACGTGGGCGGCGAGAAGCTCGCCGGCTGCGCAGGCGCTCATGATGCCGAAACCCGAGAAGGCGCCCATCAGGAAGGCGCCCTCAACCGGCGTCGGCCCGATCAGGGGACGATTCTCTTCGGTCTTTGCGTAATAGCCACCGTCCACGTAGGGCTGTGGCAGACGATGAAAGTACGCGCGCAGCGCCGGCACCATGGCGGACATGCCCCGCAGCAGGATCTCGGGAATCGCCGCATCCCAGGTCTGGGGAAACACGGGCTCCACGCGGGTCGTGTCGAGCGTCCAGTAAAGCATCACGCTGTCCCCACCGGCGGGTCGGCCGTGGACGCCGGCGGGAAACTCCTCCAGCAACGCACGACCTTCTTCGTCCGAGGCGAGGGCGGCGCGCTCGTCTTCGCTCCAGGGAAGACGCACCGGATCGTTCCAGATGATGAGCGGCGCGTCCTGCGAGAGTGCGCCGCGCGTGTCGTGAAACGACAGCTTCACGTGAGACTCGCCGAAGACCGGCAGCTCGATGCCGAGCCGCTCACCCACGTGCTTGAAGAACGGCCCGGCCGCATTTACGAAAATGCCGGTGCCGATGGTCTCGCTGGCGCCGGTCCCCGCGACCCGAACGGCGCGCACGCGCCCGCCTTTGATCTCGACTTCCTCCACGCGTGCCTGAACCAGTCGCGCGCCGCGGGCGCGGGCCTGCTCGAGCATGACCATGCCGAGCTGTTGGGCGCTCAGCCAGCCGCATCGGCGCGCGTGCACGACGGCAACCGTGTCCTCGCTCAGATATGGAAAATGGCGCCTGATCAGTGACGCATTGCAGATGTAGTCCGCGCCGTCGGGGAGATGCCGGTAGCCAGCGCCCGGCGCCGGAAGGTAGTCTTCGCCGCCGCTGTCCGCGCCATGCTCGCGAAATTCGCCCGCGCCCCGCGCGCAGCAGGCGCGCGCGTCTTCGCGCATGCTCTCGGCGCGCTCACCGTCGGCTGTGGCAAACAGATAACCGCGGCGATTCAGCAGAAATCGATTGTCGCTCTCAGCGGCGAGCCTCTCGAGGATATCGATACTGCGGTTGGTGAGCGCCACCATGGCATCGTCGGGGCCCGGCCACCAGTTGCGATAGCATTCGGTGGACTTGTCGCTCGTCAGCGAGAGCGGCGGCAACTCGTCGACGATGACGACGTCGCGCATGCCGCCCTGGACGCTCAAATGATAGGCAGCGGCGATACCGGCAATCCCGGCGCCGCAGACGACGGCTTCGGCTTTCATCTGCATGTCTGTTCGGATCGGACCCGCGCCTTCGCGGTCATGCACTCGGCATCGAGCACCTCAGAGAATCTGACTCAGGAATTCTCTGGTGCGCGGATCCTTGGCATCGGTGAAGAACGTGGCGGGCGGCCCGTGCTCGACGATAATGCCGCGGTCGGTGAAGTAGATGTGATCGGCCAGCTCGCGGGCGAATCCCATCTCGTGAGTAACGAGCATGCAGGTCATACCGTCCTCGGCAAGCTCCTGGATGGTGAACAGCACCTCCTTGACGGTTTCGGGATCGAGCGCAGCCGTGACCTCGTCGAACAGCATCACGTCCGGGCGCATGGCCAGAGACCGGGCGATGGCCACCCGCTGCTGCTGCCCACCGGAGAGCTCGCCCGGGTAGGCATGCTCTTTGCCTTCCAGGCGCACCTTCTTGATGAGCTTGTAGGCGCGCTCCTCGACCTCGGCCTTGCCCTCCTTGAGCACGTGAATGGGTGCCATCATGACGTTCTCGAGCGCGGTCTTGTGCGGGAACAGGTTGTATTGCTGAAAGACCATGCCGACTTTCTTGCGCAGCTCCAGCTTGTCGAGCTTCGGGTCGTTGACCTCCTGTCCTTCGACGGTGATTGAGCCGCTGTTAATCGGGTTCAAGGCGTTGACACATCGAATCAGCGTCGATTTTCCGGATCCCGACGGACCGATAATGCAGATCACTTCGCGCTTCATGACATCGAACGAGATACCCTTCAAAACCTCCAGATCGCCGAAGGATTTGTGCACGTCCCTGATCGACACCATCGGCTGCGATTCGTCCCACGCCATTGACCCGTCTCCTCAGATCTTCACAGCGTACTTGCGCTCCAGCTTAACGGTCCAGCGCGCGATGGGATAGATGTATAGAAAGAAAATCACCAGAAGAAAAACGTAGAACGGCGTCAGCAGCTCGGGGCGCCCGCCCTCCGAGGACATGGCCTGCTGGGTGAGCGTGACGGACTCCTCGACGCCCATGATCGAGCAGAGCGGCGTTGCCATGGCGAGGATGGCATACCAGTTCATCCACGGCGGAATCATGCGCTTGAAGCACTGGGGCAGGATGATCATCCACAGCGTCTGCATGCGCGTGAAGGCGAGCGATTCCGCCGACTCCCACTGCCCCGAGGGCAGGGAGATGACGGCGCCGCGCACGACCTCGGAGATGTTCGCCATCACCGGCAGGGAGAAGCCGATCACCGCCTTGAGCCAGTCGGGGATCGGAATGATGGTGTTGCCGATGCGAATCTCGAAGGGCATCAGCAGCATGATCGTAAAGAGCAGCACCAGCCACGGAGAATTTCGGAAGAACTGCGTTGCCAGCCAGGAGCCACCGCGCACCGGAGCGAGCAAAGAGATCTGCATGAGCCCCAGAGCGGCGCCCGTGACGGTGCCGAGCGCCATGGCCAGAAAGCTGATGATGATGTTGAGCGCGAATCCCTGCCACTGACCCTCCTGCCCCCAGAGGATGAAGGGCATCCAGCGCAGCAGCACGCGCCAGGGATCCTCCTTGGCGCCCTCCGCCGCCTCTGCCGCGCCGAGGGCGAGCGCCAGCGCGGCGAGCAGCACCAGGCCGTGCCAGAGCTTGAGCTCTATGCGCAGGCCGGAACCGCCTCCTCGGCGTGAGGCGCCCCGGCCGAGACTTGCCGCAATCGGCATCAGCACCGGCAGATCGGTCTTCGACTCGTGCAGGTTCGGCCGGCTCACGCGCCGTACCCCGGAATTTTCATGGCACGCTCCCAGCGATGCATGAAATACACGAGAACCGCAACCAGTCCCACGTAGTAGATGAACAAGACGATCATCATTTCCGGCACGTTCACGTTGTCGGACCAGATCTGATTGGCCGTGTACATCATCTCGGGCACGGCGATCACGTAAGCGAGCGTGGTCGTCTTGACGAGATTGACGAGATTGTTGTTGAGCGCCGGCAGGCTCACGCGAAACGCCAGCGGCAGCACGATGTAGATGTAGGCCTTGAGCCGACTGTAGCCGAGCGATTCGGCAGCCTCGATGGTTGCGGTCGGAACCGCCTCGACGCCTGCGCGGAAAATCTCGACGTTGAAGGCGCCGGCAAAGAATGACAGCGACACCACCGCCCAGCCGAACGCGCCGATGTACTGCTCCCGGTATCCGCCGGCGTCATAGGTCGGGAGAAGATTACCGATGACGAAGTAGAAAAAAAGGATTTGAACGAGAGGCGGCGTATTACGGAAGGCCTGGATGTACCAATATATGAAGTGGCGCACGAAGGCCGACTTCGCGCCCTGGCCCCAGGCGCCGACCACGCCGACTATCAAAGAAAAAAACAGGCAATACGCCGAGAGCTTGATGGTGATCCACATCGCCGCGAGCAGACGATCCCGCTCGTACTCCTCGTACATGAACACGAGGTTCCACCCGGTGGTGTCGTAGAGCTGTCGGAACCACTCGTAGAATGGGTCCACGTGCGCCTCCCCCGGTAGCGAGAGATCCCCGATAGGACCAGAAGGAAACCGGGTGGCGTGGAAAACGCCACCCGGCTTTCAAGAGCTCAGTTCGGCTGGTAGGCCTTCAAACGATCGTGCATCTGCTTGAGATAAGCGGTGGGTTGTATGCCCCACTTCTTTTCGAGCTCGATAAGACGTCCGGTGCTGTGCCACTCGTAGATCATACCGGCCATGAAGCGGCCGAAGAGCTTGTCGCGCTCCTCGAGAGGGACGGCGAGCCCCCAGGGCGTGTCGTCTTCGGTCATGAGAGGCATCTCGAATCCTTCCCAATCGCCGGATGCGAGATCGGCCATGATCGAGGAGTCATCGTACACCCAGGCGACACAACGTCCGTCCTTCAAGGCCTGCTTGGCCTCGGCGTTACCGACGAAGGCGATGATCTTGGCGCCGTACTTCTTCGATACGCCCTTGTTGTAGAACGCGCCCTGCTTGCCGCACACGGGCTTGCCGCGCAAATCTTCCCACTTCTTCAATCCGGCCTTCTTGCTCGCCAGCACGTTGGTGCCCGACGTGTAGTAGTTCGGATCGATGATGCCGACGATCTTGCGGCGATCCGCCTTGTCCGACATGGTAGCGATCATCATGTCGATCTTGCCCTGCTGCACGAACTGCATGCGGTTGGAGGACTGCACGGGAACCAGCTCGAGCTCGACACCGAGCGCATCAGCGACATCCTGGGCCATATCGATCTCCATGCCGACGAGCTTGCCCGAGCTGTCACGGAAACCCCACGGCTTGTAGTCGGCTTTGACGCCGATGACGATCTTGCCGCGCTCGAGGACTTTCATGAGCCGATCGTTGCCACCCGCAGACGCCGCCTGGATCCCGAAGGCCAGAGCGAGCGCAAGGGTGGAGACGAGGGCTGTGAGCTTTCTAATCATTTCGACCTCCTGGTTATCGTTGTATTTTCCGGGGCCCACTTCGGCCTGACCCCTCCGCTGTGCATGATGCCAGCCGTGATTTTCCACATCAACCGGGGGCGGCGTGAGATGCTACTCGATGCTGTAGCCGAACTCCTCGGCGCCGCCACGCAGCCACTCCCACAGGCTCGCGCCGAAGCTGCGAAAGACATAGACATCGGCACAGTCATCGGCGACACAGTGGATGAGCACGGTGAAATGACTCAAGAGACTCGCGATGCAGTCCCCCGGCGCCATCGCCTCGACGTCGGCCGGACAGCCCTTTGCAATGAGCTCACGCCACGCCGGGCCGCCGATGCGCACGACGGTGCGCGCATGGCTGAGGTCGCTCACCGTGGCATCGCTCGAGGAAAGCCGTTCCTCGAGATCGGCGACGAGCGCCTCGGCTGCGCGATTTTCGCAGACCACGAACCACTGGCCCGGACCTGTCCAGAGCGCGGTCGCGTCGCCGACGCTCGTCGAACGCAGCGCTGGCGGGCCTTCCCCATCGGCGGCGCCGTTGACCTGCGCCATGGCGAGACCGCGCCGCTCGCCCAGCGTCAGCGCCGGTCCGCCGGGGGCGCCGGCGCCGAAGCGTCCGCGCTCGTAATGCCGCTCGAGAGCCGAGCGCCTTTTAATCTCAGCCACGGGCACGCTCCCCCTCGGGATCGATGAAAACGCTGTGCCCCACGCGCACCGGCACGTGGCTGTCGGTGAGCGGCGAGGAGGCATAGAGCAGCTTGCCCTGGTAGCCGTCGGCGTCCTCGAGCAGCGCCAGCGCGATGTAATTGCCGAGATTCGGGCTGTAGCAGGTCGAGCTCACGTGCCCGAGCATCGGCACGGGCTTCGGTGCCGTCGGATTCCAGACCAGCTGCGCCCCCCGTGGGATCTTGCGCCCGTCCTCGGAGATGAGCCCGACGAAGCGCTTGCGCGGACCATACGCCAACGCCGGACGCTCGAGGGATCGTTTGCCGATGAAATCCCTGTCCTTCTTCTGCATGCGCTCGAATCCGAAATCTGCTGGAATCGTGCGGCCATCGAGCTCTGCGCCGACCACGTGACCCTTCTCGATGCGCAGCACCGACATGGCTTCGGTGCCGTAGGGCGTGATTGCGAAGTCTTTTCCCGCCGCCATCAGCGCTTCCCAAACCCGTATGCCGTAATCCGATGGCGTGTGCACCTCGTAGGCCATCTCGCCGGAGAACGTCATGCGGAACAAGCGCACCGGTACGCCCGCGATGCGGCTTTCCAGATAACCCATGAAGGGCAGCGACTCGTCACCGACATCGCCGCCTTCGCATGCAGCGGCCAGCACCTCGCGCGACCTTGGCCCGGCGATGGCCATGCCCGCCCATTGATCCGTCACCGACGTGAGATGCACGTGCAGCTCCGGCCACACGGTCTGCGCGTAGTACTCGAGATGCGCCATTACCGGTCCGGCCTGCGCGGTCGTGGTGGTCATGTAAAAGTTGTTATCGGCGACCCGTGTCGTCGTGCCGTCATCGAGGATGAACCCATCCTCGCGCAGCATGAATCCGTAACGGCAGCGCCCTACCTGCAGGTTCGTCCATCGATTGATGTAGACGCGTTCGAGGAACTCGGCGGCGTCGCGGCCCTGGATCTCAATCTTGCCGAGCGTCGACACGTCGACCATTCCAACCGCGTTTCGCACCGCCAGCACCTCGCGGTTGATCGCCTCCATCATGGCTTCCCCGGGGCGCGCATAGAACTGGGTGCGCAGCCACAGGCCGACGGTGACGAAGTTCGCGCCGACGCCCGCATGCCAGTCGTGCATCGGGCTCAGGCGCAGCGGCGCCAGATCCGCGCCTACCTCCCGGGCGGTGATCGTGCCCAACGTGACCGGATTAAAAGGCGGTCTGAAGGTCGTGGTGCCGACGCTGGGGATGTCACTGTCGCGCAGACCCGCCAGAATCGCCAGGCCGTTGACGTTGCTCGTGCGCCCCTGATCGGTGCCCATGCCGAGCGTGGTGTAACGCTTGAGGTGCTCGACCGACTGGTATCCCTCGCGATCGGCGAGCGCAACGTCCTCTGCAGTGACATCGTTTTGCAGATCGACGAAGCGCTTCCCATGGCGTCTCGCCGGCAGCGGTACCGCCCACAGCGCCTCGACGGGCGCCTCGTCGACATGGTCGCATCGCGCGGCTTCGACGTCCTCGGTCGGCGTGAACCCCGCCAGGCGCGCCGCCTCCGCCCCGGCCTCGATGCCCCCGCGCAGACACGCGTCGAGGCCGAGCTCGCCGCGCGCGGCGCCGGCGGAGCTTTCCGCCTGGCTCGACGCATCCGGCACGAAGCTCGTCAGGCCCTCGTCGTAACGCAGCTTTCCCTGGGATTGGGAGAACAGATGCACGGTAGGATTCCAGCCTCCCGAGACGCACAGGAGGTCGCAGTCGATGACCCGCGAGCGACCGGTGACGCGGCTGCCGCCATCTGCAAGCGCCATGACCTCGACGGAGGTGACGCGCTGCCTGCCCAATGCGCCCACCACGGCGTGACCGAAGAGACACTCGACCCCCGAGGAATCGACGATCTTTCTCGCTGCATCGCCGGGCCCCGAGGCGCGCGTGTCCACCACCGCGGATACCGGCACACCGCCGCCCATCAGCGCCGACACACAGCTGTACGCGCTGTCATTGTTGGTGAACACCACCGCGCGACGACCGCACTTGACGGCGTACTGAAGCTGATAGGTGCGCACCGCCGAGGCCAGCATGACACCCGGCAGATCGTTATTGGCAAACACCAGGGGACGCTCGATAGCGCCGGTGGCAAGCACCACGCGCTTTGCGCGTACCCACCAGAGACGTTGGCGCGGCTGGTGCGGATCGGGTCTCGCCAGGTGATCGGCGACCCGCTCACAAACGGTAATCAGATTCTGATCGTAATAACCGACGGCCGTGGCGCGCGTCAGTATGCGCACGTTCTCCAGCGCCTCGAGCGTTCCACCGACCTCGTCGACCCAGGCGAGCGCGGGCACCTCGTTGATGGTGGCAGTGTCGCCGCGAAGACTGCCACCGAGCGCCGCATTGTCGTCGACGAGAATCACGCGCGCGCCGCTTCGCCCGGCGGCGAGCGCGGCGCTCAGCCCTGCAGGACCGGCGCCCACCACCAGCACGTCACAGTGCGCGTGGCGGCGCTCGTAGTAGTCCGGATCGCCGAGCAATGGCGCCTTACCGAGACCCGCGGCGGCGCGGATGAATCGCTCGTAGAACATCCACGCGCCTGCCGGCCACATGAACGTCTTGTAGTAAAAGCCCGCGGGAAGAAAACGCGAGAGAATGTTGTTGATGCCGCCGACATCGAAATCCAGCGACGGCCAGCGATTCTGACTGGAGGCCGTGAGACCATCGAAGAGCTCGACCTGCGTGGCGCGCAGATTCGGCTCCTGGCGATTGCCCTCGCGCAGCGTGGCGAGCGCGTTGGGCTCTTCGACGCCGGCAGCGACGATGCCTCGCCGCCGGTGGTACTTGAAGCTGCGTCCCACCAGGGTGACGCCGTTGGCGAGCAGGGCCGATGCAAGCGTATCCCCGGCGTAGCCCGTGAAGGTGCTGCCGTCGAACCGGAACGTGAGCGGCCGATCGCGATCGATGAGCCCGCCCTCGAGCCTGCGAAAGGGTTGGCTGGTCACGGCGAGCCGTCCTCGATGGCCTCGCCCGGCGGCGCCGATACCAGAACCTCATGCGTGAGCGTGTCGCGCCGCACGCGAAACCACCGCCGGCAGCCGGCGGCGTGATACCACCACTCGAGATGCGGCCCGCGCGGATTGTCACGCAGGTACACGTAGTCGAGCCACGCTTCCCGGGACAGCTGCTGCGGATCCGGGGGACGACCCACGCTGGCATCACCGCCGTAGCCGAACTCGGTTTGCGCGCGCGCGCCGCACCAGGGACAGGGGATGAGTAGCATCTCGACCTCGCTCAGTGGGCGCCCGGCGTTGCTCCGGCGCCCTTCTCGTCGAGAAGGTAGCCGGTGTTGAAACGCTCCAGGGTGAAAGACTCGTTGAGTGGATGGGGACGATCGTGCGCGATGGTGTCGGCAAACACCCACCCCGAGCCCGGTGTCGCCTTGAAGCCGCCGTAGCACCAGCCACCGTTCATGTACAGCCCCTCGACCGGCAGCTTGCCGATGATGGGGCTGCCGTCCATGGTCATGTCCATCACGCCACCCCAGGTGCGCATCATGCGCAGCCTGCTCAGGAAAGGGAAAAGGCTCACCGCGCCGGCGACCACGTGCTCGATGAGCGGCAGGTTGCCGCGCTGTGCGTAGGAGTTGTAGCCGTCGAGATCGCCTCCCATGAGAATCTCGCCCTTGTCCGTCTGGCTGATGTAGAGATGCGTCGCGCCGGATGTGACCACCGTGTCGAGAACCGGCTTCAACGGCTCGGTGACCATGGCCTGGAGCACGTGGGACTCGATGGGCAAGCGCACGTCCGCCATGGCCGCGAGCCGGCTCGAGTTTCCGGCCACGACGATTCCGATCTTGCCGGCCCCGATGGCGCCGCGCGTGGTCTCGACGCCGACCACACGAGCGCCCTCGCGGCGAATACCGGTGACCTCGCAATTCTGGATGATGTCGACACCGTGCGCATCGGCTGCGCGGGCAAAGCCCCAGGCCACGGCATCGTGGCGCGCTACCCCGCCCCGCGGCTGCAGCAGCCCGCCCATGATGGGAAAACGCGCCGTCGGCGAGCAGTCGAGCAGAGGCACCCGGCGCGCCACATCCTCGCGACTGAGAAGCACCGCGTCGATGCCGTTCAGGCGCATGGCATTGCCGCGCCTGTTGAACGCATCCAGCTGCGGATCGCTGTGGGCGAGGTTGATGACGCCACGCTGGCTGAACATGACGTTGAAGTTGAGATCCTGGGACAGGCCTTCCCAGAGCTTCAGCGAGTGCTCATAGAAATGCGCATTTGCCTCCAGCATGTAGTTGGAGCGCACGATGGTGGTGTTGCGTCCGGTGTTGCCGCCGCCGAGCCAGCCCTTCTCGACAACAGCGACGTTGGTGATACCGTGATTCTTCGCCAGGTAGTAGGCGGTCGCGAGCCCGTGGCCCCCGCCGCCGATGATGATGACGTCGTATCTCGGACGTGGCTCCGGGCTGCGCCAGGCCCGTGACCAGCCGCGATGATAGCCCAAGGCATTACGAGTCAGACTGAAAACCGAGTAGCGCACCCTCACCCCCGCGGCGCAGAACAGCCGGAATATATACAGGACAATTCTCGATCGCCAGACACGCCGGTACCCGGCGACCACGGGACAGGCGACCCGGGCAAAATGCCGGACCGGGGATTCTCCGCCGCTCGTTTTATGGAAGGGGTGGAAGCAAAGCGTTGGGGATGTAAACGAGGCGCGCTCGTGACCGGTCGAACGCCGATCCTCTCCCGCGCAGGGGGAAAGGCCGGCAAATCGTCAATATGAATGAGTGCGCCGCTCGCCTTCGGGCAGCGCCACGCCGCCCTGTCCCGCCTTCGGCGGGACAGGGCGGCGCCCCGTACCAGCCACACCCCGGCACTCGCTTCCACCACTACCGCTGCTCCCTTCCGGGCCTGACGGGGTTTGCAGCTTCGCGATGCGAGGGGACCGATACGGGTCGCCATGAACCGGCGCGGCGCAGTTGGGCCGCGTCGAGACCATACAGGGAAATCAAGTCCTTGTCAGTCGGGGACGGCTTTGCGGGCTCTTCGGGTTCCGCCGAGGCCGGTGGCCCCCTCGTCGGGGCGACTCCCCGACGCGGCGAGACTGCAGCCGTCTCCCGCTGCGAACCGCCTCGACGGCGACGATTCTCACTCGGAAGGCTGCCCGACGGCGTCTTCCGCGTGCATCCGCATCGGGCGCAAGGTAGACGCCAGCACCAGGCCGGTCAGCGCCATGCCCATCAATATCAGGAAGCCCATCTGGTAAGACCCGGTGTTGTCGTAGAGTGCCCCCGCGAGAAGCGGGCCTGCCGCACCGCCCATCATGCCGCTGAACAGCACGATGCCGAAGATCACGCCGTGGGAGCCGGTGCCGAAGAACTCCGCGAGCGCCGGAGACATCACGGTGAAGAAACCGCCGTGGGCAAAACCGTAGACGGCCGCGAAAACGAACAGCATCCACCCGATCTGAAACGACTGCAGCAGCGCGAGGCTCGTGAGCAGAACGACGAAACAGATCATGAGCGACCGGCGTCCGCCGAGACGATCGACCAGCGTGCCGACCGTCAAGCGCCCGGCGATGCTGACGGCGCCAACGGTGGAGAGAATCGTCGCCGCCACCGCCGGCGCGACCCCGATATCGGTGGCATGGGGAACGATGTGGATCATGACGGTCATCAGACAGAACATGACCGTGAGCTGCACGATGCAAAGCGTCCAGAACTGCCGCGTCGCAACCGCTTCGCCGAGAGTCAGTCCAATCTCACGCGAACTTGCGTGCGAGCCGCCGCGGGCGCCGCCGCCAGCCTCGATGCCGTCGGGATGCTGACCGAGGCCGTGCGGGTCGCGGCGCATCACCTGGGCGGCGGCGACCAGCACGAGCAACGCCACCGATCCCATGACGAGCGCTGCGTGTCGCCAACCGAAGGCCGCGACCAGCGATGCGGCCGCCAGCGGCACGAGAAGCTGGCCGGTGCCGGTCCCCACCTTCGCGATGCCGGTCATCATGCCGCGGCGGCGTGTGAACCAACGCGTGATCGTGGACAACGTCACCACGTCGTGGGTGCTGTAGCCGATGCCCGCGAGCACGCCATAGAAGAGAAACAGCTCCCACGCGACATCGATGCGCGACAGCAGTCCATAGCCGACGCCGAAGCACACCGCGGAGAAGGTGATGAGCACCCGCGGACCGATGAGGTCGTTCAGTCGGCCCGCGACGATGCCGAGCGTGCCCATGACCACGAAGGCGAGGGACGAGGCGCCGGAGATGGTCGCCCGCGACCAGCCGAACTCGCTCTCGAGCTCGCGGAAGAAGATGCCGTAGGCGAACATGGAGCCGATCATGACGCCCTGGATGACGAAGCATGCAGCTACGATCCTGTAGCCATGAAAGGGTTTGCGCGCCACGGCGACGAATCAGTAGATGGTTTCTTTGAGATGCTCGGAATAGCGGCGATCGTATTCCTCGCCGTCGAAGTCGCCGTCGGACAGAGCCTCGAGCATGGTGCCGGTGCTCGGCAGCTCGGATCGCGGGATCTGCGCGTCGGCATCCCATAGACGGGCACGAACCAACGCCTTCTGGCATTGAAAGTAGATTCGCTCGACGGCCACGACGACAACGCTTCTCGGAAGCTTTTCCTCGACCGCGAACGAAGCGCAGAGCTCCGGGTCGATGGAGATCTCGGCGCGACCGTTGATGCGCAGCGTCTCGTTGACGCCGGGTATGAGGAAAAGCAGCGAAATGCGCGGGTCGCGGATCAGGTTGCGCAGGGTGTCGACGCGATTGTTGCCGCGTCGGTCGGGTAGCGCCAGCGTTCGCTCGTCAACGACGCGCACGAACCCCGGGGCATCGCCTCTCGGCGAGCAGTCGAGCCCCTCGGGGCCGCATGTGGCAACGGCCACGAACGGCGCCTTCTCGATGAATGCGCGGTAGTGCTCGGAGATGCGGTCGATCTCCTTGACCAGCGACCTCGGGGAAGGCTCTCCGTAAACGGCCTCCAGCTCCTCGATGCTGGTGATGCGCCGTGATGGAGCGGCTCCCGAAGCGGTCTTGCTCATCGGCCTGTTATCCCGGTTACGGTTGCGGACACGAGCCGGGACCATAGCACATCCCCTGCTCGCCTGCGCCCGCGGCCATGTTGTCGAGAAAGTATCTCGCGAGCGCCCGCCAGATGTCGTGCGGCTGTGTTTCGGCCAGCATCGAGAGGTCGTCGAAGCCCTTGGAGGCGATGGTGAGCCAGATCGCCAGCATCACGGCGATGCCGAGCGCCTGCTGGAGTCTCGCGGTTCTCGTCAGCTTGGACATGGCGACCCGGCTGCCTAGGCGAACGCCGGCATTACCTCGTCGATGAAGCGTGCGAGAGACCTCCGCTTTGCCTCGAAGGACATGCCGTTGTCGATCCAGAGGCTGAACTGATCGTAGCCCAGCGACTCGAAGCGCTTGAGCCGCGCGACCACCGTCTCGGGTGTGCCGATGACCAGCGTCTCGCGCAGCGTCTGCGGCGCGTACATCGGCGTGGCCGCCAGCTCCTCGTCGCTCGGTGGCTCGATGAATCCCCGATGCACCGGCTTGTCGTTTTTGAACCACGTGGCAAAGAGCCCGTAGTAGCGACTCAGAGCCCGGCTGGCCTCCTCCACCTCGGCATCGCTGCCGGCGACGTAGGTGTGCATGAGCAGCATGATGCGGGGACGCGGGACGCGCGGGCTGGCCTCACACGCTTCATTGAAACGCGCCACCAGGCTCTCCACCTCCGGGTCTCCGCTCCACAGCGGCGTCACCTGGACGTTACAGCCATTGGACACGGCGAAGGCGTGGGAGTTGGGATCCCGAGCGGCGATCCACAGCGGCGGGTGCGGCTTCTGCAGCGGCTGCGGCGTGCACGTGGTGGCTGGAAACGACCAGTGCTCGCCATCGTGGACGTAGTCGCCCTGCCAGAGCATTTTCACCGCCGGCACGAGCTCGCGCAGCCGCGCACCGGCGGCCATCGGGTCGATGCCGTCGGCGAGGCGCGCGTACTCGAAGCTGTAGGCGCCGCGGGCGATGCCGACGTCGAGCCGCCCGCCGGTGACGATATCCGTCATGGCCGCCTCTCCGGCGAGCTTGATGGGATGCCAGAATGGCGCCACGACGGTGCCGGTGCCGAGCCGTATACGCTCGGTCTTCGCCGCCAGGTAGGCGATGTTGATGAAAGGATTCGGTGCGATGGTGAACTCCATGCCGTGGTGCTCACCGATCCAGACGGCCTCGAAGCCACCCGCCTCCGCCATCTGAACGAGCGCGGTCAGCTCGTCGAAGATCCGGGCGTGCGCAACGCTCGCGTCCTGGCGCTCCATGTGGGCAAAGAGCGAAAACTTCATGGCCTCACGACAAAGACAGCCCGGCATCGACGCCGGTAGCAGAGGTGCCGAGCGCCCGCCGCGGATCCAGGGAATCGCTGCGCTTTTCCATCACGGGCTCTGCTCCTCGATAAAGGCACGGATCTCGGCATTGACGCGTGCGGGCGATAAGAACGGTACCATGTGGCGCGCCTCGGGCAAGACCACCGCGCGCCCGCGCGGCGCCTCGGCGGCCATGCGCCGGGCCATCTGCGGGGTCGAGTTGGGATCGTCCGACGCCGCCAGGAACAGGGCCGGCACCCGGAGCCCGCCGAGCCGTCCGACGATCGCCCGGTCGGCGACCACGAACACCGCATAGGCGCGCGCATAGCCGACCGGGTCGGCGCTGGTGAGCCAGCCGCGGAGGGTCCTCGCCTCGTCACGCTCGGCGGCGTCCTCTGCGAACCAGCGCCGCAGCGTCGGCTCGACGCTCTGCGCCGGTCCGCATTCGGCGAGCGTGCGCGCGCGCGCCTGCGCCGCCTCGCGACTGGCGGCATCGCGGTTGTAGACGGGGCAGAGGGCAGCCAGCGCTTTCACCCGGGCGGGATGCTCGATGGCGAAGGCAGTGGCGATGATGGCGCCCATGGAGTGTCCGACGACGACGGCGGCGCCGATATCGAGGGCGTCGAGAACGCCTTCGAGCTGTGCGACGTAGTCCTGCAGCGACGCCGCCGGCGGCGGCAGGTCGCTCGACCCGTGACCCAGCGTATCGTAGACGATGACCTGGTGGTCGCTCGCGAAGTCCGTGACCTGCGGCTCCCAGACCTCGCCTCTCAGCCCGACCCCGTGGACGAGCACCATCGGCGCACCGCTTCCCTGGCTGCGGTACGCCGTCCGAAGTCCGCCAGTGCGCACGATTGACACGGTTTTAAGCGAGCCGCCGGCAGGGCGACCGCCGCGACCCCATCATCGTCCCCAACGCAGCGCCACGGGCTCGAGCGCACGCGAAAGCTCCAGCAATCCGGTGCGCGTCGATGCCGGCAAGGGTGGCAGCGGATGACGCACGGCGTCGCTGGCGATGACGCCGCCCTCTTTCAGAATGACCTTGCAGGCGCGCAGCCCGCACTGGCGATTCTCGTAGTTGATGAGAGGCAGAATGCGGTTGTACTGCGCGGCGGCCTGGTCGCGGTGCCCCGCCAGGTAATCATCGACGACGGGCTTGATCAGATCGGGGAGCAGCGCGCTGCACATGGTGCCGGTGGCGCCGGCATCGAGATCCGCCATCAGGGTGATCGACTCCTCGCCGTCAAAGGGCCCCGCGATCGCATCGCCGGCGGCCTCGATGAGCGCGCGCAGCTTGTCGGCGGTCGCGGGCATCTCGATCTTGAAATAGTCCACCTGCGGAATCTCGCGGGCCATCCGTGCCAGAAACGGCACCGACAGGTGGACACCGGAGAGCGGCGCGTCCTGCACCATGATGGGAATGGAGACCGCCTCGGCGACGGCATGGAGCTGCGCGCGCACACCCTCCTCGTCGGCTTTAAGCAAAGCCCCGTGGTACGGCGGCATGAGCATGAGCATGTCGGCGCCCGCCGCCTCGGCGCGCCGGCCGCGCTCGACGGCGATGCGGGTGCTGAAGTGGCTGCAGGTGACGATGACCGGCAGACGCCCGCCAAGCTGCTCGGTGCACACATCCAGAAGCGCGTCGCGCTCCCCGTCCGACAACGCGAACTGCTCGGAGTAGTTGGCGAGAAGGCAGATGCCGTCGTTGCCCTGATCGACCATGCAGTCGATCACGCGTCGCTGACTCTCCAGGTCGAGCTCGCCCGACTCGGTGAACGGCGTGGGAACGATGGGGAAGACGCCCCGGTAGCCATTCTGCTTCACCGAATCACCCGCGCAGTTGAATCCCCGGTCACTTTAGCGTTGAATCGAAATCCATGAAAGCAACCATCGCCCTCGTGCAGGGAGACGCGGCCGGGATCGGACCGGAGCTGCTGGCCAAGCTGCTCGACGACGAGCAGGTGCGCACGCGCGCAAATATTCTGATCCTCTCCGACGAGCGGGTGTTTCGCGCAGGCTGCGCGATCGCGGGAAAGAGCCCGGCGGTGCGGCCGATCGCGGGCATCGAGGCGATGGATTTCGACGACGGCCTGCCCAACCTCAGCGACGTGCCGGGCCTCGATCCGAGCGAGGCACCCCCCGGCAGGGTTTGCGTGGCCGCGGGCGGCGCGGTGCTCGAGTGCTTCGGTCGGGCGCTGGATCTGGCCAATGAGGGCCGGGTCGATGGCGTGTGTTTCATGCCCTTTAATAAGGAGGCGATGCACCGGGCAGGGCTCGATGCCGAGGATGAGCTGCAGTGGGCGAAAAAGCGCCTCGGCAGCCGAGGCCGTGCGAGCGAGTTCAACGTCATCGACGGCATGTGGAATGCGCGGGTCACGTCCCACGTGCCGTTGCGCGCGGTGGCCGATCTGTTGAGCGTCGAGCGCATCGTCGAGGCGATTACGCTCGCAGACCGCACCCTCAAAGAGGCCGGCTTTCAGGCGCCGCGAATCGCAGTCGCGGCGATCAATCCCCACGCCGGCGACGGCGGCCAGATCGGGCGCGAAGAAATCGAGGTCATTGCGCCGGCCGTCGAGCAGGCGCGTGCCCTCGGTATTCAGGCCGACGGCCCGTTCCCCTCCGATACCCTCTACATCCGCGTGCGCGACAAGCAGTACGACTGCGCCGTCAGCATGTACCACGACCAGGGCCAGATCGCCATCAAGCTGCTGGGATTCCACATGGGCGTCTCGGTCCTCGGCGGCCTGCCCTTCCCCGTCGCGACCCCCGCCCACGGCACCGCCTTCGACATCGCCGGAGCCAACAAGGCCCGCCTCGAGCCGTCGCGGCGCGCGTTTCTGATGGTCTGCGACATGGCCGAGAACCGACGCACGACGCAGGTGCTGGCCGACGCCTAGCACGAACCTGCCGCCGGCCGGATGGTCTAAAATTCTATAAACACAATCGCCCCATGGCATGGATGGCGATCATGAAGCACGAAATCATCGAGATGATGGCGTTCCCGCGCGAGATGATCCGCGGCAACGTTCCGTTGGAAACCTGCGGGCATACCGGCCACTACGCGCACCACGACCCGGAGTGCGGGGTATGCGAGGCGCGCATCGAGTGCGAGTGGCTCTATCACAACGACGAGCTGAGCGGCTTGGGCGAGAAGCCGCTGGCAGATCTGCTCGAGGCGCTGCAGTCCGCTCTCCTGTACATCGATGCCTGCGTGGCCCGCGCCGGACACACCCCGAGCAAGTGCCGCTGCCGGGCCTGCACCTGGCTCAGGCGCGCCGAATCCCTTCAGGCCGCCGCGAGCCGCTGATCGCCGCCCGATACCAGGGGCGCACCTCGTCGGCGGGAGCGGGATCGACCGGCCAAACGAATCAGGCGCCCGGGCGCAGGCCAGGGCATCCGAGCTGCCTCACTTGCGGGCGCTGACGCGATAGGTAAAGCGCTCACAGCTCGGCGTCGCATCGATCAGGCTGTCCATCTGCACTCGCACCTGGGACTGCGTCTCGAGACACTTCACGATGAGCACGCCCCCCTCCTGGTAGGTGCCCGGCAGTGCCGCCAGGGTGGACGCCTTCTCGTCAGCGCCGAAAAAAGGCATGGCCAGCGCCGGCCGCGCCGCGTCTGGATTGCTCTCATGCTTGAGGGGCCTCAGGTTGACGCTGTCGGCGCGCTTGCCGATGATCTCGATGCCGGCCCGGTGGACGCCGGCCTCGTCCACGGTGAACCAGCGCACGAGCCCGATCGCCGAAGCGCCTTTATTCGTTGCAATGGAAACGATTTCGCCGACACACAGCGGCGTGCGTGGCGGATCGCGCCGCACGATGCCGACTCCCCGACGGCTTTTGTTGGTCACATCCCAGGGCTCGCTGCCATAGATCGCCATGACGCCCGCCTCGTCGGCGCCGCCTTCTCTCCCGTCAGTGCGCCGCCTGCCTTTGTTGACATCCACGTCGACGGTGCCTCCCGATCGTGGATCGATCATCTTCATGACGGCGTCCTCATCGTCTTCGGATACAGCGCCTCGCGCGCCGGACTCCTTACCCGGACCAAAAGTCGCCTGGGTACCGGCGACCGTGCCGCCGATGAGATGTTGAGTGGCAGAAATTCCGACGGCCAGCTGCACGGGGGCCTCGATGGGAGTGCGATCGTTCGACCGCTGCGCGGGCTCTCTCAGGCTTCGAACGATACGACTCAGAATCGCCGATGCCTGTCTCCTGGCGCGCGCCGTGGGAAACGCGTCCCGGCGGCCCTGCTCCACCTCTTCACGAATATTCTCGAGCAGCGAAGAGGTGGCATTGGTCTCGAGGTAGTAGCTTTTCGCCGCCTCACCGGCGGCCTTGTGCGACAACGGCCAGGCGCGTTCGACGCCGCGCGCATCGATCACGAAAACCCCTTCGGGCCCGGCGGCTGGTCGCTGCGCGTCGAGCTCGGCAGCATCGGCACATTCACCGAGAAATTCGAACATTTTCCAGACCTCCCCCGGACCATGATGGTAGGGGTCGGCGACCGCGGTCAGCAGCGTGAGCTTGTACAGATGTGATATGGGCCTGGCGAATTCCTGCCTGTGTTCGCTGTGCGAGCCCGGGCGATCGAGCGCGCCGCGCTCGCGCGCCAATCCGTGCAGTCCCGCAAGCTCTATCCACACGCGAGGTTCGGTGGGCAGGTATTGCTCGTAGGAGTGATTGAGCGAATAGCACAGGAACAGGAAGGCGCGCTGGATAGCGGCGACATCGAACCGGCGGCTTGCGAACAACGAGGCTTTCTTCGACCCTGTTGCGTCCACGACCTGCTTGTAGCCATCCGCCACCTGCAGAGTGAGTGTACGCGCCATGTCGGCGAGACGGCGTTGCTGCTGCAAGGCGCTCACGCCGCTATTACCCTGGCGCTGGATGAGGGAATTCAAGAGCCGCACATAGGCTCCCGCGTGCAGCTCGAGCAGCTCGAAGCGCACGGAGGGCTTCACCGAGGCGGCATTCAGCAGCGACAGCTCCTCGTTCAGACTGCCCAGCACCGCCTCGCGGTTGGCATAGGGTAATTCGTCGACCCAGCGCCTCAGATCGGCCGGGCGGACGGTCGCCGCACCGGCCTCTGTGCCGGGCGCCTCACGTGGTCGGGTTCTCGCACTCAATGGATAGGACTCCTCGGTCGCGCTCCCGGCTCCGAGCACGCGCTCGGGGGCCCGCTGGGAGCAGTTCGGAGGCGATCCCCGTCGGCGACGCGGATCTCGTAGCTGGTTATCGGCCAGATCGCGGCCGAGGTTGAGTCCCCGGTCCCGGCACTGGCCGGCCATCGCGCAATCCCTGGGATCCCGGCCATATCGGGCTCTCGCGGCAATCGGCCGCGAAGGGCCCGGCGGGCCGGCCGCGCGCGTGCGCCGAGGGCGCCCGGCGACCCTGGCCGAGGAAGCTGACCGGGCATGGGCCGGGCGCCGGAACCCGCTGCAAACCGCGCCGCATCCGACGTGTGCAAGGCGCCGCAGAGCGGCATTCGACCGGGTTCAAACCAACCCCTGGTTCGGAAACTGGCGGAGAGGGAGGGATTCGAACCCTCGGTACGCTATTAACGTACACACACTTTCCAGGCGTGCTCCTTCAACCGCTCGGACACCTCTCCGGGGCCGCCGAGTTTATATGAGAAGCCCGGGACAGACCATCACAGGGCACCGTGGTCCATGAGCAACGCCTCGACGGCCTCGGCGAGACGCGCGTAGCCGGCGGCGTTGGGATGGACGTGGTCGGACTTGAAACGATTGTCGCCGAGAACGTCCGCGAGTATGTCGTCCTGCGTGGGCACGCGCAGATCCTCGGCGATGTTCTCGTAGAGGTCCGCCGCGCTCAGGAAAAACCCGATGTTCGGCACCGCGATCATGACCACCGGAATGGAACGCTGCCGCGCGAGCGCGATCATCTCGCGAAGGTTCGCCTCGGTCGCCGCCGGATCGCGTTTGCGCAGGATGTCGTTGCCACCGTGGCAGAGCACCAGCAGATCCGGCTGGTGGCGATCCAGCTCGCGCGCCAGTCGGCGAAGACCGTGCACGGTTTCCTCGCCCGGCTTGCCGGCGTTGATGACGGTGCGCCCGGTGCGGGTCGCAAGCAGCGCCGGATAGCTCTGATAGTCGCGCGCGCCGGTACCGAAGGTGAGGCTGTCGCCGAAGGCGAGAATCACGGCGTCGGGCGCGAGCCGAGGCAGCGGGTCCGCCGCGTCACCGCAGGCGGCGAGTGACACGGCACCGAAAAGCAACGCCGCACGAGCGAGCGTGCCCGCAAGTGAGCCCAATCGGCGCGTCAGCGTGACGCTCAGATCAGGTCCTTGACCGCATCGCGCTCTTCCTCGAGCTCGGCGCGGGTGGCGTCCATCTTCTCTCGGCTGAACGCGTCGATGGCAAGCCCCTGCACGATCTCGTAACGTCCATCGCGAATCGTGACCGGGAAGGAATACATGAGACCCTCCGCAATCCCGTAGCTGCCATCGCTCGGCACCACCATGCTGACCCAGTCTCCTTCCGGCGTGCCATTCACCCAGTCGCGCATGTGGCTCAACCCCGCATACGCCGCCGACGCGGCGCTCGAGTGCCCGCGCGCCTCGATAACCTCGGCGCCGCGCTTCTGCACGCGCGGAATGAACGTATCGCTCACCCAGGCAGGGTCGACCATCTCCATGGCAGGCTTGCCCGCGATCGTCGCGTGGTTGATATCCGGGTACTGGGTCGCCGAGTGATTCCCCCATATGGCGACCCGCTCGATGTCGGCCACCGCCGCGCCGGTCTTCTCCGCGAGCTGACTCTTGGCACGATTGTGATCGAGACGCGTCATCGCGGAGAACTGACGGCGATCCAGATCCGGCGCGTTGCGCATGGCGATGAGCGCATTCGTGTTGGCCGGATTGCCGATTACCAGCACCTTGACGTCGCGCCGTGCGCCCTCATTGAGCGCCCGCCCCTGCGGCTTGAAGATCTTTCCATTTTCTTTCAGAAGATCGCCGCGCTCCATGCCCTTGCCACGGGGCTTCGAACCGACCAGCAGCGCGTAGGCAACCCCGTCGAAGGCGACGCCCGCATCGTCGGTGATGACGACGTCGCTGACGAGGGGATAAGCACAGTCGTTGATCTCCATGACCACACCCTCGAGTGCCTTCATCGCCGGCGTGATCTCCAGCAGCTGCAGCACCACCGGTTGATCCGCGCCGAGCATCTCCCCGGATGCGATTCGGAACAGCAGCGAATAGGCGATCTGGCCCGCGGCACCCGTGACGGCAACACGTACCGGGTCTTTCATTGAAGTGTCTCCCTAACGGAATTCGAACTGGCAGCTTCTCAGCCGCGATCCACCATCGCCAGGTAGTCCCGGCGCGCGGCGCCGATATAGACCTGCTGCGGCCGACCGATACGCTGGTCCTCATCCACCATCATTTCCAGCCACTGGGATATCCAGCCAACCGTGCGCGCCATGGCGAAGATAGCGGTAAACATGTTGAGCGGAATACCAAGCGCGCTGAGAATGATACCGCTGTAGAAATCGACATTGGGATAGAGCTTGCGCTCGATGAAGTAATCATCCTTGAGCGCAATCTCCTCGAGCTGACGCGCGATTTCGAAAAGTGGCTCGTTCTTCGAATCGAGATCGGCGAGCAGATCGTGGCACGCCTGCCGGATAATCGTAGCCCGCGGGTCGAAGTTTTTGTAGACGCGGTGACCGAAGCCCATGAGCCTGAACGGATCGTTCTTGTCTTTGGCGCGCTCCACGTACTTCGGTATGTCGTTGGGATCGCTTATGGCCTCGAGCATGTTGATGACGGCCTCGTTGGCACCGCCGTGCGCCGGACCCCAGAGCGTTGCGATGCCCGCGGCAACGGCCGCGAACGGATTGGTCCCGGAGCTGCCGGCGAGTCTCACGGTGGAGGTGCTCGCGTTCTGCTCGTGATCGGCGTGCAGAATGAGCATCAGCTCGAGAGCGCGCACGGCAACCGGGTTCGGCACGTAGGGCTCGGCACGAACGGCAAACATCATCTGCAGAAAATTTTCCACGTAGCCGAGCGAGTTGACGGGATACATGTAGGGCTGGCCGATGGTGTACTTGTAGGCATCGGCGGCGATAGTCGGCATCTTTGCGATGAGCCGCACGGCCGACAGCTCCCGGTTGGCGGGATCGTTGATGTCCAGCGAGTCATGGTAAAAGGTCGAGAGCGCGCCGATGATTCCGACCAGCATGCCCATGGGATGGGCATCGGCACGGTACCCGTTCATGAACCGCCGGATACCCTCGTGCACCATGGTGTGACGGCGCACCAGGATGTTGAACTCCTCCCACTGCTCGGGCGTCGGCAGCTCGCCGAACATGAGCAGGTAGCAGACTTCCAGATAGTTGCTGCGCTCGGCCAGCTGCTCGATGGGGTAACCCCGATACAGCAGCACCCCCTGCTCGCCGTCGATGTAGGTGACCGCGCTGCGGCAACTCGAGGTGAAGGCGTATCCCGGATCGTGAACGAAGTAGCCGAGCTCCTGACTGATGCCCTTGATGTCGATGACAGGCCTGCCGTGGGTGCCCTCGATCACCGGGGCCTCGAAACTCTTTCCGGTGGCGTTATCGGTCACGGTTACCGTGCGTGTCTTGGCCATGTGTCTGTCCCCTAGTTCAAACCGCAGGAGCGTCTTGGAGGACCGCCGGCAAGGGGCCTTCCGTGTACGTGGGAGGCGATTGAGCCGGAGTCTAGTCGACCCCGGCGAGCAGGGTCCGGATTCTGCCGCCGGTGGCCCCCGCCGGGCATCCGGTCGCACCGCCGACGCTCTCCGGGCGGCCGCGGCTCGGCGAATTCACCCGTTATCGCGATGCGATTATTCTGCCAACGGTGGCGCACTATGATCGCACAGGAACGGGGCGTTTTGTACCCATGTCATGGGCTGATCGGCTAAACTAACGGGCGTTGCCCAATTCTTGAACAAATCTTGCCGTGACGACGCTGAACGGGGCCAGTCGCCCCCATCCGATGAGGCGTGGGCCCAAGGCACAGTCAGGATAACGTCATGCCGAATGGCAGTGCGCTCTTCTCCGGGAACGCAGAGTTCCTCGATTCGCTTTACAAACGCTACCTGGAAAACCCCGAGAGCGTCGACCCGAGCTGGCGGGCCTACTTCGCCGCTCTCGGCGCTGCCGAGCAGGGGCCGGCGCCGAGCGGCACGGCCGCCCTGGACATCGAGTCACGCTCCGTGCTCGCCGAGAAGCAGGTAAAGGTTCTCGAGTTCATCAGCGCCAATCGTTATCGTGGTCACCGCGAGGCGGATCTGGATCCGCTCAAGCTTCTCGAACGTCCGGAAGTGCCCGAGCTGCACCTGGAGCATTACGGATTTACGGCAGAGGATCTCGATCGCCGTTTCAACACGGCGTCATTGTTCATGGAATCCGAAGCGACCCTTCGCGAGATTCGCGACCTTCTCAAGGCGACCTACTGCAACACCATCGGCGTCGAGCTCACCCACATCACTGCCACCCACGAGAAGCGCTGGATTCAAGAGCGCCTGGAGCGGGTGCACGGACGATTCGACTTCTCCAACGAGAAAAAGCGCGACATTCTCAAATGGGTGACCGCGTCCCGCAAGCTCGAGGACTATTTGCATCGGCGCTACGTAGGCCAGAAACGATTCTCTCTCGAAGGCGGCGACGCGCTGATTCCCATGCTCGATGAAATTGTTCAGAGCGCCGGCGAGAAACACGTCAAGGAGATCGTCATCGGCATGGCCCATCGCGGCCGTCTCAACGTGCTGGTGAACATATTCGGCAAGCACCCGAAGGTTCTGTTCGGCGAGTTCGAGGGCAAGATCGATGTCGGGCGTGGGTCAGGAGACGTCAAGTACCACCTGGGGTTCTCATCAGACGTCCAGACCTCTGCCGGCCCCGTGCACCTGGTGCTCGCGTTCAACCCATCGCACCTCGAGATCATCAACCCCGTGGTCGAGGGATCGGTGCGCGCCCGCCAGGAGCGGCGCGGCGATAACGCACGCGAGCAGGTGCTGCCGCTGCTGGTGCACGGCGACGCCGCCTTTGCCGGCCAGGGGGTCGTTACCGAGACATTGAATCTCTCTGAAACGCGCGGCTACGGAACCGGAGGAACGGTTCACCTGGTCGTGAACAACCAGATCGGATTCACAACGAGCGATCCGCGTGATGCACGCTCGACCCTCTACTGCACGGACGTCGCGAAGCTCGTTCAGGCACCCATTTTCCACGTCAACGGCAACGACGTGGAAGCCACGATTTTCGTGTCACAGCTGGCGCTCGAATACCGCATGCAGTTCAAGAAGGACGTGGTCATCGATCTGGTCTGTTTCCGCCGCTATGGCCACAACGAGGCCGATGAGCCGCTCGCCACCCAGCCGATGATGTACAAGAAGATAAAGGATCAGCTCGGGCCCCGTCGCGTCTACGCAGCGCAGCTCGTGGCCGAGGGTGTCATGAACAAGGGCGAGCCCGAGGCCGTGGCCGATGCCTATCTGAGTGCCCTCGAGGGCGACACGACGATGTCCCGGCCGCTGGTCCGGGCCTCGGGAATTGACTACCTGGCCGACTGGACGCCGTATCTCAATGCCTCCTGGCAGGATCCTGCCGATACCTCTCTCCCGATCGCGAAGATCGAGGAGCTGGGTCAGAAAATGTGCGCAAGCCCCGAGGATTTCGAGCTGCACCGAAGCGTGCAACGGATCATTGAGGGCCGCCTCGAGATGTCCCGCGGAGAGCGGCCCATGGACTGGGGATTCGCCGAGAACCTCGCCTACGCGTCACTGCTCGAGAACGGCTTCTCGGTGCGGCTCTCCGGGCAGGACAGCCAGCGCGGGACTTTCTTCCACCGACACGCGGTGCTTCACAATCAGAAGCGCAGTGGCACCTACACGCCGCTTCAGCACCTGTTCGAGGGCCAGCCACGGTTCGCGGTCATCAACTCGCTCCTCTCAGAGGAAGCCGTGCTCGGCTTCGAATTCGGCTTCAGCACCGCGGAGCCCGAATGCCTGGTTATCTGGGAAGCTCAGTTCGGCGACTTTGCCAACGGTGCCCAGGTGGTTATCGATCAGTTCCTGAGCTCGTCGGAAGCCAAGTGGGGACGTTTCTGCGGACTCGTGATGATGCTGCCCCACGGCTACGACGGCCAGGGCCCTGAACACTCCTCGGCAAGACTCGAGCGTTATCTTCAGCTCTGCGCCGAGGAGAACATGCAGGTATGCATCCCCAGCACGCCGGCGCAGATGTTTCACCTGCTCAGGCGCCAGATGCTGCGCCCGTACCGCAAGCCGCTCATTATCATGAGCCCGAAGAGCCTGCTGCGAAACCGCCTGTCGACGTCGTCACGCGAGGAGCTGGCCGAGGGCGCCTTCAACCTGACCATCGACGAGGTCGATCCCATCAACCCCTCGGAAGTGACCCGTCTGGTGCTCTGCAGCGGCAAAGTGTACTACGACATCCTGGAGAAACGTCGCGAGCACGAGCTGCGCCAGGTTGCGATAGCGCGTGTGGAACAGCTCTATCCGTTCCCAGAGAAGGAGATCGTAGCGCTGCTCAAACGCTATCCGAAAGCGAATGACATCTGCTGGGCGCAGGAAGAGCCGCGCAACCAGGGCTCCTGGTTCTTCATGCTCTCGAGGCGCCATCTCGCGGGCTGCGTGCACAAGCGTCACAAGCTCACATATGCCGGGAGGGACTACTCGGCATCACCCGCCGCTGGATATCTGAACGTGCACCTGGAAGAGCAGCGGATGCTCGTAGAGAGCGCCCTCGGGCTCGATGTCGTAGAAGCTACGCGCAAAAAAAGCGCATGACCGCACACCGATTCGCGAACCGAATCATCGAACGCAAATAGGAACTCATCAGTGCTCGTAGACGTAAAGGTGCCCGTGCTGGCCGAATCGATTCCCGACGCCACCCTGCTCGAATGGAAAAAGAGCCCCGGTGAGGCAGTAACGCGGGACGAAATTCTCCTCGAGCTCGAGACCGACAAGGTCGTTCTCGAGGTGCCGGCGCCGCAAGACGGCGTGCTCAGCGAGGTGCTGAAAGAGACCGGTGATATCGCCTTGAGCGAGGAGGTCCTGGCGCGCATCGACACCGACGCCGCGCCGAGCGCGGACGCCCGCCCCGGCGACGGTAAAAGGCAGCCGGCCGGGGAAGCGGCACCTGCGCCGGGCGGCGGCGCCGCCCTCAGCCCGGCCGTGCAGCGCCTGGTCAGCGAGCACGACCTCGACCCATCGCTCATCGAGGGCACGGGAAAGGGTGGCCGCCTCACCAAGGGCGACGTGCTGGCTTATTTGGACAAGCGAGCCGCCGTGACGCCCGCGCCCGCGCCGCGCGCAGAGCCGGCGACGGCGCCGCTGGGTACCCGTGGCGAGCGCCGCGAGCCAATGTCGCGTCTGCGCATGCGTATCGCCGAGCGACTCGTCGAAGCACAGCATACGGCGGCGATCCTCACGACCTTCAACGAGGTAGACATGCAGCCGGTGATGGCGCTGCGCCAACGCTACAGGGATCAGTTCGAGAAAACCTACGGCGTTCGCCTGGGATTCATGTCGTTCTTCGTCAAGGCCGCAGTGCAGGCGCTCGAGCGGTTCCCGGCGGTCAACGCCTACATCGAGGGCAGTGAGATCGTCTATCACGACTACCAGGACATCGGTGTAGCCGTGGGCTCGCCGCGAGGCCTGGTCGTGCCCGTGCTGCGGGACGTGGCGCAGATGTCGTTCGCCGACATCGAGACGAAGATCGCCGAGTTCGGCACAAAAGCGCGCGACGGCACGCTCACCGTGGAAGAGATGAGCGGCGGCACGTTCACCATCTCCAACGGCGGCGTGTTCGGATCGCTGCTGTCCACGCCCATTCTGAACCCGCCGCAGAGCGCGATTCTCGGTATGCACAAGACCCAGGAACGGCCCATGGTCGTCGACGGTGAAGTCGTCGTCCGCCCGATGATGTATCTCGCGCTCTCGTACGATCACCGCATCATCGACGGTCGCGAGGCCGTCCTGTTCCTGGTCACCATCAAGGAAGCCATAGAGGATCCGGCGCGCCTGCTACTCGGCGTGTGACGGCGCGGGGAGAGCGGCCATCATGAAGCGTTACGATGTCGTCGTCATCGGCGGCGGGCCGGGAGGTTACGTCGCCGCCATCCGCTGCGGCCAGCTCGGACTCGCGACCGCGCTCGTCGACGAGTGGCTCGGCGCGGACGGTAAACCGGCGCTCGGCGGCACCTGCCTCAACGTCGGCTGCATCCCTTCCAAGGCGCTGCTGGATTCCTCGCACCACTACCACAACCTCGCGCACCTGCTTCCGGCCCACGGCATCACCGTCGAGGGCGCGAGCATGGACGTCGCCGCCATGCTCGCGCGCAAGGACAAGGTCGTGCAGACCATGAATCGCGGTGTGGCAGCGCTTCTCAAGAAGAACAAGGTGAATGCGTACTCCGGTCACGGCCGGCTCGAAACCGACAACCGGGTCAGCGTGGCACGCCACGGTAACGGTGGCGAGGAGACGCTTGCGGCGAAGAACGTCGTCATCGCGAGCGGCTCCGTTCCGGTGAGCATCCCGGTGGCGCCCGTCGATGGCGATCGCATCGTCGACAACGCAGGCGCCCTCGCCTTTCAGAAGGTGCCGGCGCGACTCGGTATCATCGGCGCCGGTGTCATCGGTCTCGAGCTCGGCAGCGTCTGGAAGCGGCTCGGGTCCGAGGTCATCATCCTCGAGGCGCTGGATGATTTTCTCGCCGCCGCCGACCGGCAGATCGCCGGCGACGCGCTCAAGTCGCTCACCAAGCAGGGGCTGGACATCCGCCTCGGTGCCCGCGTCACCGGCGCCAAGGCCGGCAAAAAGGGCGTCGCGGTCAAGTACGAGGACAAGGCGGGGCCCAAGGCCCTGGAGGTCGACCGCCTGGTGGTGGCGGTCGGGCGACGCGCCTACACCGAGGGGCTCGTGGGCGCCGACGTGGCGCTCGCCATGGACAACGGCGGTCGCATCCAGGTGGATGACGTGTGCCGCACGTCCGTCGACGGCGTCTACGCCATCGGTGACGCGGTGAAGGGCCCGATGCTCGCGCACAAGGCGTCCGAGGAAGGCGTCGCCGTCGCCGAGCACATTGCCGGCGGTGCGGTGCACATCGATCACCGCATCGTGCCCTGGGTGATCTACACCCATCCCGAGATCGCCTGGGTGGGCGAGACGGAGCAGCAGCTCAAGGAAGCGGGCAGCGACTACCGCGCCGGCAGCTTTCCTTATCGTGCGCTGGGCCGCGCCCACGGCGCCGGGGACGTCGAGGGCTTCGTCAAGGTGCTCGCCGATGCGAAAAGCGACGAAATTCTCGGCGTGCACATCTTCGGCGCACAGGCCTCGGAGCTCATCGCCGAGGCCGTCACCGCCATGGCGTTTCGCTCGAGCAGCGAGGACCTGGCCCGCACGATTCACGCGCATCCGACGCTTTCGGAGGCCGTGCACGAGGCGGCGCTGGCGGTGGACGGGAGAGCGCTGCACATCTAGCGCAGTGAATCGTTCGTTCCCACGGGAGCTCTGAACTCAGGCAACTGGTTGCCATACGTCCACCCGGTCCCCGCTCCCGTCGAGGCAGACGATCGCTGCTGCGTGAGGACCCTGCGTCATCGGCGCTCGGCGCGTGACTACACGCCGGGTATGGGATCGGGGATAATTCTGGTTTTGGTTCGCTCGACTGCACAGGAAGCACCTACATGGCCGATACGTTCAATGCCCGCTCGACCCTCGACGTGGGTGGCAAGAAGTACGAAATCTTCCGACTCGACGCGCTGAGCCCGAAGTTCGACCTGTCGCGTCTGCCCTACTCGCTGAAGATTCTGCTGGAGAACCTGCTGCGGCACGAGGACGGCGTCGACATCACTGACGCGGACATCGAGGCCCTTGCCGGCTGGGACGCCAAGGCGCAGCCGTCGGTGGAGATCGCCTTCACCCCTGCGCGCGTGCTGCTACAGGATTTCACCGGCGTACCCGCGGTGGTGGATCTGGCCGCCATGCGCGATGCCATGCGCGCGCTCGGCGACGACCCGAAAAAGATTAATCCCCTTTCGCCGGCCGAGCTGGTCATCGATCACTCGCTGCAGGTCGACGCCTTCGCCAAGGCCGGCGCCATGGAGCTCAACGCCGAACTCGAGTTCTCGCGTAACAAGGAGCGCTACGCGTTCCTGCGCTGGGGCCAGAACGCGTTCGCCGACTTCAAGGTCGTGCCGCCGGACACCGGCATCGTGCATCAGGTCAATCTCGAGTACCTGTCACGAGTGGTTTTCGCCAAAGAGCACGACGGGGTGACGCGCGCGTTCCCCGACACCGTCGTCGGCACCGACTCGCACACCACCATGGTCAACGGTCTCGGCATTCTCGGCTGGGGCGTTGGCGGTATCGAGGCCGAGGCGGCCATGCTCGGCCAGCCGATCACCATGCTGATCCCCCAGGTCGTCGGCTTCGAGCTCACGGGCAGGTTGCCCGAGGGCTCCACCGCCACGGATCTGGTCCTGACCGTGGTTCAGATGCTGCGCGAGCGCGGTGTGGTGGGCAAATTCGTGGAGTTCTACGGCGACGGTCTCGATCAGCTGCCGCTCGCCGATCGCGCTACCATTGCCAACATGGCGCCCGAGTACGGCGCAACCTGCGGCATTTTCCCTGTCGACGAGGAGTCCCTGCGCTACCTCACCCTGAGCGGACGAAGCGCGGAGAACGTCGCGCTGGTCGAGGCCTACGCCCGCGCTCAGGGCATGTTCCGCGATCGCGGCGCGAAACCGGCCGAATATACCGACACCCTGCACCTGAATCTGGGCGACGTCGTGCCGAGCATCGCCGGTCCGAAACGTCCCCAGGATCGCATCACGCTCGACCGCGCCAAGGCGACCATCAGCGAGGCCGTGCAGAAGATGCGCGCGGAGAGCACGAGCGGCTCCACCGGCAGCGCCACGGTCAGCGACGCGGGTGAGACCTATGAGCTCAGAGACGGCGCGGTGGTGATCGCCGCCATCACGTCCTGCACCAACACCTCGAATCCCGCGGTGATGGTCGGAGCCGGGCTGCTCGCGCGCAATGCGCACGCAAAGGGGCTGCGTGTGAAGCCGTGGGTAAAGACCAGTCTGGCGCCGGGATCGCTGGTGGTCACCAAATACCTGGAGAAGGCCGAGCTGATGGATGATCTGGAGGCACTCGGCTTCCATCTGGTCGGCTACGGATGCACGACCTGCATTGGCAACTCCGGACCGCTACCGGAGGCGGTCGGTAACGCGGTGCGGGCCTCCGACATCATTGCCTGCTCGGTGCTCTCGGGTAATCGTAACTTCGAGGGCCGCATTCACGCCGACGTGCGCATGAATTTCCTCGCCTCTCCACCGCTGGTCGTTGCCTACGCCATCGCGGGCAACATGACTCTCGACCTGGTCAACGATGCGCTCGGCGAGGACGCCGACGGCAAGCCCGTCTACCTGCGCGACATCTGGCCGAGCAGCAGGGAGATCCAGGACACCATCGGCGCCACCATCGACTCGGACATGTTTCGCGCGAGCTACGCCAACGTGTTTGCCGGCGATCGGCGCTGGAGAGAGATGACGGTGCCGGCGGCGGGTCAGTTCGAATGGCAGGACGATTCCACCTACGTGCGCCACCCGCCTTACTTCGACGGCATGAGCCACGAGACGCCGGGGTTCTCCGACATCCGCGGTGCCCGGATTCTTGCCTTGCTCGGCGACAGCATCACCACCGATCACATCTCGCCCGCAGGCGCAATCAAGCCCGACAGCCCGGCCGGGCGTTACCTCATCGAGCACGGCGTCGAGCCGGCGGATTTCAACTCCTACGGCGCGCGCCGCGGCAATCACGAGGTGATGGTGCGGGGAACCTTCGCAAACGTGCGATTGAGGAATCTTCTCGCGCCCGGGACAGAGGGCGGGTGGACGCTGCATCAGCCGTCCCAGGAAAAGATGACCATCTACGACGCCGCCATGCGCTATCAGGCCGACGGCGTGCCGAGCATCGTCATCGGCGGCGCCAACTACGGCTCGGGCTCGTCGCGCGACTGGGCCGCCAAGGGTCCTCTGTTGCTCGGCGTCAGGGCCGTGATCGTCAAGAGCTTCGAGCGTATCCACCGCTCGAATCTGATCGGCATGGGCGTGCTGCCACTCGAGTTCCAGGGTAACGACAACGCCGCGAGCCTCGGATTGACGGGACAGGAGGTGTTCGACATCGAGGGCGTCGCCATGGGCGCACGCGAGGTTCAAGTGAGCGCGCACCGCGAGGGTGGCGAAAGCATCCTGTTCAAGGCGCGGATCTGCATCGATACTCCCAAGGAATGGCAGTATTACAACCACGGCGGCATTCTGCAGTACGTCATCCGACAGCTGGCCGCATGAGGCGCGCTCGCTGCTGCCCGGCCGCGGCCGACGGCTGCGGCCCGGCGTCCGGCACGGATGTGCCCGTCATGTTAAATTACCGTCACCGGTAAATAATTGAGAGGGAACGTGTAATGGACGAAAAGACCCGCACCGAGCTCGAGGCGGCCGCGTTCCGGCGCCTCGTCGAGCATTTGCGCACGCGCACCGATGTGCAGAACATCGATCTGATGAATCTCTCCGGATTCTGCCGTAATTGCCTCTCGAAGTGGTACCGCGCGGCGGCCGAGGATCGCGGTATCGAGTTGTCCTACGACGAGGCACGGGAGATGGTCTACGGCATGCCCTACGACGAGTGGAAGACCCGCCATCAGACCGAAGCGACGCCAGAGCAACGCGCTGCCTACGAAGCCAGCCACGGCAAGAGCCCCTGAAGGGTCGCGGCACCGCGAAATGGATCTGGAGCCGCTCACGGCGATATCTCCCATCGACGGACGTTACGCGGACAAGGCCCGCGAACTGCGCGCCGTTTTCAGCGAGTACGGCCTGATTCGTCATCGCGTGCTGGTGGAGGTGCGCTGGCTGCAGGCGCTCGCCGCACACGCCGACATTACCGAGGTCCCGGCGTTCAGCTCCGAAGCCAATCACCGGCTCAATGACATAGTAGACAGTTTCGATCTCGAGAGCGCGGCACGCGTGAAAGAGATCGAACGCACCACGAATCACGACGTCAAGGCCGTCGAGTACTATCTCAAGGAGCAAATCGCGCAAACGCCGGAGCTCGCCGCCGTACAGGAGTTTATTCACTTCGCCTGTACCTCCGAGGACATCAATAACCTCGCCTACGGCTTGATGCTCGTCGATTCGCGGACCCGATGCATCCTCCCGGTGATGGACGAGCTCATCGAATCCATTCGTAGCCTTGCTCACAGGTACGCCGACCGACCGATGCTGTCCCACACCCATGGCCAGCCCGCCTCTCCGACGACGCTTGGAAAGGAGATGGCGGTTTTCGCAGCGCGATTGAAAAAGCACCGCGCCGGCTTTGCCGATGTCGCCATCTGCGGAAAAATGAACGGTGCCGTCGGCAACTACAACGCGCATCTGGTCGCCTATCCCAATATCGACTGGCCGACCATGGCCAACGAGTTCGTGACCGCGCTCGGACTGCAGTGGATTCCGCTGACGACACAGATCGAGCCGCATGACTACATCGCCGAGCTGTTTCATGCGCAGAAACGATTCAACACGGCTTTGCTGGATTTCTGTCGCGACGTGTGGGCCTATGTATCGCGTGGCTATTTCAAGCAGAAGACCATCGAAGGCGAGGTCGGCTCGTCGACCATGCCGAATAAGGTCAATCCAATCGATTTCGAGAACGCCGAAGGCAACCTGGGGCTCGCCAATGCTCTTCTCGATCACATGGCGAGCAAGCTGCCGGTGTCGCGCCTGCAGCGCGACCTGAGCGACTCGACGGTGCTGCGCAATCTCGGTGTCGGCGCCGCGCATTCCCTCGTCGCTTACCAATCCTGTCTCAAGGGTATCGCCAAGCTCGAGGTGAACGCCGCGGCGCTCGATGCGGATCTCGATCAGGCCTGGGAGGTTCTCGCCGAGCCCATTCAGACGGTCATGCGACGCTACGGAATCGACAAGCCCTATGAGCGTCTGAAGGCTTTGACGCGTGGTCGCACCATCGACCGCGAGACCCTGCACGAGTTCATCGAGTCGCTCGAGCTGCCTGAAGACGTAAAGGCGCGGCTGCTCGAGCTGACCCCCGCGAGCTATACCGGCGACGGAGAAAATCTCGCCAACGACGTGTAGGAGAACGATGCACTACTCACGCCCCTCGGATTTCGAACGTTTCGTGCTCAAGGAAGACTCCGATTCGGTCGAAGTCGATACCAGCGAGGCCTGCCGGCTCGCTGCGTTTTCCATGCTCCGCCAGGCGGCGCGCAGCGTCGAGATCGTCAGCCGAGGCCTCGACCCTCAGATCTATGACAACGCCGAATTCTGCGATGCGGTGAGCCAGCTCGTCGTGGGCTCGCGGCGTGCACGGGTGCGGGTCCTGATCCGCGATGTCGAGCCGGTGGTCAAGAGCGGCCATCGCCTGGTCCCCATCGCCCAGCGCCTGCCAACCTTCATCGAGCTGCGCGTGCCGGCGCGGGAGTACGACGAGTACAATTCAGCGTTCCTGGTCGTCGACGGCGCCGGCGTCATCTACCGCCGTCTCTCGGATCGCTTCGAGGCCACCGTCAACTTCAACAACCCGCACATGGCGCGCGATCTCGTCCGCCAGTTCGAGGAGATGTGGCAGACGGCGGTGCCGGACATCAATCTGCGCCGCAGCCATCTTTGAGCAAAGGAACCTTGATTCGCCGCAGGCCCATGCTCATCGCCCTGCTCAGCGGCGCGCTGCCGCTCGCACGCGCCCATGGCGCGAGCGGCATGGTGACCGAGGTCATCGCCGTTGGTAACCGGCCGGTCGACGAGATGATCGCGATACTGAGACCAATGGTGCCGAGACCGGGGAGTGTTTCCGGCGCCTATGGCAAAATAATCATCCGCACGACGCCGGAGAACATGCGCGAGATAAGAACCATTCTCGCCACGCTCGACCGCCCACCGGCAAATCTACTCATCAGCGTACGCCACTCTCTGACCGACGAGGTGCGCCGCGATCTTTACGAGGCATTCGGCGAGGTGCGCAGTGGCGACGTCGGCGTCTCCACCGGACGCGACGCGGGAAGCGGACGCGGTCTCGTCATAAGCCATGAGGAGGGTGAACAGACGGCGGGCGTGCGCGTCGACAAGGCGCGAAACGTTGGCGCGGAGGACGTCACCCAGCGCGTGCGCGTGCTCGAGGGCAAGGAAGCCTTCATTCAGTCGGGTCAGTCGGTGCCGGTGACCGAGACGCAGCGGGTGGTGTCGGGCACCGGTGCGACGACGGTGCGCAGGAGCACGTCATACCGAAACGTCGATAGCGGATTCCACGTGCGCGCACGCTTGAGCGGCGACGACCGCGTGACGGTGGATATCTTTCCGCAACGCAACCGCATCGACGCCCAATCCGGCGTCATCGACGTACGCGAGGCGAGCACCGTGCTCAGCGGCCGCCTCGGCCGCTGGATGCAGGTGGCCGGCGTCGGCGGCACCGCCGACGAAAGCCGGCGCGAGATCGGCGCCTCCTCCGGCACGAGCACGCGCAGCGACTTCAACGTCTATCTCAAGGTCGAGCGCCTCGACTGAGGCGTCCGCGTCCGAGCGGCGCCTCGCCCGTCTGCGCATGGACCCGGCCGCCATAATCTGCTCTCATTCGGGGGCCACGCACGTCACACAGGTGTCACCATGAGCGAACTGAATGCGCAGCAGCGCAAGCTACGCGATCGGGCGCGCGAGGTGGCCGAGGCCAGCATCGCGCCGCGCGCCGCCGAGGTCGATCGCAGCGAAGAGTACCCCTGGGACAACGTCCGCGCCCTGACCGAAGCGGGCTTCATGGGCATGACCATTCCACCCGAATTCGGCGGACCCGGGCTCAGCTACATGGATGCGGTGCTGGTAGTCGAGGAGATGGCGCGGGTGTGCGGCGTCACCGGGCGTATCGTCGTCGAAGGCAACATGGGCGCCATCGGCGCGATTATGGCCTACGGCAGTGATGCGCAAAAACGCCTCGCCGCCGAGCTGGTGCTGGCCGGCGATAAGCCTGCTATTTGCATCACCGAGCCCGAGGCCGGCAGCGCCGCCACCGAGATGACGACCCGTGCGGAGCGCCGTGGCGATACCTATGTCATCAACGGTCGCAAGCACTGGATCACCGGCGGCGGCGTTTCCAAGCTGCACCTGATTTTTGCCCGCGTTTTCGCGCGCGGCGTCGAGCAGGGCATCGGCGGCTTCATCGCCGTGCGTGGCGAGTCCGAGGGCCTGGTGGTCGGGCGCCGCGAGCCGGCCATGGGACTGCGCGGCATTCCGGAGACCGAGATGCATTTCGAGGATCTCGAGCTGCCCGCCGATCGCCTCATCGAGCCACCCAGGGGTCTCGCGCGCGGCTTCGCCGGCCTCATGAACGCTTACAACGCCCAACGCGTGGGCGCCGCGACGGTGGCCCTCGGCATCGCCCAGGGCGCCTACGAGCTGGCGCTCGACTACAGCCAGCGGCGCGAGCAGTTCGGGCGGCCCATCTGCGAGTTTCAGGGCCTTCAGTGGATGCTGGTGGACATGAATATCCAGCTCGAGGCCGCGCGCGCACTGGTGCACAAGGCCGCACGCGGCGGCGACGGTGGCTTTCCGGATATCGGCGATGCGGCGCGTGCCAAGATCCTCGCCTCGGAATCGGCGATCCGCGTCACCAACGACGCGCTGCAGGTGTTCGGTGCCGCCGGCTACTCGCGCAATCTGCCGCTGGAGCGCATGGCGCGGGACGCCCGCATGTTCACCATCGGTGGCGGCACCGCCCAGATTCTGCGCACAGTGGTTGCCTCGCGCATTCTCGCGCGCAAGCTTCCTCAGACCCGCGACGGATATCTCGAGACGGACACGGGCGAGGCCGATCGGCGCGCCGCACGTGGCTAACACCGCCGACGTCATCGCCCGGCGTCTCTACGAAGCGGGCTGCCGGCACGCTTTCGGCATACCCGGCGGCGAGGTGCTCACGCTCATCAAGGCTCTGCACGAGGCCGGCATCGCCTTCGGCCTCGCCAAGCACGAGAACGCCGCCGGCTTCATGGCCGAGGGCACCTATCACGCGAGCGGCGCACCCGGGGTGCTGGTGGCAACGCTGGGGCCCGGCGTTGCCAACGCCGTCAACGTCGTCGCCAACGCGTGGCAGGATCGCGTGCCGATGATTTTTCTCACCGGCTGCATCGACGCCGCCGACGCCCTCACCTACACCCATCAGATCTTCGATCACCGCGCCCTGCTCGCGCCGGTCACCAAGGCCACCTTCACGGTCGGTCAAGACGCGGCCGACGTGCTCATCGACAAGGCGGTTGCCATCGCCACCGACGATCAGCCGGGCCCTGTGATGGTCGACGTGCCCATCGCCGTGGCGGCGGCGGAGCAACCCGACAACGCCGCCACCCGGCGCATGACGCCGACCCGGGGCGCGCCGCCCGCCGGGCCTGTGCTCGACGAGGCACGGCGCTGGCTGCGCGACGCCGAGCGCCCGCTGCTGGTCGCCGGCCTCGACGCCCTTTGCCAGGGCGCCGAAGCTGGCGTTGCCGCGTTTGCGCGCGATCAGGAAATCCCGCTGCTCACCACCTACAAGGCCAAGGGCATCGTTGCCGAGGACGCGCCGCTCAGCCTGGGTGCTGCGGGGCTCTCGCCGAAGGCTGACGCGCTGCTCCTGGCGCTGGTCGAGAAAAGCGATCTCGTGATCCTCGCCGGCTACGACCCCATCGAGATGCGCGCCGGCTGGCGCGACCCGTGGCCGGGCGCCGCGCGCGTGCTCGAACTCTCGAGTGTCGCCAACACCCACTACATGCACCAGGCGACGCGCAGCTTCATCGGTGACGTGGCGGCCGGCCTCGCGGCGCTCGGCAACGATTGCCCGCACGGCAAGCGCTGGCCGGGGGGTGAGCCAGCGGCCACCCGCGCGGCCCTGCGCGAGGCGTTTCGCGCCGGACAAACGTGGGGGCCCGCCGCGGTCATCGAGGTGGCCAGGCGCGTGCTGCCGAGAGACGTCGTGGCCAGCATCGACACGGGCGCGCACCGCATTGTTTTCAATCAGATGTGGGAGTGTTACGCGCCGCGCACCCTGCTGCAGTCGACGGGGCTGTGCACCATGGGCTGCGCGCTACCGCTGGCCATGGGCTACAAGCAGGCGCAGCCGCAGCGCCACGTGGTGGCTTTCACCGGCGATGCCGGTCTGGAAATGGTGCTCGGAGAGCTTGCAACGCTGCGCGATCTGGATCTGCCTGTCATCGTCGTGGTATTCGTCGACGATTCACTGGCGCTCATCGAGCTCAAGCAGCGCAGCGTCGGTCATGGCAACCTCGGCGTCGACTTCGGCGCATCGGACTTCCCCGCGCTGGCAAACGCATTCGGTCTGCACGGCGCCTGGGTAGACGATCGGGCGTCCCTAGAATGCGAGCTCGAGGATGCGCTCGCACGTTCGCGGTCGAGCGTCATCGCCTGCCGGATCGGCGCCAGGGCATACGACGGAATGATCTGATTCTTACCACGGCGGCACGCGCCCGGGCAGCAGCGCTTGTTCGAATCAATCGGCGGCGTCGCCGACGACGGCTTCCTCGATACCTATCTGCAGTGCGTCGTTGACGCGGTTGAAAAATCCACAAAGCGCGATGCGCACGGTGAGCTCGACGATCTGCGCCTCGCTGAAGTGGCGGCGAAGCGCCTCGAACATGGCGTCGCCGATGCGCTGGGGTGTCTGCGTGACGGCGACGGCATAGTCGCGCACCAACCGATCGACCGCGTCGAGACCGGGACAGTCGTCGTCGAGAATCGCCGTCACCGTGTCGGCGTCGAGCCCTTGGGCGAGAAGGCGCGGCTCGTGGTGCGCGACACAGTAGCTGCAGGCGTTCAGCTTCGACACCACCACCAGGGCAATCTCCAGATAGCGCTTATCGAGCAGCGCCTCGTCGCTGAGATCGAGCAGCAGCCCTTGAATATGCTTGAGCACCGGTGCTCGGTGCGCGAACACCTTGACCTGATTCAGGAACGGGCCGTACTCCTCGGTGAAGCGTCGGTAGACGGGCTGCACGTCCTCGGGAACTTCATCGATATCGATGTCGCGCACACGGGCCACGCGCGTCGCCCCTCACTGCGCCGGGGGGTAGTAGCCGGGAGGATACGCGGGCGGCGCGGCATAGGGCTGCGGTGGATACGCATAGCCCGGCGGCGGGCCCCAGCCCGGCGGAGCGGCGTATCCGGGCGGCGGCGCGCCCCAGGCCTGCTGCGGCGGCGGGTACGTCGGCGCGCGGCCGCCGTATGCCGGCGGCGCCTCACCCCCGTATCCCGGCGGCATGGGCGGATAAGCCTGTGGGGGCGGCGGGTAAGCGCCGGGCCCCGCGGGCTCTGCCGGGTAGCCTCCCGGATAGCCGTAGGCGGGTGCCGGAGCGGGAGCCGCGCCCGCGGGTGGGTAGCTCTCCCCGGGAGGCGCCGCCGTGCGCGTGTCCACCGGCGCCCAGGGGTTGTCGGGTTGCGGCGGCAGCGATGCCGGCGGGGCCGGCTCGAGCCAGGGCGCCGCGCCCTCGGCCGGTGGTGGCGGCAGCGGCGCGGCGCGCGAGGCAACGCCGGCGTCCTGAAACGCCGCCGCCAGGTCCCCCTCGGAGCTGCCCCGACCGCCCGCGCCGAGGGCCGCCGCGGTCTGCGGATCGCCGCCCGTCAAGGCGTCCTGCACGTCCTGGACGACGTCCCGCGTGGCGTTTTCGACCCGGTCCAGCGACGAGGAGATCCCCTCCGCCGCCCGATCGGCCACCGTCGCCGGGTCTTCGTCGCCGAGACGCGCGACGACGATCAGCAGCACGATGATGGCCAGTGGCCCCCACAGGGCGACGATGCCGCGCATCGAGCTGCCCTCGCGCGCTTCTTCGGTGGGGCGCGCAAAGGTCGGCTCGGCGTGGCGCGCAGCGGGTGCCGGCGACTCAGCGGTCCTGCTCACAGCGGGCGTCCCGGGCGCGCTCTCGGGCTTTGCCGCCCCGCTCTTCTTTCTGACGGCCTTTTTCTTCGATGTCTTCTTGGCCGCTTTCTTGGCGGTGGCTTTCTTCTCCGCGGCCTTCACGCTGTGCTCGCTTTGCGTTTGCTCCACGTTCTGCTCGCCGGTCGTGGTCTCTTTGGCCATCTCCGCCTTCTCCCGAAATGTTTTCGCGCCCGAACGCGCGGTCACTGGCGACAATGGTAGCACGATCCCTTCGCGCTAAAGTATCATGCGCTGCCTTACCATGGGTGATCGCGAACCAGGTATTGCATCTCTCTCGCACCTGCGCGGACGCTCAGCGCTGACACCCTTTCGCGCGCAACGCCTGCAGGAGAGCCTCACCGAAGCGTTCCCGCGCCTGCGTCGCGTCGACGCCGAATACCTCTATTTCATCGAACGGCGTGAAACGCTCGACGCTGAGGAACAAAAGCTGCTCGAGAGACTGCTCGATGCACGGTCGCCGTCTGCGCGTGACTACGCTTTCATCGTCGTGCCGCGTCCGGGCACCATCTCTCCCTGGTCCAGCAAGGCCACGGACATCGTGCACAACTGCGGCCTGGGCAAGGTAACCCGCATCGAACGGGGCACCGCCTGGACGGTGCACAGCGATTCCGAAAGCGACAGCGACGCGGCTTTCGCGAGCGCGCTCGCCGCACGCGTTCACGATCGCATGACCCAGGCGGTCATCGCCGACGCAGACCAGGCCCGCGCGCTTTTTGATCACACCGCTGCGCGAGCGCTGCGCAGCGTCGATATCATGGCGGGAGGACGCGAGGCGCTCGAGGAGGCCAACCGCGACATGGGCCTCGCGCTCAGCGACGACGAGATCGACTACCTGCTCGAGCGTTTTTTGAGCCTTGCACGCAATCCCAACGACATCGAGCTGATGATGTTCGCCCAGGCCAACTCCGAGCATTGTCGGCACAAGATTTTCAACTGCCGCTGGACCATCGACGGCGAGGAGCAACCGGCGAGCCTGTTCGAAATGATCCGCCACACGCATGCGCGCCATCCGGGGCGCGTGCTGTCGGCCTACGAAGACAATGCCGCCGTCATGTCGGGCAGCGCCGCCGGCTGGCTCTTTCCCGACGCCGAGAGCCGCATCTACCGCGTGCACGAGGAGCGCGCCGACATTCTCATGAAGGTGGAGACCCACAACCACCCCACCGCCATCTCGCCGTACCCGGGCGCGGCCACCGGCTCCGGCGGCGAGATCCGCGACGAGGCCGCCACTGGACGCGGCGCGCGCTTCAAGGCGGGGCTCACGGGATTCTCCGTCTCGAACCTGCGCATCCCGGGCTTCGAGCAGCCCTGGGAGTGCGACCACGGGCGTCCCGGGCGCATCGCCTCGGCGCTCGACATCATGCTGGAAGGACCCATCGGCGCGGCATCGTTCAACAACGAGTTCGGGCGCCCGGCGCTCAACGGATACTTTCGCACTCTGGAGCTGGCCGTCACCTCGAACGCCGGCACCGAGGTCCGCGGCTACCACAAGCCCATCATGGTCGCCGGCGGCGTCGGCAACATACGCTCGCAGCAGATTCGCAAGCGCGGCTTCGCAGCGGGCACGCGCATCGTCGTGCTCGGCGGCCCGGCGATGCTCATCGGCCTCGGCGGCGGCGCCGCCTCTTCCATGGCATCGGGCGAGGGCGAGGAAGCCCTCGACTTCGCCTCCGTGCAGCGCGACAACCCGGAGATGCAGCGCCGCTGTCAGGAGGTCATCGACCATTGCTGGCGGCTCGGTGACGCCAACCCCATCCAATCGCTGCATGACGTCGGCGCCGGCGGCCTCTGCAACGCCATTCCCGAGCTCATCGACGGGGCCGGACGCGGCGGCAGCTTCGCCCTGCGCGCCATTCCCAACGACGACCCCGGCATGTCGCCCATGGAGATCTGGTGCAACGAGGCGCAGGAGCGCTTCGTGCTCGCCATCGCGCCCGCCGATATGGATCGCTTCGCCGCCATCTGCGTGCGCGAGCGCTGCCCGTTCGCCGATCTCGGCGAAGCCACCGAGGCGCGTCATCTGCTCGTCAGCGACGCGGCCGACGGCAGCCGGCCAATCGACCTGCCGATGGCGTTGCTGCTCGGTAATCCACCCGGTATGCACCGACGCATCGAGCGGCAGCCGGACGCGTCGACCCCGCTGGCGCTCGCCGGGCTGGATCTCGAGGACGCCGCCCGGCGCGTGCTGCGTCTTCCCGGTGTCGCCGACAAGACATTTCTGATCACCATCGGCGATCGCACCGTGGGCGGACTGTCGGCGCGGGACCAGATGGTCGGTCCCTGGCAGGTACCGGTCGCGGACTGCGCGGTGACCGCCAGCGGCTTTCGCGAGTACACCGGCGAGGCCATGGCCATGGGCGAGCGGGCGCCCATCGCGCTCATCGATGCGCCGGCCTCGGGGCGCATGGCGGTGGCCGAGGCGCTCATGAACATCGCCGCTGCGCCCATCGAGGCGCTCGGCGACGTGGTGCTGTCGGCCAACTGGATGGCCGCCTGCGGCCATCCGGGCGAAGATGCGAAGCTCTACGACACGGTGCGCGCGGTGGCCATGGATCTGTGCCCGGCGCTCGGTATCGCCATCCCGGTCGGTAAGGATTCCCTGTCGATGAAGACCGTGTGGCACCAGCAGGGCGAGGAGCGCGCCGTGACCGCACCGCTGTCGCTGGTGGTGAGCGCGTTTGCAGCCGTCACCGATATCCGCCGCACGCTCACGCCGATGCTGTGCAGCGACGCGGGTCCGACCGAGCTGTGGCTGCTGGACCTGGCCGGCGGACGCCTGCGCCTCGGCGGCTCGGCCCTCGCGCAAGTGCACGGCCAGCTCGGCACCGCGTGCCCCGACGTGGACGAGCCCGCCGCGCTCGCCGAATTCTTCGCCGCCCTGCAGGGGTTGAATAACGAGGGGCTGGTGCTCGCCTACCACGACCGCTCCGACGGCGGACTGTTCGTCACCCTGTGCGAGATGGCATTCGCAGGTCACACGGGCATCGACGTGGACGTCCGCGCCGTGGGTGGCGATGCGCCGGCGGCGCTGTTCGCCGAGGAGCTCGGTGCGGTCATCCAGATCCGCAGCACCGATCGGCAGCGAATGCTGGCACGCTTTGCCGAGGCGCCTGCGCTCACCGGCCGCGTACACCGCCTGGGCGCGCCGCGCGACGACCAGCGGATTCGTTTCACCGACGCTGGCGTCACGCTGCTCGACGCGCCGCGCGCGGCCCTCGAGCGCGAGTGGCGCGAGACCAGCTATCGCCTGCAGGCGCTGCGCGACGATCCCGTGTGCGCGCGCGAGGCGTTCGAGCGGCTGGACGACCCCGCTGCCCGACCCCTGCACGCGAGTCTCGGCTTCGATCCACAGGACGACATCTGCGCGCCGCTGGTGGGCGGGCGGCGCCCGCGAGTGGCGATACTGCGCGAGCAGGGCGTGAACGGTCACGTGGAAATGGCGGCGGCCTTCGACCGCGCCGGATTCGATGCGGTCGACGTCCACATGACCGACATCCTGGACGCGGGCATGACGCTCGCCGATTTTCAAGGCCTGGTCGCCTGCGGTGGATTCTCCTACGGCGACGTGCTGGGCGCCGGCGGCGGCTGGGCGAGCTCGATTCGCTTCAACGCGCGCAGTCGAAGCGCGTTCAGCGCGTTTTTCTCGCGTGCCGACACCTTCGCGCTCGGCGTGTGCAACGGCTGTCAGATGCTCGCGCATCTCGCCGAGCTCGTCGACGGCGCCGAGCACTGGCCCGAGTTCCTGCGTAATCGCTCCGAGCAGTTCGAGGCACGCCTGGTGCTGGTCGAGATCTGCGACTCACCGTCGCTGTTCTTCGCCGGTATGCAAGGCTCGGTGCTGCCGGTGCCGGTGGCCCACGGCGAGGGCCGCGCCGCGTTCCGCGACCACGCCGATCTGGCGGCGGTCAAGGCCGGGCGGCTGGTCTGCCTTCGCTACGTGGAGGCCGCCGGGGAAGCGGCGCGCTCCTATCCCGCAAACCCCAACGGCTCCAGCGAAGGCATCACCGGGCTGACCACCCCCGACGGCCGCGTGACCATTCTCATGCCCCACCCGGAGCGGGTGTTCCGCAGCGTGCAGCACTCCTGGCACCCGCGCGAATGGGGCGAGGACGGGCCGTGGCTGCGCATGTTCCGCAACGCCCGCGTGTGGCTCGGCTGATGCCCTTCACGCCCCGACGCCGGTGGGGTCGGGCGCACGTGAGACTTGCGTGAGAAATTTGCCCTAGACTTGGTTCAAAATGGTAACGGCCCGCTCCGGGCCCAACGTGACCAGGTGCCGATATGCTGATCAGGCGACGCGAGGACATCAAGAGCCGCGAAATCACCGACGAGTCCGTGTACCTCAACCGGCGCCGTTTCATGCGCGAGGCCGCGGGCATCACCACCGCCTCGGCCCTGGCCGCGGCCGCGCCGGGATTGCTGCTGCCGCGCCCGGCAGCGGCGCTGGCCACGGATCCCGACGCCAAGGGCCGCATTCTCGAAGGCGTCGTCGAGAGCCCCTACTCGACCGACGAGAAGCTCAACCGGTACAAGGACATCACGCGCTACAATAATTTCTACGAGTTCGGCACCGGCAAGCGCGATCCGGCGAACCGGTCCGGCCGATTCCAGCCGCTGCCGTGGAAGGTGCAGGTGCTGGGCGAGTGTGCCAAGCCCGGTCATTACGACCTCGACGACATCATCAAGCCCCACGCGCTCGAGGAGCGCATCTACCGTCTGCGCTGTGTCGAGGCCTGGTCGATGGTGGTGCCGTGGGTGGGCGTGCCGCTCGGCCCGGTGCTGAAACGCTTCGAGCCCACCTCGAAGGCCAAGTACGTGGCGTTCCGGACCGTGTTCCGTCCCGAGCAGATGCCGGGGCAGAGGCGCAGCATCCTCGACTGGCCCTACGTGGAGGGACTGCGCATCGACGAGGCCATGCACCCGCTCACGCTGCTCGCGGTCGGGCTCTACGGCCGCGCGCTGCCGAATCAGAACGGTGCGCCCATTCGTCTGGTGGTGCCGTGGAAGTACGGCTTCAAGAGCATCAAGTCCGTGGTCACCATTCGCTTCACCGACACGCAGCCGCCGACGACGTGGAGCATGCAGCTGCCGGATGAGTACGGCTTCTACTCCAATGTCAATCCTGAGGTCGATCATCCACGCTGGTCCCAGAGCAAAGAGCGCCGCATCGGCGAAATCCGCAAGCGCGATACGCTGATGCTCAACGGCTACGCGGACCAGGTCGCGAGCCTGTACAGCGGCATGGATCTGGGCGTGTTCTTCTGACGCAGAGCGGCGCCAGTGTGAACCGCCAGCCGCTCACGAGCCGCGCACTGAAGCCGACGATTTTCTTCGCCGCGCTCGTACCGCTCGCCCTGCTCGTGTGGAACGCGTTTCACGACGGCCTCGGCGCAAACCCGGTAGAGACCATCACCCACGAGACCGGAAGCTGGGGGCTGCGATTTCTGCTGCTGACGCTGTTGGTGACACCGCTGCGGCGCGCGAGCGGCTGGCAGGCGCTCGCGCGTGTGCGCCGCATGCTGGGTTTGTTCGCGTTCTTCTACATCTGCCTGCACTTCCTCACCTACGTGGTGCTCGACGCGTACTTCGATCTGCACTACATCCTCGAAGACATCACCGATCGCACCTACATCACGCTCGGGTTCACCTCCTTCGTGCTGCTCGTGCCGCTGGCGCTGACCTCGACAAACGCCATGGTGCGACGCCTGGGCGGGCGAAACTGGCGCCGCCTGCACCGGCTCGCATACGTCGCCGCCACGGGCGGTGTGCTACATTTCATCTGGCTGGTGAAGGCGGACCTGCGCGAGCCGCTGATTTACCTGGGACTGTTGCTGTTGCTGTTTCTCGCCCGCGTGCCCGCGATCGCCGACCGGCTCGCGAGGATCAGGGGAAGCAGCCCTGGCGAGAGCGCCTCATCCGCTCGACAGATCGCCACCTGAGACATTCGTCACGAGGACTGCTAATGAGCAGGAAGCGTCCCGTATCGAAGGAGGATGCGGAGCTGTTTCGCAGCGCCGTCGGCACGGTGCGCGCCATCGACGACGAGCGGGCATCGCCCCATCGGCGCAGCCGCAAGGCGCAGCCGACACCTGCTTCGGGGGAAGATTCGCTGCCCGACGAGGCGCGCTCGCAGCCGGACGCCGGCGTCGAGCGCGACCCGGCGCAGCTGTTCGTGCGCACCGGTCTGCAGCACAAGCACCTGCGTCGCCTGCGCCGTGGCCAGATCCCCATCGAGGCCGAGACCGACCTGCACGGCATGCGCGCGCGCGAGGCGCGCAGGCTGCTGGAGGCGTTTCTGTGCGAGTGTCGCGACCAGGGGCTGCGCTGCGTGCGCGTCATTCACGGCAAGGGGCGCGGCTCGCGCGGCGGGCAGGCGGTGCTCAAATGGGAGGTGGATCGATGGCTGCGCGCCGACGACGGCGTCCTCGCCTTCTGCAGCGCGCAGCCCCGGCACGGCGGCAGCGGGGCGCTCTATGTGCTGCTGAGACGCTGACGAGCGGCTTCACCCGCGCGCCGCGAGCGGCGATGGGTCAGGCCGAGTCGATATCCACCAGCTCGCGAACGGCCATGGTGGCATAGGCGCCGGCGGGCAGCGCAAAGGCGAGCAGCAGCCTGTCCGGTGCTTCGAAGGTCGCCTCGAGTCCGGCGAGGGGCACGCGCAGCGCGCGGCGTGCGTGCTCGAGGCCCGCGGCGAGCAGCGCATCACACCAGGGCGCGCAGGGCGCCAGCGCGGCGCGCTCCACGGCGAGCGCCTCACCGCCGGCGAGTGCGTCGCCACTGCCCCACAGCGGCCCGCTCGGATGCACGTCGAGCGCGGCCAGGCGTGCCTCGATACCGGCATCCGGCTCGGCGATGCCGAACACGCTGCGACTTCCATCGAGCATCAGCGCTTCGCCGGGAAGCGCCCGCCACCAGCTGTCGTCGCGCACCCGCTGCGCGAGCACCCGGTTGAACAGCATGGCCCGCGCCGCCGACAGATAGATGCCGCGCAGACCGCGGTCGCGGACCCGGCGGCCCTCGCCGAGCATCTGCCAAGCGCGTGCGATATTGTCTCCGTCGCGGCCGAAGCGCTGCGCGCCGAAGTAGTTGGGCACGCCGCGCCCAGCCACCTCGGCCGCGCGCGCCTCGAGCCCGTGCGGGTCGCCCGCGACGCCCCGCACGCGCAGACGGAACCGATTGCCCGTCTGCACGCCACGGCGCAGCTTCCTGCGATGCCGCGTGACCTCGAGCACTTCCACCTGGGTGGAGCCGAGAGCGTCCCAGTCGGGCTCGGCAGCGCCGTCGACGGCGACGCTGAACCACTGGGTGGCCACGGCGGCGCGATCCTTGAGCCCCGCGTAGCCCACGTCCCGCCGGCGCACGCCCGCGAGACGCGCGATGGCATCCGCCAGCCAGCGGGTGTTGGCGCCGCGCTTGCGGATGCGTAACCAGGCGTGGGCGCCCGCGCCGTCGGGCTCGAATCCGAGGATCTCTTCCACCTGAAAGTCCTCGAGCTGCTGCTTGATGAGACCCTGCACCGGCGCAGGCTGA
>JABAOE010003635.1_pt1 | contig 79283 bp, 65 predicted proteins | sample 7062141 | NCBI WGS metagenome assembly JABAOE01 (sample SAMN14538627, study PRJNA623070) | marine sediment metagenome | biome: marine biome [ENVO:00000428]; feature: marine pelagic biome [ENVO:01000023]; material: deep marine sediment [ENVO:00002113] | place: India: Gulf of Khambhat ... | reverse complement strand
CGAGCGAAACAGGGCCGGAAGCTTGAGACGCCCTTTCTGGTCGACCTTGGCGAGCGCGTGTCCACGCAGCATCTGGCTCGGCCCGTTTAAAATATAAGGACAGCGAAGCGACGGGCTCCGGCCCGACACGCCGTGCCACATGACGGCGGAGTGCGTCGCAGGTTACACTCAGTGCCTGGAGGAAGAAGAGTTAGGGGCCGAACCCGACCACTCTACTCCACTTTCGACCACCAAGCCCCCAAATCATAGGGATGCGAACCTGGAGTGTCAACGACTCAAACCGCGTCTTTTGTATTTATTTCTGGCGAAAGCGAGGCGATGAAAGCATCGCGAGTTGGATATGCGACAAACAAAGAGCCCGTCGTCGCGACGGGCTCTTTGCCATGCGTTGATTGGATTCGGGCGGTTTACTGCTGTGAGGACGACGAGGACTTCTTTCCGAACGGGATCGTGACCTCGACGTTCTCGTCCTCGTCTCCGATGGTCCGCTTTTCTCTCCAGCGGTCGATCGGGTTACCCTCGCCGCCTCCAGGCGGGGGACGATACTCGACGGGGTCCCCGCCGTCGGTCATGCCGTTCAGCGAAATCCGCTCGATCTCGGCCAACGGCAGGTCGATCATCTCGATCGCGCGGTCGGTGCGGTAGGCCACGACCAGCCGATCTCGCACCACGCGCAACACGGGCGAGTGGGCCCGCAATTGGGCGGCACTCAACGCCACCGGCGTCGTCCAGGTCTCGGTCCCGGCAATCAACGTCGAGAGCAGAACCTGCCCGGAGCTCCGATCCGCGTAGGCCACGTAGACATTGCCGTTCGCATCGGCCGCCAGGGCGGGTTCGACCTGGTCACGACCGTCGTCGGCACCGAGGAAGACCGGCTCGGTCCATGTCCCGCTCTCGTCGGTGTGGACCAGGGCGATGTCGTACTGCGCTCCGCTGCGATACGCCCAAGCCGCCCAGTCTCTGCCGTCCGCAGAGCTCGTCAACTGCACGAGCCTGCCGTCCAGAGAGTTCGGATTATAGCGGTGTGGAACGCCGCGTGGAGTCGCGGCCAGCAACGATCCACCAACGGCCAGGATAGTGGAAACGGTAACCAGTCCGATCAGGGCTCTACGCATGGGAGCGCCCCCTTTCCACGTAATCGTCGAAGGCTTCCATCTCGGGCGATCTCCGTTCGAGGCTGGATCGTAGAGCCTTCAGGCGACCGAAAGCGATCTTCTCACGTGTCGGATTGTCCTCTTCGGTGGCCATCTTCCATTCGTAGTAGGCGTTGAAGAAGAGGATGTCGGCATGCTTTTCGTTGTTGTACATCGCCAGCGCGTCCGACTCGCGGAAGCAGGCCTTGGCCCGTCGATGATCACTCTGGCGGAAATAGGCCTCGCCCATGTTGGACCAGGCGTGGGCTTCCAGTCGGCGATGGCTGCCGTTGCGCGCATCGGTCAGCGACTCGCGAAGGATGCGGATTCCCTCGCGCGCCTTGCCCAACGCCACGTAGCAGGTACCGACGTTGATACGGACGCGAATGCTCTCGAAACGCTCGCCGCACTGCATGTAGAGCTTGGCGGCTTCGCGGAAACGCTCGATCGCTTCGGCCGGCAGCCCGCGGTTGTGCAGGACATGGCCCTGCACGTTCAGCGCCTGCGCGGCCAGCCACTCCAGGGACTCGGCGGAGGCGATCTGGTGTGCCCGGTCGGCCTCCATCTCGCTGAGGAAATAATCACCCTGGTCGGCATGAATATTGGCCAGAGCGATCAGGGCTCGGGACTGCAAGCGCGGGCTGAGGCGCTCCGACATACGCAACGCGTTGCGCAGTTCCTGCTCGGCCAGGGCCAGTTTGCCCAGGCGCGTCAACGAGGCTGCCTGGTTGACACGGGCCCGGCCCAACTGCTCTTGGGTCTCGGCGTCCATCGGACGCTCACTGAGCAACTCGATGGCTCGTTCGAACAGCGCGAAGGCCATGCCGCTGTCGCCGGCCTTGAGCGCGGCCACGCCTTGCTCCTGCAATGCGGCGGGATCGGCAGCCGCGGGCTTGAGCTCTTCGTAAGCCTCGAGGTCGACGATGTCGGAGAAGGACTGGATGGAGACGTTGAAGACGTTGGCGAGGATTCGCAGCTTGTCGAAGGAGGGGTAGCAGATTCCCTTTTCGTAACGACTGAGCTGGGAGTTGTCGATCTCGCCGCCCTCCGCACGCGCGCGCTCTTCGACACGGCGGAGGGAGTAACCGTATCCTGTGCGGAGCTTTCTCAGGTAGCTGCCGAGGCGGACGCTACCTTTCAGGTTGGTAGCCTGAGGCTGTGATCCCATGTCCCCTCCCCGTCTGCGATTCACAAGGGACCGACTTCGACGTCAACGGGCGGTTACGTCTTGGTGACGAGCCTCGGGGGGCCGCTCCGCGGACACCGAATAAGTCTCATACATAAAGGTTTACAGTCCGGCACTCCTGGAGTCAAGCCGTCCCCACCGCCCCCTGGGCACCGGCGCGGTACTTCAGCAGCAAGATCGCTGACGACCTCGCAATCAACCCCCCATTAGAATAACCTGAAAATCGTCTTTCAGGGAGTCTCGATGCGGTCTTTCGCAGAAGGCGGGAAGCTCGACTTTCGTCATACATTCGTCTATTCGGGCTTGCTGGAGGCGATCCGGGCCTTCCTGATCTTCGTTGTCCTGCTCACGCTCCTGCTCGCCATCACGGGCCAGTTGGCCCTGCGCGAGTTGAGCGTCAAGGTCCTGCTGGACCGCTTGGACCTCGGAACCATGGAGGCCCAGCGGATTGCCCGCACCGTCTCGCAGATCGGTGGAGACGGCGACGGCAGCATCGACTTCTCCCGCGTCCGTGCCCAGCAGAAGCGGTTGACCGACATGATCCACCGCAGGCTATCGGTGCGCTTCTTCATCCACCATGTCGAGGTCGTCGACCGCTTCGGCATCCGTCAGCTGCACATTGTCAACACCGCGGTCCCTCCGACCGAACCCCCGCCGACGATTCCGGATCTCTCGTTCCCCGAGGATTGGCCAGCGCCGGTAAGCGAGCAGATCGTCGAGGCCCGCCTGGCCGGCTCCGAGGGCGCGGTGAAGCTGGGAGTCTCGACCCAGCCGATCCTCGACGAGTTGGAGCAGATCCAGTCGGCGCTGAGGATGAAGGTCTACATGGTGGCCGCGCTGGCCCTGTCGGTTCTCGTCGCGGGTTTCTTGTACGTCCTGCACCTGCTGCGAAAGAATCGCCGCCTGGAGCAGGCGCGGCAGTCCGCGGCGCGGGCGTCCTACGTCGGCCTGCTGGCCTCCGGCCTGGCCCACGAGATCCGCAACCCGCTCAACGCGATGAACATGAACCTGCAGATGCTCGAGGAGGAGCTCGAGGCGGCGGGAGAGATGCTGGACCAGGAGTACCTCGAGCTGCTGGATTCAACGAAGCGCGAGATCAAACGTCTCGAAGGCCTCGTCAACAATTTCCTGGCCTATGCGCGACCGGGGCGGCCGCAGTTCAAATCGCGCGACCTCAACGAAGTCGTCAACGAGGTGCTCAAGTTCCTCGAGAACGATTTCAGGCAAAGCCGGGTCGAGTTGAAGGCCGAGCTCGCACCGATGCTACCCAACGTCGAGCTCGACGAGCGACAGTTCAAACAGGCGCTGATGAACCTGATGGTCAACGCGCGCCAGGTACTCGAGCCGGAGGGAACCGTCCTCGTTCGTACCCGCGCGGCGAGCAACGGCGAAATCGTATTACAGGTCGAGGACGACGGCCCCGGGATCCCGGAGGCCTCGCAAGAACGCATCTTCGAGGTGTTCTACTCGAGTCGTGGTGGGGGAACCGGCCTGGGGCTGCCGATCGCGCGCCAGATCGTCGAACGCCACGGTGGTCACATCGAGTTGGAGTCGACCGTCGGCGTCGGGACCAAGTTCACGATTCGCCTTCCCCGGCGCCACCGCCGGACCAAACCGCCGGAAGAGCCGGCCACCCCGGTTTGATCGGACGAGGCGGTGAAGACCTTGGAACAGGCCAGGAAACGGGCAGACGCGTTGCGACTGGAGATCGAGACCCATCGCCGGGCCTACTACGTCGACAACGACCCCCAGGTGTCCGATGCCGAGTACGACGAGCTCGAGCGCGAGCTGGTCGACCTCGAGCGACGTTACCCCGAGCTGGTGACGCCGGATTCGCCGACCCAACGCGTCGGCGGGGAGCCCGCCGAGGGTTTCGAGCCCTACACCCACGCCTCGCCATTGCTGTCCCTCGACAACGCTTACGGCGCGGACGAACTCCGCGAGTGGGACGCACGTTTGCGCCGCGCGCTCGATGATGCACCGGCGCCGTCCTACATGGTCGAGCCCAAGGTTGACGGCCTGTCGATCGCGATTCACTTCGAAGACGGCCGGTTGCGCCGCGGGGTCACCCGCGGGGACGGGCTGGTCGGCGAGGACGTGACCTCGAACGTGCGCACGATCCGTTCGATCCCACTGCGGCTGGCCGCTGGCGAGACCCGGGCGCTCGAAGCGCGCGGCGAGGTTTACCTTCCTCGTAGCGTCTTCGAACGGCTCAACGAAAAGCGCGCGGCGGAGGGCGAACCGTTGTTCGCGAATCCGCGCAACGCAGCGGCCGGCGCGCTGCGCATGCTCGACCCGCGTATCACGGCCGAGCGCCGCCTCGACTGCTTTTTTTACGACGTCGCCGCGTGGGGTGGCGATCCCCGGGCGACCCACGAGCAGAACTTCGAGCTGTTGCACCGTTTGGGCCTGCGCACCAACCCGCTCAACCGGCTTTGCGGGACGATCGACGAGGTGATCGATGCGTTCGAAGAGCTCGGCCGCCGGCGCGACATGTTGGACTACGAAATCGATGGATTGGTCGTCAAGGTCAACGAGCTGCCGTTGCGCGGGATCGCCGGCGCGACATCGAAATTCCCGCGCTGGGCCGTCGCGGTCAAGTACCCCGCCCAGCAGGCGACGACCACGGTTCGCAAGATTCTCGTGCAGGTCGGACGCACCGGTAAACTCACGCCGGTGGCCGAGTTGGAACCGGTTCGGCTCGCCGGGACGACGGTCTCACGCGCGACCCTGCACAACGAGGACGAGGTCGAGCGCAAGGACGTCCGCGACGGCGACACCGTGTTCGTCGAGAAGGCGGGCGAGATCATCCCGCAGGTCGTGAAGACGGTGCCGACCAAGCGACCCGAGGGCACGCGGAAGTTCAAGATGCCCGCTCGTTGTCCGGTCTGCGGTTCCGCGGCGATTCGCGAGGAGGGCGAGGCCGCGCGCTACTGCTCGAACGTCGCCTGCCCTGCCCAGCAGAAGGAAAAGCTGTTGCACTTCGCCGGTCGCGGCGGCATGGACATCCAGGGCCTGGGGGAAGCGCTCGTCGACCAGCTTCTCGACCAAGGCCTGGTCAAGGACGTGTCCGGGTTGTACGACCTCGAACGCGAAGCCCTCGAAGGGCTCGAGCGGATGGCCGCTAAATCCGCGGCCAACCTGCTCGACGAGATCGAGCGGTCCAAGCAGCGGCCGCTGCGGCGTTTGCTCTTCGGGCTGGGGATTCGCCACGTCGGCGAGCGTGCCGCCGGACTGCTCGCGCGGTTGGGCAGCATCGAAGCCCTTGCCGGTGCCGAGCCGGAGGAACTCGAAGCGTTGGACGAGATCGGGCCGAAGACCGCCGCCGCGGTAGGCCAGTTCTTCGAGCAGCCGGCCAATCGCGAGCTCGTCGATCGGCTGGCTGCCGCGGGCGTGCGCACCGAGGCGAGCGAGGAAGAGCTTGCGCCGGCGCCCGGGGCGGTGGAACCATCCCCCTTCACCGGCAAGACGGTGGTCCTGACCGGAACGCTTCCAGGCATCCCGCGCAGCGCGGCCAAGGCTCGGATCGAGTATCTCGGAGGTAAGGTGTCCGGCAGCGTGAGCAAGAAGACCGACCTCGTCGTCGCCGGTGAGGCCGCCGGCTCGAAACGAACCAAGGCGGAGGCCCTCGGTGTCACGATCATGGAGGCCGAGGAATTCGCCGCTTGGATGAAGTCATGAGCGAGCAAGCGCACATCCTGGTCATCGAGGACGACATGGCCAACCGTCGCGGGCTCGTGCGTGCCCTGACGCGCGCGGGACACAAGGTCGAGGCGTTCGCGCGTGCCGATCCCGCACTCGACTACCTTCGTGAGCACCGCGACGTGGTGCTCGTGATCACCGACCTGATGATGCCGGGCACCGACGGTTTCGGCGTCCTGACCGCCGTTCAGGAGATCCGACCGCGCACCGGGTTGTTGATGATCACGGGTCACGCGACCGTGGAGTCGGCCGTCGATGCGATGAAACAGGGCGCCGACGACTACCTGACCAAGCCGGTCAACCTCGACGAGCTGCGCACGCGGGTGGCCAACCTGATCCAGAAGGTCCGCGATCGCGACCGCCGCGAGGAGCTCGAAGAGCGGCTCTACGGCAAGTTCGTCAAGCTGATCGGCAACTCGAAGGCGATGCAGGACCTGTTCCGCCAGATGGAGCTCGTCGCCGGTGCGCGTTCGAACGTCCTGATCGTCGGGGCTTCGGGGACCGGCAAGGAGCTCGTCGCCAACGCGTTGCACGAGCACTCGCCGCGACACGAGGCACGCTTCCTGCCGATCAACTGTGCCGCGATCCCCGCGGAGATCCTCGAGTCGGAGCTGTTCGGCCACGAGAAAGGCGCGTTCACCGGTGCGACGGCACGCAAGGTCGGCAAGTTCGAGCTCGCCGACGGGGGCACGCTGTTCCTCGACGAGATCGGCGAGCTGCCGCTGGAGATGCAGGTCAAGCTGCTGCGGGTCCTCGAGCAGCGCGAGTTCATGCGCGTGGGCGGGACGGAGACGATCCGCGTCGACATCCGGCTGGTTGCCGCGACCAACCAGGACCTCGAGACCATGGTCGAGCAAGGCAGGTTCCGCAACGACCTGTACTACCGACTCAAGGTCGTCACGCTGCGGATCCCACCCCTGAGCGAGCGCGAGGGCGACGTGCGCCTACTGGCGAACCACTTCCTCGACGAGTTCGCGAAGGAAAACGGGCGCGAATCGATGAGCTTCACCCCCGAGGCGATGGCCGCCCTGGTCAACGCCCGCTGGGTCGGCAACGTCCGCGAGCTGAGAAATCTGGTCGAGAGCCTGGTGGTGCTCGCACCTGCCGACGAGATCCGGCTCTCGGATCTGCCGGAGGAGTATCGCGACCCCGGCACCTCCGTGGGCCCCGCGGCGGACGCAGTCAAAAAAGATCGGCAAGATCGGCAAACCCAGACGATGGAAGAAATCGAACGGCGCGCTATCCTCGACGCCCTGGAAAAGACCGGCGGGAACCGAACGCAGGCCGCGGAACTCCTCGGGATCGGTCTGCGGACGCTCCAGCGCAAGATCAAGGACTACAGGATGGCGGGCAAGGCGGAGGGGCACTAACCTTTCCGGTAGGCCGAATCGGCCGGGGTCGCCTGCCAACTTGGCATCGCGGCAGGGCACGCGGGCCGTGAAGGCCGCTAAAATAACGGCACGCGGTTTGCGTAGGTCTCGGGTATGGCTCCAGTCAAGAGCAACGGCTATCGGGTGCTGGTCGTCGACGACGACCCCGCCGTGTTGTCGACCTACCGGCGGATGCTGCGTCGCGCCGGGTTCGACGCGGTGACCGAGGCGGACCCACGCAAGGTCCTGGAAAACGGCCACGCGAACGGCGTCGACCTGCTGCTGCTGGACTACCGCATGCCCGGACTCGATGGGCTCTCGCTGCTGGCGGAGTTGCGCCGGCGTGAGTGCAACGCCCCGGCGATCCTCGTTTCCGCTTACCTGAACGAGGATCTCGTCAATCAAGCGCGTATGCTGGGGGTGGCCATGACGCTCGAGAAACCCGTCGACGTTCGGTCGTTGCGCGGTCATCTTTTTGATCTGGTGCCGGCGGCGAACGGTCGTCCGGCGTAGCAGAGTTCATTCGATTTCAATTTCAGAGGGGAACGGGGTAGTCGACATGCAAACTCGTTCTGTCAGGTTTTCACTTCTTGCCGTCAGTGCCGTAAGCGTGGTCTTCGGCATCGTGATCGGCGGCTTCCTCAACTCACCCGAAGTCGCGGTAGCCGCGCCCGGCGCGATCCAGCCGACGGCCAACATGGCTCCGGCGATCACGGCGAATTCCGGTGTCAGGGATTTCGCCGACGTCGTCGATCAGTCGATGGACTCGATCGTCAGCGTGACCTCGCGGGACGATCGCGACGAAGACGAGGAGGGCGGATCCTCCGACCCGCAGGACCTATTCCGCTTCTTCTTCGGTGATCCGCAAGACGAACCGCAGACGCCGCAGCGACCGCGCATCGGCGAGGGGACCGGGTTCGTGATCAGCACCGACGGGTACATCCTGACGAACTACCACGTCGTTCAGAACGCCGACCGCGTGAAGGTCGGATTCCGTGACGGGGGGGAAGAAACCGCAGAGGTCGTGGGCACCGATCCGTCGATCGACCTGGCGTTGCTCAAGATCGCGGTCAACGGGCTTACTCCGCTTCCGCTGGGTGATTCCGAGTCGCTGCGCGTCGGCGAGTGGGTCATCGCCATCGGCAACCCGCTCGACTTCGAGCAGACCGTCACGGTCGGCGTACTGTCGGCGAAGAACCGTCGCGTGCCGCTTCCGACCCTCGACCGGCGCGGCCTCGTGACGTTCCTGCAAACCGACGCTGCGATCAACTTCGGTAACTCCGGCGGACCTTTGCTGGATATCGACGGCAACGTCGTGGGGATCAACACCGCGATCGCGCGGCAGAACCTCGCAGAGGGGATCGGCTTCGCGCTGCCCATCAACCAGGCCCGCAGGGTGATCGATCAGCTACGCGATTTCGGTGAGGTCAAGCGCGGCTACATCGGGATCAACATGAACACCACAGGAATCGACCGTGACGCCCAGGAGTACCTCGGGCTGCCCGACCGCAACGGGGTCATCATCGACGCGGTGACCCCGGGCAGCCCCGCCGAGCGCGCCGGACTTCGCCCGTTCGACGTCATCCGTGAGGTCAATGGGGAGTTGATCGAGGGCAACGACCAGCTGATAACCAAGATTTCTTCCTACATGCCCGGCGAGCGTGTCGAGCTCGAGATCTTCCGCGACGGAAAAGGGTTGACCAAGAGTGCCACGCTGGGTGAACGCCCGCTGCAGAACGAGCCCCAGCCGGCGGTGGGCGTGGACACCCCCGAGGACGAGCCGCAGGAGTCGGAAGGTCTCGGGATCACCGTGCAGGCGCTCGACCGGCGCGTCCGCGAGCAATTCGAGCTGAGCTCCTCGCTACGCGGCGTGCTGATCACCGATGTCGAGTTCGACAGCCAGGCTGCCGAGAAGGGCGTCTTGCCGCTGCGCATCGTGACCCACGTCAACGGAGAAGAAATCGACTCCGTCGAAGCGTGGGACGCGGCGATCCGGCGGCTGCGCCCCGGCCAACCGGTCAAGATCGACGTCGTGGTACCCGTCCCCAATGGTGGCCAGCAGACGTTCTTCCTGCGCGCGCCGTAGGCATCAAAAAGTCGTCACGAAACCGAGGGCACCCGCGCATGGGTGCCCTCTTTTTTTGTATCCTGTTGCCGTGAGCCGCCCCCGAATCCTGATCGTCGACGACGAAGCCGACATCCGTTCATCTCTCAAGATGATCCTCGAGTACGAGGACATGGAATCGGTCGAGGCGGCCGACGGGGCCGCCGGCCTGCAACTCGCCGCCGAGCGCGCGCCGGACGCGGTGTTGCTCGATATCAAAATGCAGGGAATGGACGGCCTCGAGGTGCTGGCCAACCTGCGCGAGAGCCACCCCGAACTCCCGGTCGTGATGATCTCCGGTCACGGCACCATCGCGACGGCGGTCGAGGCGACGCGGCTGGGCGCGTTCGATTTCATGGAGAAACCGCTCGAGCGTGACCGGGTCCTGCTCGTGCTGCGCAACGCGCTCGAGCGCAAACGGCTGCAGGAAGAAATCCGCGAGTACCGGCTCGATTTCGAAGAGCGCTACAAGATGGTCGGGGGCTCGAAGGCCCTGGATGAGGTCCACCAGCTGGTGGCCCGCGTCGCCCCGACACATGCCTCGGTCTTGATCACCGGGGAATCAGGCACGGGCAAGGAGCTGGTCGCCCGGGCGATCCATCGCAACAGCCCGCGCTCGGCGAAACCGTTCGTCAAGGTCAACTGCGCCGCGATCCCGGAGGAGCTGATCGAGTCCGAGCTGTTCGGCCACGTCAAGGGCTCGTTCACCGGGGCGACGAAGGACCAGGTCGGCAAGTTCGTCCAGGCCGACGGCGGGACGATCTTCCTCGACGAGATCGGCGACATGAGCCTGAAGACCCAGGCCAAGGTCCTGCGTGCGTTGCAGGACGGCGACGTCGAGCCGGTCGGGGCGGCCAAGACCGTCCACGTCGACGTGCGGGTGGTGGCGGCCACCAACAAGAGCCTGCCCGAGGAGATCGAGGAGGGGCGCTTCCGCGAGGATCTCTACTTCCGGCTGAACGTGGTCCCGCTGCACCTCCCCGCCCTGCGCGAGCGCCCCGACGACATCGATGCGTTGGTCGAGTACTTCACCGAGACGTTTTGCAGCGAGAACAACTTCGCGGTCAAGACGTTCTCCAAGGGTGCGTTGGACGCCCTGCGAAAACTGCCCTGGCGCGGCAACGTACGCGAGCTGCGGAACGCAGTCGAGCGAGTGTTGATCATGACGCCGGGTGAGTCGGTCGACGTCGCCGACCTCCCGCCGGAGATGGGCATGGCGCTGGCCCAGGAGCGCGGTGCGGTGCCCGACGGGATGCTCGGCATCCAGCACGAAGGCGCCTCACTCCAGCAGTTCAAGGACACGGCGGAGCGGGCCTACCTGGTGACCAAGCTGCGTGCCAACGACTGGAACATCGCGGCCACGGCCAAGGCGATCGAGACGCCGCGCTCCAACCTGTACAAGAAGCTCGAGGCTTACGCCATCGACCGTGAAAAGGACGGAAGGCCATGAACGGCGAGCGCGACGTCGTCATCCTCTCCGGCGCCCGCACCCCGTTCGTCAAGTCCGGGACCGAGCTGGCCGGGGTTTCCGCCGTCGACCTGGGTCGCGTCGCCATGCGCGAGGCGATCGAGCGCGCCGAGATCGACCCCGACTGGATCGACGAGGTCGTCGTCGGCAACATCGCCGGCCCAGCCGACGCGGCCAACATCGCCCGCGTGATCGCGCTCAGCGCCAAGGTGCCCAGGCACGTTCCGGCGTTCACGGTCAACCGTAACTGTGCGTCGGGTCTCGAGGCCGTCGTCGAGGCGGCGTACCGAATCCGCTCGGGAGATGCCGACTTGATGGTCGCCGGCGCGACGGAGTCGATGTCCCAGATCCCGCTCCTGTTTCGGCCCGAGTCGCAGGCGGTCTTCACCCGCATGGCGCGTGCCAAGGGGCCGTTGGCCAAGCTCGGCGCCGCAGCGCAGTTCCGGCCGCGCCACTTCAGCCCGCTGGTCGGTTTGATGCTGGGGCTGACCGATCCGGTGTCGGGACTGAACATGGGCCAGACCGCCGAGGTGCTGGCGCGTGAGTTCGGGATCACGCGCGAGGAGCAGGATCGTTTCGCGCTCGCCAGTCACCAACGCACCGCGGCGGCGTGGAAGGCGGGACGCATGGATCACGAGGTCGTGCCGGTCCCGCTGCCGCCGAAGTACACCACGGCCGCTCAGCGGGACAACGGCGTGCGCGAGAACCAGACCATGGAGGCGCTGGCCAAGCTGCGCCCGGTGTTCGACCGCAAGCACGGCACGGTCACGCCTGGTAACTCGTCACAGATCACCGACGGGGCGGCAGCCCTGGTGCTGGCCTCGGCGCGGCGCGCCCGCGAGCTCGGGCTGCAGCCGATCGGTCGGTTGCTCGCATGGGGGTTCGCAGGGTGCGATCCCGCACGTATGGGCCTCGGTCCCGTGCTGGCGACGCCGATCGCGTTGCGGCGCGCAGGCAACCTGCCGCTCGAGCGGATCGATCTGGTCGAGATCAACGAGGCGTTCGCCGCCCAGGTACTCGCCTGCCTGCGGGCATTCGAGTCCCGGGACTTCTTCGAGAAACACCTGGGCAGCGCTCCGATCGGTGCGCCCGATCCCGACAAGCTCAACGTCAACGGCGGGGCCATCGCGATGGGGCATCCCGTCGGCGCGACCGGCGGGCGGCTCGTGCTCACGCTGCTCGAGGAGATGGCCCGCCGCGACGCTTCCCTGGGCCTGGCCACGTTGTGTGTCGGCGGCGGTCAGGGCGGCGCCCTCGTGTTGGAGCGGTCATGACCGAGGCAACCATCAACTTCAACCACCGGGTCGATGGCGAGGGTGTCCTGCACGTCACGTTCGACACGGCCGGGCAGAAGGTCAACCTGCTCTCCGAGCAGACGCTGCGTGCACTCGACCGGCTGCTCGAGGAAACGCGCAATCGAGACGACGTCCGAGCGGTGCTGTTCGGCAGCGCCAAGCCGGGGATGTTCATCGCCGGCATGGACGTGGAGCAGATCGCCGCGGTGAACGACGCCTACCGCGGGGCCGAAGCGGCGCGGTTCGGCCAGGCCGTGTTCCAGAAGATCGCCGATCTGGAGCGGCCCAGCGTGTGTGCGATCAACGGGACTTGCCTCGGCGGGGGCACCGAACTGGCGCTGGCCTGCACGTTCCGCATCGCGGCGGACCGGGCCGACCTGCGCATCGGCTTGCCCGAGGTCAAGCTCGGGATCATCCCCGGTTTCGGAGGGACGCAGCGGCTGCCGCGGCTCGTCGGCCTGATCCCCGCTCTCGACCTGATCCTGACCGGCCGTACGATCGACGGGCGCCGAGCGCGGCGCATCGGGCTGGTCGACCAGGTGGTTCCCGAGGCCTACCTCGGGAGCCAGGCGCTGGCCCTGCTCCGGCAGGCGATCGCCGACGGCCAGTCCGCCGTTCTTTCGCGTATCCGGCGCAAACAGAAAGTCTTCCCGCGGCTGGTCCGGTCGGTCGGACCGCTACGCCGCAAGGTGCTCGAGCAGGCGCGCAAGAAGACCTCGGCCAAGGCGAGTCCGGACGACTACCCGGCTCCGTTCCGGGCGATCGAGGCCATCGACGCCGCCTGCACCCAGGATCTGCAGCAAGGCCTCGACTTCGAGGCTCGATTGCTCGGCGAGCTGGTCCCGACTCGCACTTCGAAGAACCTGATTTGGCTGTTCAAGAGTCAAACCGCGCTCAAGAGCGACACCGGCGAGATCCGGGCCACGCCGCGCAAGATCCACCGCGCGGCCGTTCTCGGGGCCGGGATCATGGGCGGGGGCATCGCGCAGCTGGTCGCCGACCGCGAGATCCCGGTACGGCTCAAGGACCTCAACTACGACGCGATCCTGACCGCGCTGGCAACGGCCAACGGCGTGTGGCGCCGCAAGCTCGAGCGCCGCCGCATCGACAAGCGCGAGCTCGCCCAGAGAATGGCATTTATCGCACCGACGCTCGACGGCAGCGGTCTGGCCCGCGTCGACATCGTGATCGAGGCGGTGGTCGAGGATATCGAGATCAAGCGCCGCGTGCTGGCCGACACCGAGCAGCGCGTCGGCGACCGCACCGTGTTCGCGACCAACACGTCGTCGTTGCCGATCACCGACATCGCGGCGGGCAGCCGGCACCCCGAACGCGTCGTCGGGTTGCACTTCTTCAACCCCGTCGATCGCATGCCGCTGGTGGAGATCATCGCCGGCGAGCGAAGCTCGCCCGAGGCGGTGGCGACCGCGCACGCGTTCGCGATCAAGCTGGGCAAGACGCCCGTGATCGTCAAGGACGGTCCGGGTTTTCTGGTCAACCGGATCCTCACGTTCTACCTCAACGAGGCGCTCCAGATGCTCGTCGAGGGCGTAAGGATGGAGGCCCTCGACTCGGCTATGGAGAAGTTCGGCATGCCGATGGGGCCGTTCGCCCTGCTCGATCAGGTCGGATTGGACACCGCCGGGCACGTCGCGGGAGTCCTCCGGGCCGCGTTCGGGGAGCGCGCCGGTGCAACGGTCGACGTGCTCGAGACCGTGATCGGGTCGGGCCGCCTCGGACGCAAGAACGGCAAGGGCTTCTACCAGTATCGCAACGGCAAGCGCCGTGGGACCGACAACGAGATCTACGCCCTGATCGGCGCGCGCGACTCCCGCGAGGTCCCCGCGGAGACGCTCCAGGAACGCATGGTGCTGGCGATGATCAACGAGGCGGTGCTGTGCCTGGAGGAGGGCGTCGTGGCCCAACCGCGCGACATCGACGTCGCCATGGTCATGGGCACCGGCTTCCCGCCGTTCCGCGGGGGGCTGCTGCGGCACGCGGACGAGATCGGCGTCCCGGTGGTCGCCGACCGTCTGTCGCGTCTGGCGGACGCTCACGGGGGGCGGTTCCGACCCGCCGCGCTGTTCGGCGAGATGGTCCGGCAGCAGCGTCACTTCTACGGACAGTGGCGCCAGGAAAACGCACCCGGACCGCTGTTCGGCGGCTAGCGTCGACCGCGCGGGCGGTCACGTGGCCGCCACTGCGCGTGATAAGATTAAGAACAAACCAAAACACACGTGTTCACGGCTCGGGTAACCCGGGTTAAAGGGTTAAAGGGTTTTCAATGATGAAAGCGGAGCGCAAGCGTACGTATCGAGTCGGCCTGTTAGCCACCCTCTTGGTCTCGGCAGCCGGCGGCTTTGCCGTTGCGATGGAAGCGCAAGAGGTCAGCTGGGAACTGAAACAAGAACTGTTCCCCGTCGTGCGGAAATGGATCAACGAGAACACGCGCGAGAAGAACTCCGACGGCGTCAAGATCCAGCAGGGGCGGTTTTCCCGGGTCCCGGTCCGGATCGACGACGCGACCTACCGGATCGCCGTCCACATCAACACGGCTCACGCCACGGAACAAGAAACCGAACGCCTGACCCTGACCCTGAAGAAGCAGGATGGAGGCTGGCAGGTCGACGGGGCCGAGTCGGTGGAAAAGATCAACATGCTGGTCCGCAGCGACGCCTCCAAGTGCTACAAGTTCGACAGAATGACGTTCGACCGCGAAGGTCTGAGAATGAGCGCATCCAACGGTGACGTGTGCGAGACCTACGTCGAGGGGCAAGTCGCCGGCTTTGCCGTCCAATCCGCTGACCTGAGTTACAGCTACGAGCCTCCGGACCATGCCACCCGCTTTCCCGACGGGAGGCACTATCGCAAGTCGCACCAGGTCTACAAGCAAATCCATACGAAAGAGCTGAGCTTCGATCCGCAAATTGTCTTTTTCCAGTGCGACCCGGAAACTTGCGAGGCGCTTCTCTCGGAAGCCCTTCCCGGTCTGGAACGCGTGCCGCCCGAGGAGCGCGCGAAGCACGTGAACGACCTGTCCGACCCCGCACGCCCGGCCTGGGCTCAGCGCTACATCAACGAGACGGCGAAGGACCGGCGTCAGAATCCGTTCAACGGCTTCAACCGCCGAGAAGAGCCGGGCCACGAGTACTACTCCGTGTTCATCAGTCGTGAACTCAACGAACCTCAAAGCGGCGTGCGGCTCGCCTACGACAACTGGAACGAGTTCGACATCGTCTTTTCCGTCTGGCCTAAACGCTTCGACCTGCCCAATCAGATCGTCGGGCCACTTTACGGCTATTACCTGGAAGAGACCCTGGCGAGCGTGGACGCCTACGATCTTGAAAGGCGCCAGGGTGGTTTCACGCGCTGGCTCGAGATACAGAGCGTCAAGGGCAACGTGGATCTAGCGGTCGAGGAGCCGGAGCTGCTGCGGGGCGACATCGAGTACAAGCTCGGAATCAAGCAGGACATGGACCTCGTCCCGTTCTTCATCAGCACGTTCGACCCTACCGGTCGATCCAACAGCCGGAGACCCGCTCCGTTCTCGGTCGACTCGGTTCGGCTGGATGGAGAGGAGTTGACCTGGGTGCAGGTGGGCAGGTATCTCGGTCTGGCCGTTTTGCCGGAGGGCATCAAAGCCGACACAACGATCAACCTCGGGCTCAGCTATTCGTCGCGCGGCATCTACGACGAGAACTACTCGTTCAAGGTCGTGGACCGTCACAGCTGGTTACCCTTCAACCGACTCGGGGACTACATCGAGGAGTACGATCTGGTGATCCGGTCTCCCGCCAAGTTCGAGATCTATGGATCGGGCAAGAAGGTCGAGGACCGCGTGGAAGGGGATCTACGGATCACCCACTGGGTCGCCGAAAAGCCGGTCAACGGCCCGTCGGTCGTCTTTGGCACCTATGTTTCCAACTCGGGCACGATCGAGGCAAAGACGCTGGACGGCAAGACCATTCCCGTGGCCGTTCACGTCGACAAGGCGAGCGCTGCGGACTGGGACATCACGGAGGCGAGCCTGACTCCCATCGTTAACTCGGCGATCAACTCGATCAACCTGTACACCAAGGTGTCGGGATTCGAGTATCCCTTCGACGAACTGCACATCATCAATGACCCGCAGGGCCTCTTGTACGGGGAGGCCCGGAGCGGCGTCATCTATCTGGGGCAGGGTGTGTTCAAGGGCGAGGCCTCGCTCGCGCCCTACTTCATCGATTCCACCGGGATTGCGCGTTTTTTGCGCTCGGTCGTGCCCCACGAGGTCGGTCACATGTGGTGGGGCGAGGGGATCACGTTCCACAACACGCGAAACTGGTGGTTCATCGAGACGATGCCGGAATACTTCTCGGCACTCTACCTGGAGCTGGCGAACGGCTACGACGACTATCAGAAGCAGGTCGACGAGTGGCGACGCAACATCCTCACGTCGAACCTCAACGGGAGTGTTCAAAACGCGAACACGCTCTTCGCCGGGGCGCACGGCGGGGGATCGGGCGAAGCGGCGCCACGAACGGCCGCCATCTACTCGAAGGGGCCTTACGCCCTGCACATGTTGCGTGAGACCTTCAAGGGCGAAGGACCGAGGGGGCCCGGAGGCGCCGACAAGAAGTTCTTCGAATTCCTACGGGAATTCAGCCTGACCCTGCGCGAAAAGGGTGAGGTGGTCACGACCGATATCCAAATCGCGGCGGAACAGGCACTCGGCGGGCTCGACGAGCAAGGCAACCGCTACAACGCGGACTTGAGCTGGTTCTTCGATCAGTGGGTCCGCGGGGTCGGGATCCCGCAATACGAAATGGACTACGGCATTCGAAGGAACGAGGAGGGCAACTTCCTTATCGAAGGGGTGATCAAGCAGCAGATCCTGCTCGGCACCAGCGAATACGTGCTCGAGGAAAGCGCCTACCGCGGCTTCGTGGACCTGACGGTCAAGACGAAGAAGGACTCTTATCTCAAGCGTCTCGTCATCAACAATCCGGAGACTCCGTTCCGTGTGGTCGTCCCGGCGAAGCCACTGGAAGTTCTCTTGAACAATCAAGGCGAGATGCTGGCGCACGACATCCGAACCAACTAGACCCGCGACAAACCCGACCGCGAAGCGGCGCCCGATTCGGGCGCCGCTTTTTTTGATCGGCCTGTTAGGATGCGAACCCGATGATCCGGTTGTTCAACGTCAGCAAGCGGTACGACGACGTCGCGGCCGTCGAGGGGGCCACGCTCGAGATCGCCAAGGGCGAGTTCGTGTTCCTCACCGGGCCGTCCGGCGCCGGCAAGACCACGCTCCTGCGCATGTTGCTGCGGCAGGAGCGGCCCAGCGGCGGGCAGATCCTGGTCAACGGACGCAACGTCGGCGCGCTCCCGCAAGCGAAGATCCCGGACCTGCGCCGCTCGATCGGCGTCGTGTTCCAGGACTTCAAGCTGATCCAGCGCAAGACGGCGCTCGAGAACGTCGCCTACGTGCTCAACGTGGCGGGGGTGCCGCGCTCGCGTCAGCGCAAGCAGGCCTACGAGGCGCTGCGAAGCGTGGGTCTCAACCACAAGCTGTCGGCCTACCCGAGCGCGCTGAGCGGCGGCGAGCAACAACGGGTCGCGATCGCCCGCGCGGTCGTCAACGAGCCGGCGCTGCTGCTGGCCGACGAACCGACCGGCAACCTCGATCCCGACCTGGCGGTCGAGATCATGCGGCTGTTTCGCGAGATCAACGCCCGCGGGACCACCGTGTTGGTCGCCACGCACGACCGCGACCTGATCGAGCGGATGCAGCGTCGCACGATCATCCTCGAGCGGGGCCGCGTGGTCGCCGGCGGGGAGTCGGCGTGAGCACACTCTGGCACAAGCTGCGGTTCTTCACGGTCGACGCCTGGGAGGAGCTGCGCCACAGCCCGGGCGTGAACCTGCTCGCCGTCGGGACCCTGATCGTCGTGCTGTTCGGGTCCGGCCTGATCGCCCTCGTCCTGAGCAACGTCGAGGCGTTCGTCGGCGAGCTGCGCGACGACGTGCGCATCGAGCTGTACCTGCAGGAAGGAGTCACCGCCGAGCAACGCGAGGCCCTGGAGCGGGAGCTGGGCGCCATCGACGGCGTCCTGCGCGTCGAGCACATCGACAAGGCCGAGGCGCTGGCCCGCTACCAGGACTGGGCCGGCGAGATGTCGATGCTGATCGACGCGCTCGAGAGCAACCCGCTGCCGGAGTCGCTCGAGGTGTTCCTCGCTACCGGCCAGGTCGCGGAGACCGTCGGCTCGAGGATCCAGACCGAGTTCGGTGACAAGCAGGGCGTCGAGCAGGTCCGCTTCGACCGCGAGCTGCTCGGCCGCGTCGAGGCGGTGTTGAACCTCGCCCGCGTGGGCGGTAGCGGTCTGGGCTTGTTGATTCTTGCCGCCGTCGTTTTCGTCATGGCCAGCGTGCTTCGGCTGGCCGTCTACGCGCGCCGCGACGAGATCGAGATCATGCTACTGGTCGGAGCGACGCCGTCGTTCGTGCGCGGCCCGTTCCTCGTCGCGGGTGTGGTCCAGGGACTGGTCTCGTCGCTCGCCGCGCTCGCCCTGGTCGAGCTCGCCCGTCGCGCCGCGCTCGGTTACGCCGGCAGCCGGTCTCTGGCCATGTTCGACCTGCTGTTGGCCCACCCGCTGCCCGGACGTTTCGTCTTCGCGACGATCGCGACCGGGCTCGCCGTCAGCTGCACGGCAGCCTGGTTCGCCGTCCGGCACTCACAGGGTCTGCGCAGGACCCCTACCTAGAGGGCAGGGGGTCAGGTCTTGAATTGCAGCATTTGGCTCAGTGACTTTTCGTACCGGTAACCACCCCCAAAATGCTGCAATTCAAGACCTGACCCCCTGTCATCTGAACCAGGTGTCGGGGTCGGCGGTCATCCACTCGTCGTCTTCGTCGTCGGAGGGCCGGCCGACCGGCGGGGGAGGCTTCAGCCAGATGTGGTCGTCGTGGGTGCGCAGCTCGTAGACGCGCGCGCATGCCTTGCGTTTGGAATCGCTCGTGCCGGTGGCGAGGTCGAAGCTCCAGTCGTGCCAGCGGCAGGTGACGCGGCCGTCCCTGACACGGCCCTGGGCGAGCGACGAGCCCATGTGCGGGCAGGCATCTCGCAAGGCGTACCAGCCGCTGTCGAGCCGGAACACGGCCACGCGGACGTTGTCCACGAGCACCACCCGCGCACTCCCGTGGGGGAACGCGTCGATCGGGCCCGCGTCGAAGAAGCCTTCCATCGACATCATCTTAGGCTACGGGCGACACGGAAGCCGACGTCCTCGGCACGAAGCGTGGGATCGGCGACGCGGCGCACGGCGCAGTCGTTCCCGCCGCGCAGCACGCCCTCCGCGGTCCATTCCCAGACGCCGCCGAGCATGCCCAGCAGGCCGAACGCCTTGGGGCCACGACAGGCGTACTCCCACTCGATCTCGGTGGGCAGCCGCATCGGCTTTCGTGAGACGCGCGCGTACCAGTCGCAATAGCCGCGGGCCCGTTCGAAGTCGATGCCGACCGCAATGTCGTCGTCCTCCGGAGAGTGGACGCAGCGTTCGAACGCCGGTTCGAAGGCCTCGAACTGGAGGTTGGTGATCGGCCGCTTGCTCAGGTAGAAGGGCTCGACCGACACGACGTCACCGCCGATCGTGCCCTCGCCGCCGCGGACGAGCCAGAGGATCGCCCGCGGGTAGTCCGTGTATCGCTCCTGCCGCACCGTTCCTAGAAATCGAACGCGATATAGAACTGCGTGCGGGTTCCGCTGCTGTTGCCCTTGACCGGGACGACGGTCATCGTCGTCGGATCGAACGCATAGTCAGTGAAATCCAGTCGCTGCGCCCAGACCCAGTTGAACTGCAGGCCGCCGAGGAACAGGAACTGGAACCCGACGCCGTAGCTGCCGCGGAGATCCTGGAGTCGGTCGTTTTCCGAATCCCAAAAGGCGAACTTGATCGGCTGTCCGGTCTCGTCGACGCGGACGAAACCCGTGTTGGGGTTGATCCACAGCTCGTCATCCAGGTAGGCCGCCCCGAGATCCAGGAACAGGATGCCGCGGATATCCTGGATCGCCAGCACCGGGAACGCCAGCAAATCGACCAGCGGGAAGCGGAACTCCAGGTTGGACCAGACGAGATTCGTTCCGGTGAACTCGTAGTAGTCGTAACCGCGGAGTTGGTTGATGCCGCCGAACGGGTAGAGGAACTGGCGGTCGCCGAGGTTCTGAAGCGTGGCCAGGCGCAGCGCGAACAGGGAACGCCGGGTCAAGCGGCCGTAGGCGCGGTAGTCGAAATCCAGGCGCACCGAATCGCCTTCGAAATCCCCGGACACGCCCTTGCCGTAAGTAACGCCGATGTTGAACCGCTTACCGTGGTACGGACCCCAGCGCTGGAACCTCACGGTATCGCCTATCAGACCGACGGAAGCGAAGGCCAGCCCATCGTCGATCTTGGTGAACGTCGGCAACCCGAGTAGATCGAAGCCGGCAATACGGAGGTACGAGCTGTCCTGGTAGCCCAGTGTCGACCGGAAACGGTAGTGGCGGTTGAACGGACGCTCGACGAAGGCCGAGGCCCCGGTCGTGCGGCTGGTCTGATCGATCGTCTGTCCGGTCGAACGATCCACGAAGAACTCACGATAGTCGTACACCGACCCGCCCCAGTTGTACTTCCGCTCGAGGTTGAAGTAGCTCGCCTGAATGCTGGCGAACTCGGAGACGCTGAAGGCGCTCACGAGGAAACGATGGTTGCCCAGCAGGTCGGTGAACTGCAGCCCGGCGTTACTCAGAAACCGGCCGTCGTCCGTGACACCCACCTCGACGTAAGGTGCCTCGAGGTCCCACTTGACCTTGTAAGGCAGCTTCTGCGCTTCATCGACGCTCAACTCGAGGTCCGGCTTGAACGGCTCCGCCTCCACCGAAAGGTTGAGCCGCTCCTCAGCCGGGATACGCAACTCCGGCGCGCGCAACGGCATGCGGTACAGCCGGAAGGTGCCCTCGAAGAAGGCGTTGAACACGAGGAAGCGCTCGTCGCCTCGCGAGGACATCTCGATGGGCATGAACGCCCCGCCGACCACATCGGTGTACTGGGCGACGTCGCCGGTTTCGAGATCCAGCGAGTGGATGTTGTAGACGTCGTACTCGCCGCGGTCTGAAGTGAAGAAGATCGTCTTACCGTCGCGCGAATAGGACGGTTGCAGATCGCTGTGGGCACCGTAGGTCAGCTGACTCTTCTTTTCGGCGTCCGCGAGATCGACGGAAAAGATCTTCCAGTGGCTACCGATGCGGCGGTTGTAAAGGATCGAGCCGCCGTCGGCCGCGTACCACGGGTTGGCGTCGAAGAAATCGTCCCGTGTCAGGTTGCGGATCTCACCGCTGTCGAGGTCGTACTCGAAGATATCGACAACACCGTTGCGGTTGCCTTCAAACGCAATGCGCCGGCCGTCGGGCGAGAACATCGGGCTTGCGCATTCGAAGATGTCGTCGAAGTTGATCTTCCTTTTGATCTTGCCCCTGAGTGCGTCCATGATCAGCAAGGGCCACTTGTTCTCACGCTTGACGAAGACGGCGACCTCGTCGGCGACGGGGGACCAGGAGAGGTCACGCCGCCCCTTGAAGGCGTTCGTGACGAGGTTGCGGTACTTGTTCGTGAAGCCCTTGGTGACGTTGCGCGCCTTGTCCTCGCCCTCGGCAGAGAAAACCACGAGGTCCAGTTCCAGCGCCGGTGCCGACAGAGCCGCGACGAGCTCGCCCGAGGGCGACAGCGTCGGCGACATCAGCGGCGGTCGCGATTTACGCGGACGGATCTCGCGCGCGTGCTCGTCGGGCGACTTCTTCTCGAGCAGCACGCGGTAATACTTCTTCCTGAGGTAGCGATTGAACCGACGGTTGAGCTCGTCGATGTCGTAACCGAACGCCTCCTTGACGGCGCGCCCGAGGTTGCCGGTCAACAGCACTTTCTTGAACTCGAACAGGAAGCTGCGCAGCCCCTCGATCCCGTGTTCCTGTTCGATGTAGTCGAACATCGCGTGGCCGTAGCGGTACGTCAGGAACGTAACCTGGTTGAAACTCTGGATCGGCGGCAGATTGTTGTTGACGACGCCGTCGCGGATCACCATCTGGTCGAGCGTCGATTCATCATCGGCAAGATACGAAGCCAGCCCTTCGATCAGCCACGTCGGCGGATTCGACCGCAGCGCTCGACCGAGGTAGCCCTCGTAAAACATCGAGTACTGGAAGATGTGGACGAGCTCGTGCGCGATGAGCTTGTACAGCTCGTCGGGCGGCCCGTCGATCGGCAAGACCATGCGGTACTGCACCGGTTCGGCGAACGCCGCGACACCCTCGGGAAGCTCGGCCAGCGTGATGTTCGTCTGCAGGAACTCGCCGTGTGTCTTGTAGACGACGAGCGGGACGCGGAAGCGCAGCTCGTGATCGAGCTGCTTGCTCAGGTCGGCATAGGCGCTCTCGGCATAGCTGACGATCTGGTCCAGGAACGGGTCGATCGACGGGTAGTAGTGGATGTCGAAGTGCGGGGAGCGGTACACCTGCCAGTCGAAACGCTCGTAGGTGACCTTGTTCTTGCCGAACCCACGGCTCTGAGCCGTTAGCGGAGCGACACACAGAAGGGCCACGCCCAGCGCGGCCAACACCGCCAAACGTCGTCGTAGTGTTGTTTTCATCAGCCTCTCCTGGCGTTTCGCCTGCCCCTCAGTACTTGAAGACCCTGCGCGTATCCAAACGCATTCGTGTTTGGATGATCGCGAGGACTTCCGCAGCGATCGTGTCGCTGAGATCGAAGAAGGTCGTGACCGGGTCGTTTTGGGTGCCGCGGATGATCGCGGAGCGTTGCAGCTTGTCGCGATAGAGCGGCTTGCCCTCCTTGGCGTCGATGAAGAAGACCTCGACGTGGTAGCTGAAACGCTCCTGCTCCACGAATCGTGTCTGGCGTACTTTCTGGCCCGTTGTCGAGCTGACCACATCAACGTCTTGGTATCCCGATATATCTTCCCGATCAAAACCCAGGACCCCGGAAACAATCAGGTCGGGACCGTATTCCCGGTGCAGGTGTTTCCAGAACTCGGCGTTGGCCAGGAGGTCCTCGATGGTTTGCTCGGGAACGGCCGGCGGAGGAACGACATCCAGCACCTCGTGCGCGGTGCGGTTGTGAAAGGCGCTGCGCAGGAAACGCACCATCTCGCGGTTGATGTCGAGAAAGCGCGTCTCGTCGTCGAGGAACTCGATGACCAGGATCGACTCGTTGCCTTCGAGCTTGAGTCGTGGCGGCATCGGTAGCCCCACCGTCACCTGAAACGTCTTCCCCTTGCGCTTGGCGTCCCCGCCGAAGGGTGTGATGGCTCGTTCCTCGGACGTATCTTCGCCCTCCTCGTGGCGCCGCAGCCGTTCGCGAAAGATCGAAAAGCGACGATGGTTCTCCTGGATGAAGAAGTTGTCGCCCTCGAGCTTCAGCGCCTGTTCGTAACGCACCGACGCCTCGTCCCAGTTACCGAGCGCTTCCGCCGCGATGGCCAGGTTGTTGTGCAGGTGGGCGTTTTCGGCGTCGTTCGCGAGGACGCCCTTCCAGCGAAAGGACGCCTCGTGCCAGCTTCCGGCGGCGGCCATCTCCGCGGCGAAGGACAGGGTTTTCTTGTCCCCCTTCCCGACCGCGAAGGGTCCCGGCGCGCACAGAGCAAAACAGGCGAGCAACGCCATCGGCAACCGTATTTTCTTAGGACTGATCATGCGGTCCTCGGTCATCGCCGTGTCCGGCATACGTCACCGGGGCCGCCCCCTCGCAAATGCCCGGAACGGGCACTACGGCTCGTCACCAGCCGCCTCCATCCAAGCGGGTGATCCGTGGTGGAAAATGATACTACACTGCCGCGGCGATGCCCCGTTTGTTGCCTTCGGCCCGTCGCCCCCTTGACGCCGTCTTGACGGCACCTTCGTCGAAGAGCGTCACACATCGTGCCCTGATCGTCGCCGCGCTCGCGGACGGCGACAGCGACATCGCCCGCCCGCTCGACTCCCGCGATACGCGTGTCACTGCAGCGGGACTGGAGGCGCTCGGCGTCCCGGTTTCCATGCGTGACGATCACTGGATCGTGCACGGTCGTGGAGGCCGCATACCCGGCGGAGGTCGTCTCGACCTGGAGGAGTCGGGCACGTCGTTGAGGTTCCTGACGGCCGTTGCCGCACTGGGTGACCAGGCTTCGCGCCTCGACGGATCGCCGCGTCTGCGCGAGCGCCCGCTCGGCGAGTTGATCTCCGCGGTGCGTTCGCTCGGCGCCGGCGTCGAGGGCGATCGCTTGCCGATCGATATCGGTGGAACGCTGTTCCGCGGCGGCGAGACTCGCATCGACGGCTCGCAAAGCAGCCAATTTGCCAGCGCCTTGATGTTGGTTGCGCCTTGCCTGGAGCCCGGTCTCACGATCCTCGCGGGCGCCTCGTCCGTTTCGCTGCCTTACATCGAGCTCACGAGAGAGGTGATGCGCGACTTCGGCGTCGAGGTGAGCGAGCCCCAACCGCACACGTGGTGCGTCCGCGCCGGACACTACACGGCGAGGACGTTCGAGGTCGACGGGGATCATTCATCCGCGTCCTACTTCCTGGCGGCGCCGCTGCTGGTCGGTGGCCGCGTTCGCATGAACGGGCTCGACCCGGGCAGCGCCCAGGCCGATGCCACCCTGCAGTCGTTCGTCGAGATGCTCGGCGCACGTGTCGATCGCGGTGAGCAGTGGATCGAGGTTCAGGCGAACGGAACGGTCCCGCCGTTCGATGTTTCACTTGCGCACGCGCCGGATCTTGTTCCGACTGTCGCAGTGTTGGGTCTGTTCGCCGAAGGCCCGTCGATGATCCGTGACATCGCCCATCTGCGTCTCAAGGAATCGGACCGGATCGAACAACTCGCCATCAACCTGCGCCGCCTCGGCTGCGAGGTCGAGCTCGACGCAGACCGGCTGAGCATCGGCAGCAAACAGGATGCCCCGCGTGAGGTCACGATCAAGACCGCGGGTGATCATCGCATGGCCATGGCTTTCGCCCTGGCAGGCCTGCGTGTTCCCGGAGTGTGCGTCGACGACCCGGACTGCGTCGCCAAGTCCAACCCGCGTTTCTGGAAGGATTGGGAATCGATGCTCGCTGACTAGCGCGCCCTAAAACTGGAACGCCAAGCCGCCGCGCAGACCGTCCAGGACGAGGTCCTGAGAGGCAAAAAGACCCGAGGTGCCCTGGGCGATCTCCTGCGCCGACTGCGGGATGCGCAACTCCGTCGGGGTCAGGACCGCATCGAGGAAGCCGGTCTTGAAGTAGGCCACCTCGAGACTCAGCCCGTTTTTCAGGTTCAGCCGCGCACCGGCTTGGATGTGTGTGTGCCACGACGTTCGCGAGCGGTCCGCGGTCAGTCGGGCGCGGCCGGTGACGATCTCGTCGTTGTTGTTGCCGTTCGTGATCGTGAAGAACTCACCGGTGTCGGTCTCGATCTCGGAGAGCAGGAAAGCGAACTGGCCGTCCGCGAACAACTGCACGCGCTTGTCGAAGAAGTTGACCTGAAAACCCATCATTCCGGTCGGGCCGATACCGGTGGCCTCCTGCGACGGGTGCATCAACCGGATGCCCAGGCCGTCCGTGAAGCCGAGCCCCCTGGAGAGCGGCGCGCGCAGCCAGGCGCCCTGGAGCAGCGTGCCCTCGTACGCGAAGTAACGCAGCCCGCCCCACCAGCGACCCTCGATACGGCGCGGTCCCCACGTGCGGCCGTAGAGCGCGTCCACCGTCTGGATCCGATTCAAGAGGTCCGGTGCAACGTTAGCCGAGAAGCTGATATCCGCACCCGAGTAAACGACCTCTTCCTGTTGCACCACCCCGTCTCCATTGGCGTCGTTTGCCGAGGTCCAGCGTGGTGGCGTTCTCTCGGTCGTCAACTGCCCGTCAACCACGTTGACCACCCACCAAAGCAGGGTAGGGCATAGCCCAACGGCGGATTGGCCGGCTACCGAAGACGAGGGTGGGAACGTACTGTTTTCACATTCGTCATTGCCGAACGTCGCGCCGGAGGGCGTTACCAGCAGGGACGATTCTCCACCAAGCCCCGTGAACTGATAGCCGTTCTCGTTGTAGCCCTGCCACACGAGCCGGAAGCCACCCTTGGGACCCGGGAACTGCCATCCGATCACAGCGCGCGAGTAGTCCATCCCGTCGAGCGTGAACCTGTTATCGCTTCGCTGAGTGCTGCTTGTGCGCACGGACGTGTCGAGCGGGTCCGCGTCGTTGGAGCCGTACCCGACCTCGACGTAGAGCCGGTTGGCGAACTTTTTTTGGTCGCCGTCGCCTTCAGCCGAATCGGTCTGCGTCGCCGGGGCGTCATCTTGGGGAGCTGCCGGAAGCGGTTGTGCAACACCGGACATCCACAGCAGGGTCATACTGAGGACAAGGATCCAACGCGACTTCATGGAACGCTCCCCTGGATCAAGATGCACCCCCGGACTGGTCTCCGGACCAGCGATCTACGCATCGTGAAGTTCTATCCGTGCTCGAAAAGGCTACCTATATAGGGGTATGCCCCGGGTTGAGTCAAGAGCGGAACCCCGGGAATCGTGGCCCCGGCCAGGTTTGCGCTGCATGGATGCACCGCAGCCGCGTGCTACCCTTATCGGGTCCGACCGTCGATCGAGGCCGACGATGTGTGTCCCGGGTCGCCGCACTCCAAAAAACAACATTTTTAGAGGAACTTTGGCCCGAATCGGGCTGATCCTCGCCGTCGGATCGATCCTGACCGGGCTCCATCTCGCGGGTGAAAAGCAGCAGGCACCGGAGGACATGGACCCGGCGGAGCTCGACAAGATCCTGGAGCTTCACCGGACGGAGCGGGAGGAAGTGCGTCTCGTGCTCTTGCCCGCAGTCGTGCTGACCAAGAAGGGCCGCCCGGTGCGCGGTCTGAAGGCGGAAGACTTCCAACTCTTCGAGGACCACGTCCCACACGAGATCAAGTACTTCGGCACCGAGGATCAGGAGCCGGTCTCGATCGCATTCCTGCTCGACCTGTCCGGGAGCATGCGCCAGGTCGGCAAGCTCGACGAGGCGAAGGAGGCGATCCGGGTCTTCGTGGACTCCCTGCGGACCGGCGATCGGTTCGGATTGATCGGATTTGCCGACGACCAGGTGTCCTGGATCACCGAATTCACCGCCGACCGGGAACGCTTCCTGCTCCGGCTCGGCGTCCAGGAGGCCTACGGCCAGACCGCGCTCTTCGACGCGCTCGGAGCGACGCCCAGCCTCGTCGACAAGGAGACCAAAGGCCGCAAGGCCATCGTGCTGATCACCGACGGACACGACAACGCCAGTACGATGAATACCTTCAAGGCCGTACAACTCGCGCGCAGCGTGGAGGTCCCGATCTACACGATCGCCTTTGCGAGCATGGCCGAGCGGCTGCAGCCCAAGGGCAGCGTGAGCCCGGGAATGGCGATATTGGGGCGGTTTTCGAGGGAAACCGGTGGGCGCATCTACGGCGTCGACGATCCCGACGAGCTCAAGGAGGCGGTGATCGGAATCCAGGAAGAGCTCCGCTTTCAGTACGTGATCGGCTACCATTCGCTGCGGGACACCTGGGACGGGGCTTTCCGCCGCATCAAAGTCGAGCTTGCCCGCAAGGGTTTGGAGATCCGGACACGGCGCGGCTACTACGCCAACCCGTGACCATTGCGCCCCCGTTCCGGGCTGGTTAAAGTAGGTCGACCCGAAAGGGGCCGTACGCTAAGGAGAAAGCAATGCACTACCGGAAGCTAGCGATATTGCTCAGCTTGATCGTGATCGTGCCGTTCATCTCGACCGGTTGCGTGAGCAAGAAAGTGTTTCGAGCCAATGTCGACGAAAACGCTGCACGGATGGATTCCGCCGAAACCGGAATCGAGGCCAACGAACGCAGGATCGGAGACCTGAAAGGTGAAACCGATTCGAAGATCGCCGCGCTCGAAGGCCGCACCGACGAGGCGGTCCAGATCGGCAAGGCGGCGGACGCCAAGGCCGCCAAGGCACAGGACGCCGCCGATCGAGCCGCACGCGGTCGTCTCTTGTGGAGCGTCACTCTGTCCGACGAACGCGTCAAGTTCTCGTTCAACCAGGCCGACCTACCCGACGAGGCGAAGTCCACGCTCGACGAGTTGTGTGAGAAGATCAAGTCGTACGGCAAGGCAGTCTACGTCGAGATCGAAGGTCACACCGACAGCACCGGCACCGACGACTACAACTACACGTTGGGTCTGCGCCGTGCGGGCACGGTTCGCGACTACATGCATAGCGCCGGCGGGATCCCGCTGCACGCCATCAACACGATTTCTCTCGGTGAGTCCGTGCCGGTCGCGGACAACGGTAACTCCGACGGGCGTGCGCAGAACCGCCGCGTCGTGGTTCGCGTGCTCGAATAGCCCTCGCGAGAATCGAACGCTTGCAAGGCCCCGCCCGATAGGCGGGGCCTTTCTTTATGTTCGGGGACAGATCTATTTTTCTATCCTCTTGCCGTGTCCAACGCTGGCGATCTCGCGCAAAAAAATAGATCTGTCCCTGATCGGCATACGTATTGCAACTCTTCAGGACCAGTGAGCGAGGGGGCGTTTTCGAGGAGAGCGCCATGGATCTCGATAAGGCGCCGTTGCCGGGTAATCTTCGCGAGCGGCTGCTGAACGGGTCCCTCTTGATCCTTCTCGCGGCCCTGCTGATCCTGGCTGCGACATTCGGTTAGGGCCGAGCCTGTCCTTTGGCGAGGCCCCTCCTGTCATCGGCGGGCGACACTCGAACCGGGACCGGTGGCATTTTTTTCCCGCAAAACCTTCCGCTCGGGGTTGGCCCGGCACTTGCAACGCGACGGGTCGGTACAACCACAGCGGAGGATACGATGCAACGCACACGATCTTTTCCCGTCACCTGTTTGATTCTCTTGCTCTCGGTGGGCCTGCCCACGCTCGCCGGCCATCGCAGCCGACAGCCCGACCGGTCCTTCCAGGTTCGCCTCGGTGGCTTCTTCCTCGACGGCGACGGCCCCTTCTGGGCTGACAACGAGAGCATCTTCACCCTCGACGCGTCCGACTTCGACAACACCACCGTCGGCTTGACCTACTCGCACGGGTTCAACCGTTTCTTCGAACTCGACGTCAACGCCGACTTCACGAACGAGACCGTCGTCTCCGAGTATCGCGACTTCGTCGACGGCTCGGGGTTCCCGATCCTCCACGACAGCACGTTGAGGACAACTCCGATGACGGTCGGCATGCGCTTCCTCCCGCTCGGTCGCGCCGGGGCCGGAAAGAGCAAACCGGTTTTCTTCCTCGGTGCGGGTGGTGGTGTCAATTTCTGGACCTACGAGGAGTTCGGCGACTTCATCGACTTCAGCGATCCCGCGAATCCGATCATCCTGGGTGACTTTCGCGAGACCGGTGAGGCGTTCGTGTCCTACGGTGTCATCGGGCTGGAGCTGCCGCTGTCGCCGTCGTTCAACCTCGGATTCGAGGCGCGGCACTTCTCGTCGGATGATGAGCTGAAGGGCGATTTTGCCGGGCTCGGCAAGCTGGACATGGGCGGTTGGGCCGGATCGGTCTCGGCCAACTGGCGGTTCTAGTGGTCTTCTCCGAACGCCTCGGCGCGGCGCAGCGGCCTCACGGGTTCCTGCGTCGCGTCGCCTGCGTGTAACTGTTCGATCGCCGCATCGGTGCGCTCGAGCCGCCGCGCGGCTTCGTCGTACTGGCGCTGCGCGTGCCCGAGATGCTTGCCTACCAGATCGAACGATTCGCCGAAGCGGTCCAGTTTCAGCTGGGCATCGCCGACGCGCTCCATGATCTCCCGCGCGCGCCGTTCGATCGTCAATCCGCGCAATCCCATCACGATGACCTGGAGGTAGGCGTAGAACGACTGCGGCGACACGGGAACCACCCGGCGTGCCAGCGCATACTGGAACACGTCGAGACCGTCGCCCTCGCGCTGCCGGATGACCTCCTGGTACACGCCCTCGGCGGGGATGTACATCATGGCGAACTCGTACGTTCCCTCGCCGGGGCGGATGTAGCGCTCGGCGATCGCATCGATGTGTCGCTTCACATCACCGACGAAGGCGCGGTTGGCCGCACGCTCGGCCGACTCGTCCCCGTCTTCAGCCGCACGGCGAAGCCGTCGGAAGTTCTCCAGTGGGAACTTCGAGTCCACGGGCACGATGCCCTCACCGAGGCGCAGGATCGCGTCGACGCGTTCGCCGCCCTTGAAGGCGTACTGCAAATCGAAATGCGCTTGCGGTAAGACCTGAGCCAGTAGCTCGGCCAGCAGGTATTCGCCGACGCCTCCACGGACGTTGGGCGCGCGCAGCATCTCCTGCAGTCCCTGCAGGTCGCGCGTGGCGCGGTGCACGGCCTTGACCTGTCCGGTAACCTCGCCGAGGCTACGCCGAACGTCCCCGACGACCCGCTGGGTCTCGACCAACCGGCGGTCGATCTCGGTGCGCCCCGATTCCAGGCTGACCCGGACCTGTTCGCGCAGGCCATCGAGCTGCTGCTGCATGACGACGAGCGCGGGTGCGGGGTCGTCCTTCTGCAGTTCCTGGATCCGGAGTGACATCCGCGAGAGGAGTCGGTAAACGACCAAGACGGCGGCCGCCAGGAAGACCGTCAAAACGATGAGCGCGGTGGTCACGCCGCTAGAATAGCAGGCAGGTCAGTCCTCTCCGCCGGTTTCACGACCGAGAAGCGATCCGATCTTGCGGATCAGCTCGTCGCCGACGTTCATGCCCTTGAGCACGATGTCGTCGGCGCCGAGTCGTTGCAGCTCGTCCCACGAGTCGCCGTACATCTCGGACTCGTCCTGCGCCGTGTAGATCAGGATCGGGCAGGGCTTCCCGGGCAGCTCGCGGAGCAGATCGAGCCCGCCCTCACCTCCGTCGAGCGTCAGGTCCAGCACCATCAGATCGACACCGCCTCGATCCAGCGCGGCACGCGCCCCGTCCTTGGTCGCGACGGCCTGGATCTCGAACTCGCCCTGCAGCGCTTCGGCGGCAATCTCGCGGAAGTAGACCAGGTCCTCGACGATGAGCACCGTCGGGCGGTCGGTATCCGCGCGGGCGCGGGCCTGGCTCTTCGCCCGCGGCTTGAAGTGCAGGTTGCAGCGCGGGCAGACGACCTCCGCGGTCGCGACGGCGGTCTGCAAGGGAACCTGCGGCGCGGTCTGAGCGCTTTCGACGACTGGCTCGGCGGGGACTTCTGCGAGCGGTGCGGCGTCGGCCGTCGGTTCGGCGCTCGCCGGCAGGTCGACGTCCATGACGTTGGGCTCGATGAGTGGCGGTTCGGCGGGCTCGGCTTCGAGCACGCGCCCGCATCCGGGGCACGGGAATCCGGCGGCCAGCGCATCGGAGTCCACCAGGTAGCCGCCGTCGCAGTCGGGGCAACAGATTTCGATCTTCATCGCGCGGCCCTCCGTGCGGGACTCAACCAGCGTGAGGGATCGACGCGCCGATCGTTTACCCGGATCTCGAAGTGACAGTGTTCGGTCGTCGCGTTTCCGGTGCGCCCGATTCGAGCGATCGATTGCCCCTGGTCGACGCGTTCACCGACACGTACCAGCAGCGCCGAATTGTGCGCGTAGAGGGACCGGATGCCGTCGCTGTGGTCGAGGATGACCGTCTTGCCGTAACCGCGGAGTCCCGCGCCCGCATACACCACCCGGCCGCTTCGCGCCGCAACCACCGGCTGCCCCGCGAAGCCCTTGATATCGAGTCCGCCGTGGCGATGACTCCGGCGCGGCGCGCCGAAGCCCGAGAGAACCACGCCGTTGCGCACGGGCCAGATCCATTCGCCGGCCGCCGCTGCGCCTTCGGGGACGTGGACCCCGACCTCGACGGTGTCACGGGCTCCGGGAATCCAGATCATGTCCCCGGTAACGATGCGCGACGGGTCGAGGATCGAATTGGCCTCGACGAGGGACTCCAGTTCGACACCGTAGGTTCGAGCGATGCGCCACAGGGTCTGGCCGGGTCGGACTCGGTGAAAAACTCCCGGGGGCAGTTCCGACTCCGGTTCAAGCTCCGGCACCGGCTCTGCGCGTGGCGGGTCCGCCAACACGGATACCTGGTGGCGTGGCCCGCAGGCGCACAGAAGGCACACCGCAAGCATGAGCCCGCTACTCACCAGCGCGCGAGCATATGGAAAGTCGCGAATTTCCATATATCAACTATAGGTTGGCACTACCTCGAAGGCCAGCGGCGGCCGACGATTACCGAACAATCCCCATTCAGCGGTGTATCCGCCACTGAATCGGGCGCCCGACGCCGCATTCGGTCATAATCGCGGGCATCACGGGTCGTTTTTCGAACAACAAGGGGTAGTCGGATGGGAACCATCAAAGTCGATTTCGGCAACCAGATGCGACCGCCGCAGATCAACCCGCGCGTTCTCGGCATTGTCCTCGCCATCATCATCGGCCTGGGGCTCATCACCCAGGCCGTCGTGATCGTCGAGCCCGAGGAGGTCGCGTTGATCCTGCGCTTCGGAGAGTACCAGCGGACGCTGCAGCCGGGCTTCCATTTCAAGTTACCGCTGATCGAACGCAAGATTCGCGTGCCGGTCGAGCGCCAGCTCAAACAGGAGTTCGGTTTCCGGACCGCTCAACCCGGGCGGCGTACGACCTACAGCTCGGCGGACTTCACCGGGGAGTCTTTGATGTTGACCGGGGATCTCAACGTCGCGGTCGTCGACTGGATCACGCAGTACCGCGTCAACGATCCGTTCAAGTACACGTTCAAGGTGCGCGACGTCAGCAGCACGTTCCGCGACATGAACGAGGCGGTGATGCGTACGGTCGTCGGCGATCGCAGCGTGACCGAGGTGCTGACCATCGGCCGCCAGGAGATCGCCTCCGAAGTCGAGGTTCGCCTGCAGGAGCTCTGCGATCAGTACGAGACGGGCATCAAGGTCGAGCAGATCGTGCTGCAGGACGTCAACCCGCCCGACGAGGTCAAGCCGTCGTTCAACGAGGTCAACCAGGCGCAGCAGGAGCGCGAGCGGATGATCAACGAGGCGCGCGCCGAGTTCAACAAGGTCGTGCCGCGAGCGCGCGGTGAGGCGCAGCAGACGATCCAGGAGGCCGAGGGTTACGCGGCGAACCGCGTCAACCGCGCCGAGGGTGATGCCGCGTTGTTCCGCGAGGTGCTCGCCGCCTACCGCCGGGCGCCGGATGTGACGCGACGGCGCATCTATCTCGAGACCATGCAGAAGATCTACCCGAACGTGAAGCAGAAGATCGTGCTGGACGAGAACCTGAAGGGCCTGATCCCGCTACTGTCGCTCGAGGGGGGGGTGCAGAAATGAACGGCGTCAAGGTCCTGGGTCTGATCGTTCTGGCCGTTGTCGCGATCGCCGCCGCGCTGTCCCTCTACGTGGTCCCCGAGACCGAGCAGATCATCATCACGCGGCTGGGCAAACCGGTGCGCGAGGTGACGACCCCGGGCCTCAAATTCAGGGCGCCGCTGGTCGAGAAGGTCATTCGCGTCGAGAAGCGCTTCCTCGAATGGGACGGGGACCCGAACCAGCTGCCCACGCGGGACAAGCGGTTCATCTTCGTCGACACGTATGCCCGCTGGCGCATTACCGACGCGACCAAGTACTACCAACGTCTGCGCGACGAGTTCGGCGCGCAATCCCGCCTCGATGACATCCTCGACGGCGAGACCCGCAACACCGTCGCCAAGCACGACCTGATCGAGGTGGTGCGCACGAGCAACCGTGAGTTCTCCGTCACCGAGGAGCTCGGAGGGGCCCAGGACGAGTCGTTCGCGGAAGTGCAGTTCGGGCGCGACGAGCTGGCCGCCGAGGTGCTCGCCGCGGCCAACATCGCCACCGCGGAGCTGGGCATCGAGGTGCTCGACTTCCGGTTCAAGCGGATCAACTACGTCCCCGAGGTGCGCCGCGAGGTCTACGCGCGGATGATCTCGGAGCGCAACCGGATCGCCGAGCAGTTCCGCTCGGAGGGCGCCGGCGAATCGGCGCGCATCAACGGTGAGCGCGAGCGCGAGCTGGCGACGATTCGTTCCGAGGCCTACCGGGAGGCGCAGGAGATCAAGGGCCGCGCCGATGCCGAGGCGGCCGACATCTACGCCCGGGCCTACAACGGAGACCCCGATTTCTATCGCTTCCTGAAGACGATGGAAGTGTTCGAGGAGACCATCGACTCCGAAACGATCATGCTGCTCAGCACCGACGGAGAGTTCCTGCGCTACCTCGAGCGCTCGAAATAGCGTGATTCTCGAGGCCTGCACGCGGATCCGCCGGCCTGCCGTGTTGGCCACCGTCGTGCGCGTCGCCGGGTCCGCCTACCGGCGCCCCGGTGCGCGGATGCTGATCGATGCGGACGGCCGTACGGAGGGCATGGTCTCGGGCGGCTGCCTCGAAACCGATCTGGCCGATCGGGCGGGAGACGTGTTGCGCGCAGGCGCGTCGGAGACGGTGGTCTACGACATGCGCTCGCCGGATGACATCGTCTGGGGTCTGGGACTGGGTTGCGACGGCGAGGTTCGCGTGTTGCTCGAAGCCCTCGACCCCTCCGCCGTTCCCGCGTGGTGTGCGTTTGCCGTCGAGACCCGGGAGCGGCGCGGGTACGCGGCGATCGCCACGGTCTTCGAGGCGCCGCGGGCGGAACGTCTGGGCCGCCGCTGCTGGGCCAACGATCGCGGCGCTCACGGCCCCATCGATGTCGGCACCGACCTCGACCGCGCGATGATGCGATCGGTCGAGACCGCGCTCGCCGATAGACGCTCGCGCAACGAGAACTGGGAGCTCGCCGACGGAACGTACTCCGGTCTGGTCGAGGTCGTTGGCCCGCGGATTCGTTTGTGCGTGTTCGGTGCCGGGGCGGATGCCTTGCCTCTCGTCGAGCAGGCGGCCGCGCTGGACTGGCACGTCGATGTATTCGACCATCGCGAGCCGTTTGCCGATGCCGGGCGGTTCCCCCGCGCCGGCGTGGTGCGCTGCGTCGATTACGCGGGTCTCGATGCCGCCTCCCTGAAGGTCGACGGGCGCACGGCGGGCCTGTTGATGACGCATCACTTCCTTCACGACCGCTCGCTGCTGGAGCGCCTGATCGAGCTTCCGTGGGCCTACCTCGGTGTGCTCGGCCCGCGCCGGCGTCTCGAGCGGCTGATGGAAGCGCTCACGGAGGACGGGCTTCGACCGTCGACCGCCGCGCGCGAGCGGCTGCATGGACCCGTCGGGCTCGACATCGGTTCGGAGACCCCGCAGGAGATCGCGTTGTCCGCCGTAGCTGAGATCCAGGCCGTGATCAACGAGCGTGACGGCGGACGTCTGCGCAAGGTGACACGACCGCTGCACGACTGGCCGCGATGATTGCCGCAATCGTCCTGGCCGCCGGCGCATCGCGCCGTTACGGGTCGCCCAAACAGCTCGAAACGCTCGATGGCGAGAGCTGGGTTCATCGCGCGGCGCGTCTTGCGCGCGAGGCCGGTTGCTCTCCCGTTCGTGTCGTCGCGGGGTCCCATGTCGATCGTATTCGCGATGTGGTGCGTGGCCTGCCGGACGTCCAGGTCGTGCACCACCCGGGATGGCAGGCGGGCATCGGCAGCTCCATCGCCGTGGGTATACAGAGTTTTTACAGAGACCCCGAAATCCGAGCAGCGCTGCTCCTGACGTGCGATCAAACCGCGTTGAGCTCGACCGTCCTACGCGCGATCCTCGATCGCTTCGACGGGGTCGACCGGCGCATGATTGCCTGTGCGTACGCGCGAACCGTGGGAATTCCCGCGCTGTTCGAGCGTGCCTGGTTCGGGCGTCTCGCCGCGTTCGACGGTGATCGTGGAGCCAAGTCGTTGTTGCTCGAGTGTCCCGAGTTGCGTATCGATATTGAGTGGCCTGAAGGCGCTCACGACCGGGACGACCGGCGCGGGCCCCGGGGCTGACTTATAATGGCTCTTTCGAACTGAAGGAAGTTCCCGCATGCGTCGGATATTCGTGTTGTTGGCGATCCTCGTCTTTGCGGCGGTGCCGCATACTCTGGCACAGCGCAACCCGGTGGATCCGGTGCTTCCCGGCGAGTCGTTCGCGGCGGACACCTTCGCCAACTTCAACGCCGTGGCGGGCGGGCCGGAAACGGTCGACCTTGCCGCCAGCCTGGGTCAGCGTGCGGTCGTGTTGGTCTACTGGATCGCCGGCCACGAAAGGGCCGACCGCGCGATGGTGGAGATCCAGCAGATCGTCGACAAGATGCCGACGGATCGCGCCGTCATTTATGGCGTAGCGTACCCGCAACCCGGCCGGGCCAAACCGGAGATCGTCAAGCGTCTTGGCGACCTCGGGATCAGGTTCCCGGTGCTCGACGATTCGGACTTCGTGATCGGGCGGAAACTCAGCGTTCAGACCGTCCCCAACATCAACATCGTGGATCGCACCGGCAAGCTTCGCCTGGCCAACGGCGCCAGCCTGTTGCAGGTCATCGGCTACGAGCAGACGGTCGGCAGCGCGATCGAGCGAGCGGTCAAGAACGGCGACGTCGGGAGCTACGGCTACCTCGAGCGCTATTACCCCGTCAACGAGCTGGTCGGTAAGGAGTGCCCGGACTTCAAGGCTCCGCTGCTGAGCAACAGCGTCGAGCAGCGGCTATCGCGCATGATCAAGGACGATCACGTCAACGTGCTGATCTTCTGGTCGGTCAACTGCCAGCACTGCCGCCGCGAGCTTCCGCTGATCAATGCCTGGTTACGTCAGAATCGCGAGGGCCTCAACGTGATCAGCGCCGCCGGGGTCTCCGATGACGTGACCAAGACGCGCACCAAGGAATTCTGCGACATCAACAAATTCGTGTTTCCGACTCTCGTCGACCGCGACCTGAAGATCAGCAATCTCTACCAGGTCACCTCGACACCCACGATCCTGTTCATCGGGCCCGACGGAGTTGTCGACTCGGTGATGCTCTCGACCGCCGACGACTTCGGCGCGATCGCCAACCAAAAGAAAAGAGAACTGCTCGGCGGCTAGAGCCCGTTCTCGGCTATCTCGGGAAGGCGCGAGAGGTCGGGGAGGGCTTTGTCGTTACCCGGGTTGTGACGGTCGATCCAGACCCAGTCGACCCCGGCTGCGGTGGCACCGTTGCCGTCGAGTTCCGGCGAGTCGCCGACGTGCAATGCGTCGGCGGGATCGGCGCCGAGCAGCTCGAGCGCGCGACGAAAGATCGTGGCGCTCGGTTTCTCCACGCCCTCGAAGTGGCTCACCACGACGGCGTCGAACCAGTGGTGCAGCTCGAGGTTCGTGAGCACGTCGGGCAGACGGGAATCCCAGTTGGAGACGACGGCAAGCCGCACGCCTTGCCGCTTGAGCGCCTCCAGCGCCGGCAGTGCGTCCTCGAAGACCTCCCACGCATCGACACCCCCGAAATGCGCATGGAGTTTCTCGAGCACGGCCACCGCCAGGCGGCGACCGATCAGCTGGCCGGTGGCCAACTCGGCGGCGCGCTGGACGAACTGCAGCCAGTAGCCGTTCTCGCCCCCGTCGAAGTGTGCATAGCGATCGGCGCCCGTCGGGATCTTGATGTTCATCTCGTCCCAGGTCGCATAGATCGCGTCGTTGAACTCCTCGGCGTCACAACGCATGCCGAACCCGGCGAACACGTCGGAATACACCTGGCCGAAAGAGCCTCGCGGCCCGATCAAGGTGCCCCCTACATCCAGCAACACGATGGGATACCGCAACGAATCCTCCACGACGACGGACACTAGCACGGGGAGTGCGTTATTTGCCGACCTCGAACGTGGTCGCATCGAGCTCGGTGTTGATCGCGACCGACGTGGTGGACATCGAGGCGAGCGCCTGGCCGTCGAACTCCATCACCCGGCGGTGCGGCACCAGGTAGCCGTCGATTTTGCGGTAGTCCGAGTAGATCACGCGGATCTCGCCCGGCGTCCGCCGCATCGGATGGACTCCGGTGTACGCCTGGCTCACGATCGTTCCGTCCTCCGCGATGCAGAGCGTCGACTCCGTCCCGTTCAACTTGACGGAGACGACGGTGCAGGCGGTCCCGTCGATGGACTCCGCCGCCCCGGCGGCAGGCTCGGCTTCATCGGCACGACCGACGAGCAGCAACAGGTCGCGGTTCAGGTCCTGATGCATTCGCGAGACGTCGCTTCCGGGAACCGACTGTCGGCTGTCGCCGACGAGCACGACGCCCTGATTGCCGTTGATCACGACGGTCTGTTCGCCCATCGGCGTCGTAAAGGTCTGGCGCAGCTTGTCGGGCAGCTCGTAGGCGACCCGCTGGCTGACGGACACGGTCTGGCTGCCCATGCTGAACTCGATCGCGTAGTCCCCCTCGATCGAAGTCGCCGCCGCGTTACCGCCGTTGAGAAGCGCGGCAGATCTGGCAAGCAAAGCCCTGCCCGTCGCGAGGCTCTCTTCGGTGCGTGTAATCGCCGGACCCGAGCTCACGGGCTCCGGAATCGAGATGTCGACGACGTGAACCTCGCCGAACGCGGACACGGGGCGGTCGAAGTCGGCGGATTTCCCCACGACCAGGGTGACCAGTTTGTCCGGTTGGATGTACTGCCTGGCCACCCGCGCCACGTCTTCCCGCGTGACCTTTTCGATCCCGGCACGGTAGCGTTCGAGGAAGTCCGGCGGGTAGCCGTAGTAGGCGTAGGTCAGCTGCTGGCCCAGGATCTGACGCATCGAGGTCGACCGGAACACCCAAGAGTTGAAGATCGCCTCGCGGGCCCGGGACATCTCGTGATCGGTAGGCGGGCTCGCCAGGATGTCGTCGATCTCGGCGCGCAACGCGTCGATCGACGCGGCCATGCTTTCCGATTTCGTCGACAACTGAACGGAGAAGATACCTTCCCGCAGGAAGCCCGAGCCCACACCGCCACCGACGTTGTACGCCAGACCCTTCTCCGACCGCACGTTGTTGAACAGCCGCGACGAGAAGCCGCCGCCGAAGATCTCGTTCATCATTTGCACGGCGTAGTAGTCCGGGTTATCCGCTCGGATCCCGCGGTGGCCGAGACGCACGTACGCCTGCGTGACGTCGTCCTTCTCGATAAAATGCACGCCGGGTCGGGGGGGCGCGACCCGGATCTCCGGCAGGTCGGCATCCGCTCCCCGAGGCCAGTCGCCGAAGGCCGCCTCGATCTTGGCCTTCATTTCACCGCTGTCGAAATCGCCGACGATCCCGAGCATGATGTTGTTCGGGTGGTAGTAGCGCTCGTGCCAGGCGACCAGATCTCCGCGTGTGATCGAGGCCACCGAGGCGTACTCGACCATCTGCGCCAGCGGTGATTCGTACCCGTGGATCAGCCGTGCGAACTCCCGCCCGGCGATCCCGGCAATGTCGTCGTTACGCCGCGCTATCCCCGTTTTGGCCTGCTGTTTCGCCAACTCGAGCTTGTCCTCGGCAAACGCCGGGTTACGCAGAACGTCGGCGAACACGCCAAGCACGTCGTCGAAATCCTCCGTCAAGCAGTTCATCGATGCGCTGCCGAAGTCACCACGCATCCCGGTCTCGACGAATGCGGCGCGACTCTCGAGATAGTCGTCCATCGCGTCCCCGTCCATCTTCGAGGTGCCGCCCTCGCGCATCACCTGCCCGACGAAATCGGCGAGCCCGGCCTTGCCGGCCGGCTCGTAGTTGGAGCCGGTCCGGATGCGACCGGAGACGCTGATCAACGGAAGCTCGTGATCCTCGATCAGGAACAGCTGGAGTCCGTTGGCTAGCCGGTGAACCGTGGGGCGCGGGATCTCTCGTTCCGGCAACGGAGGGTACTTGATGTCCTCGTGGTTCTTGACCTGGGCGACGAGGGGGGTCGCCAGAAGGAGCAGCAGCAACGGCGCAATCGGTCGTGCGGTTGTCAGCGATTTCTTCATCTCGCGGTGCTCCTAGTTCTCGTCTTCGTTGACGATCATGCCGACCGTGCGGTTGGTGGATACGAAGGTCTCCTGCGCGACACGCCGAACGTCTTCCGCAGTGACCGCCTCGATCTTGGCAACCTGGTTGAAGATTTCGCGCCAGTCGCCGAACTGGACATGCGCGGTCGCGAGCTGGCTGGCGATACCGCCGTTGCTTTGCAGGCTGCGGATCAGCCCCGCCTTGGCCTGGGTCTTCACCATCTCGAGCTCGTCCTCGGAAACGGGCTCCGTCTTGAGCCGTTCGATCTCCTCGCGGATGGCCACCTGAACCTGCTCGTTGGAGGAGTCCGGCGTCGGTACCGCATAGAACAGCATCAGCGTCGGGTACTTGTCCCCGGGGAACCCGTTGAAGGCGCTGGCAAAGGCCGCGATCTTCTTGTCCCGAACCAGGCCGCGGTAAAGCCGCGAGGTACGCCCACCCGAGAGGATGTCGGAGATCGCGTTGTAGACGGCGTCGTCCGGATGAATGGCCGCCGGACGGTGGTAGGCCTCGGCGTAGAGCGGTTGCGATTCGTCGGGCATGACGATCGTCTTCTCGACGAACTGCGGCGGCTCGATCGTACGCGGCGGTGCCGGTTTCTTTCCGGCAGGCAGCCGCCCGAAGTACTTCCGCAACAACGGCAACGCCTTCTTGGTATCGACATCACCCACCACGACGACGGTCATGTTGGACGGGACGTAGTACTTGGCGTAGAAGGCCTTCGCGTCCTCGCGCGTGAAGCGTTGCAGGTCGCTCATGTAACCGACGTTCGGCATGCCGTAGGGATGGGCGCTGTAGGCGACGGTGACAAACTGCTCGAACAGACGGCCGAAGGCTCGGCTCTCGGCGCTCATGCGCCGCTCCTCCTGCACCACGTCGCGCTCGCGGTAGAACTCGCGCAGCACCGGGTCGAGGAAGCGCTCGCTTTCCAGGAAGGCGAACAACTCGAGCTTGTTGGCCGGCAACGAGTAGCTGTAGACCGTGTAATCGGCGCTGGTCCCGGCGTTCAATCCCACTCCACCGTTCCGGTCGATGATCTCCGCGAACTCGTTCTTGGCAACGAGCTCGCCGGCCCTGTCCTGGGCAGCTTTGAGCTGCGTCTCGAGACGCACCAGCTCCGCTTCGTCAATGTCGCGCCGGTCCCGCGCCGTGGCATAGGCCGCATAAGCACGGTCGACGTCGGCCATCGCCTTGATCTCGGCTTTGCGGTTCTTCGTGCCGATCTTGGACGTTCCCTTGAACGCCATGTGCTCGAACATGTGGGCGAGACCCGTGATGCCGTTGACCTCGTCGGCCGAGCCGACATCGACGTAGGTGAGGAACGAGACCACCGGGGCCGTCTTGCGCTCGTAGAGGATCAGCGTCAAGCCGTTGTCGAGCGTCTCGATCGTCAGGTTCTTTTCAAACTCCTCGATGCTCTGTGCCTTCGTGGGGTAAACCACGAGGGCCAGCGCCACGATCCATGCCGTCAGGGCGATTCTTCGTATCATCGTCGGGACCCAATCCTCTTTTTGGTAAGGTTGACCGGTGAAAACGCAATTGTAGCCCGAATCATGCTGTTCGACGACGACCCAGCGTTCACCGGCTTCCCGGCTAAGGGCTTCGACGCGTTCTCGATCGCGCATCGCGAGGAGCGGCGTCGCGCGATCATCTCGACGTTTCATCCGCAGCTCGACATCCTGGGTAAGCTGGCGGTTCGTAGATTGAGCAAGGCGAGCTCTGCGCCGTTCCACGCCCATCTCCCACAGCTGAACTGGCCGCCTGGGTACCAACCGTTCTGCACCTGGCTGGCTCTCTCGTTCGATGTGCACGGCTACCAGGAAGGCGCACAACTGAACTTCGGGATCCACGCCGATCACGTGGCGGCACGCCTCGGTTGGGACACGCGGGCCGACCGGTTCGGTCGTTTCGAGTTCCTCTGCCGGCACGGCGGCCTGGCCGAGCGGCTGCTGGAGTACACCTCGCGGAAGCTGAAGATCCGTGTCTACGCATCGGCACGCTGGCCTCAGGGATCGCGCCTCACGTTCGAGACCGACGCCGATGTCGCCGGGTCGTTCGACGAGGTCAACCGTCGAGGCGTCTGGTGGGAGATCGGGCGCCGCTACGAGTTACCCGCCAAGGCGAAGTTCGTGGCGTCCCCAGAACTGGGTAGCGACACGCTCGACTTGTTCGAGACGCTCCTACCGCTCTACGAACGAATCACCGGCAGACACGGAGCCCCGGGCACGCTTTGATAGGCTGGCGCCTTCGTAAGGAGGCGATCATGTGGTCGAGACGAAGATTCCTGGGATTGGGTGCGCTCACCGCGGGAGCGGCGGTGACCGCGGGTTGCGCGACCGAGAAGGCCGCCGTGAACGGAGAAAAGACACCGGCGTCGATCGCGGCGCTCGAGCCGCACCCCGAGACCCCCGTCCCGATCAGCGTCGACGAGCGCCGCGCCCGCGTGGAGAAGGCCCGTCGTCTGATGAGCGAGCACGGCATCGACGCGTTGCTCATGACCGGCGGGACGTCTCTCGTTTACTTCACCGGCGTTCGCTGGGGTCTCAGCGAGCGTCTGTTCTCCATCACGATTCCGCGTGAGGGGCGGCCCTTCGTCGTGACACCGGCGTTCGAGGAAGATCGCGCACGCGAGCAGCTCGAGAACGGCCCATTTACGGGGGATGCGGACGTGCTGGCCTGGGAGGAAGACGAGGACCCCTACGCGCTGTACGCGGACGGTCTCGAATCGTTGGGGATCACGACCGGGACGTTGGGTGTCGAGGAGACCGTTCGCCACGTGTTCCACGACGGGATCGCACAGGCCGCGCCGGCGCTCACGCTCGCCAGCGGCACGCCGGTGACGGCGGGTTGCCGAACGCGTAAGGACGCGCATGAGCTCGAGCTCATGCGGATCGCCTCTGCCGTCACCCTGACCGCGTACGAGGCGGTGTACCACGCAATCGAAGACGGGATGACCAACAACGACGTGCGCAACCTCGTCTCGACCGCGCACCGGCGACTGGGCTACTCCGGCGGGGCGATGGTTCTGGTCGATGCCGCCAGCGCGCTTCCCCACGGGACCGTCAAACCGCAAACCGTCCGAGAAGGCTCGATCATCCTCATCGACGGCGGCTGCGCGGTCGAGGGCTATCGCTCGGACATCAGCCGCACCTTCTGTTTCGGCGAGCCGACGGACAAGATGAAGAAGATCTTCGAGATCGAGCATCGCGCGCAGACCGCGGCGCTCGAGACGGCGCGTCCGGGCCTACCGTGCGAGGCCGTCGACGCGGCCGCACGCAAGGTCATCGATGACGCCGGGTACGGTCCGGACTACGCGTACTTCACGCATCGGGTCGGGCACGGGATCGGGATGGACGGTCACGAATGGCCGTACTTGGTGCGTGGCAACAAACTGGCGCTGGCCCCCGGGATGACCTTCAGCGACGAGCCCGGGATCTACCTCTCCGGTGAGTTCGGCATGCGGCTCGAGGACGAGCTGGTCATCTCCGAGGACGGCGCCTACCTGCTCACCCCGCAGAGCCCGTCGTTGACCGAGCCTTTTGCCTAGGGGTCAGGTCTTGAATCTTGAGTCAGGATTATCAGGTCGTGCTAGAGAACTGCTCTGACTGAGACTCAAGATTCAAGACCTGACCCCTATGTCGGAGGCTATGTCGGGACCTGGCCGACGAACTCGACCGCGGTGGCGGTCGCCTCCAGGATGATGACCTGGAACGGGTTCACCGGGGTGGCGCAGCTGCCGAGGTTGGGGAGCAGTCCGATGTCGACTTCGATGACGCCCAGCGTGTTGACGCCGTCGATCCGCACGCGTACGCGCTCGATCGCCTGAACGAAATCGAAGCAGCCGGTACCCCACGCGCCCCAGAAGACGCCGATCAGCATGTCCTCGTTGAAGTCGACCATCGGAGCGGCGCTGGGCGGCTGCGCGTGGGCTTGCCAAAAGGCGTCCCAAGACGTCTGATCTCGAAAAACGAAGGTGCCGGGGGCGCCGACGACGAGCGGTTGGGCCGCGGTGAAATCCATGTAGGCCAGGTCGAAGAAGGTCACCTGATTCGTGGGGTCGCTCGAGCGGCAGGCCGCCGAGCCGACCAGCACGGCGGCAGCCAGCACGGTCGTTGTCCACCGCTTCCGGCTAAACATCGTGTCTCCTCACGATCACCATCGATAGGTCGTCGGCGGGCCGCAGACCGTCGAGGAAACCGTCGATCTCCTCGAGAACGCGATGCCCCGCGGATTCGGGATCGAGGTCGCGCAAATGTGGGGTCAGGGCCTCGAGGCGCTCGAGCCCGAACTCCGCCGCCTCCCCGTTCTCCGCCTCCGTCACCCCGTCGGAGTAGATCAGCAGCATCTCGCCGGGCTCGAGGTGCGTGGCGACCTCGTCGTAGTCGGAACCTTCCATCATCCCCAGCGGCACGGAGGAGGCGCCCAACCGGTCGACGCCGTTGCGACGGATGACCAGCGCCGGGTTGTGCCCGGCATTGACATACCGAAGCGAGCCCGAGTCGTATTGCAGCTCCGCGTAGAACAGTGTCGCGAAGCGGTTCGAGATGCCGTCGCGGAGCATCGTCTCGTTGACCTGCGCGGCCAGGTCGTCCAGCGACGCCGCATGCACGGCGAGGGCGCGCACCGTCGCCTGGAGCTGCGCCGACAGGAGCGACGCGCCGAGTCCTTTCCCGGCCACATCGCCCAAGACGACGGCATGGCGAAACCCGTCCAGCTCGACGTAGTCGATCAGATCGCCGCCCACGTCGTTCGCCGGGCGGGAGATGCTCCACACCGACCAGCCCGGCATGCGCGGGTGGCTGCGCGGGAACAACATGACCTGCACCTGGCGCGCGATCTGGATCTCGTCCTTCGCGACCAGCTTGTCCTTGAGCTCCAACATCAACACGACGAGCAGAATCACGAAGCCCCACGGCCTCAGGTCGTGGTTCAGGTTGAAGCCCAATGCGTCGATGCCGAAGCCCGTCTTGCCGAGCACGGTGAAGATGCAGGCGACCAGCAGAGCGACGCGACGGCCGGGCGACAGTTTCGTGAGCAAGCTCTTGAACAACCAGGCCAGCAGGACGAACGCGCGTTGAAAGCGGCCCATGCGGTTGAGCTTCGAGCGCGTCTTCTCGTCGAGGTAGAAGTGGTAGAGGTCCTTGATCTCCTGGGCGTACGTTCGCTGCAGTCGTGCCCGTCGAAGATCTTCGAAGAACATGCGGCCCAGACCGGGGTCCGCCGGAGGGTCCTGTTTCCGCTGCGCCTTCATGCCGGCAATCAGTTTAGCTGATCCGTCGAGGTAGGTTAAACTCCCGCCCATGAGACGTTTCGCGCCGGAAATGGTTCTGCCGATCGTGCTCGTCTGCCTCGGTTGTGCATCCGACGAGCCGGTCGAGCCGGTCCCGGCAACACCGGCGGTCGCGACCGTCGCGTCCGCCGACGGCGTAACCATCGAGTACGAAACGCGGGGCGACGGCCCACTGGCGCTCGTCTTCATTCATGGCTGGATGTGCGACCGGACGCATTGGCGGCACCAGTTGGACGTATTCGCCGAGGAGCACGCCGTCGTCGCCCTCGATCTCGCGGGACACGGGAACTCCGGGACCGACCGGGCGGACTGGACCATCGACCGGTTCGGCGCCGATGTGCAGGCCGTCGTCGAGGCTCTCGACCTGCCGCGCGTGATCCTGGTGGCCCATTCGATGGGGGGGCAGGTCGCCCTCACGGCCGCGGCCGGCATGGCCGACCGGGTCCTCGGCATCGTTGGCGTGGATACGTTGCACAACGTCGAGATCGTGATCGATCCCGATCGCTGGGATCAGATGATGTCGATGTACGAGGCGGATTTCGCCGGAACCTGCAATAACTTCGCCCGGGCGATGTTTCCCGAGCCCACCGAGGACCCGGAGCTGCCGGACTGGGTTCGCGAAAACATGTGCGACGCCGACCCACAAATCTCGATCGCGATCGCCCGGCAGATGCCCGCGCTCGACCATCCCGCGTTGCTCGAGGCCGCTTCCGTCCCGGTTCGCTGCATCAACTCCGTCAAGACAGGTGTTACCGAGATCGAAACCAACCGGAAATACGGCGACTACGACGCGGTCCTGATGGAGGGCGTCGGGCACTTCGTGATGCTCGAGCGCCCCGAGGAGTTCAACCGCCTGCTCGCCGAGGCCGTCGAGGAACTGACCGGGGCGATTCCTCAAAAAAGCAAATAAACTCCCGCGTTCTGGACTCCACGCGCTCGCGGACCCAGATTTGACCCGTCTGGAGGTTTGCGAGCACCGATGGCTGAGACGCCGACCCATTTCGGCGGGGTTGCGGGCGATGTTCTGCGCCGGACCCTGAACCGTACGACCTGGTTCTCCGGGATGGCCCTGGTGAGCGCGTTGTTCCTGACCGCGCGCGGACTCGGGGTGATCGATCAGGCCGGCCTGTTTCCACTCGCGGCGCTCCTGATCGTGGCGCTGGGGCTGGCCCATCACGGCGTGCGAGCCGCGGTCAGTCACGCTTCCGCCTTACATCCCGGCGATGGCCGGACGTTCGTTGTCGCGACGCGCGTGGCGATGGCTTCGGCGGTGTGGCTGGTTCCCTGGATGCTGTGGAGCAACTCGCTGGAACGATCTTCTCCAGTGCTCAGCTACGTCGGGACCCCGTCGCCGCTCGCCGCCGCGTTGTTCCTCTTTTGTTGTCTTGTCGCGACGCCGGCCTGTCTCATCGCTGCCGTTCATTCGAAAGGCTGGATGGACGTCCTCTCTCCGGCCCACTGGGCCCGTCAGTTCGCCGGGCGCGGCTCCGACCTGATGACGGTCTACACGATTCAGGCCGGGGGCGCGCTGCTCATGTCGAGCTTGATGATCCCGCTCGTCTTCGGCGCCTTCCGGATCAACCTGAGCGTGGGCCTCGGTGCGGCCGCGCTGTCGGCGTGCCTCGTCCTGGGTTACTGGGTCTCCCTGACCGGTGGCCTCGGCGGATCAATCCATGCCGCGTCGCCGGTCGGACTACAGATCACCAACGAGTTGACGTTCGACGATCCCGCTCGCGAGCGCGAGCTGAATCGCGACCTGCCCGTGCAACCGGCTCCCGACGTCGAACAGGAACCCGTGGGCGAGGTCGCGCCAGACGAACGACCGGCAAGTGATCCGGTCGCGGAATCGTCGCGGGATCAGGCTCTTTCGAAGCCGGCGAATCCAACGAACGAACCCGCGGAAACCGAACAGACCCTCCCGGATATCGAGGAAGCCGAGGAGTCCGAGCGTTACCCGGCTCCGTCGAAGCCGGTCGCCTTCGATGTTCCGAAATCCGAAAAGAACGATCGCAAGACGCCTTTGCTCGACGCCGAGAACCGTGTCGCGGAGGCGATGAAACGGTTTCGGCTCGATCCGAGCCACACGCTTTCCACTCTCACCGAGCTGAACCAGAGATTTGCGCCGAGCCCGCACGTCCTGCAGTCCTTGACCATCTGCCTACACCGCACCGGGCACGTCGACGAAGCGTTCAAGATCGCGCGTCAGGCATTTCCGCTGTGTTTCGAATACGGGTTCGTGTCGCTCGCCGCAGCGATGTTCTACGAATTGCGGGCCGACCTCACCAAGCTCCAGCTCAAGGAGGCGGAGGTCCTGGAAATCGCCAAGGTACTTCATCGGGCCGACGAACTGGCCGCCGCGGCCAAGGCCTATTCGCTGGTCATCCACGCCAACCCGAACGAGATACTCGCGGTCAAGGGACTGTTGGATCTGGCCGAACGGATCCTTCACGTAAAGCGAAAACCGGCGGCGTCGCTGAAGATCTACACGTTCCTCCTGGATCACTGCCCCGATCCCACGATGACCACGGTGGTTCAGGATGGGATCGCGAAATGCCGCGACAGCGAGCGGAAGGTATCGGACGCGGAGGTCTCGGTCTAGTCGAGTAGCTTCCCGGACGGCGGGTCGGAGGCGCCGGTGTCGAGATAGACCTTCAGCCGCCCGTCCTCGCGGCGCCACAACGTCATGTAAGTTCCTTCGCTGACCGGGTCGGGTCGGCCGTCTTCACCCGGGGTTTCGCGCATCAGCTTGTAGCGTCCCCGCGTCATGCCGCTCGAGCGGTCCTCGAATGCCACTGCTTCCCGTGGTTCCCACCTCAGGCGCAGCCCCCCCGGCTCGAACAACGCGGCATCCGCGGTGCGGATCGCCTCGATTCCAACGACGGTTTCACCCTGCAGGTCGACGCGCAGCGCGTCGTCGGTGAAATACGACAACCAACCCTCGAGACCCTGATCGATCGTCGCCTGCAGGAACGCTCGATCGGCTTCGAGGAGTTCCCGCTCGAAATCCGCTACGGAGGGTTGCGGCGCGCCGGCGCACGCCAGCAACGGGACCAGCAGGACGGTCGGCAGGCCACGCATCCTCCGATTGTATGTGCCGACAGTCGATCACGGCCAAAAACTCCAAGAAAACAGAGCTCTACCGGACTTGCCCACCGTCAACGGGGGGCCGATATTGCCCTTTGCCGGGAACCTTGGAGAATGCGGGGAATTCGTGTCGTCGGAATCGTGCACACCCACCAACGCCCTCGAGCTGATGCGCCGCCTGGAAGAGGCGGAGCGACGCTGCGACGAGCTCCAGCGCGCCGCGGCGAACGGGCTACGGCAGCAGTCACGCATCGACGCGTTGATCGAGAATTCCGGTGCCGGATTGATCGTCGTGGACTCGCACGAGCGGGTGGTCTGGACAAACACCACGTTTCTCGATCTGTACTGCACTGCCGACGGGCAGAGGACCGACCCCAACGGGCGCGCCTGTCACGAAGTCCTGTGCAAGAAGGCGAAGCCCTGCGACGACTGCCCGGTGCTCGCGCGCCGCTGCGGCGAGAAGGTAGCGCGCCGCGAGCTCAAGCTCTGGGTTCGTGATCGCTTCCGCCACGTCTACACCACCGCGATGTGGGCCGGCGACGACGACAATGTCGAGCAAGACCTGGTGATGCTTCAGGACCTCACGAACCTGAGAGTCCTGCAACAATCCGAGGAAGCTCTACGCGCGAGCGAGCAGCGGTTCCGCTCGATGTTCGAGAAGGTTTCTGCCGGCATGGTCACGACCCGTCTCGACGGAGCCTTCCTCCAGGTCAATCCGGCGATGTGTGTGATGCTGGGTTACACCGAGTCGGAGCTGCTGCGCAAACAGTTCCCACAGACCGTCCACGAAGAAGATCTGGCCGCGTTCCAGGAGCAGTTCGCCGAAGTGCTGGCAGGGCGCAGGCACGACATCGAACTGGAGATGCGCTACGTGCGCCGGGACGGTAGTACGATGTGGGGTCACACCACCGCGGTGTGGCAGTTCGACGCCGAGAACCGCCCAACGTACTGCATCCATCTCATACAGAACATCAACCAGCGCAAGTACGCCATCAGCGCCCTGCAGGAATCGAGGCAGCGCTACGAGGGCCTGATCGACACGCTCGAGGGAATCGTCTGGGAGGCCGACGCCGAAACGTTCGAGTTCTCGTTCGTCAGCCCGCAGGCCGAGAGTATCCTCGGCTATCCGGTGGAGAAATGGCTCAACCAACCGCGGTTCTGGCGTAACCACGTTCATCCGGAAGATCTGCAGACCGCTCTCGAAGGGCGCACTGCTGCGCGCAAGAACAAACACGGGTACGAGTCGGAGTACCGTGTCGTCTCCGCCGACGGTCGCAACGTGTGGCTGCGTGACACTGTCGGAGTGGTCTTGCAGGATGGGCTCGTCACTCGGCTACGCGGAGTGATGATCGACATCACGAAGCGCAAGCAAGCCGAGCTCGCCCTGCTACGTAGCGAAGCTCAGCTGCGACAGGCGCAAAAGATGGAAGCGATCGGCCGGCTAGCCGGGGGAATCGCCCACGACTTCAACAACATCCTGACGACGATCACCGGCTACGCCTCGTTGATGGAACGGGGTATGGGTGAGGAACAGGAGTTTCTACGCGAGACGAACGAGATCTCGAAGGCGGCCAAGCGTGCGGCCGGCCTGACCCGGCAGCTCCTCGCCTTCAGCCGCCAGCAGGTCCTGCAACCGGTGGTCCTCGACGTCAACGAGGTGATCCTCGAAATGAACCGGATGGTGCACCGGCTGATCGGCGAGGACGTCGAGCTGGTAACCGAACATGCCGATGCGCTGGGCGCCGTCAAGGCCGATCCGGGTCAACTGCAACAGGTGATCATGAACCTCGCCGTCAATGCACGCGACGCGATGCCCGACGGCGGCCGGCTGACGTTGCTGACCGAGAACGTCAAGATCGAAACCAAGCAGGAGCAGGGACCCCAGGCCGATGTCGAGCCGGGTGACTACGTGATGCTTGCCGTCTCCGACACCGGCAGCGGGATGTCCGACGAAGTACGATCCCAGGTCTTCGAGCCGTTCTTCACGACCAAGGAGAAGGGCAAGGGCACGGGGCTCGGTCTCTCGACGGTGTACGGCATCGTGCGCCAAAGCGCCGGTTACATCACCGTCGAATCGTTGCCCGGCGAAGGCACCCAGTTCTACGTTTACCTCCCGCGAGTCGAGGCTCGCGCCGAGGCGAGCGTCGCCACCGAGACCGGCACGCAGGAACCGGCAACCGGCACAGAGACGATCCTGCTCGTCGAAGACGACGAGACGGTGCGCGAGCTGGCCTCCGAGATCCTCTCGATCAACGGCTACACGGTGGTCGAGGCGGGTAACGGTGTCGAGGCGCTGGATCTCTACGAGAAGAATCCCGAGGATTTCGACATGCTGGTGACGGATGTGGTGATGCCTCAGATGGGCGGGAAGGAACTCGCGGAGAGAATCGCCGCGCTCACCCCCGAGCCGAGGGTGCTGTTCCTGTCCGGCTACACCAGCACGGCGATCATCCAGCAGGGCTTGCTGGAGGTCGACACGAATTTCCTTCAGAAACCCTTCACGCCTGCCGACCTGGCCGGCATGGTGCGGAAACTATTGGATAGCTAGGCCTCGTAATAGGGGTTCTTGCCGGACGCGTGATCGGTGACGTCCATGACGGCCTTGATCTCGGGCACCTCCGCGAACAACGTTTTTTCGACGCCGTTCTTGAGCGTCGCCGCGGCCATCCCGCAACCCTGGCACCCACCCCCGAATCTCAGGTAGGCCGTTTCGTTCTCGACGGCGACCAAATCGACGTGGCCACCGTGTGAGGCGACCGCCGGGTTGATCTTCTCGTCGAGCACCTTCATGACGGCCTCGGCGAGCGGCCCGGTCGGTCTCGGGAGACCGGCGTTCGGCGCGTCGACCTTGAAGCCGGATTCCTGCAGGTTGTCGATGAAATCGACCGATGCACCTTCCACGTACTTGGCGCTCTCGGCGTCGACGTAGACGTTGAACTCGCCCACGTCGATCACGGTGTCGTCCTCCGCGGCGGAGCCGGGCTCGACGAAGTTGAGGGCGAAATCGGGTCGGCTGGTCCCCCCGTTACGCACGATGAGTCGGAGGCCGTGTCCGGGCCGCTCTTCGGCCGTCGTGACCTCGATGAAACGCTTTTTCGCGGCTTCGGTGAGTGTAATCCTAGGCATCTTCCCGCTGTCTCCCGTATCAAACAGTCACACCCGGGAAAGATACCATCCGATTCGGAGGACGGCCTCCGCGGAGTGGAGTTCGCTGCTAGACTGCATTTTCCTGTGGTGGCCTTGGGCCGTGAAAGGGCGGAAGCGATGCGGATGGCTCACGATTCTTCGCGATTCTCGAACCGGCGTGCGCTAGCGGTCTTGTTGGTGATCCTGCTCGCCACATGCGCCGTGCCGCAACTGGCGGCCCAGACCCTGGTCCAGATCGAAGGCCGCGTTCAGGACGCCGACGGGGACCCGGTCGCGGGTGCCCGGGTGGTCTACCGCCTGGTCGATTCCGAGGGCGTCTTCATCAGCCCCCCGACGGACGGGTCGGGCCAGTACGCGCTGGAGATGCCCGATGGCGAACGTTGCCGGCCCGTCGCCGTGATCGATTCCGGCGGCACGCGGATCGAGTTGGGCGAGGTCGATCCCGCGCGTGTCACGGCCGGGATGTCCCAGCAGATCACGATCGAGGTCCCACGGCGCTGGAATCCCAGTGCGGTGGTGCAGAACTTCCCCGGCTCGGATCGGCTGTTCCGTTCGTTCGTCGAGGACACGGCGATCACGGAGCGCTACCGGCTCGAGGCCCAGGTCCGGCGCGAGGAAGGAGATTCCATCGATCGCGGCCTGTTGAGCGTGATCGGGTCGGCACAGTTCGAGTCGATCCCGAACGTCGAGTTCGGCGCCCGGTTGAGCGCCGTCGGGGTCAACACCACATCGGGGTCGGGCGGCGACGGCATGGGAGATACCGATCTCTGGGCCAAGTACTCCCTGGGTCCGACATCGGACAACCGCCACGAGCTGGCGTTCGGCGTCGCGGCGACGATCCCGACGGGATCGGACGCGGACGGTGCGGGGTACGACTCGACCGCGTCGAGGATGTTCGTCGCCGGCCGCCGCGAAGTCCCCTGGGGCGTCCTCACGGGCAACCTCAACGTAACCTTCAACGGTGACGGCCGGATCTTCGGTCTCGGACTCTCCGGCCAGACCTCGCTCGGAGTGAACGTCGGCGTGATCGCCCCGGTTTCGTACCGGCTGGCCGTGATCGGCGAGGCCGGTTTCCAGGGCGAGAGGTTCTCCGGCTTCGACGACGAGACGGTGGTCCTCGGTGGCGTCAACCTGCTGTTGAAAGATGGCTCGCTCCGCGGCGCCGTCGGCCTGGGCCTGTCCGACGGGTCGCCCGACGTCGAGATCATCCTGGGGTACAGCATTCCTTTCTGACCGAACGATCGAGTCGTTGCTCCTCCCCTCGATCGAACCCCTCCAATCCATAAAAATTCTAAATACTGATAGTTTATGGCAAAATGGACCCAGAGCCGTATATGGGGAACCTGTCTCGGGGGGACGGAAACGATGGTCGAAAACTCAGGCTTCGCCGAGGTCAACGCGTACATCTATCACTCGGCACGAGCAGCTTTCTACGGCGCCGTGATTTGGTGCCTCGGCCCCGTCGTCGACGATACGCGCGACTACCCGTTCTACCGCAACTGGCTCGCCGCAGTCACCTTCCGCGTTTGCCGCTGCTTCATCCGCGCCGACGGCTGATCGGTCCAACGTAAGGCGCGGATCGATTCCAGGTCGCGCACGTACAGCTCGTCACCGCGAATCGCCAGATAACCCCACGCCTCACGATCGGTGATCTCCTTCTTGTCCAGGAGTTCGAACGCTTCGGGATTGGCTTTCACCAGTACGAGGTCTCCCCCCTCGTCGAGCGCGAGGATCTTGTCCTCCTGCCAGGTCATGCTCCAGTACTTGCCGAAGCTCGGGCTGCGCCACCGCTCCTCGCCGTTCGCGCCGTCGAGACAACTCACACGCCCGTTGCCTAGATGCAAGTAAATGAACCCGTCAATCACGACGGGGGAGGACATGTATCCCGAAGCCGGATGCTTCCACTTCTCCTCGATCAAGAACTTTCCGTCCCTCCGAGAAACCTCGAACATGAAGGAACCGTTTCGATAGGTGCTCGTGAAAATCCGGTTCCCCACGAACACGGGGGTCAGGATGTTCATCCCGCGGAAGTTCGGGACATCGACCGACCACAGCTCCCGGCCATCGTCGATGTCCACGCCGAACAAGGTGTGACGCGTCTGAACCACCAGTTGGCGCACCCCGGCGAGTTCCTGAATCACCGGAGACGAGAAGGCTCCCGAGGCCTGGATTTTCCCGGAGCCCACGAGCGTCCGCCAGATGGTCTCACCCGTCTCCCGGTCGAGCTTGAGCAGTGAATTGGCCGCCTGGACGTACAGCGCATCTCCATCGACCAGGGGCGACGACGCGAATCCGAAGTCGGGAGCCTTCGTGTCGAAGCGCTCGGTCAAGTCGACCGTCCACCGAATCTCGCCCGACACGCCATCGAGCGCGACGAGCCGCTCCTCCATGTCCCCGACGTAGAGCGTCTCGCCGTCCCAGGCCGGTGTCGAGCGGACCCAGTCGCCGTTGGCCGCGGCGAAGAAGGGCACACGGCCCCCGGCCCCCCAAGTCGTGCTCCAGAGCACGCCGCCGTCGACCCGGCTCAGAGCGCGCACGGCAACCGTTTCGGCATCGACCGTCTCCACGACGAAAACACGGTCACGCGTCACGATAGGCCCGGGATAGCCTTTCCCGAGAGGCACTTCCCACACGGTCTCGAGGTTCTCGAACGAGCCCGGCCACGCGCTACCCATCACCCGGCCATCCCGATGAGGGCCGCGCCACTGGGTCCAATCGGCAGCCTGTGATTCCACCCCGGAGAGTCCCAGGGAGAGGACCATTAAACAGACGAAGAAGCGCATGCGTCCCTCCTACGAGCATCGACTCTCAAGGCCATTCGTCGGAAGCCGACTCTTGGATGCTCCCGGCTCAAAAAAAAGCCGCGGGCGGGAGCAGCAGCGTCCCGCGACCGCGGCCTCTTCCCTTTCAGGGGGTTCCGATCAAGTCGATTCCGCGGGCTCCCCTCGCGAGTGGCGGTGGAAGGAACGCCCCGGCTCGATGTTCTCGTCGCCCCGACCGGGCAACGACACGCTCAGCGTCACCGAACGTCCGTCGCGGATCACGTCCAGGTTGAAGGTCTCCCCGTCGCGCTCCCGCAGCAGGCGACGGAGGTCGCCCTGGCTGCCGACCTGCTCGCCGCCCACGGCAACGAGCAGATCGCCGACCTCGACACCCGCATCCTGCGCCGGGGTGTCTTGCAGCACGCGACCCACCAGGACCCCCTCGTCGCGGTCCGCCCCGAGGTGCTCGCGAAGATCGCCCGTCACGTTCACCAGCTCCACACCGAGCCGCGGCTTTCCGTCAAAGCGGAAGTGTATGTCGGGGGCGACACCGAAGTTGAAACGCATGTTCTCGAGCGATTCGCCGAGTTGCTCCATACGTTCCTGGAATTCTTCGCTGTCGAACTGGTGGCGCTCGAGCGTCTCGCGCAGTCGCTCCATGCGCTCCTCGTTGAAGGTGCCGAACTGTTCCATCCGCTCGGCGAATCCCTCGAAATCGAAGTTGAAATCGAAATCGAAGTCGCCGTCTCCAAACGCGAAGGTGCCGACCCAATCCTCACGCTCGCCGAGCTCGGCACGGACGACCTGCCGCTTGCCGTTACGCTCGATCTCGATGTCGACCCGGTCGCCGGGCTCGGACTTGAGCACCGCGCGGGTGAGGTCCCAGGGCGTCCCGATCGCCTCACCGTCGTAGCCCACGATCACGTCACCCTCGCGCAGGCCGGCCGCCTCGGCGGCGCTGTCTTCCTCGACGGAGTCGATCCGCGCGCCACCGCCGTCAAGGACGCGCTCCAGGCCGACACCCAGGAAAGGACGAGGGCCGTCGAATTCGATCGTTTCCCTGTGTTCCGTGCCGTCCTCGTCGACAGCGGTCCAGCTCATCTTGCCGCGAGATTCGATCTGCCCGTCGGCCAAGATCGTGCCCACTCCAGCGAGCGCCAGAACGCAGACCCCGAGCAGAATCCCTGTTTTCTTGTCAAAATGACTCATCACACTCTCCTTCGGCCGGTCCGACCGGACCCGCCCCACGTCTGGTTGTACGCGCGAGGGGCGGGCGGAGACGAACAGAATCTCGAGCACCCGTGCTACCCCACAGGGGCCCCCTTGCTCGGGGGAGGGAGCGGCATCAGCCCCGGTGGAAGCGAGGGAAGCGGGCGATCCGGATGAAACCGCGGCGGGCGAGGAAGTACTGCATGGCCGTGCCCAGGCAGCCGAACCCGTACTTCACGCTGCGCATGAAGTTGATCGAGGAGGCCTCGGCGAAGTACTTGGTGGGGCAGCTGACCTCGGCGATGGTGCAGCCGAACCACAGGATCTGCGCCAGCATCTGGTTGTCGAAGACGAAGTCGTCCGAGTTCTCGAGCAGCGGCAGGCGTCTCGAGCAGCTCGCGGGAGAACGCCCGGTAGCCCGTGTGGTACTCGGAGAGCTTGGCTCCCATCAGCAGGTTACCGGCAAACGTCAGGAAGCGGTTGCTGACGTAGCGCCACCAGGGCATGCCGCCGCGTAGGGCGTAGCCGCCGAGGATCCGCGAGCCGATCACGCAGGAATAGAGCCCGTTGCCGATCAACGAGGTCATTGCCGGGATCAGCTTGGGGGTGTACTGGTAGTCGGGGTGGATCATGATGACGATGTCGCCGCCCTGCTCCATCGCCAGCCGGTAACAGGTCTTCTGATTACCCCCGTAGCCGAGGTTCTGATCGTGGACGTGGACCGTCACCTTGTCGAGCTTGCGGGCCACCTCGACGGTGTTGTCGCTGCTGCTGTCATCGACGACGATGATCTGGTCGACGTAGTCCTGCGCGATCACTTCCGCGTGGGTGCGCTCGAGCGTCGTGGCGGCGTTGTACGCCGGCATCACGACGATGACCTTCTTGTCCTGGTACATCCGTACTCCCCGAGACCGTCCGGGCCGGAACGCGCGGGGAGTATACAACTCCTTCCCAATCCACTATTCGCAACTTTGCTGACGCTCCTGGATCGTCGACGACGAGACCACGGTGCCGTCTCCGGTTCTTTCGGTCGTGGTGCTGGTGGACGTGCAGCAGGCGGTCTCCGAATCGCTGCAACTGTCCGAGCAGGTCCCCGTGTCGCCACGACACTCGACGGCCGCCGTGCCGGCCGGATTTCCCTGGGCGTCGGTGCAGTCGACATCGGTCGTGATGGTACAACTGCGTGGTTCGAGACGATCGGCGCGCAACGCGCGAGGCGTTCGGGGCCGTGCACCGTAGTTGACGTCTCGTCTGCCCGAGTCAACCGAGGTCACTCCGAGAAACGTCTCGCCGGTTCGTCGATCGGTGAACCGCGCCACGACGTTGTACTCGTGTTTTGGATCGAGCCCGACACGGACAGTCGAACCGGGTTCGTAGGGGAACATCTGTTTCCAGTTCCTGGCCAGAAGGGCGTCCTCGACGAGGTAGTGGTCGGGCCAGCGGAGGGATAGCTGTTCTCCATCGTGAAAGAACGCGGTAGCCTCGACGTGCCGGAAACGACACTCCTTGGGGCCGTCAGGCAAGACCTCGATGGAGCAATCGTTCGACTCGCCGGTGGCACCGAAGGAGACTGCACCTCCGACCAACACGGCAACAAACAACAGTTTTCTCATCGCACCTCCGTCGTGGGACCGACTCCGAGCTAACTTAGAGTCCTCCCGACGGGTCGGCATCGGCCCGTTGGTCAAAACGGGTTGCAACTCGAAAACAAGTGTTATCTCGCCATGCGCTCGATCCTCTGGCGAACGTGGAAATCACGGTCCTCGATGTCCGTATAGGGCTCGATCTGCGTCGGCCCCCAGCCGGTCACGCTGTGCCAAGCCGACCAGGCCATGTCACCGACGCCGTCGATCCAGTCGATCCACAGAGACGACCCTCCCGCGCTGTGCAACTCGGGCCGGTTGGGGTCGCTGCCATGCGTGATCTCGAGCGTCTCGTGGGTGAAGCCTCCGCCTCCATCCGCTGTCGCGATCGTGATCTGCCGCGGTGTCGTACCGATGCCCAGGGCGTGGTACTCGTAGGCGACGACGAGCTCGCCCTCAAAGATCACCGCCGACGGACGCAAAACATCGGACCCGATTTCGGATACGAGCATCGGTGAGCTCCACGTCGATAGGTCTGCCGGTGCCTCTACGTGCATCACCTGCGTGGTCGAATCGTCGGCAACGTAGACGACGTGGACCGCTCCGGTTTGCAGGTCGAGCGCCAGTGCAGGCTCGGGATCGAGCGAACTCGTCACGCCGGCAACAATGGTCGTGGGCGTGGTCCACGCGCCGGCTTCGAAGTGACTCTCGACGATGTCGTACCCGGAGCCGTTGTACTTGCCCCACGTTACGATCGGCAGACGCGAAATCGGGTTGAATACGGCGGAAGGCAGCCCATCTCCGTTGGCGGCACCATTCTCGTTGAGAACGTGCCGGGAACTGGACCAGGAGATGCGCGCCCATGCAGCGGTTACGGGATCACCGTCCTCGATGATCTGGAGCACGTAGGGTCCGGTAAAACGAGGCGGGTCTTCGGAGACATAGGCGAGTCCGACTTCCGCCACGACAACGTTCAGGCCTGCAACCGCAAGAAACGCGATCGAAATCCCTCGTGCGAATCGTCGTATCATTGGGCGCCTCCTTCACGGAGCCGGCGGTATTCCGCCAACTCCGGTAAGTCGTCCCGCAACCTGTTCTCGAGCGCTCGCAGAGACTTTTCGTGAGAAACAACGGCCGCCCGGTCGCCCGTCCGGCTCGCGCACCTCCACAGGTAAAAGGAGTTCTTGAAAACGAGAGAAAAGTAGTCTTGTCGTCTCGCGATCACGTTGGAGCGGATGGCGTACTTTTCCGCAGACTCCAGATCTTCCTTGCGGTAGTGAACCACGGCCAGAAACGAGAGCCCGAGCGTGTGCAAGCGAGTGTACTTCCGCTTCTCGGCAACCCGCGTCGCGTTCACGAGGTGGCGCAGCGCGGCGCCGAGCTTACCCAGTTCGATCAGCGTCGTTCCAAGGTTGATTCGTGCGCGGCAAACCTCGAATTGATCGTCGAGGTCACCAAAAATCCTGATCACCCGTTCGAAGCACTCGATCGCTCGATCGTAAGCCCCCATCGTGAAGAACGCGGGACCACGAACGCTTTCCGCGACGCCGACGACTCTGAGGGGCCATTCATGCGCCTCCAGCATGGCGTCAACACGGTTCAGCCCCATGAGGGCCACCGTGAAACGACCCAGCCGGTAGCTGCAGCGGATGAACGAGAGCAGCACGTTGAGATGTTGTCGCGAATCTTCGGGGAACAATCCGAGCAGGTCTTCGCACTGGATCTTGGCGGTCTCGAACCGCCCGAGATGGATCAAGCAGTTCACGTGCCATTCGGCGACTCGCCGACTCGACTCCAATTCGAATCCGGCGTCTCGGTCGCGCAGCTGCTCCATCAGCGCGGTGGTCACATCGAGCGCCGCGTCGTACCGTCCGCAGTTCCTCAGCTCGGTGAGTCGCTCAAAGATCTCGTCGTCGGTCAAACCATCCACGTTCACCGACTCGACCCGCCGCAAATCGGTCTCGAACCTCTCCGCCATCGAGGAAATCGGAACGCCGTAGACCTGGCACAAGGCGAACATCCGCGGAAACGTCGGTACGGCGCGGCCGTTTTCGATGCGGGAAAGGTGCGATTTGGTGACCGGCTCGGGGTAGCCCGTCGTCATCTCCTCGACCGCATCGAGGGAGAGCTTGCGATCTTCGCGAATGCGGCGCAGATACCGGCCGAAGTGAAGGTTCTCCCTGACGATCTTGTGTTCGCCCATGCCCCCCCTCTCAGCAGCGAGCGATCCCGGTAGGTAGTCGCCGGAATCACGCCGTCCCGTATTCGCATCGCCGATCGACGGCGAGCGAGAAGCAAACGCGGGGTGTCAGCGCATCTATGAATAAACTGTGAAAAGGAGGCGCTGTGCGAAAAAGGATTCAAACTGGGTTGCGATACGGAAACGGCGTGGCAACTTAAGCCGAATACCTAAAACAGTGTAAGGCTCTGAGACCAGAACCGTCCCACGCAACCTGGAACGGTTAACTTGCGGCTACGGACAACTCCCCAAGACCCGCGGCATGCACGACTGCAACCCGTTGCGCTCGAGCGTGTCGCTGCCGCGACCCTGCGAGCCCTCGGATTCAGACGTCCGCGGGGCGATGAGGAAGTAAACGTCACCCTGCTTGGGCGCGAAAGTCGATGTCGTCGCGCCGCCCGTGCTGCAGTAGCTGGGCAAGTGACTCGGGTAGGTTCCTAGCGTGCCCTCGTAAATAACGTAATCGTTGTCCGTTCCGGAGCAGGAGGCGGACCAGGTCAGGGTTACGTCGTCACCGGCGGCCTTGTCCACGGTGAGCGGGACTCCCGGAACGGTGCCGCCGTCGGCCACGCCGCCCGATTCGTCGAGGCAGCCCACCAGGCCTTCGTCGACAAAGCCGTCGCAGTTGTTGTCGATCCCGTCGCATGTTTCGGCCTGGGCGGGATTGATGGACGCGTCGCCGTCATTGCAGTCGGGATCCAGACAGAAGTCATCGCCGTCGCCGTCGACGCAACTGGCCTCCATCGCGACGAGCGTCGTGTTGCGTGCGATGTTGCTGAACCCTTGCGTGACGCCGCTGGGCCAACGGATCCGGACGGACGCCACCGGACCTGGGCCCGGACCGGGTCCCAACCCGAAGTGAGCGACGCGCTCGCTCTGGCCGAGGTAGTGCGTCGACGTGCCCATCTCGCGGATCTGCACCGGAGCACCGGGCGACGGCCGTACGGAGATCTTTGCACCCAATCCCTCGCGGTTCGACGGCGCTCCGATCGTGCGAACGCGCAGCCAGTCGTTCGCGTTGCCGTCGTCGTTGCGGTACAGCGTGGGCGACGACGCGTTGTTGACGACGAAGATGTCGAGGTCGCCGTCGTCGTCGTAGTCGAACACGAGCAGCCCCTTGCCGGACCCGGTGTCGGTGATGCCCTCGCTGGCGGAGACCTCCGTCATCACGCCCGTGCCGTCGTTGTTCCACAACCGCATCGGATCGTCGTTGAAGACGTCCTCCGCGGTGCCGTCGGGGAAGTCCACGCCGTTGGTCATGACGAGGTCGAGGTCGCCGTCGTTGTCGTAGTCGAAGAAAGCCGCGCCCCAGCCCCAGTGTCCGTTGCGCACGCCGGCGGCGTCGGTCGCATCACTGAAGACGCGCCCGCCTTCATAGCGGTACAAGCGGTTGCCGGTGTAGCCCCAGTTGCACAGCGTCGACTCGCAGGTTTCGTCCGGGTCGAAGATCGAGGTGACGAACCAGTCGAGATCACCGTCGAGGTCGTAATCCCCGAGGGTGGAACCCATGCCGTTCTCGTCGGTGCCGACGTTGGCTGCCGCGGTGCCGTCGGTGAACGTTCCGTCGCCGTCGTTCCAGAGCAGCCGGCTGCTGCCGAAGTCGGCAGCCACGACGAGGTCGGGCCAACCGTCGTCGTCCACGTCGGTGAATGAGGAGGCAAACGCATCGACGTTTTCCAACACGGCGCCGGCCGCCACCGTGTCGTCCTCGAAGTCCACGGTGAGCAGGCCCCTCGTCATGGGACTGGCGAGCCCGAGATTCTTCAGCAAGCGCGTGTTGGACGGCCCGTCCGGAAGCCACTCGGTCACGTGGACGTCGGTCCAGCCGTCGCGGTTGTAGTCTCCGAAGTTGACGCTGTACTGGCGCCGTAGGTCCAGGGGGTCGTACATCGCGGCGCCGCGCGCGACCGCGTCCTCGGTGAACACCCCGCTGCCGTTGTTGAAGTAGAGATAATTGCGGTCGTTGCCCGTGTCCCCGGTGTCTCCCAGCACGGTCACGAACAGGTCCAGGTCGCCGTCGTTCTCCGCGTCGAAGAACCCCGCACCGTTGGCCTGCACGTTGTAAACGTCGAGTCCGGCCGCCGCGGTGCCGTCGCTGAACCCGCCCATGCCGTTGTTGAGAAAAAGAATCCCCGGGGCGTCGATCCGCGTGACGTAGAGGTCGACGTGGCCGTCGTTGTCGACGTCGCCGACCGCGGCCGCCCCGGCCATCCGTTCGGGTTCGCAGAACGCACCGGGATTGAACATGCCGATGTCGAAGATGCAGTCGGGGGCCGACTGCCCCTGATGCTGGAGGTAATCCACGCCGGCGGTTGACGTGACGTCCGTGAAACCGGCCCGGAGCGTCACGGGCAGGACACAGCACGCCCCGACAACACAAAAAACCCACGCCTGGCGGCGGGTTTTCGATTGGCGCTTCTTTCGCAAGCTGCCCCTCTTGCGGCTCCAACCCAGAGATGTACTACGAACTCCACCAATCGACCACAAAACAGGACCAGATCGAGCGGACGGCGGAGCAGATTCGACTACGACGTGGCGGGTTCACCTCGCGGCGGGAACCCGACCCGGCTCAGCACATCGTCGAAGCGGGGATCGTCGCGCAGCCGATCGAAAGCCGGAAGGATGTTGAGCAAGTACATGTACGGGTGGTTGTTCTCGATCGCGACGTCGAGCCCCGCGAACGCCTTGTCGTCCTCGCCGAGCAAAGCGCAAAGGATTGCCAGGTCACTGTGGGACGACCATCTGCTGGGTATACCGGAAAACGGATTCCCGAGAGATAGGGAGTTTCCACGACGTCTTTAGTTGCCTTCAAACTGCCACAATCGGCGTTCAATGCGCACAGTCCTGGCGTCTGGGTGCGGCCCGCCTTACCCTGATTCCGATGCGTCCCTCCCGGCTAGTCTTCCTTCTCGCGGCGCTGCTGTGCTTCATGGTGGTACCACTGTTCGCCTCCGACCTGAGCGACGATCTGGGACGCAGCGAGTCGCGCATCCGTTCCGCGGCCATCCCGCTAGCCGAAGGCATGCAGGTCGACGACATGGCCCTCGCCGAGCGGCTCGAATCGCGCGGCTACCAACGCGTGCGAGAGAGGCCGGCGGAGCCGGGCACCTACTTCTGGGGACACGACAGTTTCTGGTTCTATCGCCACGCCCATCGCAACGCCGGCAAGCAACACGAGGCCGCGTTGATCGGCCTGGAACTGGATCGATCGTCCGGACGGATCGTGGGACGCATTCGGCAAGACGGTGGGGTTGAGCCATTCGGCGAAGGAAAAGTCTGGATCGAGCCGATGGCGCTGTCGGACACGCTGGGCGCCGATCGCGCCGTGCGGATCAAGGTCCGCCTCGACGAACTGCCGGAGAAAGTCTGGCGACCGGTGCTGGCCGCGGAGGACGCTCGTTTCTTCGAGCACACCGGTGTGAGCGGGCGGTCGATCGCACGCGCCGTCGCGGTCAACACGAAGGAAGGTCGCGCCGCGCAGGGCGGCAGCACGATCACCCAACAGCTCATCAAGAACCGCGAGCTGACGCCGAAGAAGTCGTTCGGCCGCAAGGTGTCCGAGGCCATGCGCGCTCTGGCGATCGAGGACTCCTATACAAAAGAAGAGATCCTCGAGGCCTACCTCAACATCATCTACTTCGGGCATGTCGACGGCCTCGCGGTGCACGGCTTCGGTACCGCCGCGCAGGTCTACTTCTCGAAGTCCGCCGAGCGGCTGTCACTCTCCGAGGCGGCGTTGCTTGCCGCGATGATCCAGGGCCCCAACGCGCTGGCGCCCGACCGTCACCGCGAGCGCGCCACCGAGCGGCGCGACTGGGTGCTGCACCGCATGGCCGAGCTCGGCTGGGCCGGGGTGCGTGAGGTTGCCGAGGCCAAGGCGCAGCCGATCCGGTTGCGTCGCTCGGCGCCGCGCCGGCCCGAGGCGCGCGGCTTCCTCGACTGGGTCGCGATGCAGACCGAAAATGCCACGCCCAAGCGCACCAAGAAACAGCGCGGCGTCGTGGTCGAGACGACGCTCGATCCATGGCTGCAACGCGCGGCGGAGCGGGCCGTCGAGGATCATCTCGACCGGCTAAGGCGATCGCACCGGAGCCTGCGCGATACCGATCTCTCGGCGGCGCTGGTCGCGCTCGACTCGCGCAGCGGTGAAGTCCTCGCCTGGGTCGGGGGCGACCCCGCGGACCCGGACGACCGTTTCGATCGCGTGCGCCAGGCGCTGCGTCAGCCGGGCTCGGCGATCAAGCCGTTCGTGTTGCTGGAGGCGATCGATCGTTGCGGCTCGCGACCCCCGGTCAACCCGGCGACGCGCGTCGCCGACGAGCCGTTGAGGATCGACCTGCCGTCGGGTTCCTGGACGCCGGAGAACTTCGATCGCCGCTTCCACGGCGAGGTCGACGTCCGTCAGGCGACGCGTCACTCGTACAACGTTCCGTTCGTGCGGCTCGCGCGCTGGTGCGGTTACGACCCCGTCGCATCGCGGATGCGCCGCGCGGGGCTCGACCTGCCCGACGACCTGCCGCCGTCGTTTGCGCTCGGAGCGCTGGAGGCGACGCCGCTGCAGATGGCCGCTGCGTTCAGCGCGTTCTTCAACGAGGGCCGTGCGGTCGTCCCGACCGGAGTGCGACGGATCGAGCGTCCGGAGGGTCGGCGTCTCAAAAAACGCGGCACGAGGAACCGCCGCGTCGGTAGTGACGAGGCCAGCTACATCGTGCTCGACCTGTTGCGCGACGCCGTCGAGAACGGCACGGGAAAGAACGCGGCCATCCCCGGTCTGCGCGTCGCCGGCAAGACCGGCACGTCGTCGTCGCTCCGCGACGCCTGGTTCGTCGGCGGGGCGGGCAGCGTGGTGGCCGCCGTGTGGGTCGGCCGCGACGGGGGAGAGACGCTCGGCCTGACCGGGAGCGTGGCGGCGGCCCCGATGTGGCGGGCGTTCATGGAACGCGCCGCCGGCGCGCGTCCGGATCATCGCGTCGAACAACCCCGCGGCGTCGTCGTGCGCCGCGTCAACCCGCGTTCCGGGTTGCTCTACGGGCGTAACTCCAACCGCGGACGCGAGGAGCTGTTCTGCAGCGACGCGCTGCCACGACGCAACCGTTTCTGGCGCCGCGACCGCGCGATGCCGGTGATTCGTTAGTCCTTCTTCTTCCGGTCGAGCAACCCGCGTAGCAGGCCCTTCACGTCGTCCTTCTTGACCTCGCCGCCGAGCAGGTTGCCCTCGAGCGCGTCGTCGATGTCGATCTTGAACGACGGTGCCATCATCGAGCCGCCGACGGTCACGGGAAGGGTCAGCCGTCCGGAGCCGTCGCGCAGTACCTTCAGCAGGTCGTACCGCGCCGTCAGCCTGGCGGATTCCTCAGCGCTGAGCTGCGACGTCAGCGTGAACGCCACGGTGCCCTGCTCGGGGTCGAACGTGCCGTTGCCGGTCGACGACACGTCGCCGACGCCGAGCCGGATGTTCTCGAGACCCCAGGGCCAGCGGTCGAAGTTGATCGTGCCCTCGAGGCTGTCGATCAGTTGCCCGACCGTATCGACGACCTCCTCGGCGGACATCTCGCTCTTGGCGGTGTCCTTGCCGAGCAGGCCGCTCACCAGACCCGCGGCGCCGGAACCGCCGCTCTTCTCGAGCTTGGAACGTACCGCGCTGTCGAGATCCCATCCGGGCATGGCCAGCGAGCGCGCGTTGAAGTCGAGCTTCCCCGAGAGGGCCCGCGCATCGAGCGCCTCGCGCGCGAGATCGACGCCCAGCGACGCATCGAAGCCGGTCGGACCGGTCACGGGTTTCGCCTCGGCCACGATCCCACCCATCAGCTCGCCGAACACGGCGTCCTGAAGTCCGCCGGAAAAACGCAGCGTTCCCGGAGGGTAGACCTGCTCGATGACCGCACTCCCACGTGCCGGACCCCCGGCGATCGTGCTGTTCGTCACCTCGAGCTCGAGCCGTCCGGTTCGATCCAGCGCGAACGTCGCCTGCACGTCCTTGGCTGCCGGCAGCAGCTCGCCGGGGCGCACCTCGGCCGCGGAAAAGTTTCCTGAAGCCTCGTAGGTCAGCTCTCCGCCCTCCGGTTGGTCGACGCGAATCGTCGCGTTGAGGTTGCCCGGAGGCACGACCTCGATGGGCAAAGGCAACACGGACTTCGAGGCCCGCAGCGCCGTCTCGAGCGGCGTGTCGGGCAGCTCGAGCCGCAACGCGATCGCCGGAGCGAGCGAACCGCCGCCGATCACCCGTGCGCCGTCGCCGTCGAACTCGAGCTTCTCGAGTTGCCAACCGAGCCCCTCGGGCGCGATCACCAGGTTCAGCGAGGCGTTGTCGAACGGGCGCTCGCCGGACACGACCGTCAGGCCGTCGGCGGTCAGGTTGCCCTCGACACGCAGCGGGAAGCCGAGCGTGATCTCGCCGGAGAGTTTCCCGCCGCCGTGGATCAAATCCGGTCCGAGAAAGGTCTGCAGCAGCTCGGTCTGCAGTCCGTCGAGCGTGACCTCGATCGCTTTGCCGACCTGCCCGCGCCAGCTGGCCATTCCGGCCTCGTCGCCCAAGGTCAGCTTGCCGGTGATGCCGCCGTCTGCCGGGAAGAACGACGACGTGACGCCGCTCATCTCGAACTGCATCGCCGGCGTGACGGCGCGATCCTCGATGGATAGGGATCCGTCGCGGACGCCGATCTCCTCGACGACGACGGAGAAGCCGGGAGTCTCTTCGCCGGATTCCGCCGGCCCGGACGACGCGCTGTCCGCGCTCACGGTGTCGTCCGTGCGCGGATTAACGGTCTCGGCGGGAGCGCCGGCCTCTCCCGTACCGGAGGTCTCCGCGACCGGGACGACCCACCCCGTCGCCTCGTCCGGTCGTACCAGCCGGATCTCGGGACGCACGAGCCGGATGCTCTCGACGCGCAGCTCCTTGCGCAACAGCGGGAGCAGCGCGGCCTTCACGTCGATGCGGCCGATCTCGATCTTCGACGTTTCGCCGCCCGGGGCGGTCAGGCTTGCCGGGCTGACCCCGAGCGCGCCGCGAAACAGCGACAGCTCGATGCCGCCGAGCTCGGCCTCCCACCCGGTCGAGTCCTGCAGCACGCTTTCGATCTGCGGACGGAAGCGCTCGACATCGACCAGCGCGGGGAGGATCAGGCCCACCGCAAGCACCAGCACGACGAACGCACCGGCCGCCCACAAGATCCAACGGCGTTTTTTCTTCAGCGGGGGGGCGTCGCTCATGCCTCAAGCATAACGCCGCCGTGGTCTCAATGCCCGGCTTCGGTGAACGGGCTGTCGAACCGCGGATGGTTGACGAAGTCGTGGTCGGTCAAGCCCTTCAAGAAGGCGATCAGGTCGTCCTTTTCTTCGGGCGCCAGCTCGAACCCGGCGATGCGCTCGTTCTTGTTGGGGTTGGTCTTCCCGGGGCCGCGGCCGCCCGCGGCGTAGAAGTCAAGGACCTCCGCCAACGTGGCGATGCTGCCGTCGTGCATGTAGGGCGCGGTAAGCTCGACGTTGAGCAACGTCGGTGCGCGGAACGCACCGCGGTGCTCGTCGAGCCCGCTCCTCTCGATTGCCCCGGGGCTCTCGGAGGGGTAGCTACCCAGATCGTCGATGCTGTAGAGCCCGGTGTTGTGGAAGGCAGGCTCGATGTCATCAAGGCCAACGGCGCGAATCGGGCCCGAAAACGTGAATCCCACGTGGCACGTCGAGCACTTCGTCTTCTCGGAGAAGAACAACTTCATGCCTCGTCGCGCCGCAGGACCGAGCGCGGTGCTGTCGTCGCCGTAGACCCAGCGGAAGTAGGGTGCGCCGCCGGAAATCAACGTGCGTTGGAAGCTGGCGACGGCGCGCGCGATGTTGTCGATCGAGATCGGCTCCGGGTCACCGGGGAACGCGGCGGCGAACATCGCGGGGTAGGCGGGATCGGCGCCGAGGCGTTCCAGCAGCTCGTTCTCTTTCCCGGACAGGCCGAGCTCGACGGGGTGCGTGTTGAACATCGGGACGAGCGCCTGTTCTTCGAGGCGCGTGAGCGTCGGGTCTTGCCAGGTCAACGTCGAGTTGTAGGCGACGTTGGCGAGGCTCATCGCCGAGCGCGGGTGACGCTCGCCGGTCGAGCCGACGGCTCGCGCGATCCCGTCGGTGAAGGCGAGCTCCGGCCGGTGGCACGTGGAGCAGCTCTGCGTGGAGTTTCCCGAAAGGCGCGTGTCGTAGAACAGGTAGCGCCCGAGCTCGATCTTCTCTTCCGTCAGCGGGTTGTCGGGCGGCACGCGGGGGGCCGGGAACCCCGCGGGCAGCTCCCACTCCCACGCGTCGGCCCGCACGCGCTTGTGATCGGTTCCGCCCGCGGAATCGGAGGGCGGCGCGGCAACGAACGCGAGCGGCAAAACGACCCACGCGATCCTGGAGGCGTTTCGCCGCATGCGAGTTACCAGTCGGTGTCCTTCAGCTCGGAGACCGATTTGGTCTGGCCGGCGATCTCGACACGCTCGATAACCCAGGCCGAGAAGGCCTCGATCTGCTCGGAGGAGGCGCCCTCCGGCGGCGCGGCGACCCACTTCTGCATCGCCTCGAGCAGCGCGGTCGCCTGATCGCTCTGACCCTTGAACAGCTCCATGTAGGCCGCCTTGGCCTCGTCGAGCCGGTTCAAAGCGAGGTAGGTCTCGGCACGGTACTCGATCGCCTCCGCATAGCGCGGCTGGATCTCCAGCGCCCGGTCGTAAGCCGCCAGCGAGGCCTCGTAGTCGCCCTGCTTGCGCAGGCAGTAGCCCAGGTCGCTGTGCGCCTCGTACATCATCGGGTTGCTCTGGATCGCGCGGCGGAACGAAGCCGCCGCGTTCTTGTAGGCCTTGCCGATCTTCTTGCCGAGTTTCTGCTGTTCTGCCGCACTCGACGACGCGGCCCTCTTCTCTTCGAGCTTCCACGCCTTGTCGCGCGACGCGATCCCCATGTTGTACGCCTGGATCGCCTTTTCCTGCGGCGACAGTGTCGCCGAATCCATCGGCGCCTTCTCCTCGGTCAGCTTCTTGGCGCCGCCGGCGGCATAGATCACGCCGGTCAGGCTGACCACCAGCAACACCACCACCATCGGACGGATCCGTCGCATCAACTTCCTCCTTCCCCTCGCCTCGGACGCTCGGACAGTTCCCCATTACACACCAAAAAGGAAACCGGGGCATCCCCGCACCGTTTTGCTTATCCTTGCGGCATGTCCTGGTCGCTCTACGTGGTCCGCACACGGGACGGCTCGCTGTATACGGGAGTCGCCCGCGACGTGGACCGAAGATTCGCCGAGCACGCCGGGTCGCGGGGCGCGAAGGCTTTGCGCGGGCGCGGACCCCTCGAGCTGGTCTACCGGGCCGAGATCGGGGATCGCGGGTTGGCCCTGGGTCTCGAGCACCGGATCAAGCGGCTGGCCAAGGCGGACAAGGAGACGCTGGTCCGCTCGACCCCGACAAAAGACCAGCTCATTGCCCGATTCGGACTGAAATAGCGACCGATTTCGCGAATCCGCCGAGCCGTGGTTTTCCCCATTTTCGGGCCCAATATTTGAATACGTGGACAAGGCGGCTCCGAGGGTCTGGGGCTTCGTCATCCTGGTCGACATCCTGGCGCTGGGCACGTTGTGGTTCGCGCCGGTCGGTCACCTGACGGAATCTCCGGGGATGACTGTGTTGCTCATCGCGCTGACCGCGCTGGTGGGCACCCGTCCCGTGCACCTGAGGTGGCTCGGCGTCAAGATCGCCGCGACCCATCCTTTTATATTCTGCGCGCTCGCGGTGCTGGGCGGCTGGCCCGCCGTTCTGGTCGGGCTGGCCGGGATCGTCGGTGCGCAGGTCGGCAGCTCCAAGGAGATGGTCCCGGTCCACTTCACGTTCAACCTGGGAGCCTCCGCGATGTCCACCGGCGTGGCGTGGATGGTCTTCTCGGCGCTCGGTGGAGACGTCGGCCAGCCCGTTCTTGCGCTGATCCCGCCGCTCACCGCCGCAACGGCCGCCTTCTTCGCGGTCAACAGTTACGTCGTGACGACGGTGCTCGTCCTCGACAAGAACAAGGGGTTCGTCGAGACCTGGATGCGCACATTCCGCTGGACCGCGGTCACCTACCTTGCAGGAATGCCGCTTGCCGTCCTGATGATTGTCATGCTCGACGCCGTCGGTCCGTGGGGCCTCGCACTCGGTATCCCACCGACCTGGATGATCCTCGGCTACTACAAGGCCAACAAGGAGAAACACGACGAACAACAGCGACGGATCAGCGAGATCGAGGCGCTCAACGAGCAACTCGAGCAGCGCGTCGAGGAACGGACGCACGACCTCGCCGAAGCACTCGAACAGATCAAGGAACTCCAGTCCCTCAAGGCGACGTTGACGCAGACGCTTGTCCACGATCTCAAGAACCCGCTCGCCGCCGTCACGGGGAACCTCGATCTGCTCGAGATGCAGAACGACAACGAGCGCGTGTTGCGCCTTGTCCGCCGCAGCCGAGCCGGCGCCGATCGTCTGCAACGGATGATCGTCGATCTGATGGACATCGCCCGCATGGAGGAGGGCCGCTTCGCGCTTTCCGAAGAGAACTTCGATCCGGTGGGCCTGACCTCACGTGCGCTGGAGAACGCCGAGGCTTCGTTCGAGCAGCAGGGCATCCGGCTTGCATTCCGTAAACCGGACAAGCCGTGCACGTTGCGCGCCGACCGCGCAGTGATGCACCGGGTGCTGGACAACCTACTGTCCAACGCGTTGCGTTATTCGCCCAAGGACGGCACGGTCACGGTCAGCTTGACCCCCGGCGCCGAGACGTTCGAGTTCACGGTCGCCGATCAGGGCAAGGGGATTCCCGAGCAATACCGTGAGAAGGTGTTCGAGAAGTACGCCCAGGTCGAGTTGCGCGAGGCGGGCGTGTCGGTCAACCGCGGACTCGGATTGACCTTCTGCCAGCTCGCGATCGAGGCGCACGGCGGCAAGATCGTCGCCGATGAAGCACCCGGCGGTGGAGCGATGTTCCGTGTCATGATGCCCGTCCACGACGAGGACGACCTCGGTCCCGAGCTGCCCGAGGTACCCGTCGAGCATCGCGACGCGCCCGCGAGCGTTCGCCAACAGGTTGAGGTCGCAGAGAGGGTCCGGGACTAGCCTGCTAAACTCTCCGCCCGGGCGAGGTTGGAGGGTCCCATGATTCGTCTGCTCGCACGGGTCACTCTGGCCCGTTCCTCGAATCCACGGTATAGATGAGCCAAGGCCAGGGGGGATTAAAAGCCATGGCGAGGCCGGCCGATCCATCGAAACGGCTGCCGCTCAAGAGCCAGCACGGCGACAGGCAGTTCTGGGCCAAGTTGACGGCGCTCTGGCACCGCGAGCGGATGCGCGACGTCTATATCAAGACCGGGACGGAGCCGCATGAAGCCCGGCATCGCGCAAACGAGGAAGCCCTCGATGTCGCGCTCAAGAACGGTTGGCGCGGGCAGCTGCCGCAGCTGAAGGCGGCACTCTCCGAGCTCGTCGTCAACGAGCTCTCCGGCCGCGGCAAGGCCAAGCCGGGGCAGAGCGTCGTCTTCTGGGAAGAGCAGGTCCACCGCGACATCATGCGCATGCTCGCGCTTCCCGCCGATCGACTCGAGCGCGAGCTGGTCTCCTACCTCATGGGAGACGTCGCGCTGAACGGCCGCTTCGTCGGTCGCAACGGTTTCTACCGGCTCTCGTTGATCCTCGGTTTCCTGCCGACGACGGACTACATGGACAAGCGCGAGGCGTTCCTGCGAGCACTCAACAAGATCGGCCACGATCACCGCTGCGCGGAGCGCGAGATCTACCGCGTGGTGCTGCGGCTGCTGAAGGCCTACACGCACCGCCCGTTCGAGACACGGCTGGGCGAGCCGATGCCGTCATCGTCGGGTGTCCGCGGGGGTCTGCGGAGGATGTTCGGCTTCCTCCCGTTCCGCTCCCGATAGCGTCCTCAACGCCGGCGTGCCGGATCCGGCCCGGCATGACGGTTCCGCCATGCGGAAGCCTGTGCCATACTCGCGGCTCATCCGACAATTATTCAACAAAGGGGCAAGCTCATGAGGCGTGGTCTGCCAGTTTGTTTCGTGGTGCTTCTCGCGATCGGTCTGGCGTTGCCGGTCGCGTCCGCCAAGAAGAAGAACGAGCCCGAGACCGACGACAAGAACGTCGTCGTTCACGGCAAGCTGCTCGAGAAGGTCGAATACCGCAGCATCGGACCCTACCGCGGGGGCCGGTCGACCGCGGTCGCCGGCGTCGTGGGCGAGCGGGACACGTTCTACATGGGCACCACCGGCGGCGGTGTCTGGAAGACCACGGACGGCGGTGGCATCTGGCGCCCCGTCGCCGACGACACGTTGACCGCGGGTTCGATCGGTGCGATCGCGGTCGCACCGTCGGATTCCAACGTCGTCTATGTCGGCACCGGCTCGGCCTGCCCGCGCGGCAACATCTCGCCCGGCGACGGCGTCTACCGATCGACCGACGCCGGCGCGAGCTGGGAGAAGATCGGCCTGCCCGAGGCTGGGCAGATCGGCTCGATCGTCGTTCACCCCGAAGACGCGAATCTCGTCTACGTCGCCGCGCTCGGTCACATCTTCGGGCCCAACGAGGAGCGCGGCGTGTACCGCTCCAAGGACGGCGGTGAAACCTGGGAGAAGGTGCTCGGCGACAGCGATCGAACGGGGGCGGTCGACATCTCGATGGATCCGCACAACCCGCGCGTGTTGTTCGCGGCGATGTGGCAGGCCGAGCGCAAGCCGTGGACGTTGATCTCGGGTGGTGAGGACAGCGGGGTATGGCGTTCGACCGACGGGGGCGATACGTGGGAGCGGCTGACGGAGGGCCTGCCCGAGGAGACTCTCGGCAAGATCTCCGTGTCGGCATCCGGTGGCAAGCGTGGCCGCGTCTACGCGCTGGTCGAGGCCAAGGAGAAGGGTGGGCTCTACCGCTCGGACGACGGGGGCGACAACTTCCGGTTGATCAACTCCGATCGCAATTTCCTGCAGCGCGCCTGGTACTACACGCACGTGGACGCCGACCCGCAGGATGGGGAAACCGTCTACATCAACAACGTCCAGTTCTGGCGCTCGACGGACGGCGGCAAGAGCTTCGACCGCATCCGCACACCGCACGGCGACAACCACGACATGTGGATCAACCCCGGCCACCCCGAGATCATGGTGCAGGCCAACGACGGCGGTGCCAACGTCAGCTACAACGGCGGGCGTTCGTGGTCGACGCAGGCGAACCAGCCGACCGGCGAGTTCTACCGCGTCAGCGTCGACAACCAGTTCCCGTACCGTGTCTACGGTTGCCAGCAGGACAACTCCTGCGTGACGATCGCCAGTCGTGTCGGCGGCGGGTCGATCGGCCGCCAGGACTGGTGGGTCATCGGTGGGGGCGAGAGCGGGCACGTCGCGATCGACCCAGACAACCCGAACATCAGCTACGCGGGGTCGTACGGCGGCTACATCACGCGCTACGACCACGCGACGGGACAGAACCGCAACATCATCGCCTGGCCGCAGGTCGCGATCGGCATGGCCACGCGCGAGCTGAAGTACCGCTTCCAGTGGAACGCCCCGATCCGGCTCTCGCCGCACGACAAACAAACGCTCTACCACACGTCGCAGTACGTGCACCGTACGCGTGACGGCGGGCAATCGTGGGAGACGATCAGCCCCGACCTGTCGCGTGCGGACGACGAGAAGATGGGCTTCGCCGGCGGCCCGATCACCCGCGACATCACGGGCGTCGAGGTCTACGGCACCGTGTTCGCGTTCGAGGAGTCGACCCACCACCAGGGCCTGCTGTGGGCCGGCACCGACGACGGCCGCGTGCACCTCTCGCGCGACGCCGGCGGGAGCTGGGAGGAGATCACGCCGAAGAAGATGCCCGAGTGGGGTCAGGTGAACATGATCGAGCTGTCGGAGCACGATGCCGGTCGTGCGTTCCTCGCGGTGACGCGGTACAAGTTCGACGACTTCGCGCCGTATATCTTTCGCACCGACGACTTCGGCAAGACCTGGACGCTGCTGACGGACGGCAACAACGGGATTCCGTCACGACACTTCACGCGCGTGGTGCGCGAGGACCCCGAAGTCAAGGGGCTGCTCTACGCCGGGACCGAATTCGGGATCTACATCTCGTTCGATGACGGGAGACACTGGCAGACGTTTAGGCAGAACATGCCCGTGACGCCGATCACCGACATGCAAGTCCACGAGAGGGACCTCGTCGTCGCGACTCAGGGCCGCGGCTTCTGGATCCTCGACGACCTGGAAGTTCTGCACCAGATGGACGACTCGATCGACGGCACGAGCTACCACCTGTTCAAACCGCGTGCGCTGACGCTGTTCTCGGGTGGCGGCGGCCGCGGCGGCGGCGGGGAGAACGCACCGCGAGGTGTCGTGGTGCGCTACATCGTGCCCGCCGACCACGACGAGGAGACCGAGATCAAGATCGAGATGCTCGACGCGCGGGACAACGTGCTGCGCACGATGTCCAGTACGAAGAAGGAGAAGCGCGCGCCGAACCCGTTCGCGGCGTTCTTCGGCGGCGGTGCCGGTACAGGCAAGCTGTCGGCCGACGAGGGCATGAACCGGTGGACCTGGGACCGCCGGATGCCCGACGCCGAGATCGCCGAGGGCGCCATTCTCTGGGGCTCGCCCGCCGGTCCCCTCATGCCACCCGGATCGTACAAGGTGCGCATGACCGTCGGTGACTGGACCGCCACACGCGGTTTCGCGGTGAGCGGGGATTCCCGGCTCGACGTCCCGCAACAGGATTACGATGCACAGTTCGAGCTCTCCAGGAAGATCTGGGAGGCGCTCTCCGACGCCCATCGTGGTGTGAAGCAGCTGCGTGACGTTCGCGAGCAGGCCAGGGCGGTGGCGGCGCGGCACGCGGCCGCCGGTCACGGCGAGGAGCTTGGCGAGCTGGCCAAGGCGCTGGGCGAGAAGCTCACCGAAACCGAGGAGAAGATCCACCAGTACCGGTCGAAGTCTTCGCAGGACGTACTGAACTTCCGCCCCGGGATCGACGGGCAACTGGTCGGTCTCAAGTCGACGGTCGAGAGCGCGCAGGCGCGCCCGACCGACGCGTCGGTCGAGCGGTTCAACGAGCTGCGCGCCGAGCTCGACGGCTACCTCGCCGAGCTGCAGGAGATCTTCGACACCGACCTCGCCGAGTTCAACGCGAGGGTCGCGGAGCTGGGTCAGCCCGCGGTGTTCCCGTCGAAGGGAGTGTCGGAGGAGTAGATCAGGCGGAGCCGCCAGCCGATCGAGTCGAAGATGCGCTCGCGATAGCGGAAGAAGACGAACGCCGTCAGGATCGGGATCGGCGTCATGAACAGGTAGGCCCCGGCAGCGGTGGGCAAATCGGTGCCCAACCGGTCGGCAATGCGCAGCCAGTCGTTGGGGATCGAGTTTAGCTCGATGCCGTACTCGATCTGCTTCGTCCGGTCGGTCGCCAGACCCCAGGCGAAGCCCATCTCCGTCATGACGAGGAACAGTCCGAGGAAAGCGTAGAGCGGCTTCTCGATCGCGTGCTTCACGGCGGATCCGCTCAACGCGCGATAGAGGAACACGCCGGCGATCGTCAACTCCATACCGTGGCCCATGAAGGTGATGACGATCTCGTGAACGCGCGTGACCGCCAGCGCGATGTACAGCGCGGCGGGCAGGGCGAGCAGCGGCCAAGCGGGGCGGTGAAGGCGGTAGCGCCACAGTAGCCAGCAGACTCCCGCGAGCCATAACAGCATCAGCGGCCACTGCCGATCTTCGATCGAGGTCACCCCGCCGCCATGCGCGAAGTTGAACGCGGGAACCGCCGGGTAGCCGAACAACCAGGCGGCAACCGTGTGACCGAACTCGTGCAACAGGATGCCCATGTAGCCGAACACGAAGCGCGGGAACGGGAACGCCATCACGAGCACGGCGAGCAGCCCGCCGATCAGCAGCGTTGTCCGCACGTCGGCGTCGATCCGTCCGGTCACGGGGGCGTCCCCGGTGGTCACGATCACCCTCGACAACGAGCGCCCGGCACCTTCCTCGAGCCGCGCGAAAACCACACCGCAGCGCAAGCACTCGACCGCGGGCGGCGTTACGGCGAAGGAGCACTTGGGGCAGGTCACCATCCCGGCCAATCTGGAGTCCTTCCTCGCCAAATGCCAGCCGGTTGGTTACGATGAATCTCATGCTCTTCGGCCGCAAGAAACTCGAGATGCCCGAACCGTCCGAGGCCCTTCCCGGGCGCACCGAGAAGATGCGCGTGGCGGCCCGGCACTTCGTGCTCGGGACGCCGCTCGACGCCGCGTTCGAGGGCATGAGTCTCGCGATGTTCGGCATGGGCTGCTTCTGGGGCGCCGAGCGCAAGTTCTGGGAGGCCGACGGCGTGCACTCGACCGCCGTCGGCTACTCGGCCGGATCGACCCCCAACCCGACCTATCGCGAGGTGTGCACCGGGATGACCGGTCACAACGAGGTCGTACGCGTGGTCTACGACCCGGAGAAGACGAGCTACGAAGCGCTGCTCAAGATCTTCTGGGAAAACCACGATCCGACGCAGGGGATGCGCCAGGGCAACGATCACGGGACGCAGTACCGCTCGGGGATCTACGTCTACGACGATGCTCAGCGTGTCGCCGCCGAGGCGTCGCTCGCGGCGTACGAGCAGCAGCTGCGCGCCGCCGGTCACGGAGCGATCACGACCGAGATCCTCGACGCGGGAGAGTTCTACTTCGCCGAGGACGATCACCAGCAGTACCTGGCGAAGAACCCCGGGGGTTATTGCGGGCTCGGCGGCACCGGGGTTGCCTGCCCGCTGGGTCTGACCTAGTCTCCGCCCCATGGGCGAGCGTTCCTCACGCCGGACGATCCCGATCGTCCTGGCCCTGCTGGCCGCGACGTTTGTTGCCTACCTACCCGCGCTGTCCGGCGGGTTCATCTGGGACGACAACGACTGGGTGACGGAGAATCCCGCCGTCACCGGCGAGCAAGGGTGGGCCGCGATCTGGACCGGCGAGGCGCGTCTGCAGTACTACCCGCTGCTGTTCAGCGCGTTTCGCGTTCAACACGTGCTTTGGGGCTCGAATCCTGTCGGCTACCACACCGTCAACGTGCTGCTTCACGCGCTGACTGCGATCCTGCTCGGGTTGCTGCTCGTCCGTATCGACCTGCGGTTCCCGTGGTGGATCGCGTTCGCCTTCGCGCTGCACCCGATGCACGTCGAGTCGGTCGCCTGGATCACCGAGCTGAAGAACGTGTTATCCGGCGCGCTGGGCATGGGCTCGATGCTTGCCTTTGCACACGCAGTGCGCACGAAACGTATCTACCCCACGCTTTACGTGGTCGCGCTCGCCCTGTTCACAGCGGCGGTGTTGAGCAAGACCGCGGTCGCCACCGCGCTGTTCGTCTTACCGGCTCTCGTCTATCTCCGCCGCGGGCGCTTTCGCCCCGCGGACGCAATGCCGCTGATCCCGTTCGCCGCTGTTGGCGTCGCGCTGGGCTGGATCGCCGTGAGTCTGGAGCGGGGCATGGCCGCGGTGGTCGGAACCGACTTCGGGTTCTCGTGGACCGAACGCTTGCTGATCGCCAGCCGCGCCGTGTTCTTTTACCCGTACAAGCTCGTCGTTCCCTATCCGCTGGTGTTCAACTACCACCGCTGGGAGCTCACCGGCTGGCAAGCCTGGGCCTGGCCGCCGCTGGCGCTCGCCGGGCTCATCGTCTGTTTCGTCGCCTGGAGGCGCGGGTATCGGACGACCGTCCTGGCGCTTGCGGTCTACGGCGTCCTGGTGGCTCCGGCGCTGGGCCTGTTCGACGTCTACTGGTTCCGCTATGCGTTCGTGGCCGATCACTTCGCATACCTCGCGAGTATCGGCATCCTGGCACTCGCGAGCGAGCTCCTCGGACGCCACCTACCCGGAACGGCGCGACAGCGCGCGGCCATCGGGGTCGGGCTGCTGGCCACGCTCGGCGTGTTGACCTGGAACCAGACCCACGCCTACCGCAACACGACGAGCTTGTGGACGCACACGATCGAGCACAATCCCGATTCCTGGTTGGCCCATCACAGCCTGGCCCTCGAAGCGCTGGACGACGATCGGCCGGACATCGCGTCACGTCACTTCGACGAGGCGTTGCGGTGTAAGCCCGGCGCGGCCGAGTCGCTCACCGGCCGTGCAATGTTGCGCATCCGGGAGACCGGTTACGCCGATGCGCTCGCCGATCTGGATCGAGCGATCGAGCTCGTCCCGAACTACCCGCAGGCACGACTGCAACGCGGGATCGCCCGAGCTCGTCTGGGGCGCTGGCAGGCCGCCATCGACGACCTCGAACCGTTCCTCGCCGCGAATCCCGGGACCGTCACGGCGCTCGCCGCGCGCGCCGAGGCGTACGTTCGCCTCGGTCGTTTCGCCGAGGGCATCGCCGATTTCGACACGGCGCTCGCGGCCGGCGGACCGCCGGACTTGATCGTCGACCGCGGCGTCGCTCGTGTGGCGGCGGGCGATCTCGACGGTGCCGCGCGAGACGCGGAGCAAGCCAAATCCATCGAGAACGTTGCGGGACGCGGCTGGGAGCTCGAGGGCGTGGTGTGGTTCCGTCGCGGGGAGAACGAACGCGCCTGCGAGACGTTGCAGAGGGCCTGTGACATGGGCCAGTGCCGCGCCTACGAGGGGACCTGCGTCCCGGCAGGGTGGCCGCCGCGGCGTTAGGTCAGGCCGAGCCCGAGGACCTTGACAAGATCGACGCCGGCCGACCTCGGGCTCACCTGCTTCTCGACGTGGGCGACGTTTCCGTCGCGATCGATCACGAAGGTCCAGCGCCGCGGGAACAGTCCGAGCTTCAGGACTCCGTAGGCCGCGGCGACCGATTTTTCAGGATCGCTGAGGATCGGGAAGGGGAGATCGAGCTTCGTCGCGAACTTCAAGTTCGCTTCCGGCCGGTCGACGCTCGCGCCGTACAACGCGACTTCGAAGCGACTCAGTTCCTCGGCGCTCTCCCGGAGCGACTTCATCTCGATCGTTCACCCCGGTGTCGAGGCCCGCGGGAACCAGGCGAGCACGACGGCGCGCTTCCCGCGATGATCGGCGAGCCGGTGCGTCGCACCGTCGGTTCCCTCGAGCTCGAACTCGGGGGCCGGATCTCCAGGGTTCAGCGGCATCGGTGCGCATTCTACGTTAAGGTTCCCGTTCGGAGGTGGAGGATGTCCGATCGACGCGCCACGTATGGCGGTTCGGCGTGGGTCACGCGCGACTCGGTCCTGCAGGACGAGATCCGCACCGGCGAGCTGTGGGCGCCGCTGGCCTCCGACTCGGGCTGCGCGAAGCTGACCGACGTCTTGCTTTATCGGCCCGGTTCGCGGCTGGCCGAGATCGAGGACGTCGACCGCGCCCTGCACCTGCGAGCAGTCGATCCGGTCCGGCTCGGCGATCAGGTGGACCGGCTGATCGAGACCTACGAGTCGCTCGGCGTGCGGGTTCACCGTCTTCCCGACGAGCGCGTCGACGACAAACGGCACCCCAACGCGATCTTCCTCTGCGACGTGTTCTGGCAAACACCGCTCGGCGCGGTGATCGCCCGGATGGCCAATCCCGTTCGTGCCGGCGAGGAACGTGCGGTCAGTGCGCGGCTTGCCGAGCTCGGCGTGCCGATNNTGGTGGGAACCGGCGTGCGCACGAACGAGAGTGGCTTCGCCCAGCTCCGCGACTGGCTCGCAGGCCACGGCGTCAGCTGCCTCGGTACGCGGTTCGATCCGGTCTGCCAGCACCTCACCGGTTGTGTTCAGGCCGTCGCACCCGATCGCGTGCTGGTACGTTCCGAGGTGCTCCCCCCGGAGACCATCCCGTTGCTGCGCAAGAC
>JABAOE010000561.1_pt1 | contig 79477 bp, 70 predicted proteins | sample 7062141 | NCBI WGS metagenome assembly JABAOE01 (sample SAMN14538627, study PRJNA623070) | marine sediment metagenome | biome: marine biome [ENVO:00000428]; feature: marine pelagic biome [ENVO:01000023]; material: deep marine sediment [ENVO:00002113] | place: India: Gulf of Khambhat ... | reverse complement strand
GAGCCTATCTGTATTCCATTGATCCACTGCGAGCGCAATCAGGACACCGACAGTTACAATTGTCAGTTCTCCAATTGCGTAGGACCAATCAAGTTTGAACTTTCGCCACAACAAGTCAGATGTCTCGGGTTTTGAGTTCGATGTCTGATATCACCGAACGTCCGCATTGGGTCAATAGCAGTCATTGTAGCCCAAAGCTGGCGAGCGGCTGCTTTCGGCCAATAGCGGCCTCTGAGTCGGCTAGAATTCCTTGAAAATCGCCGAAAATCGGGAGCGGTTATGAATTGGGATGCCATAGGTGCAGTCGGAGAGCTAGTTTCCGGAATAGCGGTAATAGCAACGCTGGTATATCTGGCTAAACAGATACGTGACAGTGCGCGTCAGCAGAGGATGGATAGCCACCGAGCAATCAGCGAAGAATTCAACCGTATCAACGACATTTGGCTGAGCTTGGACAATACAGGGATGATGGTGCGGGCCTGGTCCGATTGGGAGGGCGCGACCGCGCAGGAACAGCACATGTCTGGAGTCTTCTTCATGAAAGTTATGAACCATCTTCAGACCATGTTTTTGATGTGGGAGTCCGGCACCGTCGATGATTCAGTTTACGAGGCGGAGGAGGAAATGACGTGTGCATTTCTTGCAACAAATGGAGGCCAGACTTGGTGGGAACTGTTCCAACAGGGCTTCTCGAGCCGATTGCGAGATCGTATAAATTCCAAGCTTTCATCGAACGGGCACCTAGCTGTTACCGAATTGATACCGTACTGGCACAAAGACCATTGGCCCGCAAGCTCATAGGCACTGGATTTCTAAGCGGCTGCTTTGCGGGGATACCGGACAGTCTAGCTAATTCCTGATCAGGGGCTGCTAACGGCCAATAGCGGACATTGATCTACTGATCAGCTTCGCTTGCATCTAACGTCGCTAATGCTTCTTGGACGGCACGCATAAAATTATTGGGATTTGGGCTAAATCCCAGAACTGTCCTTCTCGGATCATCGAACAACGTGACTTTGCTCCAATATTTCCGCGCGCCGGGATTATCCACCAAAAATATTGCGAAATCTGCGACGATTGATGCCATCACTTGGGTCTCTCCAAATCTCCGTCTTTGATTGAAACCTATAACATGCCGCCAATGGTAACTATGCAGTAATGCAAGATAATTAGCTTCTTCGGCGCGAGTTAATTCCTCTCCGGCATTTCCTCTAGACCAAACTTCAGCATGATCACTAATTGCAGCATTGGTCTCCACACGGCTCGCGTGAATTGACGCACCAAGTTCCGTAAGCGCGATTTCCTGAGCCTGCCGTAGCTGCAAACCGACAAAAACGAGAGACGCGATTATGGCGGCAATTCCTACCAATTCAGCGATGTCCTTCCAGTTGGAATTACTCAACGTGGCACCCCAAGTTTTCTCTTGCTATTAAATGGCCGCTTATGGTCAATAGCGGCCTCTCAGCAGCTTAGCAGGCGACCGGCTGCTTTCGGCCAAAAGCGAACACCCAGCCCTAACCGTAATCGGACTCTTGGGCGAATGACGCGGGCGAGCTACTTCTTGCGCTGAACACCTCGATATGCTTCGTGCGCCCCCAACTGTTTACCCGTATCAGGGTCGGATTCAATCAATTCATATATCCATTGCCACCATTCGCCGACATTTACACTGCCAGCCGCTGTTCGCTCTTGCTCTACCCACAAATTGAGTCGAGACCAAGTACCGCGAATCCAACCTCCGACCATACGGTCAAGCAATTTGTGATCGACAACCCCCTCGAAAACCATACTTCCCCACATCTCACAAGCACTGTCGACAGCGAGCGCGGCGTCGAGCATCTCTTTGTCTTCGTTGATGAGTATTGGGTCCGCATCCTCAGGAAGCGTGAATACAAGTCTTACAGCCCGCCGCACTTCCTGCGTTTGCACTGTTCGGACTATATCGACTGCTGCATGATCCTTTCTTTGGTTGTTCGACTGCCTCAGCTGCATCACTGCAAACCAGACTCCAACGACCAATGCGGCCGCCGAGACAATATCAACCAGGGAATCTACAGAAATATTGCCGACTTGACCCATTACGAGGAAGTTTGGCCAGTTAATGCGGCCCCTAACTCACGTCGTATATCCACGACGAACGAATGTCCACGTTGCTCCTTTACAAAACAGTCTAGTCAATTCCTGGTGAGTGGCCACCTTCTTCCGGTTGTGGATGTCAGCTATACCCCAAAATCACAGGCTTGGCGGATCGCAGTCGTCCGCAAAAATCAGCCTATCCGGAAGCCGGATTCCGGCCTGAGACTGCGCTATTCTTAGATCTATCGGGGGTGGTCAATTGACTAGGGTTCCCAAATATTTCGAGCATTTGCGGCGTCGAAACGTCTTTCGCGCTTCAATCGGCTATCTGGTCGTTGCATGGCTAATAGTCCAGATCGCCGATATTCTACTGGACACATTTGCTGCACCCTCGTGGGTGATGCGAACGATTGTGATCGTTCTCGTTGCTGGTATTCCTGTAACCCTGGTAGTCGCCTGGGCTTACGACGTAACGCGGCACGGGCAAAAAGATCCGATGAAGAAGTCTGGTAAAGGCCGTGCACGGTCGCAGTTTGGGCGAGAGACGGACTTTGTGATAATGGGCGTACTCCTTCTGGCAGTCGCATTATTCGCAGCCGATAAATTTAAATGGATTGAGTTCGGGCCTGCGCCTGACGGCGGTCCTATATCATTAGCCGTATTGCCGCTAAGAGACATCTCCATGGCTGGCGACCAGAGCTGGCTTTCGGATGGACTGACGGAAGAAATTCTGAATAGTCTGGCGGGGCTTCCGGAGCTGAGAGTCATTTCCCGCACGTCCGCATTTCATTTCAAAGATCAAGATGTATCACTGGATCAGATCGCCAACATGTTGGACGTCGAATACACGGTGGAAGGATCTGTTCGGCGAGTAGACAACGATTTACGCCTGACGGTCAAACTCATCCGGAACGCAGATGGGGTTCAAGTATGGTCGAGCATCTATAACCGATCCACCAGCGATATTCTTCAGGTGCAAACAGAGGTTGCGGAAAGCATCGCGAATGCACTTGATGTTGTTCTCGACGTTGACCAAAGAGAATTCATGTTCCTCACGGGTACACAAAGCGTCGAAGCATTTGAGGCTTTCCTGAAAGGCCGTGCAATATTCGATTCCGTGCATCGCGGGGATCGATCAAATACTCTCTGGATCGCGAACGAATTGTTTGAGGAAGCACTGTCGTTTGACTCGACGTACGCGGCGGCGCATTACATGCACCACGATGCCTATCCGCATTATCTGATGTCGGAAGGAGCTGACGTAATGGCTCCCAAAGAGCCGGGGGTCGACCTGACGCAGGCCGAGGCCGTAAGTCGGATGGCAACGGATTTGGAGAATGCGATTTCGCACGCAAGAGACGCATCGTTGAGAACAAACATGGAAGTCGATCGCACTGTTTTGCTGCAATCCTGGCATCGACTTCCGGAATTATTCTTGATTCTTAAAAATTCTGCCCAGACTGGCCGTTCGGAGACGCGATTGCTCGGTTGGACGGATCTGGTGCTTACGGCACTGGGTCATGCCGAAACGTCATTGCTTCGGGCCAATAATAATTTGCAGACTGACCCCTATGAACCATTGAACTGGATAAATAGTGCAACCGCATCGCTGTGCCTGAATCGGCCGCAGGATGCAATTTCTTACCTCCGCAGGGGACGAAGACTGGTCGGCGACCACGAATTCATGAATCGGGTCGAGGCGATGGCACATCTGATGCTGGGTGACGTTGAATTGGCTGCTCAGTTTTATTTGAAGGAGGACACTCTGGTTGCACTGGCCCATGCCTTATTGGGGCAGGATGAACTAGCGAGGCGGACCGCGGCGGAGATCGAGGCACGAAATCCCCGACAAGAAGAGTTGATCCTCGCATACGCGGTACTGGGCGATAAGGAGAACGTCGATCGCCTCACACGCCGGATAGACTCTGGCACCGTCGGGTCATTGCAGCTCTTGCGAGTGATGTCGTACGTCGCTGGACGTGTGCCATTTGATCTCCGGGAGGCGCCCAATTTCATGAATCGGCTTCTCGAGGCTGGAATTGAACCGGGTAGCCTTGAAACGTGGTCAACAGAGACTTCGATTCTACTTTAGTTGTGACTGTCCGCTTTGGGTCAAAAGCGGCCCTTTCCAATACGGGAAATATTAGCATTTGAGCGGCTAGTTTCGGGGTAAAGCGGCCGCTGGTCACTCGCCTGGACTGTGCCTGGTGAGCATCCGTGACCTTGCATCATGGAGGGCGACGCCGACCTTATCGTGGTAAATTCCCGGCGTGACTTTATCCATACCTGATTTCTCCGGGACCAGGGTGCTGGTTGTCGGCGACGTCATGCTGGATCGCTACCTGTTCGGCGGCACCAGCAGGATCTCGCCGGAAGCGCCCGTGCCGGTCGTGCATGTGCAGAAGAACGACGACCGGGCCGGCGGCGCTGCCAACGTGGCGGCTAACCTGGCTCGCCTGGGTGTCTCCACGTCGTTGCTGGGCATCGTCGGCAATGACGACGAAGCGGAGGCGCTCAGGGCGGCGATCGAGGCAAACGGCATCGACTGTGAGTTCGTGACCGTCGACGGCTGGCCGACCATTACCAAGACGCGCGTCCAGAGTCGCGGCCAGCAACTGATTCGCATCGATCGCGAAGCGCCGCTGCCGGCGGACACCGCCGAACTCGTCAAGGCGCTCGACGGGCAGCTCGACCAGGCCGACGCCGTGGTGTTGTCCGACTACGGCAAGGGCAGTCTCACCGAAGTCGCGGCCATGATCGAAGCCTGTAATGCCAAGAATATCCCGGTGTTTGTCGATCCCAAGGGCAGCGATTTCGAGAAATACCGGGGCGCGACGGCGATTACGCCTAACCAGGGCGAGTTCGATGCCGTAGCCGGTGCATCTGAAGATGATCAAGACATGGTGCGTCACGCCAGGCAGATGATGGACAATCTTGAATTGTCCGCGCTGCTGGTCACGCGCAGCGAAAAGGGCATGCTGCTGATCGACGGCGATACGGAGCCCCGCTTCCTGACGACGCGCGCACGCGAGGTCTACGACGTGACGGGCGCCGGTGACACAGTTATTGCAGTACTGGCTGCCGCGGTCGCCGCAGGCGCCGGATTCGATTCCGCCGCGGCCCTCGCCAATCTCGCGGCGGGCCTCGTCGTCGGCAAGATTGGCGTTGCATCGGTCACGCCGTCGGAGCTGCGCGTCGCCTTGCATCGGCGCGGGCAGGGCGGTCGCGGTCTCGTTGCGGAAGAACAGTTGTTGCCTTTGCTCGACGAAGCGAGGGAGCGGGGTGAACGGGTCATCATGACCAATGGCTGCTTCGACGTTTTGCATGCCGGCCACGTTGCCTATCTCGAGGAAGCCAAGAGCCTCGGCGATCGCCTGGTCGTCGCGATCAACGACGATGATTCCGTGCGCAGGCTTAAAGGCCAGCCACGACCCATCAACCAGCTGGAAGATCGCATGCTCGTGCTGGCCGGACTCGCTTCCGTAGACTGGGTGGTGCCGTTTTCGGAGGACACTCCGGAGCGGCTGATAGCCGCTGCACTGCCTGACGTGCTGGTCAAGGGAGGCGACTACAAAGCGGAGGATATTGCAGGCGCCCGCGAGGTCCTCGCCAACGGCGGTGAAGTTCGCATCCTCGCGTTTCGCGAAGGTCAGTCCTCCAGCAGGATCATTGAAAAACTGAGCGAGTAGGCTGTCGCCACAATGTCGCCGATCCGGACGCTGACATGAGAATCGCTTACCTGCTGGTCACCTACCTCCTGCTCCCCGTATACGCCGGCTACTGGTTCTTCCGCGGCATCACCAATCGTTCGTACTGGGATCGTTTCGGCCAGCGCTTCGGCAGGGGCTATCCCCGGCTGCCGGCCGGCTGCATCTGGTTGCACGCCGTGTCAGTCGGCGAGGTGCAGGCAGCGGTGCCCCTGATCCGCGCGCTGATGAAAAAATTCCCGCATCGCCACATCCTGGTGACCACGGTGACGCCGACCGGCGCTGAACGGGTCAGGCTTTTGTTCGACGATTCTGTCGAGCATTGCTATATCCCTTTCGAGACACCGAACGCGGTCACCAGTTTCTTCAACTCGGTCAATCCGCAGATCGCGCTGATCATGGAGACCGAGATCTGGCCGAATCTCTATCACGAATGCGGTCAGCGCCATATTCCGCTGGTCCTCGTCAGCGCACGGATCTCGCCGAAGTCAGTCGAGAACTACCGGAGATTCCTGCCCCTTTTTCGCGAGACGCTGTCACACGGGATAGTGATTGCCGCCCAGTCGGAAATGGATGCCGAGCGCTTCAGGTCGCTGGGTGCGGCCGAGGAGCGCACCTGGGTGACCGGCAACATCAAGTTCGACATCGAACTGCCCGATGATCTCGCGGCGGCCGGCGCCGAATTCAGGCGCAACAATTTCGAAGGTCGCCATGTATGGGTCGCGGCCAGTACACATGATCGAGAAGAGGAACAGGTGCTGCGCGCTCACGCCATCGTGCGCGAGCGGTTTCCCGATGCGCTGCTCATCCTGATCCCGCGTCACCCGGAACGTTTTGCGGCCGCCCGTACGCTGCTGCACAAGAGCGCATTCCGCTACATCTCGAGGACCGATGGATTACCGTGTACGTCGGACGTCGAGGTGTTCCTGGGGGATACGATGGGCGAGGTGCCGCTGTTCTACGCGGCCGCGAACGTTGCCTTCGTCGGCGGCACGCTCGTGCCGGTCGGCGGCCACAACCTCCTCGAGCCCGCAGCGCTCGGCAAGCCGGTCGTTACCGGGCCGCACCTGTTCAACACCCAGGACATCGCCGACAAGTTCGAGAAGCTCGGCGCTTCCGTTCTGGTCAACAATGCCGGCCAGCTCGGCACGGCCGTCGTCGACCTGTTCGCCGATCCGGCGACCGCGGCCGACATCGGCAACCGTGGCCGCGAGATCGTGCAACAGAACCGGGGCGCGCTCGATCGGCTCCTGCGGCTACTCGAACCGCTGGTCGACAAGACTACCGGTTAGCCTGCGCCGCTTCTTCCTCGGCGATCACTTCCTCGGGCGGCCGGCGCTCGACCAGGTTCCTGTCGATCTCCTCGAGGTCCTGCACCCGCAGGCTGCCGGCCGCGAGCTTCAGCCGCAGGACGTTGCCGATATAGGTATAGCGCGCCTGCTCGTAATTGGTGATCGCGATGTACAGCGAGCGCTGCGAGTTGAGCACGTCGACGATCGTCCGCGTACCGACCTCGAAGCCCGCGTCTGTCGCCTCGAGCGCCGTCCGGCTGGATTCCACCGCCTGCGCCAGCGCGTTCACGCGGCTGATCTCGGATTCGACGCTCAGGAAAGCGTCGCGCGCCTGGCGCTCCGTTTCACGGGAGACGCGCTGCAGCTGCTCGCGGCTTGCGCGATGCAGATAGACGGCCTCGCGAACGCGCGAGGACGTGCGGCCGCCGGCGAAAATCGGCAGGCTGAACTGAATTCCAATCGAGTCCCGCGTGCCGTCTGTGGCGAAGTCCGGCTGACTCAGATTGTTAAAAGTCACGTTACTGAGATCGACTTCATTGGTGTCGTAGTTGGCTACCAGGTCAACTGTCGGATAGTGGCCCGTGCGTCGTGACTTGATCTCGTCGCGAGCAATTTCCTCATCGAAGCGGCTCGAGACCAGCGCCAGGTTCTGGTCCATCGCCAGGTCGATCCAGCTCTCCGGCGTCGCCGGGTTCGGTGAGATGAGCGGGAAATCTTCCTTGGGCGCCGACAGCTCGGAGATATATTCGCCGGTGATCTCGCGGAGAAATTCGCGCGCCGTCGCCAGCTCGCGCTTCGCCTGGATCTCCGCTGCGATCGCCTGGTCGTAAGCGGCCTGCGATTCCTGGACGTCGGTGATTGCGATCAGGCCGACCTCGAAGCGCTGCTTGGCCTGCTCCAGCTGCCGGGCAATCGCGATGCGATCACGGTAGATCGACGTCAGCCGGTCCTCCGCGGCCAGCACGTCGAAATAGCGCGTCACGACGCGCACGATCAGGTCCTGCTGCGCCGCCTCGAAATCGACCTCGGCTTTGGCGACCTGCTTTTCCGCCTGCTTGAGACCGACCCACTGGTCCCAGCGGAACACGGTCTGGCGCAGTTCGGCGTTCCAGCCGAAGAATTCGTATTCCTGGGTGGTCTCGGCCGAATTGGTGCCGCCGGGGGTAAAGAAGGTCTGTGAGCCTTCGTCGTTACCCACCGCCCACTGTCCGCCGGCAGTGATCTGCGGGAAGAGCAACCCACGCGCCTGCGGGACGGCTTCCAGGGTCGCCATGCGCCGCGCTTCCGCCTCGTGAATGAGGGGATCGCTCTGCAGCGCCTGCTGGTAGACCTCGAGCAGCGTGGCGGCCGAGCCTGGCGTCGGCAGTGATGCGAAAGCGAAAAATAAAGTTAAGATATTGAATCTGCTTAAAATTTTCATCAAATTGTATCCAGTTGGGGGGGTCGCCGTCCCAGGAGGTGTTATAGTCAACTATATCACTAAATCAGTCAAGGCTGAAGTGCAGCTTTGCCGACTCAAATATGATGCTTCCGGCCGCCGCTTGGTTTCTTGTCAGAACGAAAATCGCGGTCTTTCGCCGGACCTGACGAGCGCTGGAATGTCGGTTTCGAACAGGTCGGTAAAGGAAAGGTCGCCGTTTTCCCCGCGGCATACCAGGGTCGCGGTCATCGCCGGTTTTCGGCCTATGACGACAAGCAGCCGGCCGCCGGGACGCAGTCGGTCGGCAAATCGCTCGTCGAATTCGGGCAGGGATGCGGAGACCACCACGACGTCGAATTCACCATCGGGCAGTTCGATGGCCGCATCCATGCAATGCAAGTCGACATTGTCGACGCCGTCGCTCCCGAGCCGGTCGCGAGCCGCGCCGATGAAGTCGTCGTAGAGGTCGATGCTGCTTACACGCCCTGCGGAGACAGCCAGACAACGGGTCAGGTAGCCGGTGCCGGTGCCGATCTCGAGTACGGATTCTCCGCGCTGAACATCGACGGACTGCAGGATCCGGCCGTCGAGCGAGGGACGGAGCATGCATTGCCCGTAGCCAATGGGTATCTCCACGTCGGCATAGGCACAATGCGCAAATGCGGCTGGTACGTAGTGGTCGCGGGGGACCCTGCCGAGCGTGTGCAGCACGGCGGGATCGAAGACGTCCCAGGTCCTGACCTGCTGTTCGACCATCTGTCTGCGGACGGAATCGGTATTCATGGTTCTGTGGCCTGTAAATTATTGATTTATGCTCGTTAAAGCATTGAAGCTCGAAAACGGCCGGTGCTTGCTGCGCACCAGCCGGTCGCGCGTGGGCTATGGTTCTGGAATTATGGTGAATTGTCGCGGTGCGCCGCGGTTGCTGGGATATCCTTGCTTGTGCACACGTTAAATGCCTGGGGAGTGCCGAATATGCGCGGCATATTGCCGGATATTCACGGCACCGGCGAGGTATTGCGAGCGCTGAATAATAACAAATGATCGTTTGGCGACGTCATTTGCATAACAGCCGAACAGGGACAGGCGCTGCATGACCACGACAGTCATCATCATCATTCTCGCGGCGCTACTGGTCGCGGCGCTGGCCGTGGTATTCGTGGTCGGCCGCGACCGCAGCCGGCTGCGGAAGACGGTGGGCAATCTCAACCAGGAACTCATCGAAGTATCCGCTGACGCCTCGGTCGGCCGGCGACTGTCGGAACGGGGCAGCGGCAGCATCGCCGACCTCGCAAAAACGATCAACCGCCTGTTCGACGCCATCGGCGAACGCGACGAGGAGATTCACGACAAGGACAAGCTGTTTGCGGATTTTTCGCGCACTCTGCCGGAGATCGTCCTCGTGCATGACGAGCGAATCCTGCTGGCCAATCAAAGCGCGGCAAGCCTGATCGGGCTGGAGCCCGAGCAGCTGGTCGGGCGCGACGCTGCGGATCTCGTCAAGCCCGCCTACCGGGCATTGTTCAGGAAAACGATCGCCAAGCGCCTGCAGGGAGAAAGCGCGCCGGAGCGCCTCGAGATCCAGCTGATCAGCGGCGACGATGCGGGCATGTGGGTCGAGGCGCAGAGCTCGGTGATCGAGTACCGCGGGAGCAAGGCGGTCCTGACCATCGCCCGGGACGTCAGCTATCGCAAGAATCTCGAGGTCTCGCTGAGCCGCAGCAAGCGCCAGGCGCAATTCACGCTGGAGTCGATTTCGGAAGGCGTTATTACCACCGATAACGAAGGTCGCATCGATTACATGAATCATGCCGCCGAATCGATGACCGGCGCCAACCGGGATGACGCTGCCGGGCACAAGACAGGCGAGTTGTTTTCACTGATCGACGAAGCCGATCGTCGGGCGCTCGGTGATCCGGTAGAGCGCTGCCTGTCGATTCGTCGGCGCGTCAACATGGGCCGGCGCGCCTTGCTGGTCAGTCGCGACGGCAAGCACGAGCACTCCGTGGAGGTAACGGCATCACCGATCAAGGGTCCCGGGAACAGCGTCTCCGGCACGGTCGTGGTCATCCACGACGTCACCGAAATTCGTGGCCTCACGCGGCAGATGAGCTACCAGGCTGCGCACGACGCGCTGACCGGGTTGATCAATCGCCGGGAGTTCGAGCGGCGGCTCGAGGAGGCGATGGATACGGCGCACGCGGAAGAGGCGGTGCACATCCTGGCCTACATGGATCTCGATCGGTTCAAGGCGGTGAATGACAGTTGCGGTCACATTGCGGGCGACAACATGCTGCGCGAGGTCGCCAGCCTGATCAAGGACCAGGTGCGCGACTCGGACTATGTCGCCCGCCTCGGCGGCGACGAATTCGGCACGCTGCTGATGGGTTGCCCGATCGACAAGGCGCACCAGATCGCCTCCGATATCTGCCATGCGGTCGCCGATTACCGCTTCGTCTGGCAGGACAGGATTTTCAATATCGGCATTTCCATCGGGCTGGTCGAGGTCAGTCACGCGAGCGGATCGTTACAGGACATCATGGCCGCCGCAGACTCGGCCTGCTACGTCGCAAAGCAACGGGGCAGGGGACAGGTTCACGTTTACTCCGCCAGGGACGAGGCCGTTGCGCGCGAGCGCGGCGACATCCAGTGGTTGCGTCAATTGCAGACGGCGCTGAAAGAGGACAAATTCGAGCTCGCCATGCAGCCGATCATTGCCACGACCAGCGGCGACGTGTCCGGTCCGGCAGTGGAGGTGTTGATCAGAATGCCTGACGAGCGGGGGCGCCGTGGCAACTCCGCCGACTTTCTGCGTTCGGCCGAGCGTTACCAGCTGATGCCGCAGATCGATCGCTGGGTCGTCAATGCAACGCTTGCCGCGATCAACGCCGGCGAGATCAGGCTTGCCACCCAGCGCAGCTGCGCGATCAATATTTCCGGGCAGACCCTGAGCGACGAAAGTTTCCTGAGCTTCGTCGTCGAAGCGCTCGACCACAGTGGCGTGGCGCCACAGAGCATCTGTTTCGAAGTGACGGAAAGCGCGATCTCGACGAATATCCAGTATGCGCAGCGCTTCATCGAGGTATTGCATGGCATCGGCTGCGAGTTCGCGCTCGATGACTTCGGCAGCGGACTCGGCGCCTTCTCGAGTCTGAAACACCTGCCCATCGACTACCTGAAGATCGACGGTACCTATACGCGCAACCTCGACTCCGACCAGGTCAACCAGGAGATGGTCACGGCGATGATCAAGCTCGCCCGGACGATGAAATTCAGGGTAGTTGCCGAGCAGGTCGAGGAGCAGCGCGACTTCGACTGGCTGCGAAACGCAGGCATCGATTTCGTGCAGGGACATTTTGTCGAGGCGCCGGCTGCCCTGGGTACCGCGACCACGGGTTCCTATCGTATCCTGAACCCCTGATTCGTCAGGGCTTCGATTATCAACGTCCGCTACGCCGCCTACGGTTCCAACCTGCACCCGCTGCGCCTCCTGGAGCGGGCGCCGTCGGCGCGCCTGCTCGGCACCGCGATCCTGGCTGATTACGACCTCCACTTTCACAAGCGCAGCATGGATACTTCCGCCAAGTGCAACATCTCGAGGCCCGGTCCGGGCGCGCATGTCGTTGTCTACGAAATGTCCGCCGCCGACAAAGCGGTACTGGACGCGATCGAGGGCGTGGGGCTTGGCTATGCCAATGCGTTCGTCGACGTGCCGGGTTTCGGTCGTTGCGCAACCTACCTCGCCCAATCGTCACATATCGACGCGTCGATCCTGGCGTTCGACTGGTATCGCGAGATCGTCCTGCTCGGCTGCCGCTACCACGGCTTTCCCGAGGACTACGTCCGGCGCGTCGCAGAGCTGGCTGTCGCGCCTGATCCCGATGCCGGCCGCAGCCGCGAGCGCTGGGCCCTCATCCGGCGCCTGGCCGAGTACCGGACGCGGTGACCGACCACGAAAAAAGCCGCCGGGCTGGCGTGCCCGGCGGCTTGCTTGTTCCTGCGGCTCAAGCTTAGCCGAGGAGCGGCACCATCAGCAGTGCCACGATGTTGATGATCTTGATCAAGGGGTTGATCGCCGGGCCGGCCGTGTCCTTGTACGGATCGCCGACGGTATCGCCGGTGACCGCGGCCTTGTGGGCGTCCGAGCCCTTGCCGCCGAAGTTGCCGTCTTCGATGTACTTCTTGGCGTTGTCCCAGGCGCCGCCGCCGGCGGTCATCGAGATGGCGACGAACAGGCCGGTGACGATCGTGCCGAGCAGGAGTCCGCCCAGTGCAACCGGGCCGAGCGCCAGGCCGACGACCAGCGGTACGCCGATCGGCAGCAGCGACGGAATAACCATCTCCTTGATCGCCGCACGAGTCAGCAGGTCGACGGCGCGGCTGTAGTCCGGCTTGCCGGTGCCTTCCATGATGCCCTCGATCTCCTTGAACTGGCGGCGGACTTCATTGACGACCGAGCCGGCAGCCCGGCCGACTGCCTCCATCGCCATCGAGCCGAACAGGAACGGCACCAGGCCGCCGATGAACAGGCCGATGATCACCCGGTAGTCGGACAGGTCAAAGGTGACGTTGATGCCCTCGCCAGCCAGCGCGTTCGTGTAGTCCGCGAACAGCACCAGTGCAGCGAGGCCGGCAGAACCAATGGCATACCCCTTGGTGACCGCCTTGGTCGTGTTGCCGACCGCGTCGAGCTGGTCCGTAATATTGCGAACCTCGGGCGGAAGCTCCGCCATCTCGGCGATGCCGCCGGCGTTGTCGGTGATCGGGCCGTAGGCGTCGAGTGCAACGATTACGCCCGTCATCGACAGCATCGTCGTGGCCGCGATAGCAATGTTGTAGAGGCCGGCCAACGTGTCGCCTTCCGGTGCGAGCTGGAACGTGCCCCAGATGCTGGCGCAGACCGCGATGACCGGCCACGCCGTGGACTTCATCGATACGCCCAGGCCGGCAATGATGTTCGTGGCGTCACCCGTCGTCGACGCTTCCGCAATGGTCTTCACCGGCTTGAAGTCGGTGCCGGTGTAATACTCGGTAATAACGACCATGGCGGCGGTCAGGGCGAGACCGATCAGCGCTGAATAGAAGATGCCGGATGCGTTGCCGCTCTCCGCCATCATCATGTTCGTGATCGGGTAGAACGCGATCGCCGCGATGACGCCGGCGACGATGACCCCTTTATACAGCGCGCCCATGATCTTGCCGCCGTCCGAGGTCTTGACGAAGAATGTGCCGATGATCGAGGCGACGATCGACACCGCGCCGAGCACCAGCGGATAGATAACCGCGGCCATTCCGAACGACGAAGCGACCAGCGAGCCGAGCAGCATCGTGGCGATAATCGTGACCGCATAGGTCTCGAACAGGTCGGCGGCCATGCCTGCCGACGTTGTCGCCGACGTTGTCGGCGATGACGCCCGGGTTGCGGGGATCGTCCTCGGGGATGCCGGCCTCGACCTTGCCGACCAGGTCGGCGCCGACGTCGGCGCCCTTGGTGAAGATGCCGCCGCCGAGTCGCGCGAAGATGGAGATCAGCGAGCCGCCGAAAGCCAGGCCTACGAGCGCGTGGATCGTGTCGTCGACCGACATGCCCATGCCTTCCAGGATCACGTAGTAGCCGGCGACGCCGAGCAGGCCGAGACCGACGACGAGGAGGCCGGTGATCGCGCCGCCGCGGAATGCGACGTCCAGCGCCGGGTTGACGCCTTGCTGCGCCGCTTCGGCGGTGCGGACGTTGGCACGGACGGATACGAACATGCCGATGTATCCGGCGAGGGCCGAGAACACTGCGCCGATCGCGAAACCGATCGCGGTCGCCCAGTCGAGCGCGATGCCGAGCACGAAGAACAATACGACGCCAACCATGCCGATCGTCGTGTACTGGCGGTTCATGTAGGCGGCCGCGCCTTCCTGGATCGCCTGGGCAATTTCCTGCATGCGCGCGTTGCCCGCAGACTGTTTCAGGATCCACCGGGTGGATACGAGGCCGTAAAGCACTGCCAGCGCGCCGGCGCCCACCGCCAGCCACAGTGCGAGTTCGTTACTCATCAGATTGTCTCCCAATCATAAAAAACCCGGACGATCGGTTCGCCGGGGTAATGCTAAATCCAGTGTGTGATGTCTTACGGTCGGTCTTTCTTGTTTGCGAGAGTTTTCGCCGGCCGTCGCGTCAGCTGACGCGGACTTCCGGCATGCCGGCGGGGCTCCCGGGGCAGACTCTGCCAACCCCCTCCCGCCGGAGGCCGCGCATCATACCACAAATTTCGTGTTGAGCTTCTTCGACACAGGCACGTTTCGTAGTGTGACGTAGTCCGGCAAGCCATTGATATACGGAGGATAATCTTCGCCCCGGATCAGCGGTTCGAGGTACCGTCGGCCGGCCGCCGTTATGGAAAAACCGTCCTTCGAAATGTACCGCCTGGGCACCATCTTTTCCTTGTTGGCGATCCGCGAGAGTGGGGCCTGGTCGATCTTCCAGCGATACGGCTTGTCCGACACCCGCTTGATGACCGGCATCACCGCCGTTGCGCCGCGAACTGCCATCTTCACGGCTGCCTCGCCGACGGCATAGGCCTGCTTGACGTCGGTCGCGGAGGCGATATGCCTGGCGGAGCGCTGCAGGTAGTCAGCCACCGCGTAGTGATACTTGAAGCCGAGGTTGTCGCGCACCATCTGGGCGACAACCGGCGCGACGCCGCCAAGCTGCGCATGACCGAATGCGTCCTTGGTGCCGGCTTCCGCCAGGAACTTGCCGTTCGGGTAGGCCGCGCCCTCACTGACGACGATGACACAATAGCCGTAGTCGCGGACGCACTCGCGAACCCGTTTGAGGAATGCGCGTTTCTTGAACGGGATCTCGGGAAACAGGATGATATGCGGCGCTTCGCCCGCCGCGCCCGAGCCGGCGAGTCCGCCCGCCGCGGCGATCCAGCCCGCGTGCCGGCCCATCACCTCGAGCACGAAAACTTTGGTCGACGTTTCGGCCATAGAGAGCACGTCGAGGGCCGCTTCCCTGGTGGAGACCGCCACGTACTTGGCGACCGAGCCGAAGCCCGGGCAGTTGTCCGTAATCGGCAGATCGTTGTCGACGGTCTTCGGGATGCCGAGGCACTGGACCGGGAAGCCCATACGTTTTGAGATCAGCGACACCTTGTGCGCAGTGTCCATGGAGTCGTTGCCGCCGTTGTAGAAGAAGTAGCCGATGTTGTGGGCCCTGAATACCTCGATCAATCGCTCGTACTCGGCCCGGTTTTCCTCGATGCCTTTCAGCTTGTAACGGGCGGAGCCGAAGGCGCCTCCGGGCGTGTGCCGGAGCGCAGCGATCGTTTTCGCGGACTCCCGATTGGTATCGATCATGTCTTCCACCAGGGCGCCGATGATGCCGTTCCTGCCCGCATAGACGTTGGCGATCTTGCCGCGGTGCTTGCGGGCGGTCTCGATGACGCCGCAGGCCGTGGCATTGATGACCGCGGTGACGCCGCCGGACTGGGCGTAGAAAGCATTCTGCTTGGCCATGGAAGTGGTGTCCTCGGGTTAGTCGGAATCGCTGCGAAGCATAACGGAATCGGCAACGCGGTTCATCGCCCGCCCGCGTTGACCCGCCTGACCTTTTGCTCTAGCGTATGCCGCCCCTGACAGTCCTCACGTTGGTCGAGACGAAAAGATGCGAATCGTTTTGCTGGGCGCGCCGGGATCCGGCAAGGGCACCCAGGCCAAGAAGCTCATGGCGGACAGGAACATTCCGCAGATTTCGACGGGCGACATGCTGCGTGCGGCCGTGCAATCCGGTAGTCGCCTGGGTCAGCAGGCGAAGGTGATCATGGACGCTGGCAACCTGGTCTCGGACGACATCATGCTCGGCATTATCAGCGAACGGCTGACAGAACCCGATGCCCGGGACGGCTTCATCCTCGACGGCTTTCCACGGACGGAGAAACAGGCCAACGACCTGCATGTGCTGCTCGACCAGCTGGGTACGCCGCTCGATGCCGCCGTGCTCATGGACGTCGATTTCGATGTCCTCATGAAACGCCTGACCGGCCGCCGCACCTGCTCGAAGACAGGCAAGCTGCTGAACATCTACTTCTCTCCGCAGGAAGAACTCGATGCATGTACAGAGGCCGGCGGCGAACTGATCCAGCGAGAGGACGACAACGAAGAGACGATCGGCAACCGGCTCGACGTATACCGCAGGCAAACAGAGCCGCTGATCGAGTTCTATCGCGCGCGTGACGAGCTGAGGACCGTCGACGCCGATGGCGGGATTGACGAGGTTTACGAGCGATTTTGCTCAGTGCTCCAATAGGCCGAGCAATTCTTCGCCGACGAGATCACCGCGCCAGCCGGTAAATACCCGCAACTGGCGCTGGCCGAGCATGGCTGCCGACAGTTCTTTTTTCGGCGCAATCAATTCTGACGCGATGCCGATGTCGTCGGCGACGACTGCGACGTATTGCTGCATCTTCTGCAGAGCGACTTTCTGCGACTCGTCGGGGCGGGCCGGCGGCTGGTATCCGCTGGCGTCGTCCGTCGCATGGCGGATGATGCCGAGCAGCTCGTCGCCAGCTCTGCGAATCACCTTCTCCGGCAGGCCATCGATGCGCGCGAGCGCGGACTTCGAGTCGGGAGCGCGCATGGCGAGATCGACCAGCACCGGGTCGCGAAGAATCCATTGCCGAGGCCGGTTGCTGCTGATGGCCTGCTGCTCCCGCCACGCGGCCAGCGCCGCTGCTGCCGCGCGGGCACGGCCGCGCAGGTTTCGCGCACCCTTCAGCCTCTGAATCGCCGCGCCGGGATTCGTCTGGTAAAGCGCCACGTCGAGCAGGTCCTGCGAATCCTGCAGCGCCCAGTCGAGCCTGCCGGCCTGTTCGAGTCGCTCGAGCAACGCATCGCGTGCGGGGAGCAGGAACTGGACGTCCTCGGCGGCGTAATTCAGCAGCGCGTCGGCGATCGGTCGCTTCGACCAGTCCGCCCGTGTATGCGATTTTGCGAGCTCGATATCGAATAATTCCTTCACCAGCCCGGCATAACCTATCTGCGGCTGGAAGCCGAGCAGTGCCGCCGCGACCTGGGTATCGAATACGCTGTCCGGCAGCCGCCCCGCGGCCTGGTAGATCACCTCGAAGTCCTGGCGTCCCGAATGCAGCACCCACTCGGCGTGCATGATCGCTTGCCAGAGATCGTCGGCAGGCGCGCCGTCTCCGTCCGCACCGATCGGGTCGGCGCAGAATATACGGTCGCGCGTCGCTATCTGCAGCAGGCAGAGTTCGGCGAAGAACGTTCTCTCGCGCATGAACTCCGTGTCGACGCCGATGAGCGGTTCGGCGCCCACAGCCCGGATCGGGCCGTCGTCCACGGTCAGGTCGACCAGCTGATAGTCAGGCATCGGGGGATATAGGGGAGTCTACGAATGCGGGGATCGACATGAGATGATGGCGCACGGGCATGCCTTTATTGTGACAGAACGTTGCAACTTCTTCTCAGGACATTTCTGGACATCATTCGACTGCGCAAGGGTCCCGAGCACGTACCCGACTCGGTGCTCGTGCTGCTGGTTGCGCTCGGGCTTTTTACCGTGGCGATGGCCTCGTCCGAAGCCCTGGTGGAATCGGGGGGCAGCAGTGACGTCCTGGCCTCGATCTCTGTCAGCTTTGCGGGCTACATCCTTTACTGGATGGTGTTGCTGGCCACCGGCTACCCGCATCGCCTGGTGCCGACGATCGCCTGCGTGATGGCCTGCGGGTCGATCCTGACAATCGCGATGGTCTTGACGTTCGTCGTGCTGGCGCCGCTGATCGGTAACACCAACGCCGCGCTGCTTGCGTGGTTCGTGCTGATCTGGTCTGTCCCCGTAAAAGGCCATATCATCGCGCGGGCCATTGACAGGCACTGGTATGTCGGCATTGCGATCGCGCTCGTCGTTTACCTGCTGCAACGCTTTGCCTACGATGCACTGACGAATGCGCCGCTCGCGTAGCTTCTACTGAACATGCACATACATATCCTCGGAATCTGCGGAACCTTCATGGGCGGCATTGCGGCGCTCGCCAAAGCGGCCGGCCACAAAGTGACCGGCAGCGACGCCAACGTTTATCCGCCCATGAGCACGCAGCTCGCGAGCCTCGGTATCGACATCATCGAGGGTTACGAGCCCGGACAACTCGCTGTCTCGCCGGACTACGTTGTCGTCGGCAACGCGATGACGCGCGGCAACCCGGTCGTCGAGGCCATGCTGGACCGCAGGGTGCCCTACTGCTCGGGGCCGCAATGGCTGTCCGAGCACGTGCTGCACAAGCGCCACGTAATGGCCGTGTCCGGGACACACGGCAAGACAACCACCGCCAGCATGCTGGCGTGGATTCTCGAGGATGCAGGTCTCTCGCCGGGCTTCCTGATCGGCGGGGTGCCCGTGAATTTCGGGGAGTCAGCCAGGTTTGGCGACTCGGAGTATTTCGTCGTCGAAGCGGACGAGTACGACACCGCATTTTTCGACAAACGCGCCAAGTTCGTGCACTACCGGCCGCAGACGCTGATCATCAATAACCTCGAGTTCGATCACGCAGACATCTATGCCGACCTCGACGACATCCTGTGGCAATTCCACCAGCTGATGCGGACGCTGCCGTCGAATGGTCGCGTCGTCATCAATGGAGACGACGGGAATGTCGCGACGATCATCGAGCAGGGGTGCTGGACACCGGTGGAACGCTTCTCGATCGACGGCGACGCCGACTGGAGCGGGCGATTTGTGGACAAGGGCGAACGACATCTATCGGTTTCGCACGCCGGCGCGACTGCCGAGGGCCTCTGGAAGCTTGGCGGCGCTCATAACCTCGAGAACGCGGTTGGCGCCATTGCCGCGGCGCGCTCGGCCGGCGTCCCGCTCGATAAAGCGGTCGACGCACTGTCCCGCTTCGAAGGTGTAAAGCGACGCATGGAACGCACGGCAACGGTTGCCGACATCGCGCTCTATGACGACTTCGCACATCATCCGACGGCGATCGCGCGCTCGATTGCAAGCATGAAAAACCGCTTCCCCTCCGATCGACTGGTGGTTGCGCTCGAGCCACGGTCAAACACGATGAAGATGGGCGTGCACGCCGACTCATTAGCGCAATCGCTCGCCGGCGCCGATCTCGTGTTCGTCTTTCGCCCTGCAGGCGTCGACGAATCCTTCGAGTCCAGTCTTGCGCCACTGGGGGAGCGCCACCGGGTGTTCGGCGACTACGACGCGCTCGTCGCCGCAATGGAGCAACAGGTAAAGACCGGCGACCGGATCGTCTTCATGAGCAACGGCGGGTTCGGCGCTGCGCGCCAGAAACTGACGATGGCCCTGCAGAACCGGCGCACGCCATAACATCACCTGACTTCTATACTGAAGGGATGGACGTCCCGCTGTTTCCATTGCGTACGGTGCTCTACCCGGGCGGCCCTCTGCCGCTGCGGATATTCGAGCGACGCTATCTCGACATGATCAGTCGCTGCATGAAAGCGGAGTCGCCCTTTGGCGTGTTACTGATCCGCGAAGGCAGCGAGACCGGCCCGGCGCAAACCTACGATGTCGGCACCCTCGCGCACATCATCGACTGGTACCAGGGCAGCGACGGCCTGCTCGGCGTCACCGCGACCGGCACGGAGCGTTTTCGACGCATGTCCTCGCATCGCGAGGCCGACGGGCTCCTTGTCGGCGAAGTCGAAGTTCTGCCCGAGCCGCCTGAATGCCGGCTGCCGGATGAATACAAGCCGCTGGCGGACATCCTGCACGGCGTCATCGACGACCTCGGGCGCCTCTATGAGCACCTCGACAAACGCTATGACGATGCGGGCTGGGTCAGCTACCGATTTGCCGAGATTCTGCCGATCAGCCCGCAGCAGAAACAATCCTGCCTCGAGATCGACGATCCGATCCGGCGGATGGAATCGATGAAGGCGGTGCTGGAGACGGTCAGACTCTGAGCCTCCCGGCGCCAGCTAAGCGGCATGACCATTCAATTTTGATCGCACTAAAGGTCAATCCTGACCACCCGGGATCGTACCGTCGAGCACCCGGGGAGGATTGGGCTCGCGAGTGTTTGCCCGCTGCGCTTTACTTCCCTGCAGGACCCCTCGGTGCCCAGTCGCAAATCGTCAGGACTTGCGAATACTGCCAAGTACTCTTTTGGCTGCATCCAGGGTCTGATCAATCTCAGCGCCGCTGTGGGCGGCGGAGACAAAGCCGGCCTCGAACGCCGACGGCGCGAGGTAGACGCCCTCATCGAGCATGCCGTGGAAGAAGGCCTTGAAGCGCTCGATGTCGGCGGCCGCGACCTGGCTGAAGCGGCGGACCGGCGCATCCTCCGTGAAAACGAAGCCGAACATGCCGCCCATCGATTCGGTTGCCAGCGGGACACCGTTCTCTTCGCTAATCGCCAAAAAGCCGTCGAGCAACTCTCGGGTGCGCTCAGACAGCGCATCGAAGAAGCCCGGCTTGCTGATTTCCTCGAGCGTCGCCAGCCCGGCGGCCATTGCCAGCGGATTACCGGACAAGGTGCCTGCCTGGTACACCGGTCCATCGGGCGCAAGGCTGGCCATGATGTCCGCGCGACCGCCGAAGGCTGCCGCGGGCAGGCCGCCGCCGACGACTTTGCCGATCGTCGTCAGATCGGGCGTAACGCCATAGACCGACTGCGCGCCACCGAGTGCGACCCGGAAACCGGTCATGACCTCGTCGAAAATCAATACGGCGCCGGCCTCGGAACAACAGGCGCGCAGCGTTTCGAGGAAGCCGTCGACCGGCGGCACCATGTTCATGTTGCCCGCGACCGGCTCGACGATCACGCAGGCGATCTCGCCACCGAGTTCCCCGAACGCTGCCTGCACGCCGTCGCTGTCGTTGAACTCGAGCGTGACCGTGTGTTCGGCCAGGCCTGCCGGAACGCCCGGCGAGCTCGGCACGCCGAGCGTCAATGCGCCCGAGCCGGCCTTGATCAGCAGCGAATCGGCATGGCCGTGGTAACAGCCTTCGAACTTGATGATCTTGTCGCGGCCGGTAAAGCCGCGCGCGAGCCGGATTGCGCTCATCGTCGCTTCGGTGCCGGAGCTCACCATGCGGATGCGCTCGATCGACGGCATCAGCTCGCAGGTCTTCTTTGCGAGGCGCGTCTCGATGACCGACGGCGCACCGAAACTCATGCCCTCGGCTGCGGCGGTCCTGACGGCTTCGACCACCGCGGGATGCCCGTGACCCAGGATCATCGGGCCCCATGAGCCCACGTAGTCAATCAGCCTGCGGCCGTCCTCGGTCTTTAGCCAGGCGCCTTTCGCGCTGCGGATGAAGACCGGTTCGCCGCCCACGCCGGCAAATGCGCGAACCGGCGAATTCACGCCGCCCGCGATGTACTGTCTGGCTTCTGCAAAGTGATTCATGCTGGCTCCGCTGGCGAGCTGGGAATGCTACCGATTCGACAGCTAACCGGCTAGTACGGGCAATCAGCCTGAGGCAAACTGGCAGCCTATGAAGACCTACATGTGCCTCATCTGTGGATACGTATACAGCGAGGAGGAGGGCGATGTCGACGCCGGCATTCCGCCCCGCACTCGCTGGGACGACGTGCCGCTCTCCTGGCGCTGTCCCGATTGCGGGGCGGGGAAGGAGGATTTCCAGATGGTCGAGATCTGACCTGAAACGATTTCAGGCGGTGCTGCATGAATCCGCCATTCTAGTTGCCTGGCTGGCGAGCTTGTTCGACGCCGTACCCGCGTGATTCGAGCAGCCGCGGTACGCCTTCCGGGCCGACCAGGTGCAGGGTGCCGACGATGACCAGGTAGTCCAGTTCGTCGTCTAGCAGGTCTTCGATCTGGTTCGTCCAGTCGATATTGCGGTCGACGACGATCACCCGGTGCATCTCCGGGTAATCTTCCATGTCGGCCAGCAGGTTGTCCTCCATGAAAGTCACGTCACCCGTGCGCCAGGCCTCGATCATCGTATCCATCATCTCGTCGAGTTCGATGCCCTCGGCAAGCGCCTGCATCAGCATGTTGCGCTGCGCTTGCGGCGACAGCCCGTCGAGCAGTTCGAGCTGCTGCCGCATCGTTTCGAACCCCAGGATCTCCTTGTTGTCGTCCAGCGCCAGCTTCATGAAATGCGTTTCGATGCCGTACTGCGGTTTGAAGCCCATGCGCATCAGCAACATGATTTCGACATTCATTGCGGCGTACCACGGTTCGGACTTCGCCAGCAGGGCGATCGGGATCTGCGCCGCCGCGGCCAGCACCTCGGCCTCCCGGTAGAGTTCGGATCCCATCAGGTCGCTGAGCGTCCGGTCGTCGCGGATCAGGCCGAGTTCGTTGGTCAGTATCTGGCCCTCGACAGGATCCATGTCGTCCATGTCGAGTTCCATGATCAGCGTGTCCGCGTCCTCGTAGGCCTCATAGAGCGCCGGCGGTATCGGGTAGTCCTGCTCGCGCAGCAGGTGAATTGAGCCGAGCAGGTAGACCCGGTTCTGCTGACCGTCGACCTGCCACAGCGGCAGCGGGACGCCGGCGCCGAGCGCATCGGACGAGACCAGTAAAGCAAGGCCGGCGATGATCCAGTGTCGATTCAGCATCTCTGTCATTCGTCTGCCTCCAGCCAGATGAGTTCCGTCTCGATCGAGCCGTCGCTGTTCAGGATGATGCGGCGGTAGGCGGGCGGCTTGTCGTCGAGCGCGAATTCGTCCTCGAACGGCTTGAACTGCGCACAGGACGAGGGTGTGCCGATGACGCGCACTGACTCGTGCATCTCGTCGAACGCCTGGTGGACGTGCCCGAAAAACGCCGCCCGCACGGTCCCGGTGGACGATACGAGGTCAAGGAATTCGCCGGCATTGCGGAGACCGACGCTATCCAGCCACTTGCTGCCCATCGGCAACGGCGGATGGTGCAGGAAGACCACGGCATGCGCCGCCGAAGACGTCTCGAGTTCGGCCCGCAAGCGGGCGAGTTCTTCGAGGCTGACCCGGCCGCCAGCGTCGCCTTCTTCGCAACTGTCGATGCCGACCACCAGCCACTCGCCAATTTCGAATGTCTCACAGTAGTGCCAGGCATCATCAGCCAGCGCGGCCTGCATCAATGCCCGGATGTCGTGATTGCCGGGGACGCAATGTACGGGCAGATTCAGCCGCCCCATGATCGCCTTGAAGCGCTCGTAGGCGCCCGCGCTGTCATCCTGGATGAGGTCCCCTGTCGAGGCCACGAAATCGGCTGGCCACCCGGCGTCGATGATGTGATCGACAACCCTGGTCAGCGTTGCGGACGTCACGGTGCCGCGCAGACTGCCATCCGCATCCGCAAACAGGTGCGGGTCCGTGACCTGCAGAACCCGGACGGCGTCTTGCGGCATCGGCGACGCGGGCCGTCAGTACCGATAGTAGTCGGGTTTGTAGGGGCCTTCCTTTGCGACCCCGATGTACTCCGCCTGCTCATCGCTCAGTTCGGTAAGACGGGCGCCGATGCGGTCGAGATGCAGCCTCGCGACTTTCTCGTCCAGGTGCTTCGGCAGCACGTAGACCTCGTTGTCGTAGTTGTCGCCGTTCTGCCAGAGTTCGATCTGCGCGAGCACCTGGTTGGTGAACGAGTTCGACATGACAAAACTCGGGTGACCCGTGGCGCAGCCGAGGTTCACGAGCCGGCCTTCGGCCAGCAGGATAATGCGCCTGCCATCCGGGAAGATCACGTGGTCGACCTGCGGCTTGATGTTTTCCCACTCGTACTTCTGCAGGTAAGCGACGTCGATTTCATTGTCGAAGTGGCCGATGTTGCAGAGGATCGCCTGGTCTTTCATGCGCTCCATCTGCGGGCCGGTCACGACGTGGTAGTTGCCCGTCGCGGTGACGACGATGTCCGCCTGGTCACACACTTCGTCGAAGTCGACGACGCGATAGCCCTCCATCGCCGCCTGCAAGGCATTGATCGGATCGATCTCGGTGACCCAGACGGTGGCGCCCAGGCCGCGCAGCGACTGCGCCGAGCCCTTGCCGACATCGCCGAATCCGCAGACGACGGCAATCTTGCCGGCGATCATCACGTCGGTCGCCCGCTTGATTCCGTCGACCAGCGATTCGCGGCAACCATAGAGGTTGTCGAACTTGGACTTGGTGACTGAATCGTTAACGTTGAAAGCGGGGCAGGCCAGCGAGCCGTCTTTCTGCATGTCGTAAAGACGCTTCACGCCGGTGGTCGTCTCCTCGGAAAGGCCTTTGACTTTTTGCATGAGCTCCGGATATTTCTCGTGCATGACCAGCGTCAGGTCGCCGCCGTCGTCGAGAATCATGTTCGGCGTCCAGCCGTCCGGGCCGTTGATCGTCTGTTCGACGCACCACCAGTACTCGTCCTCGGTCTCGCCCTTCCAGGCGAAGACCGGGATGCCCGCGGCGGCGATCGCGGCCGCGGCGTGGTCCTGGGTCGAGAAGATATTGCAGGAGGACCAGCGGATGTCCGCGCCGAGTTCGGCCAGCGTTTCGATCAGGACAGCCGTCTGGATGGTCATGTGCAGGCAGCCGGCCAGGCGAACGCCTGCGAGGGGCTTCGAGTCGCCGTATTCGTCGCGCAGGGCCATCAGCCCCGGCATTTCCGTTTCGGCGATGGAGATCTCCTTGCGGCCCCATTCGGCCAGCGAGATGTCCTTGACTTTGTAGTCCTGTGTTTCCAGTGCAACGGCTTCGCCGCTCATCGATCTCTCCTCAAACTCAGGCTGCGACGGCGCCGCGCAGGATGTCTGCCTTGTCGGTGCGTTCCCAGCTCAGGTCAATGTCTTCACGGCCGAACGCGCCGTAAGCCGCGGTCGGTTGGTAAATCGGGCGCAACAGGTCGAGCATCTTCAGGATGCCGTATGGCCTCAGGTCGAAATTCTCCCGGACGAGCACCGTCAGTTCCTCCTCGCTGACTTTACCGGTGCCGAAGGTCGCCACGCTGATCGAGGTCGGTTCGGCAACGCCGATTGCGTAGGAAACCTGTATTTCGCAACGCTCCGCCAGGCCCGCGGCGACGATATTCTTGGCAACATAGCGACAGGCATAGGCAGCGGAGCGGTCGACCTTGGACGGGTCCTTGCCCGAGAACGCGCCGCCGCCGTGGCGCGCAGCGCCGCCGTAGGTGTCGACGATGATCTTCCGACCGGTCAGGCCGCAATCGCCCATCGGTCCGCCGATCTCGAAACGCCCGGTCGGGTTGATGTGATACTTGGTGTCGCCGTCGATCCACTCGGCCGGCAGGACGGGCTTGATGATTTCCTCCATGACGCCCTCGCGGAGGTCTGCCATCTTCACGTCGCCGTGGTGCTGCGAAGACAGCACGACGGCGTCGATGCCGACCGGCTTGTTGTTCTCGTACTTGAAGGTCACCTGGCTCTTCGCGTCGGGGCGCAGCCACGGCAGGGTGCCGTTCTTGCGCACCTCCGCCTGGCGACGGACAAGCATGTGTGAGTAAGTGATCGGGGCCGGCATCAGCACATCGGTTTCGTTGGTCGCATAACCGAACATCAGGCCCTGGTCGCCCGCGCCCTGTGACTCCGGATCCCCGCGATCGACGCCCTGCGCAATGTCCGACGACTGCTTGCCGAGCGCATTGAGCACGGCGCAGGAGTTGCCGTCGAAGCCCATCTCGGAGCTGGTATAGCCGATATCGCAGACCGTGCGCCGGGCGATCGCCTCGATGTCCACCGTGGCGCTCGTCGTCACCTCGCCGGCAACCAGCACCATGCCGGTCTTGACGAGCGTCTCGCAGGCCACCCGGGCGGCGGTGTCCTCGGCGATGATGGCGTCGAGCACGGCGTCCGAGACCTGGTCGCAAATCTTGTCAGGATGTCCCTCGGAGACGGACTCCGAGGTGAATAAATACGAATCACTCATGAAATCAATTGCTTTTTCGGGAATGCGAACCGGCAATTGTACATTACCGGCGAGCGCCGATACCACGCGGCAATCGCATCAATTTGTTTCAGAGAGTCAATTCACGCGCCGGCTTGCGACGTTTGTCACAAACAGCGAAAATGCGCGGCGTCGGCGGGACCCGCCTGCTCCTGGCGCCCCGATCCTAAACAGCAAATAAAAGGCCGAAAAGGTCACCAGCCTGCCCATGTCACTACAATCCAGCCGCTCGACCACCGCCGGTCTGCCAGACCGCAGAACCCTAGCCAATGCCGTACGCGCACTCAGTATGGACGCCGTCCAGGCCGCCAACTCCGGCCATCCGGGCATGCCGATGGGCATGGCGGATATTGCGGAAGTCCTGTGGAACGACTACCTGAAGCACAATCCGGCGAATCCCGAGTGGGTGGATCGCGATCGCTTCGTGCTGTCGAACGGCCATGGCTCGATGCTGCTTTACAGCCTCCTGCACCTGACCGGCTATCCGCTGACGATGGACGAGATCCGCAATTTCCGCCAGTTCGGCCGGCACACGGCGGGCCACCCCGAGCGGGAGCCGGGGCTCGGCATCGAGACGACCACCGGGCCGCTGGGGCAGGGCATCACCAACGCCGTCGGCATGGCGCTCGCCGAGAAGATGCTGGCCGCCACTTTCAACCGGGACGGTCTCGACATCGTCGACCACCGGACCTGGGTGTTCACCGGCGACGGCTGTCTCATGGAAGGCATTTCCCACGAGGCCTGCTCGCTGGCAGGCACGCTCAAGCTGGGCAAGCTCATCTGCCTTTACGACGACAACGGCATTTCGATCGATGGCGAGACGGATGGCTGGTTCACGGACGACACGGCCATGCGTTTCGAGGCCTATGGCTGGCAGGTGATCGACAACGTCGACGGTCACGACAGCGCGGCGGTTGCTGCCGCAATCGAAGCGGCCATCGCCGATACCGAGCGGCCGACGATGATCTGCTGCAAGACGGTCATCGGCTATGGCGCACCGAACAAGCAGGGCACCGCCAGCACCCACGGCGCCCCGCTCGGCGACGAGGAGATTGCCGAGGTTCGCAAGACGATCGGCTGGGAGTACCCGCCGTTCGAAATTCCGGCCGACGTCGCCGCTGCCTGGAATGCGCTTGATGCCGGCGCCGGCGCGGAGGCCGCATGGCAGGAAACCTGGTCGGCTTACCAGCAGGCGCACCCCGATCTCGCCGCCGAATTCAATCGCCGGATGCGGGGCGAGTTGCCGGCGGACTGGGCGTCATTCGCGGACAGGGCGATTGCGGAGATCAATGACGCCGGTGCGGACATGGCGACTCGCAAGGCGTCTCTCGTCGCGCTCAACGCGTTCGCGCCCGCGCTACCGGAGATGGCGGGCGGGTCCGCCGACCTGACAGGCTCGAACCTGACCAAGCACAGCGGCTCGAAAGTCATCGCCGGCGGCGATGCGTCAGGCAACTACATCTATTTCGGCGTCCGCGAATTCGGCATGGCGGCCATCTGCAACGGCCTCGGCCTGCACGGCGGGATATTGCCCTACTCCGGTACCTTCCTCGTGTTTTCAGACTATGCCCGCAATGCGCTGCGCATGGCGGCGCTCATGGACGTGCAGAACGTTTTCGTGTTCACCCACGATTCCATCGGCCTGGGTGAAGACGGGCCGACGCATCAGCCGGTGGAGCAGGTGCAGAGCCTGCGGATCATGCCGAACATGCGCGTTTGGCGTCCCTGCGACGCGGTCGAAACGGCGGTGGCCTGGCGCGATGCCATCGAAAACCGCAGCGGACCGACCAGCCTCGTGCTGACGCGCCAGGGTTTGCCACACCAGGCCCGAACCGGCGACCAGGTCGAGGGCATCCGCCGCGGCGGCTACGTGCTTCGCGACTGCGACGGTACGCCTGAGCTGATCATCATCGCGACCGGTTCGGAAGTGTCGCTCGCGCTCGGCGCCGCCGAGGCGATGTCTGCCGGCGGCCGCAAGGTCCGGGTCGTATCGATGCCCTGCACCCATCTGTTCGACGCGCAGCCGGACGACTATCGTGAATCGGTGCTGCCGTCGTCGGTAGTGGCGCGGCTGGCGATCGAGGCCGGCGTCCCGGACTGCTGGTGGCGCTATGTCGGCGCGTCGGGCCGCGTTATCGGCATGCAGACTTTCGGCGCATCCGCGCCGGCGGAAGAGCTGTTCCGTCACTTCGGATTTTCTCAGGAAAACGTCATCAAGGTTGCCGGCGAACTGCTGGCGCAGTAGGAACTACCAGGAGAGAAGCATGGCTATCAAGGTCGGCATCAATGGATATGGCCGCATCGGGCGAAACATTCTTCGCGCAATTCACGAGTCGGGTCGCGCCGGTGAGTTCGACGTTGTCGCATTGAACGATCTCGGCGACGCGAATACCAATGCTCACCTGACCCGATACGACACCGCGCACGGCAAGTTTCCGGGCACGGTCGAGGTCGATGGCGGGGACATCATCGTCAACGGCGATCGAGTAAAGGTCTTCGCCGAGCGCGACCCTGCCAAGCTGCCGTGGGGCGAACTCGGCGTCGACGTCGTCTACGAATCGACGGGACTGTTCCGCACCCGCGAGACCGCCGGCAAACACATCGAGGGCGGTGCGAAAAAGGTCATCATCTCCGCGCCGGGCGGCGAAGGCGTCGAGAAAACCATCGTCTACGGCGTCAATCACGACACCCTGACTGCCGACGACCAGGTGATCTCGAATGCGTCTTGCACGACGAACTGCCTGGCGCCGCTGGTAAAGCCGCTGCACGAAGCGATCGGCGTGAAGCACGGCATCATGACGACGATCCATGCCTACACGAATGACCAGGTGCTGACCGACGTGTTTCACAAGGACCTGCGCCGCGCGCGTTCGGCCACCATGTCACAGATCCCGACGAGCACCGGGGCGGCCAAAGCGGTCGGACTGGTGCTGCCCGAACTGAACGGCAAGCTCGACGGCTTCTCGATGCGCGTGCCGACGATCAACGTCTCGGCGGTCGACCTGACTTTCGTCGCCAGTCGTGAAACCTCGGTTGACGAGGTGCACGACGTGATCCGCGCCGCAAGCGAGGGGTCGCTCAAGGGAATTCTCGACTACAACGACGAGCCGCTGGTCTCGATCGACTTCAATCACAATCCGGCTTCGTCGACCTACGACGCCGGCCTGACCAAAGTCATCGACGGAACCTGCGTAAAAGTCATCTCCTGGTACGACAATGAGTGGGGCTTCTCGAACCGCATGCTCGACACGACCGTTGCGCTGATGAGCGCCAAGTAACGCCCGACCCGGAAACTCGTGACCGTCATCAACATGGGCGAGGTCGATCTCGCCGGCAAACGCGTCCTGATCCGCGAGGATCTGAACGTGCCCGTCGCAGATGGCCGGGTGACCAGCGACGCGCGGATCCGCGCCGCGCTGCCGACGATCCGGGCGGCGCTGGACGCAGGCGCCGCCGTCATGCTGATGTCACACCTCGGTCGACCCACCGAAGGTGCGCCGGAAGCCCGCTTTTCGCTGGAACCCGTTGCCGAGCGCCTCGGCGAACTGCTTGGCGCCGATGTCCCGCTGATTACCGACTGGATCGACGGCGTAAGCGTCGAGCCGGGCAAGGTCGTGTTGCTCGAGAACGTGCGTTTTCTCGTGGGTGAGAAGGCCTGCGACGATGAACTGGCGCGGAAGATGGCCGCATTGTGCGACGTGTTCGTGATGGATGCGTTCGGGACCGCGCACCGTGCGCAGGCCAGCACCTGTGGCGTTGCGCAGCATGCGCCGGTCGCCTGCGCCGGTCCTTTGCTCGCCCGCGAACTGGAGGCGCTGGCCAAGGCGCTCGACAATCCGGCCCGACCGCTGGTCGCGATCGTGGGTGGTTCGAAGGTGTCGACAAAATTGACCGTCCTCGAGGCGCTCGCCGGCATCGTCGACCAGCTGATCGTCGGTGGCGGTATCGCAAATACATTCATCGCCGCGGCGGGTCATGCGGTCGGCAAGTCGCTGCATGAACCCGACATGCTGGACACGGCGCGCGCACTGGCGGCAAATGGCGAGGACCGCGCCGAGATCCCCGTGCCGGTCGACGTGGTCGTCGCCAATGAGTTCTCCGCGGATGCGACCGCGACCAGCAAGGACGTCACCGAAGTCGGCGACGACGAACTGATCCTCGACATCGGGCCGAAGACGGCTGAACGGTTTGCAGCCTTGCTGGCCAGCGCGGGAACGATTATCTGGAACGGCCCGGTCGGTGTTTTCGAGTTCGACCAGTTCGGCGACGGGACACGCGCGCTCTCCGCAGCGATCGCCGCAAGCGACGCATTCTCCGTGGCCGGCGGCGGCGATACGCTCGCCGCGATTGACAAGTACGGCGTTGCCGGCGACATCTCTTATATATCGACCGGTGGGGGCGCCTTCCTCGAATTTGTCGAAGGCAGGAAACTACCGGCAGTCGCGGTGCTCGAGGAACGAGCGAAAGCTCAGGCCTGATTCGACCAGGGACCGGTGATCGCCAGCGTGACGTTGGCCTGTTGCACGTTAACGAACAGTATCGAGCCGTCCGGCGAGAAACAGACACCCGCGAGTTCAGCACCTTCCCAGGCATTGCCGGCGATCCTGTACTGCGTGCCGTCGGGGCGGATGCAGACCATCCCGCAATAGCCGGCCGTATCCTCGCAGACGACCAGGTCGCCCCAGGGACCGAGCGTCAGGTTGTCTGCGTTACGCAGAACGCTATTTGCCGCTGATTCGGCAATCAGGCTGAGGCGTCCCGGTTTTTCGCGTTCGCCGGCGGTGCCCTCGAACGGACTCGGGCGGTAGACGAATACCTGGCCGAGCCGCTGCCGGCCGCCGATCGTCGCGGTGAACGCGAAGTCTGTTCCCGAGCGGCACAGCCCTTCGCCGCGGGCGAACATGGCGGCGCCTTTCTCGCGGCCGCGCAGGCGCAGATCGTTACTTGGCCCGTCCGGGTCCTCGAGATCCACCCATTCGACCTCGAGCCATCGTCCCGGCTCGAGAACCGGCACGTTCCAGTTGCGCGTGTCGAAGCCTGCCGAGCCTGCGACTTTCAGGCCCTGCAGGCGGCCGCCTTCACGCAGCTTGCCGGGCACGTCGGGGATGAAGCGGTAGAACAGGCTGCGATGACGATCCTCGGTCAGGTAGACGATGCCGCTGCGCGGATCGACAGCGGCGGCCTCGTGCTCGAAACGACCCAGCGCGGTCAGCGGCACGGGGTCCGCGAGCCCGTCGAGGTCAACCGGCACTTCGAATACGTAGCCGTGATTCTTCTCGCGATGCACCACGCGGCCGCGCTCGAATCCGGTACCCGGCGCCGAGAATGTCTCTTCGCAGGTCAGCCAGCTGCGCCACGGCGTCGCTCCGCCCGCACAGTTGATCTCGGTGCCGGCGAGGCTCATGTGAATGCCGAGCCGTTCTCCGGTCGCCGGATCGTAGTGGATGGTGGTCGTGCCGCCGGCACAGGGCGTCGTTCCGTTGCCGCGGTCATAAATCTTGTCCGGATCGACGTTCGCCAGCCGTTCGCTATCCTCGCCAAATGCACTGAGCGATTGTCGTGACGCCCACAGTTCATGATTGCAGACGATCTTGACCGTGCCGCCGCCGCCGTCGAACGCGGCCATGCCGTCGGGCAAACCGGGAACCAGCAAGCCGTCGTCCATCTCTTCGCCGTGGCGGGCGATGATCGAATAGCGGAAGCCCTCCGGCAGGTCGAGGAGGCCGTCGGGATCCGCCACCAGCGGACCGAATCCGCGTGGATCGGTTTTGGTCGAGGCGGCGATAACGCCGGCCGGCGTGGTGGCGGCGATGGCGAGAGCCTGCAGGAATCGGCGGCGATCAATCATTCGGGTTCCGTTACTATCGGGTCGCAGTTCGTCTGGCTAGCATAGCGTTTTTGAGACTTCGTGACATTCGTGAAAGAAGCCGCGCCTCGTGAGTTCGTGTGCAATAATCGCGCCCATGAAGCGCCGCACCAAAATCGTCGCCACGCTCGGACCGTCCACCGACGATCCCGCCGTACTCCGCGACATGATCGATGCCGGCCTCGATGTCGCCAGGCTGAATTTTTCGCATGGCGACCAGGACGAGCAGAGAGCCCGGCTGCAAGGCTTGCGCGACGTTTCCGCGAAGTGCGGCAGGGTGGTCGGCATCATCGGCGATCTGCAGGGACCGAAAATTCGCGTGCGTCGCTTCAAAAAGAGCAGCGCGACGCTCAAGAAGGGACATTCGTTCTTCCTCGATGCGATGCTCGGCGACGAGGAGGGCACGAAAAAGGGCGTCGGCGTTGCCTATGAGCGCCTGCACGAGGACCTGTCGCGCGGTGACATCCTGCTCCTGAACGACGGTCAGATCACCCTCGAGGTCGACAGGATCGACGGCACCCGTGTGCATACCACGGTCGTCGTCGGCGGCGTGCTCTCCGATTTCAAGGGCATCAACCGGCAGGGCGGCGGCCTCTCCGCGCCCGCATTGACGGACAAGGACCGCTCGGATATCCGCTTTGCCGCCGAAATGGGCATGGACTACATCGCCATCTCTTTCGTCCGCAACGCCGACGACGTTCGCGAGGCCCGGCGCCTGTTCGAGGAAGCCGGCGGAAAGGGGCGCGTCATCGCCAAGATCGAGCGCGTCGAAGCGCTGGACCAGATCGACGAGATCACCGATGCAGCTGACGCCATCATGGTTGCGCGCGGCGATCTCGGCGTCGAAATGGGTTATCCGGAGCTCACCGGCAAACAGAAGCAGATCATCAGGCGGACCCGCTACAAGAACAAGGTCGTTATTACCGCAACGCAAATGATGGAGTCGATGATCCTGAGCCCGATCCCGACCCGGGCCGAAGTCTCCGATGTTGCCAACGCCGTGATGGACGGTACGGACGCGGTCATGCTGTCGGCCGAGACCGCGGTGGGCAAATACCCTGTCGAGGTCATCAAAGCCATGAGCGAAGTCTGCGTCGGCGCGGAAAAGCATGTGCTGCAGCGCGGCCGCACATCGCATCGCCTGGATGATCGCTTCCGCGAGGTGGACGAGGCTATCGCGATGGCGGTCATGTATACCGCCAATCACCTTGATGTCAGGGCGATCATTGCGTTGACCGAATCAGGTTCGACGACGTTGTGGATGTCACGGATCCGCTCCGATATCCCCATCTATGCGTTTACACCACACGCCGAGACCAGCCGTCGCGTCACGTTGTACCGCGGCGTATATCCGGTAACATTCAAGATTCAGAAGACCGAGCAAAAGCTGCTGTTCCGGGATATTTTCCAGACGCTCCTGGCCCACGACCTGGTGGCGGAAGGCGACCGGGTGATCTTCACCAAGGGCGACCTGGAGGGTGTATCCGGCAGCACCAACTCGATGCAGATCCTCGAGGTAAACACCTCGCGCTGATCGGCAGTCAGAACTACCTGGTATGAAAAGACTCGTTATTCGATTCCTTATCGCGGCGACTGCATTGAGCGTTATTGCGGCGATTGCCGCTTATTCCGTGTTGTCGATGAGCCTGCCCGTCATCGATGCTGAACTGGAGATCGAAGGCCTGCGCTCGACTGTGACGATCGAGCGCGACGCAGCTGGCATACCGGTGGTCACGGCGTCGAATCGCATCGACCTGGCCTTCGCCACCGGCTACGTGCACGGCCAGGACCGCTTCTTCCAGATGGACCTGACAAGGCGCAATGCCGCGGGCGAACTGGCCGAATTGTTCGGCAGCGTTGCGCTGCCCGCGGATCGCCGGCACCGATTCCACCGCTTCCGCGCCCGCGCAGAGGCGATCGTCGCGAATCTGCCCGCCGAACAGCGGGCCGTCATCTCCGCGTACGCCGATGGCGTAAATGCCGGGCTGGACAGCCTTGGCGCCAAACCTTTCGAGTATTTCCTGACCGGAACCGACCCCGAGCCGTGGGTCGAGGCAGACTCGCTGCTCGCCGTTTTCACGATGTACCTGCAACTCAATGACGAGACAGCGATCCGCGACGTCCGCCGCGGGCTGGCGCAGCAGGTGTTGCCGCCCGCAGTCTATGCCTGGCTCTATCAGCAGGGGACGGAGTGGGATGCGCCGATGATGGGTGCCGCGCGACCAACGATTCCCTATCCGGGCGCCGAAGTTTACGACCTGAACGGCAGGAGCGTGACGGTGGCCCGCGTACCTGCCGACGAAGATACCCGGCAGCTGCTGCCCGGCAGCAATAACTGGGCCGTCGCAGGCGACCTGACCGAAAGCGGCGGCGCGATTGTCGCCAACGATATGCACCTCGGCATCACGACGCCCAACGTGTTTTACCGCATGCGCATGCGCACGACCGACGCCGCGCGGATCGACCTGTCGGGCGTGGTTCTGCCGGGGGCGCCGATACTCGTGGCGGGCAGCAACGGTCATGTTGCCTGGGGCAATACGAACAGCTACGGCGACTGGTCGGACGCGGTGATCGTGGTTCCGGGAGACGCCGGGAACACTTACCGCACGCCGCAGGGCAGCCGCGAATTCGACATTTACGAAGAACGCATCGCTGTCAAAGGCGGCGAGCCCGAAACACTGCGCGTCCGCGAGACGATCTGGGGTCCCGTGCTCGAGGACGATCCGGATCCCGAGCGAACGTTTGCGGTCAGCTGGATCGGCCATGTCACGGCGGACGTCACGCTCGATCATCTCAGGCTCGAAACGGCGACAAGCGTAGAGCAGGCGCTGGGTATCGCCAATACGATCGAGATGCCGCCGCAAAATTTCGTCGTCGGCGACGGCGACGGCAATATAGGCTGGACGATCGCGGGACGCATACCGGTGCGCGAAGGCTATGACCCGATGTTGCCCGCCGACTGGAGCGAATCCGGCGGCTGGCGCGGCTGGGTGTCGCCAGCAGACTATCCGCGCGTGGTTAATCCCGAGTCCGGTCGTATCTGGACCGCCAACGCGCGGGTCGCCGATGGCGCGGCGCTCGACATCATCGGCGATGGCGGCTACGACCTCGGCGCGCGCGCCCAGCAGATCAGGGACGGCCTGTTTGCGATCGACTCCTTTACGCCTGCGGACATGCTTGCGGTCCAGCTTGACGACCGGGCGGTGTTCCTGTCCCGCTGGCGGGACCTGCTCCTGGCCACGCTCGCGGATACCGACGACAAGGGCCGCGCGGCCTATCGCGAGCTGGCGGCAGGCTGGATTCCACGGGCGTCGACGGAGTCGGTCGGTTACCGGCTCGTTCGAGGATTCCGGGTCGAAGTCCGCAATCGCGTGTTCGCCATGCTGATGCAGCCGGTCTACGAGAAATTCGGCGATGACATCGAACTGCGCATGAGCAACCAGTTCGAAGGCGCCTTGTGGGAGCTGGTCAACGATCGGCCGCCACACCTGCTGACCGAAGACTATTCGAGCTGGGACGCGCTGCTGGTCGAGGCGGTCGACGCGAATATCGAGTTTTACCAGGAGAACTACGAGAACGGGCTCGAGCACCGCACCTGGGGCGAACGCAACACCGCCGCCATCCGGCATCCGCTGAGCCAGGCTGTACCGATGCTCGCGGAGTGGCTCGACATGCCCGCGGAACCGCTGCCCGGCGATTCCAATCTGCCGCGCGCGCAGGGGCCCACCTTCGGGGCCTCGGAACGCTTCGCAGTGACGCCGGGCGACGAAGAGAACGGCATCCTGCACATGCCGGCCGGCCAGAGCGGTCACCCGCTCTCGGATTTCTACCGGCTCGGCCATAAAGACTGGGTGCACGGCCGGCCGTCGGCGTTCCAGCCCGGCCCGGCGGCGCACACCCTGATCCTGAAACCCGCGGGCTGACAACATAATGCGGGCCGGCTTGTGCGGGCAGGTCCCAGCGACGATACTTTGTTTGCATGACTGATCAGAAATTCACGGGCACCAGCAACTACATTGCGACCGACGACCTGATGATGGCCGTCAATGCCGCTGTCACCCTGCAACGACCGATCCTGATCAAAGGGGAGCCGGGAACCGGCAAGACGCAGCTGGCGATGGAGGTTGCCGCCGCGCTCGATCGGCCGCTCTACGAATGGCATATCAAGTCGACGACGAAGGCGCAGCAGGGTCTTTACGACTACGATGCCGTCGCCCGGCTGCGCGATTCGCAGCTCGGCGACGACAGGGTCCATGACATTGCAAACTACATCGTCAAAGGCAAGATCTGGGAGGCTTTCTCCGCGGACGTGCAGCCTGTGCTGCTCATCGACGAGATCGACAAGGCCGACATCGAGTTCCCGAACGATCTGCTGCAGGAACTCGACCGCATGGAGTTCTATGTCTACGAGACGAAAGAGCTCGTCTCGGCGAAGCACCGGCCGATCGTCGTCATCACGAGCAACAACGAAAAAGAATTGCCCGACGCGTTTCTGCGTCGCTGTTTCTTCCACTACATCAAGTTTCCGGACAAGGAGACGATGGGCCGGATCGTCGATGTGCATTTTCCCGGCCTCAAGAAGAACCTGCTGAAGGAAGCCCTGGAGGCGTTCTACAAGGTGCGCGACGTCCGTGGCTTGAAGAAGAAGCCGTCCACATCGGAGTTGCTCGACTGGATCAAGCTGCTCGTCGCCGAGGACATCCCGCCGGAGGCCTTGCGCGCCGAGGATTCACGCAAGGCGATTCCGCCGCTGTATGGCGCGCTCCTCAAGAACGAACAGGACGTGCATCTGTTCGAGCAGCTGGTTTTCCTGGACCGCCGCAACAACCCGCAGTAAGTCGCAGTAAGCTGTCATGCTGATCGATTTCTTCTTCATGCTTAAGGCGGGCGGCATGAAGCCGTCCATCACCGAGCTGCTGACATTGCTGGAAGCGATGAAACGCGGTGTGGCGGGGCAAAGCGTCGACGACTTCTATTACCTCGCGCGCTCCTGCCTGGTCAAAGACGAGTCCCAGTTCGATCGCTTCGACCGGGTTTTTGCGGCCCATTTTCGGGGTATCGAGGAAGCGTTCCAGGGGCTGGTTGCCGAATTGCCCGAAGACTGGCTGCGCAAGCAGGCAGAGCTGCACCTGAGCGCGGAAGAGATGGCGCAGATCGAGGCCATGGGTGGCTTCGAGGCGCTGATGGAGGCTTTGCGAGAGCGGCTGGAGGAGCAGGACGACCGGCATGAAGGCGGCAATCGCTGGATCGGCACCGCCGGCACCTCGCCTTTCGGCGCCTATGGATTCAATCCCGAGGGCGTGCGTATCGGCCAGCAGGGTTCCCGCCACCGCCGGGCGACCAAGGTCTGGGACCGCCGCGAGTATCGCAATCTCGATGACTCGGTCGAACTCGGCACTCGCAACATCAAGATCGCGCTCCGCAAGCTGCGCAAGTTTGCGCGTGAGGGCGCGGCCGATCAGCTGGACCTCGAAGATACGATCGACAAGACTGCGCGTAACGCCGGGCTGCTCGATATCCGCATGGTCCCGGAGCGACACAACGCGATAAAGGTTCTTTTGTGCCTCGACATCGGCGGGTCGATGGACGATCACGTGCGCATCTGTGAAGAGCTGTTTTCAGCCACCCGGACCGAGTTCAAACATCTCGAATATTTCTACTTCCACAATTTCATCTACGAGAGCCTGTGGAAGGACAACCGTCGCCGGCATGCGGAACGTATACCGACGACCGACATCACCCACAAGTACGGGCCCGACTACAAGCTGATCTTCGTCGGTGACGCGACGATGAGCCCCTACGAGATCGTCTATGCCGGCGGCAGCGTGGAGCACTGGAACGAAGAGCCCGGCGCCGTCTGGATCAAGCGATTGCTGAATGCCTATCCCAAGGCGATCTGGCTGAATCCCGAACCCGTGCAACGCTGGGAGTACACGCCGTCGGTCAAGCTGACGCGCGAACTCATGGAAGACAGGATGTTCCCGCTGACGATCGCCGGGATCGACGCCGGCATCAAGGCCTTACATTAATCCTGCGGCGGATCAGTTGCCGCTTTGCAACCTCGCGAGGTCGGCGAGCACTTGCTGCGAATGCGTATCAGGATCGACGTCCTCGTAATGTTTCGCAATATTTCCATCGGGATCGATCAGGAAGGTCTGCCGTTTGGCAACGGTGACGCCCAGGAACCTGGATTTTACGCCGTAGGAATCCGCCGTTTCACCCTCTGTATCTGCCAGCAACGGGAAGGGCAGACTGTACTTCTCCGCGAATTCCTTGTGTGAAGCCTGGTCATCGAGGCTGACGCCGAGCACCTGGCAGCCCGCCGCGCGGTACTTGAAAATGTCGTCGCGAAATTCACAGGCTTCGGTTGTACAACCGGGCGTGTCGTCCTTCGGATAGAAGTAAAGCGCGACCCATTTGCCGCGATAGTCCTCGATCGAGTGAAGTTCGCCGTCCTGGTCCTTCAGTTCGAAGTCCGGAGCAGCCTCGCCCACTGCGGGTTGCTGGCCGGAAGCGGCGGCGCCGGTGAACAGCAGGAGAAGGATTGCTGCTGCAGATGTGATCCTGTTCATATGCCTGGCCTCGACAAGCCCGTGACCGATACGATTGTGCCCTGCACAATTGGCGTTCGTTGAGGGCGACCTATAATACGCCAAAGCTATGAAAATTCACGCGGATAATGTCAAATCGGCGCTCGTTTTGCCGGGCGGCGGGGCGCGCGGGGCCTTCCAGGTCGGTGTCCTGAAGGCGATTGCCGACATGGCGCCGCATGGCTGCGTGAACCCGTTCCCGGTCATCAGCGGCACGTCGGCAGGGGCGATCAACTCGATCGTGCTCGCCAGCAAGGCGCGCCGCTTTCGCGTGGCGGTCGCGGAACTCGACCGCGTCTGGTCGCATTTCCACTGTGAACAGGTATACAGGACCGACAGCCTGACGATGCTGAAGAGCAGCCTGCACTGGTTTGCAGCCATCGTGCTCGGCGGCATGTTGGTCGGCACCCCGAGGTCCCTGCTGGACAATGCTCCGCTGCGCTCCTTGCTCAGTCGCAACATCCGCTTCCCGCGCATCGAAAAAGCGATCGACGATGGTTACCTGCACGGCGTTGCGGTGACCGCGGCCGGCTATGCGTCGGCTCGCTCGACGACCTTCTTCCAGGCCGCCGACGGCGTACCGCCGTGGTCACGGACGCGCCGCACCGGCACCCGGCAGACGCTGAATCTCGATCACCTGATGGCCAGCATCGCCGTGCCGATGATCTTTCCGCCGGTGCTGATCGGAACCGAATATTTCGGCGATGGCGCCATGCGCCAGGCGACGCCGCTCAGCCCTGCCATCCATCTCGGCGCTGACAGGATTCTCGTTATCGGCGTTCGCAACGAGGCGGCCTTACCGGCGCCCGAACCCGGCCATCCGCAGGCATACCCGAGCTTTGCGCAGATTGCCGGTTATATGCTCGACACCTTGTTCATGGACGGTCTGTATTCCGACCTCGAACGCATGACGCGCATCAACCAGGTCATCGATTCGGTCCCGGCGAAACACCGGACCGGGTCGACGGCCAACATGCGGCCGATCGATACGATGGTCGTCCTGCCCAGCAAGGATCTGCGCGAGGTCGCGCACCGCCATCTGGACCAGATGCCGAGGCCGGTTCGACTGTTATTGCGCGGTCTTCGCGGCCGCGCAAAAAGCGAGGACAGGCTGCTCAGCTTCCTGCTGTTCGAGCGCGGCTACACCCGGGAGCTGATCGAGCTCGGCTATCACGATGCGATGAACGTGAAGGATCAGTTGATGGACTTCGTCTGCGGCAGGCCCGTGCCGCGCCTGTTTGCGCCGTCCTGGGTGAAGAAGGACCTGAGCTATTACGAAGACTGATGCCCGTAACGGGCGGTTCCGCCATAATCTCCGGTTTCTGCTATTGTCACTTACGGCTCGGCACGGCCAGGAAAAGAAAAACCGCTGACGCGGTCAGCGAACACAAATACGGGGCGTTTTGACGTGCTTGAACAAATTGCGAACATCGCCGAGATCATCGGCGTTACCCTGGTGCTGATCACGCTGATATTCCTGACGCTGCAGATTCGCCAGAATACGCGCGCGATTCGGTCGACGACCGTTCAGGCGGTGATGCAGTCGGATATGGCGTTCGCCCAGATTCTCGTCGAGCACGCGGCGCTCTGGGACAAGATTCTCGGCGGCGAGATGCCGGAACCGGGCGCAGAGACCCGCCGCGCGACGATCATTTTCAACATCTTCATGATCGAATCCGAGACCCGTTACCATCAGTTCCAGCTGGGCCATCTCGGTGAACAGGAATGGCAGGCCCGTTTCAGGACCGTGCCGATGATGGTCAGGCTGCCAATGTTCCCTGTGTGGCGACAATCGCTGGGTGGCCAGAGCCATTCCGAAGACTTCCTCGAACTGCTGGACCGCGTTCGTGCGGAGTCCATAGAAGATTGACGACAGTCTCGAGCGTGTCAGGCGGAAGAAGCCCGGGGCAGCCGCGATCCCGGCGCTCTGCTAGCATGTCACGCGGGGAGTTCGTCCTGGGTAGAGCATGAGAGCAACAAACATAGCGCTCTGTACCGCGATTCTTTTCGGCGCGGTCACCGTCGGCGCTGCCGAGAACAGCATTACCCTGATGCAGCTGTCGGATGTGCACGGCAAGCTCGCACCGCATGCCGCCATATTCGTCGACGGGACCAGGGATCCGGACAGCGGCGGCATGGCGAGGCTGGCCACGCTGATCAACGAGGTCAGGGCAGACAATCCCGACAGCCTGTTATTGCTTGTCGGCGACACCACCCACGGCAGCGCGGAGATGCTGTTCACGCTCGGCGACGCGATGATGCCGATGCTGAACGCGCTCGATATCGACGTCTTCGTGCCGGGCAACTGGGATTTCGGCTGGGGTCCGCGCGTCTATCGTCAGCGATTTACGGCAGATACCGCGACCCGGCTGTCGGCGAACAATCGAACGACAATCGCCTGGCTGGATGGCCGCCCGGGCTACGAGCAACAGAATTGCGCGCAGCCCGGCGGGCCGGTCCCGTACGAGCAGTGCCATGTCACCAAGGCCAACTTCCCGACGGTTGCCAACAACCTNNATGTCACCAAGGCCAACTTCCCGACCGTAGCGAACAACCTTTACGACTTTACCGAGGTCACGCGAACGCAGGAGGGACGGCTCCACGCGCCCTACGTGATCAGGGACGTCGGCGGCATCAAGGTCGCCCTGCTGGGCATTACCAGCGACTCCGTGCCGCACCAGGCGCTGGCCTTCAATGTCGGCCTGCGCTTCACAATGGGATTCAATGAGTTGCCGGGCGACATCGTTGGCGCCAGAGCCGCTGGCGCGGATATCGTCGTGGTCATGTCCGAGCTGGGCCTGCCGAAGAACCTGCAGCTCGTCCGTGAATTCCCCGGCATCGACGTCCTGCTGAGCGCCCACTCGCATGAGCGCACGCCGGACGCCATCGTGATCGAACGCGACAACGGCGATGTCAGCATCGTTGTCGAGTCCGGTGAGGACGAATATCTCGGCAGGCTCGATCTCACCGTCGACGATGTGAGCAGGAAAATCACTGCGTGGGACTGGGTCCTCCTCGAAGCCGGCAATGACGTCGCAGAAGATCCGGCCATCAAGGCGCTTGTGGACGAGGCACGCAGGACGTTCGTTTCCGGGCCTGACTTCGAGTGCCACACGTTCGGTCCCAACGCGTTCGATTTTGGCAAGGGCCATACGCTCTGCGAACCGCTGGACAAGGTCGTTGGCCACACGGACCCGACCATCGAGCGTTTCAGCGCGCTCGAGGCCGTCGTCAACAACGCCAACGTCGACGCATTCCTCGAGCTCGCCCAGTTCGTCGATCCGGGCCTCGATGACGGCAACTCCCTGTCCACGACCAACGGCTTTCGCTTCGACGTGACCATCCTGGGGTCGGACGACGGATTCAGCGGCGACATCACGATCGGTGACCTTTACAGCTATTACCCGGTCGGTTCCGCCGTGGCGCTCGCCCGCTTCAGCGGCGGGCGGCTCATCGATCACTGGGAGGACATCCTTGCCAACGTCTTCGATCCGAATCCCTACCGGCAGCGCGGCGGCTGGTTCCTGGGGTATTCGCGGAACCTGCAATTCGATGTGCAGCTAAACGAGGAGTTCGCGGCGCAAACACTTGACGGCGGCCGCCGCATCGAACGCGTCGCCGTCATCAATGGCACGGATGTAGCCGCCCTGGACCGCAGCAAGGTCTATACGCTCGCCTCCTGTTATCCCCATGGCAACCCGATCGACGAGGTCTGTCGCACATCCGGCGCCATGGACGTCCGCTTTCTTGCGGCGCCGAGGGAGACCGACGGGCCGACCGACAGCTTCGGCAATCGCCAGCTCGACATGCGCGGCGACGCGGCGACCTTCAGCATCCACACACCGCTGAATACGGACAATATCTTCGACCCGGGACGATCGCCGGCGACGCTCAAGGTGGCGCCGGAGAATTTCGTCCACCCGATCGACGCCTTGCGCTGGTACCTCGAAGAGGGGCAGCCCGGTGGCAATGCGATCACCACCGACCGCCATGGTCTCGGTCGGGTCGAGGTCGTCGGCGCCGATCCGGACGACCCGCGCCGCGGCGTGCCGGTATCCGAGTTCGGCGGCGAAGCCATCGTCCAGCCGACGCAGGGCGCCGGCGCGAAGTGGCAGAGGAGGGGTGTTCTGCGTTAGCCCTTCCAGGGCAGGGATATCGCACCCAATCCGCCCGCGACATCGGTAACTGCGTTCCCGATCGTCGCGGATTGATCTTTAGCGCCGCCTATAAAAGAAACAATGCGCCCAATCCCAGGAAACTCATGTAGCCGATCACGTCGGTGATCGTCGTCAGCACGACGCCGCCGGCGAGCGCCGGGTCGATCTTCATGCGTTTCAGCGTCAGCGGCACACCGAATCCGGCCAGTGCGGCGACCGCCATGTTGATGACCATCGCGCCGGCGATGACGCCCCCTATCCGCCAGTCCCCGAACCACAGGTAGGTAAACAGGGCGACAACCACGGACCAGGCAAGCCCGTTCAATATCCCGACCAGCAGCTCCTTGCGCAGGATGCCCGGCGCATTGTTTCGGTCGATCTGGCCGAGCGCCATGGCGCGGGTAATGACGACCAGCGCCTGGCTGCCCGCCACGCCGCCCATGCTCGGCACGACCGGCATCAGCACGGCCAGAAGCACGATTTTGTCGAGCGTCGTCTGGAACAGGTCCACTACCGACGCCGCCAGGAACGCGGTGGCGAGGTTGATGCCGAGCCAAAGCGCCCGGCGCTGCGCGCTCTTGACGACCGGCGCGAACATATCGTCTTCCTCGTCGAGACCCGCCGCACCCATCAGCGCGTGCTCGGCCTCGTCGCGAATCTCGTCGACGATGTCGTCGATCGTGATACGTCCGACAAGCCGATTGTTGTCGTCGACGACCGGCGCCGACAACAGGTCGCGATTCTCGAATTCCCAGACGACCTCCTCCGAGGGCGTATGTGCCGGAATCGGGTGGGCCTCGGTGGACATGACCTCGGCGACCGTTTCGTTGGGATCGAGCGTAAGCAGTCGCGACAGGAACAGCGAGCCGAAGTATTCGTTATTGCGATTGACGACGTAGATGCTGTCCGTGCCGTCGGGAATTTCGCCGCGCGCCCGCAGGTAACGCAACACCACCTCGAGCGTCACGTCGGGGCGCACCGTGATCACGTCCACGTTCATCAGGCCGCCGGCGCTTTCCTCGTCGTAGGAGAGCACGGCGTGCAGGCGATCGCGTTCCTGCTGGTCGAGCGAGCGCAGCACTTCGCGGGTCAGCGCCTCCGGCAGGTCGGCGACGACGTCGGCAAGGTCATCGACCTCCATGCCGTCGAGCGCGGCAACGATCTCCTCGGCCCGCATGCCCTCGATAAGGCCGTCACGAACTTCGTCGGCCAGTTCGACGAGCACTTCGCCGCCGATATCCGGGTCCACCATTTCCCAGATCAGCGCGCGCTCCGGTTGCGGCAGCGATTCCAGGAGCCGGGCGATTTCCGCGGGATGCAGGCTGCCGATCAGCATCTGCGCAGAACGTACGCGGCCGCCGCCGAGCCTTTCGCGCAGCAGTGAGAGATTCGCCTGGGTGTGCTCTCTCGCTTCCATCGGTCCTGCCTCGTCCGGACGTGGGACGAGGCGAAGTGTAGCGGTCCTTAAGCGGTATTCACACCCGCGCCGCCGCTTCAGCGGGACTGGTAGCCGTGTGCCGCGAGCTCGTTATGGCGCTTGTGCACCGGATCATGTTTGCCGGCAAGCGCCGCGGCCAGTTTTTCGGCCATGCGCACCGAACGGTGCTGGCCTCCGGTGCAACCCAGCGCGACGGTGAGGTAACTGCGATTGACGCTGAGATATTCGGGAATCCAGCGATCCAGGAAAGCCAGTATGTCTTCGTACATCTGCACGAAGGCGGGCTCGCCGTCGAGAAAGTCGGCGACGACCGGGTCGAGGCCGTTCAGACTGCGCAATTCGGCATTCCAGTATGGGTTCGGCAGGCAACGCAGGTCGAAAACGAAATCTGCGTCCGCCGGTATGCCGTGTTTGAATCCGAATGACTCGAGCAGGATGGAGAGCTCATTGGTTTTTCGACGATCGACTCGGTCCTGGATGATGTCGGCCAGTTCATAGACGCTGGTGCGGGACGAATCGATGACGAGGTCGGCTGCGTTGATGACCGGTCCGAGCAGTTCGCGTTCGTGCTCGATCGCCGCCCGCAGTTCCGAGGAAACGTTGGCCAGCGGATGGCGCCTGCGAGTCTCGGAGTAGCGCTTCAGCAGCACATCGTCCTCCGCCTGCAAAAAGAGCAGGTCGGTGGGGATGCCGGTTTCCTCGATACCGTCGATCAGCGCCGGGAGCGCCTCGAGGTCTTCCCGCCGATTCCTCGCGTCGACGCCCACCGCGATGCGCGTCGCCGCGTTGTCATCCGGCCGCTTGAGTTCGTCGAGCAGGGAACGCAGCAGGCCGGCCGGCATGTTGTCGATGCAGTAGTAGCCCAGGTCCTCGAGCGCATGCAGCGCAATCGTCTTGCCCGACCCGGACAGTCCGCTGATGATGATGAGGCGGTTTTCGTCGGCCACGACCGGGCCCTTTACCCTTGCCGGGCGCTCTTCAGGTCGGGCAGGGGATCGACATGCCCGACGATCAGCGCCTGCCATAGTTCGCTGCTCTTGGTCGCCGCGCGCAGTCGGGATGTCAGGCTCCTGTCGTGCAGCAGTCCTGACAGGGCGTCGATATCTGACAGGTCGCTCGCATCCAGGTCCTCGGGGACCATCAGGCCGAACACGAGGTCGACCGGCTGCCCGTCGGGCGAATCGAACTCGACCGGTTCGGCGAGCCGCATCAGCGCGCCGACGCTGGATCGCAGTCCATTGATGCGGCAGTGTGGAAACGCCACGCCCCTGTCCAGGCTGGTGCAGCCGAGCCGCTCGCGCTCGATAAGCTTCGTGAAAACTTCTTCGCTGGCTATGTCGGGGTTGGAACGCGTCAGCAGTTCACTCAGTATCTCGAGACAGTGCTTCTTGCTGCGTGCCGAAACGTTGCACAGCACGCTGTCCGACTTGATAAGGCGCTCTAGGTCCATACGGTGAGAAGTTAATGAGGAGTCGACAGACGCCGACCGGATCGCCGGCGCCCGCCATCGATGATTGTCAGTCGTATCGTCTTTTTACGGAGTCCCTTGCGTGATGGTCGACGAGTTTTTCTTTGTATTTTCTTACCCGCCGTTCCAGTTTGTCCGCGAGGCCGTCGATGGCCGCGTACATGTCTTCTTCAGTAGCGTCGGCGTAGAGTTTAGCGCCATTTACGCTGACCGTCGCCTCAGCTTTGTGGCGTAGTTTTTCGACGGTCAAAATACAATGCACATCCGAAACCAGGTCAAAATGTCGCTCGATCTTGTCGAGTTTCGAGGTCACATAGTCGCGCAGCGGCTCGGTGATTTCGACATGGTGTCCGGTGATATCTAACTGCATGGCATTCTCCTGCGATTGTTATCTTTCCGGGCGTTCCCGATCCTCTCTCATGCGGACCGGAATTCCCTGTGTCCCTTGTCATTCAGAGTCTAGCTATTTCGAGTCTTCAGCCAATCCGATCAAATACCTATTTGGGTTTCCTCACCCTGCGCTCGCTGGACGAGGGGATATTCATGGCCTCGCGGTACTTGGCCACGGTCCTGCGCGCAACATTGATGCCCTCGTCCTCCAGGAGTCTGGAGATCTTGTTGTCGCTCAACGGTTTCGCGGGATTTTCGGCGCCGATCATCTTGCGGATCTTGGCGCGGACCGAGGTCGATGACTGATCCTCTCCGTCGACCGTCGACAGATGACTGGAGAAGAAATACTTGAATTCGAATACACCACGCGGCGTATGCATGTATTTGTTTGTGGTAACCCGGGAGATGGTCGATTCGTGCATGCCGATCGATTCCGCGACGTCTCTCAATACTAGCGGCTTCATTGCTTCGTCGCCATGCTCGAGAAACTCCCGCTGCCGGGAGACGATGCAGGTCGCGACCTTGAGCAGGGTCTCGTTGCGGATCTCGAGACTCCTGACCAGCCAGCGCGCCTCCTGTAGCTGCGTCCGCAGCGCAGCATGGTCCCCCTTGCCCCGCAGCAGCCTGGCATACTGCTGGTTGACCGATAGTCGCGGAATGCCGGAAGCGCTGATTTCTACCTGCCAGCGGCCATCGATCTTGCGTACGAAGACGTCGGGAATGACGTATTCAGCCGGCGCCGGGCTGACGACCAGCCCCGGCTTCGGGTTGCAGCTTTTCACAAGGGCAAGCGCTTCCTGGAAATCTTCCTCGGACGTCCGCAATGTGCGTCTTATTTCGCCATGATCCTGGCTGGCGATCAGCGCGAGGTGATCGTCGGCCATGCGAATCGCGATTTCGACGCCCGGGGTGGAAGATTCGAGTTGCCTAAGCTGCAATATGATGCATTCCGACAGCGATCTTGCGCCGACGCCGACCGGGTCCAGCCGCTGCACCTTGGTCAGCGTTTTCTCGATCTCCTCGTCACTGACGCCGGCGTCGACGTCGATAAAGTCGCGGATCTCCTCGAGGTCGACGGTGAGGTAGCCGTCGTCATTGATCGCATCGACGATCGCTTCTCCGATCACCGCCTCGCGCGGGCTGAAATCTTCCATCTCGAGCTGCCAGAGCAGGTGCTCGCGCAGCGTCTGTCCGCTCTGGTCGGCAAAGTCATTGCTCGGCCTGCCTTCGCCGTTCCAGCCGCTGTCCTGGATTCGCTCCATCGATCGGGTCTGCCAGCTGTCTTCCGCCTTGATCATTTCGATCTCGGCCGTCGACTCGGCGCTGGTCTTCGGCACGTCGGGCAGGTCCTCCATCTCCAGCATCACGTTTTCCTCGAGCGCATCCTGGATCTGCGCCGAGAGATCGAGCACCGGCAGCTGCAACAGCCTTATGGCCTGCTGCAATTGCGGCGTCATTGTCAGCGTCTGGCCGACCTTGAGTTGGAGAGTGGGCTTCAGCATGGCTTGGAGGTCATGTCTTACGGATCTTGCGCACCCGGTTTCGTCCTTGCAACCGAATCTAATGCCTGCACGTCGCATTCTCGCTCAGAGTTTGAACTCCTGTCCGAGATACACTTCGCGAACGTGCTGATTCTCCAGGATCTCTTCCGGAGAGCCCGCAGCGATAAGGCTGCCATCGCTCAGTATATAGGCTCGGGAGCAGATTCCGAGGGTTTCCCGCACATTATGGTCAGTGATCAGCACGCCGATGTCTCGATCACATAAGTGCCTGATTATTCTCTGAATATCCAATACGGAGATCGGGTCCACGCCGGCAAAAGGTTCGTCCAGGAGGACGAACTGCGGATTGGCGGCCAGGGCCCTCGCGATTTCCACGCGCCGCCGTTCGCCGCCGGAGAGACTGATGCCGAGACTCGTTCGCACGTGCCCGACGTGCAACTCGTCCAGCAGTTGATCCAGCTGCTGCTCGCGTCCTGCACGGTCGAGATCGTCACGGTTTTCGAGGATGGCGAGGATGTTCTGCTCGACCGTCAGTTTGCGAAAAATGGAGGCTTCCTGTGGCAGGTAGCCGAGGCCGAGACCGGCGCGTTTGTGCATGGGCTGTGCGGTCAGGTCCAGCCCGTCGAGCAGTATGCGGCCCCGGTCACAGGGCACCAGCCCGACGATCATGTAGAACGCCGTCGTCTTGCCGGCGCCATTCGGCCCCAGCAGACCGATGACTTCGCCGCTGGTAATCTCCAGCGATATCCCTTTGACGACTTCACGGAATTTATAGCGTTTGGAAATATCCTGAACGCTCAGAATGCTCATCCGCCGCCCTCTTGGGGCGGTTCGTCCGGCGCGGATTCTTCCTCCGCCTGCTCCTCCTCCTCGACGACGTCCTCTGCCAGTTCCTCGAGCGGTCCGGGCGTATAGATGATGCGGACCTTCGGATCGCCTTCACCCGCCGACGATGCATTGATCCGCTGCTCGCGAATGTTGTAGACGAGATAACTCGACGATATCTGGTTGCCACCTTCCGTAATCGTCGCATCTTCGGAGAATTCGACGACGCCGGCGTCGAAGTCATAGACGAGTTTGCCTGCCTCGGCGTAAGTCCTGTCTTCGCTCCCCGGACGCTGCATTTCGAAAGTCGCCGGCGAGCCGACGATCGTCGCCGTCTTGAGTTGGTAGGCGCTGAATTCCATGTCCGCAACGTCGCTCTCGATGCGTCCGTTTTCGACGTCGATGACGACATTGCCTTCGAAGTGCCAGGTGCTGTCCTCGAAGTCCATCTTGCTGGCGAAGCCTTCGTCGGCGGAGATGCCGAGCCGGCCCTGTGTCAGGCGAAGACCGCGGAACATGACCATCGAACTCTTGCCGTCGTAGGCCGTCGAATCGGCATCGAGAGAGACCGGGAGCCTGAGGTCGTCGGTTTGCGCAAGGGCCGGGCCTGCAAACAGCACGCCAGTTGCAACGATACTTGCTGTACGGCCGAGGCGAAGGATGAATCGTTTTGACTGCATGCCTAAGGTATGAACTTTCCGCTGACGTTCGATCTGAGCTCGAGTCGGTTTTCCTGCAGCAATGCTAGCATGCCGGTGCCTGTCAGACTCCGTGATCCAATCCGCAACTGAACGCGGCCGTCGGTTTCCGCACGGTAGGTTTGCGGATCGATATCGAGCACCGGCGCGCGAATTTCCGTGACCTGTCCGCCGAACCCCTCGTTACTGAATGCGGTGACGTGGCCACTCAAGCGGAGCAGCTGCTGGTCTTCGCTGATGGTCGCGAGGTCGGCATTGATCGTCCAGGGTACCTCGGCGCCGGTCGAGTAGCGTATGCGCACGTTCTGGAGTTCGATGTCCTTGTTTTCCTGCTGCTCCGCGAATTCCGCCTCGATCTCGTAAAGCAGTTGTCCCGATACATCGGTGCCGAGAATTCGGGCCGTCCGCAGGTAGAAACCGTCAGAGCCCGTATCGCTGACTGTCTGGATCACCTCCACGTCCGCGTACATGCGCGACAGGTACCAGCTGCCGAGCGCGGCAGCCGTCAACATGACAATGGTTGCGACGGACCGTATGCTCAAGCCCGGGCTCCGACGGCCGCGAGCACCTGCTCACAGACTTCGCGGACGGCGCCGCTGCCACCGCTCGCCGTCGTGACCGCGTTTGCCGCCGCTTTCACTGCCGGGACCGCATTCGCCACCGCGACGGCAAACCCGGCTCGGCGGAGCAACTCGAGATCGGGGATATCGTCGCCGACATAGGCGGTCTCTGCGGCTTCGATGCCGAGTTCCGCCACGATCATGTCAAATGCGGCGACCTTGTCGCGGGCGCCCTGCTCTACGTACTTGACGCCGAGCTCCGCCATCCGCCGCTCGACAGCGACGGATTTCCGGCCGCTGATGACGGCGACCTCGATACCCGCATCCAGCAGCTGGCGGATGCCGTAGCCGTCCTGCGTACAGAACGCCTTGCTCTCCACGCCGTCGTCAGACAGGTAAAAACGACCGTCAGTGAAAACACCGTCGACATCGAAGGCGACCAGTTTCAGTTTGCCTGGGAAACGAACGCCGGTCGGATCGCTGCTCATAAGGAATTCCGTTACATGACGCCTGCGCGAAACAGGTCGTGAATATTGAGTGCGCCCACCAGCCGGCCGTCGCCGTCGGCGACCAGCAGGGAGGTGATCTTGTTTTCCTCGAGAACATGCACGGCCTCCGCGGCCATCATGTCAGGTCCCACCGTAATACAGCCCTCGTGCATGACCGTTTCCATGCGGGTCTTGCGGACGTCGATTTCGCTATCAAGCGCCCGGCGAAGATCGCCGTCCGTGAACACGCCCCTGATCCGCCTGTCCTCGTCGACGATCGCGGTCATGCCGAGGCCTTTCTGCGACATTTCCAGCAGGCCGTCGGTGACCTTGACGCCCGGACCCACCGCGGGGACGTCGTCTCCTTTGTGCATGACGTCCGCAACGCGCAGCAACAGTTTCTTGCCCAGGCTGCCGCTCGGATGTGAGAGCGCAAAGTCTTCGGCGGTAAACCCCCGGCTCTCCAGCAGGGCGACGGCCAGCGCGTCGCCCATCGCCAGCGTCGCCGTCGTGCTGGCCGTCGGCGCGAGATTGAGCGGACAGGCCTCTTCCCTGATGCTGACATCGAGGTGCACGTCGGCCGCCGTCGCCAGCGTCGAGCCCGGCTTCCCCGTCATCGAGATCAGCCTCGCGCCCATGCGCTTGACCAGCGGCAGAATCGTGACCACCTCGTCGGTCTCCCCCGAATAAGACACCGCCAGCAGCGTGTCCTGCGCCGTGATCATGCCGAGGTCGCCGTGACTGGCCTCGGCGGGATGCATGAAGAACGATGGCGTACCGGTGCTTGCCAGGGTCGCCGCGATCTTGCCGCCGATATGGCCCGATTTGCCCATGCCGGTGACGACCACGCGTCCCTCGGTGGCCAGGCAAAGCTGGCAGGCTGCGGCGAAATTCTCGTCGAGGCGCGGCACCAGGTCGGTAATGGCGCGCGACTCGATGTCGAGCACCCGCGCAGCGAGCGCGACGAGCGCGCTGGTAGAAGGGTTTGTCAAGGCTTGGGCCTCCGGCCGGGGTCGCTGTCAGAGGACAATTCTAACGTTTTGCACGACAACATAGGCGGTGAATGCCAGGTAGGCCGCGACCAGCATCAGGCCCTCGAAACGGCTGATCACGCCGCGGCCGTCATATTCGTAGGTCATCGCGAACAACACCAGCGTGAACGCGACCATGACGAAGATGTGCAGCGACAGCACCGTCGGCGGCAATACCGCGGGCTGAATCGCCGCGGCGACGCCGACAACGGCGAGCAGATTGAAGATATTGGAACCGACGATATTGCCGATGGCCAGCCCGTATTCGCCCCTGATCGCGCCGACCGCAGACACCGCCAGTTCGGGCAGGCTGGTCGCGAGCGCCACGAGCGTGACCCCGATAACCACCTCTGACACGCCGATCAGGCGTGCGATGGCTATGGCGCCCTCAACCAGCAGCTCGGCGCCGAACAGGAGCGCCCCAAATCCGATGATGAGCCAGGTCAGCGCGACCCAGGTCTTCATGTCTTTCGGGATCTCGGCCTCGAAATCGGCCTGCAGCGGGTCAGTGGCCGAGGACCGCAGGCCCAGGCGCACGAGCCAGATAATGACGATGACGAGACCTGTCAGCAGCACGAAGCCGTCGATTCGGGCCAGTGCCGAATCGAGGAACAGGGCAACCGTCAGCAGGGACACGGCCAGCAGCGCGGGCATCTCCCGTCGCAGCGTGGCCGACTTGAGCTCGATCGGTCGAATCAGTGCGACCATCCCGAGCACCAGGCCGATATTGGCGATGTTGGACCCGATCGCGTTGCCGACGGCGAGGTCAGGCTCTCCGCGCAGCGCGGCAACGATCGATACCAGGATCTCGGGGGCGGAGGTCGCGAAGGCGACAATTGTCAGGCCAATCATCAACGGCGCCACGCCCAGGTTCCTGGCCAGGGCGGCGGCGCCGTGGACAAACCTGTCGGCTCCCCAGATCAGCAGGGTGAGACCGACGACAACATTCGCAATATTGTCAAGCATAGAGAGTAAAGATATGACCGCTTAGGCCGGGTTTCGCCGTCTTCGCCCCTTAAGTCCCAGAACCATCATCCGACGCAGCAACCCGATCTCGGCCGTATATGATTGTTATAGCTACACTGCATGATACACAACGGCATCGCCGCACGTTTTGTTACACTGCGCGCCGTTTTCGTACAAAAGGCAGCACTTTTTAGAGATGGAACCTCAAGAAATCAAGACCCTCATCGAAAATGGGCTCGAGGGGGCCGTTGTCGAGGTATACAGCGAGGACAATACCCATTACGCGGCGCTCGTCGTATCGGCGGCTTTCGAGGGTAAACGGCCGATCGCGCGGCACCAGCTCGTCTATCAGTGCCTCGGCAGCCTGATGGGCAACGAGATACACGCGATGTCGATTCGCGCCCATACGCCGGCGGAATGGGCGGCGCTCCAGGCCCCCGACGGGGACTGATCCTTGGACAAGCTGCTTATAAAAGGTGGCGGGCGGCTGTCCGGCAGGGTCGACGTGTCTGGCGCTAAAAACGCCGCGCTGCCGATACTTGCCGGCACCTTGCTGGCGACCGAGCCCGTCACCATTCGCAACGTGCCGCAGCTGAAGGACGTGGCGACCACGATAACCCTGCTGCAGAGCATGGGCGTCAGGGCGACCTTCGACGAAAAGCTCGACGTGGAGGTCGACGCGTCGGCCGTCACCGAACGGCGCGCCCCGTACGAACTGGTCAAGACGATGCGGGCTTCGATCCTCGTGCTCGGACCGCTCGTGGCGCGCTTCGGGGAGGCCGAAGTATCCCTTCCCGGCGGCTGCGCCATCGGCGCCCGGCCGGTCAACCTGCACGTTCACGGGCTGCAGGCGATGGGCGCGAAGGTCGTCGTCGAAAACGGCTATATCCGCGCGCGGGCGAAACGCTTGCGCGGCGCCCATATCGTGTTCGATACCGTGACGGTTACGGGCACCGAGAACCTGATGATGGCGGCAGCGCTCGCCGAGGGCGAAACCCTGCTGGAGAATGCCGCCCGCGAACCGGAGGTCATCGATCTCGCGGATTTCCTGAATGCGATGGGCGCCCGCATCAGCGGCGCCGGAACCAGTACCATCCGGGTCGAGGGGGTTCCCAGCCTGCGCGGCGCAGACCACACGGTGATTCCGGATCGCATCGAGGCGGGTACCTATCTCGTTGCTGCGGCAATGACCGGCGGCAAGATCCGCCTCAACAAAGTCGCTGCCGGACACCTCGAAGCCATAATCGGCAAATTGCAGGAAAGCGGCGCCCATCTCGACGTCGGCAGCGACTCGATAGAAATCGACATGCAGGGCAGGCGCCCGCGCGGTGTCGACATACGTACCTCACCGTATCCCGGATTCCCGACGGACATGCAGGCGCAGTTCTGTGCGCTGAATGCAATCGCGGACGGCGTCGGCACCATCACCGAGACGATCTTCGAGAACCGTTTCCAGCACGTGCTCGAGCTGCAGCGGATGGGCGCGGATATCCATCTCGAAGGGCACACCGCGGTCTGCCGTGGCGTGGACCGTCTGATGGCAGCGCCGGTCATGGCGACTGACCTCAGGGCATCGGCCGGACTCGTGCTTGCCGGTCTTGCGGCCGAGGGCGAATCGCTGATCGACCGTGTCTATCACGTCGACCGGGGCTACGAGCGGATCGAGGAAAAACTGCGCCAGCTGGGCGCCGACATCCGGCGGATCGCGGCCTGACGGCCGTTATTGCCCCGGCAATCGCAGCTCCCGGGGCCGCCTTTCGATGGCGGTAACCGACGTTCGGAAGCGCTGGCCGTCACGCATCCCTTCCAGTTCGATCAGGTCGCCCGGGTTCAGGCGGGCGACGATCAGCAGCGCCTGCTGACGGGAGCGGATCTGCTCGCCATTGATGGACAGGATGACATCGCCGCGGCGCAGTCCGACGGCTTCCGCGGGACTGCCCGCCGTAACGCCGGTCAGCACGATGCCGATATTCGGATTGATGCCCAACGAGGTGGCTTCGACCCGGCTCAGTTCTTCGGGCACGATGCCGACGTAGCCGCGGATCACACGCCCGTTCTGCTTGATTTCCTCGACCACGCCGCGCACCAGGTCGACCGGGATAGCGAAGCCGATGCCCTCCGTGCTGGCGTCCTGGGACAGCACGGCGGTATTGATGCCGACCAGCTGACCCGCTGTATTGATCAGCGCCCCGCCGGAGTTGCCCTCGTTGATGGCGGCATCCGTCTGGATGAAGTTCTCGAACGTCGCCACCGTCTGCGTGACCCGGCCGGTCGCACTCACGATGCCCTGGGTCACGGACTTCGACAGGCCGTAGGGATTGCCAATAGCGAGGACGACGTCGCCGATGCGAATCTGGTCGGAACGGCCGAGCGGAATCGCCGGCAATGGGCCGAGATCGACCTTGAGAAGGGCGAGGTCGGTCTCCTCGTCGACCCCGATGACTTCTGGATTGGCGATCCGCCCGTCGGCCAGTTGCAGGCGGATGTCGCTCGCCAGCGCGACTACGTGGTAGTTGGTGACCAGGTATCCCTCGGCGTCAATGATGACGGCGGAGCCCACACCGGTATTGACGCGAAAGCGGCCGCCTGTGTCCGCGCCGCTGACGTCCGAGACGAGCCGCCGGGTATAGACATTGGCCACTGACGGGGCGGCGATATCGACCGCGTCCGCGTAACTGGTCGGTTGCCCGCCGGCGCCCTGGCTGCCGATGCTGATGGCCGGCAACAGCTGGGGTCGGATCAGGACCACCACGAACGCGGCAGCCAGCCCGACGATCACCGACTGGAGCAGGAAGATCAACACAGGTTTGATTTTTGACACGTCTGCTAGACCGCCCTTGGCGAGTAAGTAATCGCAACGATTCGGGCGCGCATTGCGCCTTGAAATCTAGCCAATTTTCAATGGCCCTGTGTATAATGCGCGACTGATTCCGCACCCAGTCCTGTAATCACCGCATTCCTGTCGGTTGAACGGGGCTGGAAGCAAATCTACCAGTTTTCGAACAATGCGATAAACCGTCCGCTTGAGAGTCGTGTCAAATCGTTGCAGGAAGAGTTTGAGTTAATCAAAACGGCGGCTGAAACGGAAATCACGCGTTGAAACCGGCAACCGCTCTCCACCCAGATTTTGAGATTCATTCGGCTTTTTCCGGCGGTAAACACGTAGTGGCGGGCGATGGGCGTATAGGAGTGCTACATGACTGATGACGTTGATCAGATCGATCGCAACAGGCGTCATTTCCTGACCGTTGCCACACTGGTCACTGGCGGTGCCGGTGTCGTGGCTGCTTCGATTCCTTTTCTCGCGTCGCTGAAACCCAGCGCCCGCGCGCAGGCGCTCGGCGCGCCGGTGGAGGTGGCCGTCGGTTCCATGGAGCCGGGAGAGATGATTCGCGTCATGTGGCGCGGTCGCCTCGTATTCGTTCTGCGGCGCGACGAGGAAATGCTGTCCAGGCTTTCGCAGGTGACCGACTATCTCGACGATCCGGATTCCGCGAACCCCGAACAGCAGCCCGAGTTCGCCGTCAATGAATACCGCTCCATCAAGCCGGAATTCCTCGTGGTCGAGGGCAGCTGCACGCACCTCGGCTGCGCGCCTCTCGCCGAGTTCCAGGTCGGGCCCGCCAATGACTGGCACGGCGGTTTCTTCTGTCCCTGCCACGGTTCCCGCTTCGACCTGTCCGGCCGCGTATATAAAGGTGTACCGGCGCCGACCAATCTGCGGGTGCCGCCCTACCGATTCATCCGCGAGGACGTCATCATGATCGGCGCGGAAGCAGGGGTAGCATAATGGCGCGTATCGAATCCGAAGTCGGCACGCGCACCGGCGCCTTCATGAAGTGGGTTGACGATCGTTTCCCGTGGACGGAAACGATGAAGTACCACGTTACAGAGTACTACGCGTCGAAGAATTTCAACTGGTGGTACATCTTCGGCGTGCTCGCGATGGTCGTGCTGGTCATCCAGATTCTGACCGGCATATTCCTGACCATGAATTACAAGCCGTCGGCGACGGATGCGTTCGCCTCGGTCGAGTACATCATGCGCGACGTCGAGTGGGGCTGGCTGATCCGCTACATGCATTCGACCGGCGCATCGTTCTTCTTCATCGTCGTCTACCTGCACATGTTCCGGGCGATGCTCTACGGCTCCTACAAGAAGCCGCGCGAGCTGATCTGGCTGATCGGCATGCTGATCTTCTTCGTCCTGATGGCCGAAGGCTTCGCCGGCTACCTGCTGCCCTGGGGGCAGATGTCCTACTGGGGCGCGCAGGTGATCATCTCGCTGTTCGGCGCGATCCCGGTCGTCGGTGACGCGCTGGTCGAATGGATCCGCGGCGATTATGCGATTTCGGATATCACGCTCAACCGTTTCTTCGCGTTCCACGTCGTACTGCTGCCGTTGTGTCTCATCGTGCTGGTCTTCCTGCATATCGTGGCGCTGCATCACGTCGGCTCGAACAACCCGGATGGCATCGAGATCAAGGAAAACAAGGGGCCGGACGGCGTGCCGCTCGATGGCATCGCCTTCCACCCGTATCACACGACCAAGGACCTGGTCGGCATCATCGTATTCCTGATGATCTTCTCCGCGGTCGTGTTCTTCGCGCCGGACATGGGCGGCTACTTCCTCGAGCACGCCAATTTCGAACCGGCGAACACGATGGCTACGCCCGAACACATTGCGCCGGTCTGGTACTACACGCCGTATTACGCGATTTTGCGAGCGGTGCCGGACAAGTTCTGGGGATTCATCCTGTTCGCCATCGCGGTGGTGTTGCCGGTCTTCCTGCCGTGGCTGGACCGCGCGCGGGTGAAGTCGATCCGCTATCGCGGCTGGATTTACAAGAGCGCGTTGAGCATCTTCGTCGTCAGTTTCATCATGCTGGGCTGGCTCGGTCTGCAGCCTGCAGAAGGCGTTTACGTCATGATGGCGCGAATCTTCTCGATCCTGTATTTCTCATTCTTCATCTTCATGCCGTACTACACGACGATCGACAAGACGAAGCCTGTACCGGAGAGGGTGGTCTATCATGGGTAATTCGATAAGACTCTTCTCGGCGCTGGCCGCGTTGCTGCTGACGGTTGGCGTATACGCGGCGACTGAAGTCGAACTCGAACCAGCGAACAACGATCCGGACAACATCGAATCGCTGCAACGCGGCGCGCGTAATTTCATGAACTATTGCGCGGGCTGCCATTCGGCGAAATATGTCCGTTACAACACGCTGGGGCGGGGGCTGAACCTCAGTGAACAGCAGCTGGTCGAGAACCTGATGTTCAATGCCGAGAAGACCTTCGAGACCATCGAGGCGAACATGCCGCAGGCGGACGCCGCTCGCTGGTTCGGCCAGCCGCCGCCGGATTTGTCTTTGATGGCTCGGGCACGAGGCACGGATTACATCTACAACTTCCTGAAGGGCTTCTACCTGGATCCCGACAGTCCGACGGGCGTTGATAATCGGGTCCTCGCGGGAACGAGCATGCCGCACGTCCTGTGGGAGCTGCAGGGTTTCCAGACGGCGGTATTCACCACAGACGAGAACGGAAACCCGCTTTTCGACCGATTCGAGCAGACTACTACCGGGTCGATGCCGGCCGACGAGTTCGACAAATTCGTCCGCGATACTGCGAATTTCATGGAGTACATCAGTGAACCGATCCGCTCGACACGTCGCGTACTCGGCGTGTGGGTGCTGATCTTCCTGACTTTCTTCTGGATTATCGCATCGATGCTGAAGAAACAGATCTGGAAGGACGTGACCTGAGCGACGGAGCGCCCGATCCGCCAGAGACTTAAAACAAGAAACTGAAAAACTGCTTTCCCAGGGGGACATCAACATGGCAGTAATCGCCAATCGCCGGTCTGTGATGACGCTTTTCTCGAAGCCGACCTGCATCCACAGCCATCGAACACGGCTGGTGCTGGCCGAGAAAAACATCAATATAGAGATCGTCAGCGTCGACGGCCCGGACCTCCCCGAGGACCTGATGGACCTCAATCCGTATCACACGGTACCCACGCTGGTCGATCGCGACCTGGTTCTCTATGACTCCAGGGTGATCATCGAATACCTGGATGAGCGCTTTCCCCACCCGCCGCTGATGCCCGTGGACCCCGTGACCCGCGCTCAATTCCGGCTGGCGCTGTTCCGGATCGAAACGGACTGGTACCAGCTGGCGGAGCAGTTCGACATGGACGGTGACCGCAAGCTGGCGACCAAATCGAAAAAGATGCTGCGTGAAAGCATCCTGGCCAGCGTCGAATTGTTCGCGGCAAAACAGTACTTCCTGAGTGACGAGTTTTCCCTGGTCGATTGCAGTATCGCGCCGATTCTGTGGCGCTTGCCTGTTTACGGTATCGAGCTCGGCTCGCAGGCTGCGCCGATCGAGGGTTACATGAAGCGGGTCTTCGAACGGCGGTCCTTCCAGGGCAGCCTGACGGAACTGGAACAAGAGATGCGCTTATAGCCCGCAGCCGGGCCCAGGGCGCAGAAAAAGGGTCGCCACGCAAAAAACCGACCCATTTTGCTATCCTGCCTGCTGTTATGAACGACCTCAGCAAATCCAAACGTCCCTACCTTATCCGTGCGATGCACGAGTGGATGGGGGATAACGGCCATACGCCGCATATCGTGGTCGATGCGAGCGTCGACGGGGTCACGGTGCCGACCCAGCACATCAAGGACGGCAAGATAATCCTTAACATAAGTCATTCTGCGGCCCACAATTTGAAACTGACCAATGCCGGCGTCAGCTTCAGGGCCAGGTTTTCCGGCGTGCCTTTCGATGTCTGGGTGCCGGTCGCCTCCGTGATGGGCATATACGCCAAGGAAACGGGGCAGGGAATGATCTTCTCCCACGGATCGGACGAACGACCGGAACCGCCCGACGATCCTGAAAAGGACAAGGCCAGGAGCGATCGCTCGCACCTGAAAGTCGTCAAGTAATTGTTGCGCATCCGGTTGTGACGATGCGCGCTCCACTGAAAATCGAACCCCTGACCGCGACAATCGGCGCTCTGGTGCACGACGTTCAGCTGGCAGGCAATCTCGATGGGGGTGTTCTTGACGCGATATACGAGGCCGTCATCGAACACCAGGTCCTGTTCTTCCGCGACCAGGCGTTTACGCCCGAGTCGCAGCTCCGCTTGGCCGGCACGTTCGGCGCCCTGGCCGAACCACACCCTGTATACCCGCACGTGGCTGGTTACGACCAGGTCGTGCTGCTCGAGAACGACGGCGACCGGCCGCCCGATACCGACGACTGGCACACCGACCTGACTTTTCAGCAAGCGCCGCCGTTTCTTTCCATACTGTATGCAAAACAGGTGCCGGCAGTCGGCGGCGATACGCTCTGGTCGAGCATGCACGCCGCCTTCGACGCGCTGCCGCCGGAACTGCAGCAGCTGGCTACGCGGCTCTCCGCCGTGCACGATATGGGCGCGTTTCGCAATGACTTTCTCGGCGCGGCGCAGGACGTCGCCGCGCTGGTCGACGGACTGGCGAAGGGCGGATCCGCCGTCCACCCGGTCGCACCGGAGCATCCCGTTACCGGACGGCGGCTGCTGTTCGTCAACCGGTCGTTCACGCAGCACATCGTCGGCATGTTGAAGAGTGAGAGCGATCGTCTGCTGCAATACCTGTTCGCCCACATCGATAACCCGGGTTTCCAGGTCCGGTTCCGCTGGCAGGACAATTCTGTGGCCATGTGGGACAACCGCAGCACTCAGCACTTCGCGGTGGCGGACTACCTGCCTGCCTATCGGCGCATGCACCGCGTGATCGTGAATTCCGATCGCCGCGTCGAGGAACGATAGTCCGTTACTGCGTCCTCGATTGGTAGTAAGCAGCGACGACCGGTTCAGCCTCTATGCGCGCACAATGCGCCACGAGATTCGGCGCGACGCTGTCGACGATATCCGTCGGCACGTGGTCAAGCGCGCCCGATGACAACCAGCGAGTCATCGGGAAGACCTTGAGGTCGGCGACAGTCAGGCGTCCGTCGGCAAAGTATTCACCGCCGCCGCGCTCGAGCAGTTCTCCGAGTCCGCGCAGAAATGTCGTCAGCCAGCCGTCGACCAGTTTCGCGCGGGCTTTCTCGAGCTTTTCACCTTCGAGACCGAAGGTGCGGACGATGATGTGTGTCAGGTCCTCGCACGCGTCCATCGCTTCGTCGCAATACAGCGCCTGCATCGGGTCCTTCGGGTACAGACCTGCCAGTCCGCCGATATAACGACACATCGCGTTCGACTGGGTAATGGCGACGCCATCGATCTCCAGCACCGGCACAGCGTTGAAGCGGGTGCCGCCGCGTTTTTCCTGGAACTCCGGAAACGTCCAGCGCTCGTCCTCGAAATCTATGCCGGCAGCATGCAGGGCAATCCGCACGGGTTCGCCACGCCCGCCGTCGAAGTCGAAATAGGTCAGCTTGTAGATCGCCATCGATTCATCCTTTGCTGTGCCTGCCGCGGTGGCTGCTTGCCACCGGGCCGCTTGCGGTAAAGCATAAACCATTCACGCCAGGCGGCGTATGCGACGATCAAGCCCTGCATCGAAGCGACCAGAACAGAGCCGACGCACGGAGCGCGGCAAGTCGCCGCCCTAGCTGCCGAACAGGTATTCGTCGATCAGATCGCAGAGACAATGGATCGCGACCAGGTGTACTTCCTGGATTCGCGCGGTGCGCTCGGCGGGCACACGGATTTCGATATCTCCCGCGGCGAGCAAGCCCGCCATCGGTCCGCCATCCTTGCCGCTCAAGGCAACGATCTGCATCTGTCGTTCATGGGCGGCCTCGATGGCGCGATTGACGTTCGCCGAGTTCCCGGACGTCGAGATGGCCAGCAGGATGTCGCCTTCGCGCCCCAGCGCGCGGACCTGCTTCGCGAAAATATCCTCATACGCATAGTCGTTTGCGATCGACGTCAGCGTCGAGGAGTCGGTCGTCAGCGCGATGCCGGGCAAACCCGGCCTTTCCCGCTCGAAGCGGTTCAGGAGTTCCGATGAGAAATGCTGCGCGTCGCCGGCCGAGCCGCCGTTCCCGCAGCTCAGCACCTTGCCGTCGTTCTGCAGGCAGCGCCCCATCAGGAGTCCTGCTTCGGCGATCTGTTCGGTCAGGGCGGCCGCCGACGCTTCCTTGACCTCCAGGCTTTCGGCGAAGTGCGCCGTCACTCGTGACTCGGCATCCATAGGCATAGTATCCGTCGATTAATCGTCCGTCGGGACCTCAGCAGCGAAACGCATCGCGTATCCATTGTATCGTGCCGGCCGCGCCGTCGGCGCTCTCGATCGCAATCACGTCGAATCGTGCCGGGTGATCGGCGTGTCGCGGGTGTGCCGCGAGGTATGACTGCGCAGTTTTTTCGATCCTCGCCTGCTTGTATGCGTCCACAGTCAGTGCCGGCGGCGTGAATGCTGTCGAGGTCCGGAAGCGCACCTCGACAAAAACGAGGCAATCGTTGTCGCGCATGATCAGGTCAATCTCGCCGCGGCGACACCGGAAATTGCGCGTGACCAGCCGCAGGCCGCGGCGTTGCAGGTAGGCAAGCGCGCGTTGTTCGGCGCGCTTGCCGAGGCGTGCTCTAGTCGTCGGGTGACGGCTCCGGCCATTCGAAATTTGTTTCCTCAATTGCTTCGGGATCGTCCAGCAATTCCTGAAATTCGTTGATTGCCGGTAACGGCACCGGCTGCCCCTGCTCGAACCGCGCCCACGCCAGCTTGCGGTGAATGCGGCCGTCCGCCGTCATGAACAAGCTGCCCGTCGCGCCGGCGATTTCCTCGATGCCGGTCTCCCGCGCATTGAACAGGGCGCCGACCAGGTGATACGCGTCGTAACCCATGGCATGCAGCCGCGCCAGGCGCCGCTCGGACGGCCAGTATTGCCCGTACAGCGTGGGGTAGTCGGCGATCCAGGCTGGCGGCGAGATGACCCATGGCGCATCGGCAAACCTGACGTCGTCGAGATCTGCGTCCGATCGTCCATCCATGGAGTAGATAAAGGAAGTCGAATAAACGGGCAGATCACCCGAATAGTGGAACTTGAGCTGGGACTTGAGCAGGCGGCCGGCGCGCGAATCGGCGCCCAGGAAAACGAAGTCGATGTCCTGCCGGCGTCGCGGATCGAACTGCAGCGGGCCGCCGATATTGGCGCGCAGACGCTGATAACGCTGCACGCTCTGGCTGAGTCCCATCAGGTTTTCGATCTCGAAGGAGAAGTCCTGCGCACTCGGCTCGTAGTTCTGCACGTCGAGCAAGGTGCCACCGAGTCCTTCGAGCTCCGTCGCAAAGCTTCCCAGCACGCGACGGCCCCAGTCATTGGCGGGAACGAGCGCGACGGCCGTCAGGCCCTCGTCGCCGATCGCGCGCTGCGCGGCCGCGGCTGCCTCGTCTTCCGGGGCCAGGGCGAACTGGTAGAAGCCCGGTGGCGCGGGCACATTGTTCGGCAGGTAGTTGAGGCTCAGCACCGGGACCGGCAAGAGCAGTTCACCGGCCAGTTCGGCGACGTTGCGCCGCAGCAGTGGGCCGACGACGAATTCCGCACCGTCGAACACCGCTTGCTGGTAAGCGGCGCTGGCGCCGCCGTCGGCGACGTCATATATACGCACCTGCTGCTGATGGTCGACGCCGCCGACCGCGGAAAAATAGGAGCCGAGAAAGCCATTCTTGATCGCGTTTCCCGCTGCTTCGCCGTTACCTGACAGGGGCAGCAGCAGCGCAACCTGCCGCGGATAATTCAGCAGGCTGTCCTCCGGCAAGGTCAGATCGCTCAGGACGCTGGTCGCCGGATGCCCGGCATAGGTCTCCTGCCAGCGGACAATGCCGTTGCCCCAGCCTATCCCCTGCTGGCCGGTCGTATTGGCGAGGATTGCGAGCGACAGCCAGCCACGCGCGATCGGGTCATAGGTGACGGTCGCTGCCTGCCGCAAGGCGTCGACATCGACGACCTGCAATCCCGCCCACAGCCTGTTCCTGCCTGCCTCGATTGCGCGCGGGCTGTCCAGCCAGTTCTCTCGCTGTACATACAGGTCGACGGCGCGCAGCGGCTCACCTTTCTGGAACCAGGCGTCGGCGCGCAGCGCCTCGACGCGAGCACGGTGGCTGGCGGGCAAGGCCTGCCGCGACAGCGGTTCGAGCAATGCCAGCGCCCGGTCGGGGCGGCCTTCCCACAGTGACAGGGCCGCGGCGTCGGCGCTCCACAGCCACAGGAGCTCGCCGGCAACGGGCGTCGGGACCTGGCTGAGCGCGTTGCGCGCCCGGCGGCCATCGCCGGCAAACAGCCATTGCTCGACAGCAAGGAGCGTCAGCCGATCGCGCTCCGCGCCGCTGGCGTTCGCCGCCAGGCCGATGTAGACGCCGGCCGCATCACTATACTGCCCGGCCTGCGAGAGGGATTCCGCGCGGCGCTCGGCCTGGCCGACGCCGGATACGCCACCCGGCGCAACACAGCCCGCGACGACGACCAGCGTCGCGACTGTCGCGAAGCGTTGCATAATCCGGATCCACGCCGGTCTGCTGCTTGCCTGCGCACCAGCGTGCCGTGCAGGATGTCGGTTGTCAGTTTCGATCACGTGAATAATCCAGATCCCGGAAGGAAAGACTTGAGCAAGGGCACATTATTCGTCGTTGCGACGCCGATTGGCAATCTCGGTGACCTGTCGCCGCGCGCCAGGGAGGTGCTGGAGCAGGTCGACCTGGTCGCCGCGGAGGATACGCGCGTCACCGGTCGATTGCTATCACATTTCGGCATCGGCAAAACCTGCAAAGCCGTTCATGAACACAACGAAGAGAAAGTGCTTCCAGGGCTGATTGCAGCACTGGAAAGTGGCAAATCGGTGGCGCTCGTGGCGGACGCCGGGACACCGCTGGTCAGCGACCCGGGTTTTCGCCTGGTGCGTGCCGCCCACGACGCCGGGATCGCCGTCTCGCCGGTGCCCGGGCCCTCTGCGCCGGTCGCCGCATTATCGGCCATGGGGCTGCCCACGGACCGGTTCGCGTTCGAGGGCTTCCTGCCGGCGAAAAGCGGCGCCCGGCTCTCGCGGCTGCAGTCGCTGGTCAGCGAACCCCGGACCCTGCTGTTCTTCGAGTCGGTGCACCGCGTTGCCGACACCGTCAACGATCTTGCGGCCACCTTTGGCGGCGATCGGCTCGCGTCCGTGGTCCGCGAACTCTCCAAGCTGCACGAGCAATGCGTGACGGCGACGCTCGACGAGCTCGCGCGGATGATCGAGGAGGGCGAAATCCCGCTGAAAGGCGAATTCGTCATTGGTGTGGCGGGTGCGCCGGGAAGTGGCGAAGAGGGAGACCCGGGATCGAGCGACGCGCTGCTGCGCGAGCTCATGGCCGCGCTCCCGGGCAAGCAGGCAGCCGCCATCGTTGCAAGGATTACGGGGGTCCCGCGCAACGAGGTCTACCAGCGCATGCTGGCGATCAAAGACGAGCAATCCTGACGGCTGGAGAGTATGATTCCCGACCCCATAACTGGGCCCAGTATTGGGGGACAGAAAGTGAGAGTCGGCCAGGCAATCGCCGGCACCCCGCGTGCCGGAGGAAAGTCCGGGCTCCATCAGGCAGGGCGCCAGGTAACGCCTGGAGGGCGCGAGCCCATGGAAAGTGCCACAGAAAATATACCGCCGGCCGCAAGGCAGGTAAGGGTGAAATGGTGCGGTAAGAGCGCACCGCGCGGCTGGTAACAGCCGTGGCAGGGTAAACCCCACCTGGAGCAAGACCAAATAGGGGAGCAGGCAGGCCGCAAGGCCTCGACCGCGCGCCTGAGCGGGCTCCCGGGTAGGTTGCTAGAGGCAGCCGGTGACGGTCGTCCCAGATGAATGATTGCCCTCGACAGAACCCGGCTTATGGCCGGCTCTCTCTTTCTCTTTTAAAATCAATAATTTATAATAACAGCTGGCGCGCCTGGGCGGCGATTCGCGCGGCAAGGCCCGAGCCGCCGCCGGGAAACGACGTCAGGCCAGTACTGTCGTCGTCTAGCGACTCATTTATTATAAGGTGTCGAGAAAAGCAGCATAAGTCTTTGATTTAACGCCCCTAAACCCTGCCACAATTTGCCCGGATTTGGCCACTAATTAGCCTCTAAGTCCCTGTACAACAACAAATAATTGGAATTATTGGTTGACGGTGACGGAGGGCCCGAATAATATGGCAAAAAGTGGAGAAAAGTGGGAGGAAGGGGTAAATGCGGTCACCGTTCTTCGAGTGCCGTTTCCTGACCCCGAAAACAAACCGTGCTGCGTGGGGCCACCAAAGTTACTTTGGACGCGAAAGGGCGTCTGGCGATTCCGACCCGTTACCGGGAGCGGATCGCTCAGCGTTGCGACGGCCAGCTCGTAGCCACGGTCGACAAGGACTACTGCCTCCTCCTCTATCCACTCCCGGACTGGGAAGAAATCGAACGCAAATTGATGCGCCTGCCGAGCCTGGACAAACGGGCTCGCCGCCTGCAGCGGTTGATGGTCGGCCACGCCACGGAAGTGGATGTGGATGGTCACGGGCGCATCCTTTTGTCGCGTGAACTGCGCGAGTTCGCCGGGCTGGAGCGGCAGGCGGTGCTGCTCGGCCAGGGCAATCGGTTCGAGTTGTGGAACGAAGAACGCTGGAACGAAACGCGAGACGGGTGGCTGAACGATGGGGATGACGCAGATCTCTCGGCTCAGCTCGAAAACCTCACCCTCTGATTCCGTTCCGGCGGAGTGAATAAAGACACACAAGGTGCCAGTCACCACGTGCCGGTTCTGTTGGGCCCTGCAATCGAGGCCCTGAACCTGAAAGCGGATGGCTGCTACGTAGACGGGACGTTCGGGCGGGGAGGCCATTCAGGGGAAATATTGAAACATCTGGGACCGGGCGGGCGCCTGCTGGCGATCGATCGTGACCCGGATGCCATAGCGAAAGCCCCTGCCAAGCTTCTCGACGACCCGCGTTTGACGCTGATTAACGGACGATTTTCGGAAACCAAAAGGTATGCGACTGAAAGAGACCTGCTCGGAAAAGTGGATGGCCTGCTACTCGATCTGGGGGTCTCGTCACCGCAACTGGATGAAGCCGACCGCGGATTCAGCTTTCGGGCAGAGGGCCCGCTCGACATGCGAATGGACCCGACTTCGGGCCAATCCGCAGCCGACTGGCTGCAAACGGTGGACGAACAAAGCTTGAAGAAGGTGCTGAAAGAATATGGCGAGGAACGACACGCGTCTCGCATCGCGCGCGCGATCGTCGCTGCGCGTGAGGCCGGACCGATCCGTACGACGAAGGCCCTCGCAGATATCGTCACCGCGGCGGCCCCCGCGCCCAGGCAAAAGCGGCACCCGGCGACGAAGACCTTCCAGGGCATCCGGATCTTTATCAATCGCGAGCTCGAGGAACTCAAAGCGGTGCTCGCTGCGTCGGCCGACCTGCTGCGACCGGGCGGGCGCCTCGCGGTCATCAGCTTTCATTCGCTCGAGGACAGGATCGTCAAGCGCTTCATGCGCGAGGCATCGCGTGAGCCGGAGCAGTACCGCGGCATGCCGGATATCCCCGCCGAATGTCGACCGCCGTTCAGGATCATCGGCAAGGCGATTTCGGCAAGCGCCGCGGAAATCGCAGCCAATCCCCGGGCCAGGAGCGCACGCCTGCGGGTCGCGGAGCGGAGCGGATGAATTTTCTGCATGGCCGCCAGCCGTTCCTGCTGACGATGACGTTCGCCGTCGTCTGCGTGATGTCGGCCATGGCGCTCATTTATACGAAGCACGAATCGAGAAAGCTGTTCGTCGAACTCGAGGCGCTGACGACGGAGCGCGACGAACTGAACATCGAATGGGGTCGGCTGCAGATCGAGCAGAGTACGTGGGCGACGCATGCGCGTATCGAGCGCGTCGCAACGGAGGAACTGTCGCTGGCGAGACCGAAAGCAACGGAAATCTATGTCATTGAGCGACCATGAGCCGGGGCGCAAAGACAAAACAGCAGACTGCCAGGAGATTCACGGGCAGGTTGACGCTGGTGATCGCGTTCTTCGTCATCGCGTCCGGCGCGCTGATGACGCGCGCGGTTCATCTGCAGGTCTTCAACAGGGATTTTCTCAATCAGCAGGCGGACACCCGTCACCTGCGTACGGAGAGGATCTCGGCGCACCGCGGTTCGATTACCGATCGCAATGGCGAGCCGCTGGCGATCAGCACGCCGGTCGACAGTGTCTGGGCGAATCCGCAGGAACTGGCGTCCGCCGTTGATCGGGTCCCGGAACTGGCGCGCATCCTGGACGTCGATCCTGACCAGCTCATGCGCCGCATCACGCGCAGCATGGACAAGGAATTCCTGTACCTCAAGCGCCACCTGAGCCCGCAGACGGCGGACCAGGTGCTGGCGATGAAGCTGCCGGGCGTCAACGCGCTGCGCGAGTATCGGCGCTACTACCCGGCTGGCGAAGTCACCGGCCATCTCGTCGGCTTCACGAGCATCGACGACGATGGTCAGGAGGGGCTCGAGCTCGCCTTCAACCACTGGCTGTCCGGCGAGTCCGGCTCCAAGCGGGTCCTGAAAGACCGGCTGGGCAGGGCCGTCGAAAACGTGGCCAGCATCAAGCCGCCCCGGCATGGCAAGGACCTTCGCTCGAGCATCGACCTGCGCCTGCAGTATCTCGCCTACCGCACCCTCAAGGGGGCAATTCGCAAGCACAACGCCGAGTCGGGCTCGATCGTGATCCTCGATATTGCAACGGGCGAAGTGCTGGCGATGGTCAACCAGCCGTCGTACAACCCGAATGATCGCTCGCAATACTCTGCCGAGCGCTATCGCAATCGCGCGATTACCGACATTTTCGAGCCTGGTTCCAGTATCAAGCCGCTGGTCATGGCAGCGGCACTGGAAAGCGGCCGCTACCGCGCGAGCAGCATGGTCGATACATCGCCCGGCTACGTGGTCGTCGGCCCCAAGCGGATCGAGGACAGCAGCGATCTCGGCAGGGTCAGCCTGACCACCGTGCTGTCGCGCTCGAGCAATGTCGGCATCACCAAGATCGCCATGTCGCTCGAAGCCGACCAGCTCTGGCAGACCATGACCCGCTTCGGCTTCGGTTCGCTGACGTCGAGCGGTTTCCCGGGCGAGTCCGCCGGGCTATTGACGCACTACAACGACTGGCGACCGATCAGCCAGGCGACGCTCGGCTATGGCTACGGCGTTTCAGTCACGCCGCTGCAATTGACACAGGCTTACGCGGCGCTCGGCAATGACGGTCACATGGCCCCGGTTTCTCTCGTTGCGCTCGATGTACCGAACGAAGGCCGGCGAATCATCAGCGAAGACACGGCGGATTCCGTCCGCAGCATGATGGAGGAAGTCGTGAGCCCGGACGGGACCGGCAGCGAGGCGGGCGTTACCGGATACCGCGTTGCCGGCAAGACGGGCACGTCCTGGAAATTCGCGCCGGGCGGCTACTCGGAGGACAAGTATTTTTCGATATTCGCGGGCCTCGCGCCGGCCAGCGATCCGCAGCTTGCCGCCGTCGTCATTATCGACGAGCCGACCGGTGATCTTTATTACGGCGGCGACGTCGCCGCGCCCGTGTTCGGCGACGTCATGGCCGAGTCGCTGCGCCTGCTTGCGATTGCCCCGGATGCACTGCCGGCCGCGAACGGTACGGGCGTCATACAGGCCATGAGTCAATGAGCATGCCTGCGGAGCATCTCGGTAACTTCCAGACCCTCGACCAGCTGCTCGGGGGCATCGTCGACGCGCCGGCAATCGATATTGCCGGCATATCGTCCGATTCCAGGAAGCTCGGACGTGGCTGGCTTTTCCTGGCCGTTCAGGGCGCGACATCGCACGGACTGGATTTCATCGAGCAGGCCGAGGCTGCCGGCGCGGCGGCGGTGGCATACGATGCCTCGACCGGCGTCAGCCCCGACGGTGCTTTGCCGACGATCGCGATCGAGGGACTTGCGAGTCGTCTCGGCGAGATCGCGAACCGCTGGTACGGCTTTCCGTCGCACGACGTGCGGGTTACCGGCGTGACCGGCACCAACGGCAAGACGACGGTCGCCTATCTCGTTGCCCAGTGCCTGACCCGGCTCGGCAACAAGTGCGCGTACATCGGCACGCTGGGCGCCGGCATCGACAGCATCGACGGCGAGGGAGCGATGACCACACCCGCCTGCCTCGATCTGCACGAGTTGCTGGCCGGCTTCCGCAGCGCAGGCGCCACGCACGCCGCAATGGAAGTGTCCTCGCACGCACTGGAGCAGGCGCGTGTCGACGGCGTCCGCTTCGATGCCGCGATATTCACCAACCTGAGCCGCGACCACATCGATTATCACGGCTCGATGGACGCATACTTCGAGTCCAAGGCCTCCCTGTTTCTCGATCACGACGTTCGCCATCGCATCGTCAGCCTCGACACCGAGTATGGCGTCGAGCTCGCTGGCCGCTGCGGCGCCAATGTCGTCACGGTGTCGACGCATCTCGACCGGGTCACCAACGGCAGGCCGCACGTCTTTGTGCACTCGGTCGTTGCCGGTGAGGCGGGCTCGGGCATCGGGATCCGCAGCTCGTGGGGCGAAGCTGAATTGCAATTGCCGTTGCCGGGCGACTTCAACGTCGCCAACGCCATGGAAGTGCTGGCGCTGCTGCTGTGTAACGACATTTCTCTCGACGACGCCTGTGCGGCGGTGGAGCAGGTCAGCGCACCGCCCGGACGCATGGAGCTGGTGAATCGATCGCTCGATGACGAGCTGCCGCTCGTGTACGTCGACTATTCGCACACGCCGGCCAGTATCGAGGCTGCGCTCAGGGCGCTGCGCCTGCATTGCCGGGGGGAGCTCTGGTGCGTATTCGGCTGCGGTGGCGACCGCGATCGCGGCAAACGACCGATGATGGGCAAGGTCGCCGAACGCCTGTCCGATCGCGCCATCGTGACCAGCGACAACCCGCGGAACGAACCTCCGGGGCAAATCATCGACGACATCCTCGAAGGCATGCAGAAAGACGCGCTGGCGATCAGCGATCGTGGCGAAGCGATTGCTCATGCGATCGACAACGCCGCGAGCGATGACGTGATCCTGATCGCCGGCAAGGGCCATGAGGACTACCAGGTCATCGGTGAGCAGACACTGTCGTTTTCCGATTTCGACACAGCGAGCCAGCGTCTCGCCGCGAGGGGAGGCGCAGGCAAATGATTGCGGGCAGGCTTTCCGACGCGGCAAATCACATGCATGGCAGTCTGCATGGCGAAGACGGCGAGTTTCGCGGCGTCAGCACGGATACCCGTTCCATACGGCCCGGCGAGCTGTTCGTCGCGCTCCAGGGCCCGAATTTCGACGGCACTGCGTTCATCGAGCAGGCGGCAGCCGGCAACGCGGCAGGGGCGGTCGTGCCGCGGCAGGTCGACACGCGCCTGCCGATCATCGTCGTCGACGACACCCTGAAAGCGCTCGGCCAGCTCGCAGCGAAATGGCGCGAATCGATGCCGGCCACGGTCATCGGCATCACCGGCAGCAATGGCAAGACGACACTCAAGGAACTGCTCGCGAGCTGCCTGGCGTTGACGGCCGATACGCTGGCTACACACGGCAATCTGAACAATGAGATCGGCGTGCCGCTGATGCTGACGAGGATAAGCAAAAGTCATCGTTATGCAGTGATCGAAATGGGCGCCAATCATGCAGGGGAGATCGCCTATCTCTCCGCGCTGGCGGCGCCGAAAATCGTTGCGATCACCAATGCGGCGCCGGCTCACCTCGAGGGATTCGGCTCTGTCGAGGGCGTTGCCAAAGCGAAAGGCGAGATCCTGCAGGGCAAAGAACGGCCCGAATTTGCCGTCCTGAATGCCGATGACGATTACTTCGAATTCTGGAAGACCTTCGTTGCGGATACGACCGTCACCAGCTTTGGTCTGAGCGCCGACGCGGACGTTCGCGCGAGCCATATTGCAGCGACGGAAGACGGCTCCAGTTTCACGCTGCACATGCCCGGCATCCAGCTCGACGTCAAGCTGCACCTTGTCGGCAAGCACAACGTGCTCAATGCCTGCGCGGCAGCGGCTATCGCCAGCGCACTCGCCATTCCGCCTGATCAGATCAGGCATGGGCTGGAGGCCGTCGTGCCCGTGGGCGGACGCCTGCAGGCGGTACAGAGCGCGAGCGGCGCGGTGCTTTACGACGACAGCTACAACGCGAACCCGGTGAGCGTGCAGGCAGCGGCCGAGTTCCTCGCAGCGCAGGATGGCGAAAGCTGGTTCGTGCTCGGCGACATGGCGGAACTGGGTGGCGATGCGAAACTCCTGCATGCGCACACCGGCTGGGTGATCCGCGAGGCAGGCGTGAAAAACCTGCTGGCGACCGGTCCGCTGTCGAGAGAAGCCGTCGAATCGTTCGGTAAGGGCGGTCGCTGGTTCGACTCCATCGATGCGCTGAACGCAGAGCTGCGGCGGACGATTTCCAGCGGCGACGTCGTGCTGGTCAAAGGCTCGCGTTCGATGGGCATGGAGCGCGTGGTCGACGCGCTCACCAAGCATGCAGACAAGGCAAGGAGCGCCTGACGATGCTGCTGTACCTGACCAACTATCTCGCCGAGTTCGAATCCGGGTTCAGTGTGTTCAATTACCTTACGCTGCGCGCCATCCTCGGCGCACTGACCGCGCTGGCGATCTCCTTCGTTATCGGTCCGCGCATGATCGAGCGACTGAGCAACAACCAGGGCGGCCAGCCAGTGCGCAGTGACGGTCCTGATACGCACATCATCAAGGCGGGCACGCCGACGATGGGCGGCGCACTCATCCTGACCGCGATCGTCGTCAGCACCGTGCTCTGGGCCGACCTCGAGAATCGCTATATCTGGGTGGTCCTCTTCGTCACGCTGGCGTTCGGCGTCATCGGTTACGTTGACGACTACAAGAAGTTGATCCTGCAGGATCCTGCCGGACTTTCCGCCCGCCAGAAACTGTTCTGGCAATCGACAGCGGCGCTGATTCCGGCGGTTGCATTGTTCATGATGGCGACGGACGAAATATCGACGTCGCTGCTCATCCCCTACTTTCCCGACCTGTGGCTGCCGCTCGGCATGTTCCAGATCGTGATCTCTTTTCTTTTTATTGTCGGTTTCTCCAACGCGGTGAACCTGACCGACGGACTGGATGGCCTGGCGATCATGCCTGCAGTCATGGTCGGCGGCGCGCTCGGCGTGTTCGCCTACGTTACCGGCAATACGAATTTCTCTGAATACCTCGGCATTCCGTACGTGGCGGGCACCGGGGAAATCCTTGTCTTCTGTGCCGCGCTCGGTGGCGCAGGACTCGGCTTTCTCTGGTTCAACACGTATCCGGCGCAGGTATTCATGGGCGATATAGGTGCACTTTCGCTTGGTGCAGCTCTGGGTGTTGTAGCGGTCGTCGTTCGGCAAGAAATCGTGCTTGCAATTATGGGCGGAGTTTTCGTCGTCGAAACCGTGTCAGTCATGATTCAGGTGGCGTCTTTCAAACTGACTGGAAAGCGCGTATTCCGGATGGCGCCGCTACATCACCATTTTGAGCTCAAAGGCTGGGCCGAGCCGAAAGTGATTGTTCGCTTCTGGATCATCACCTTCATCCTGGTGCTGATCGGCCTGGCCAGTCTGAAGATTCGATGAGCGCGGCGGCAAAGAAAAAACCGGCGGCGAAGCGCTCGGCGAAGAAGAAGGACCTGGTCCTGGGCCTCGGCAAGACCGGCTTGTCGGTCGCGCGTTACCTGTCGCGAAACGACATCGACGCAATTTATGTGGACAGTCGTGACGAACCGCCGGGGCTGGACGAACTCAACACACTTTGTCCCGACGCGGACGTGCATGTCGGCGATATGCCGGCGAAGCTGGTCAAAAAAGCGTCTCGCATCATCGCGTCGCCGGGGATCGCCGACGCAGATCCGTTCCTGGAGGAGGCGAGGCAGGCGGGCGTCGACATTGTCAGCGACATTGAACTGTTCGTCGCCGAAGCCGGCGCGCCGATCGTTGCGGTGACCGGATCCAATGGCAAGAGTACGGTTACGACGCTGCTGGCGCTGATGTGCGAGGCATCCGGCCGGACCGGCCTGGCAGGCGCCAACCTCGGCGAGCCCGCGCTGGACCTGCTGCTCGAGGATGAGCCGGATTTCTATGTGCTCGAGCTGTCGAGCTTCCAGCTGCAGCGAACGAAGAACCTGCCGGCCGCCGTTGCCGTGCTGCTGAACATCTCGCCGGACCATCTCGACTGGCACGGTGACGAAGACGAATACCGTGCCGCCAAGTACCGGATATTCGCGCAGGCGGAGGCGGCAGTTTTCAATCGCGCCGATGATGAGGTCCGGGCACACATTCCCGACGGCATCCCGGCGCTCAGCTTCGGGCTCGCAGCGCCGGCGGCGGACGAATACGGACTCATCGCCGACGCCGACGACCTGTTCCTGGCGCGCGGCGAACAGCTGCTGCTCGCGGTTTCCGAACTTGCGCTCGTCGGCACGCACAACCAGGCCAACAGCCTGGCCGCGCTCGCCGCCGGTCAGCTGATGGGCCTCGACATGTCGGCCATGCTGCAGGTGCTTCACGAGTTTCCCGGCTTGCCGCATCGCATGCAGCCGGTCGGCGAATCCCGCGGCGTGCGCTTCATCAACGATTCGAAAGCGACCAATGTCGGTGCGGCGATCGCGGCGATCGATTCCGTGCAGGGCGCGGTCGTGCTGATCGCCGGCGGTCAGGGCAAGGGTGGCGACTTCGAGCGGCTCGCGCGGCAGGCCTGCGGTCACGTCCGCAGCGCCATCCTGATCGGCGAAGACGCCGCGGAGATCGAAACGGCGTTTGCGGACCTTATCCCGACCGAGCGCGCCAGCGACATGCGCACGGCCGTGGAGCGCGCGGCGGCGCTGGCTGAAACCGGCGATACGGTCCTGCTCGCGCCGGCCTGCGCAAGCTTCGACCAGTACCCGAACTACATGGCCCGCGGCGAAGACTTTACCCGCGTGGTGGAGGCGCTTTCGCTATGACCACGGGTAGCGTCACGATGCCGTTCCCGGCCAGGATGAAGAACCCGATCCGGGTCGACGCCATATTGCTTGCCGCGTCGCTGACGCTGCTCCTGGGCGGGCTCATCGTGCTGGCCTCTGCATCGATTTCGACGGCCGACAATGCATCGGGAGATCCCTTTTACTACGTCAGCCGGCAGGCGATCGCGGCATTGATCGGCGCGGTGGCCGGATTCGCCTGCCTGTTCGTGCCGATGACGTTCTGGCGCAGCACCGGTCCGCTGATGCTGCTGATCGCTTTCGGTCTGCTGGTCGTGGTCCTCGTGCCGGGTGTCGGCTACACCGCCAATGGCAGCACGCGATGGATCCGGCTCGGATTCCTGAACCTGCAGGCCTCCGAGTTGGCGCGTCTGTGCATGATGATTTATCTCGCCGGCTATCTCGTGCGCCACAACAAGATGCTGCAGGAGCAGCTCTCCGGCTTTGTCAACCCGATGATCGTCCTGTTTATCGCCTGCTGCCTGTTGCTGGCCGAACCGGATCTCGGCGCCGCGGTCGTGCTGGTGGCGATCGCTTTCGCAATGATGTTCGTTGCAGGCGCGCGCTTCCGCGACTTCTTCGTCTTTGCCGGGCTTGCGGTCGCAGCTGTGGCCACCCTGACGATCACCCGGCAATACCGCTTCGAGCGCCTCACCGGGTTCCTCGATCCGTGGGCCGATCCTTACGACAAGGGCTTCCAGTTGACGCAGTCGCTGATCGCCATCGGCAGGGGCGAGTGGTTCGGCGTGGGCCTCGGCGACAGCGTGCAAAAACTGTTCTACCTGCCCGACGCGCACACCGATTTCGTGTTTGCGGTCTATGCCGAGGAATTCGGTCTGCTCGGTTCGTTCGTACTGATCCTGTTGTTCGCCGTCGTGCTCTGGCGGATCTTCAAGCTCGGCATTCGGGCCGCGAACCTCGAGCGATTCTTCGAGGCCTATCTCGCCATCGGCATCGGCACCTGGCTGGGTCTGCAGGCCTTTATCAACATCGGCGTCAATATGGGCCTGCTGCCGACCAAGGGTCTGACCTTGCCGCTGGTCAGCTACGGGCGCTCGAGCCTGATCGTCACGATGGTCAGCCTCGGGATCCTGTTCCGCATTCACCACGAGCTCGAGGTCGATGGCCGCGCGCCGAATCGGCGCCGCAAACCGCGCAGGAAGCCCGGAGGACGTCGATGAGCGGACGGCCGATCCTGATCCTGGCCGGCGGCACCGGTGGCCATGTCTACCCGGCCCTGGCCGTGGCGCGCGCGCTGCAAGCCGGGTCGCACGACGTCGTCTGGCTCGGGACGCATCGCGGCCTGGAGTCGCGCGTCGTCCCTGCGGCAGGTATCCCGATCGAGTGGGTTGCGGTCAGCGGGCTGCGCGGCAAAGGCGCATGGACACTGTTGCTCGCACCGTTCCGACTCTTTTATGCGTTGTGGCAATCGCTGGTCATCATGCTGCGGCACCGGCCGGCTGCGGTACTCGGCATGGGCGGTTTCGTGAGCGGCCCCGGCGGACTCGCTGCGTGGCTGACGCGCCGGCCACTCGTTATCCATGAACAAAATGCCGTTGCCGGCATGACGAATCGTCTTCTGGCGCGTCTTGCCCGGGTTGTGCTGCAGGCCTTCCCGGGCAGTTTTAATTCCGCACGTCCGGTCGAAACGGTGGGTAATCCCGTGCGCCCGGACATTACCGCGATCGAAAATCCCGATACGCGGCTGGCCGGTCGCACCGGTTCGCTTCGACTCCTCGTGCTCGGCGGCAGCCAGGGGGCGCTGGCGCTCAACGAGGCCGTGCCGGCGGCCCTGGCGCTGCTTCCCGACGACATCCGCCCCGAGGTTCGCCACCAGACCGGCGAACGCACCGCGGCTGCGGCGCAGGCTGCCTACGAACGCCACGGCATCGATGCGCGGCTGGAACCCTTTATCGAGGACATGGCTTCAGCCTATGCCTGGGCCGACCTCGTCATTTGCAGAGCTGGCGCGCTCACGGTCGCCGAACTTTCGGCGGCCGGTCTGCCAGCTATCTTCATTCCGTTCCCCGCCGCGGTCGACGATCACCAGACCGCCAACGCGCGACCGATGGTCGAGGCGGGCGCCGGCGACATCCTGCAGCAGGCGGACATGGATGATCAGTCCCTGGCCGGTCTCCTGCAGAAGTGGCTGGGCAGCCGCAACGCGCTGCTCGAGGGCGCGCGCCGGGCACGCGCCCTCGCGATGCCCGACTCGCTGGCGCGGATCACGAATCATTGCCTGCTGGCTGCGGGGGCGTCGCCATGATCCAGCGCATGCGCCGCATCAACCGCGTTCACTTTGTCGGCATCGGCGGCTCGGGCATGTCGGGCATCGCCGAGGTCATGCTGAGCCTCGGCTATGACGTGCAGGGTTCCGACCTGAAACGCAACAAAGCGACCAAACGTCTCGAGTCGCATGGCGCGCGGGTGTTCATCGGCCACGACGCGGCCCAGGTTGCCGACGCCGACGCGGTTGTCGTCTCCAGCGCAGTCGATGAATCCAACCCGGAGGTCATGGCTGCCCGTGAAGCGCTGCTGCCGGTAGTGCAACGCGCCGAGATGCTTGCCGAACTCATGCGCTTCCGATACTCGATCGCCGTCGCCGGCACGCATGGCAAGACCACCACGACGAGTCTCGTTGCCAGCGTCCTCGCCGAGGGCGGCCTCGATCCGACATTCGTCATCGGCGGCCGCCTGAAGAGCGCCGATGCGAATGCACGGCTGGGCGAGGGTGACTACCTGGTCGCCGAGGCCGACGAAAGCGACGCTTCATTCGTGCACCTGAAACCGATGCTGGCGATCGTCACCAATATCGATGCCGATCACATGTCGACCTACGAAGGCGACCTCGAAAAGCTGCGCGGTAGCTTCATCGAATTCCTGCATAACCTGCCGTTCTATGGTCTCGCGATCGTCTGCGCGGACGATCCGGGCATCGTCGACGTGCTTGGCCAGATCGGCCGCTCGGTCGTCACTTACGGCGTCGACAGCGATGCCGACATCCGCGCGGAGAACATTGCTTTCGATCAGGGGATGACGACCTTCGACGTCATCCGCGGCGAGCAGGACGAGGCGCTGCGAATCAGCCTGCGCCTGCCGGGTATGCACAACGTGCGGAATGCGCTGGCAACCATCGCGGTTGCGAGCGAACTGCAGATCAGCGACGAGGCCGTCAGCCGCGCGCTCGGGAATTTCCAAGGTATCGACCGGCGCTTCCAGAGCCTCGGCGAAGTGCGCACGAAGAACGGCAATATTCTGCTGATCGACGACTACGGTCACCATCCGACGGAAATCGCAGCCACGCTCGCCGCGGCCCGATCCGGCTGGCCCGGCAGGCGCATCGTGCTGGCCTTTCAACCGCATCGTTACACCCGGACGCGCGATCTCCTGGACGACTTTGCCGCGGTGTTGAGCGATGCAGACGTCCTGGTGCTGCTGGAAGTGTTCGCCGCCGGGGAAGACCCGATCGCGGGTGCCGACGGTCGCGCCATCGCCCGCGCAGTCAGGGGTCGGGGCGGCGTCGAGCCGGTGTTCGTCGAGTCGCTGGACGAATTGCCGACGACATTGGAAGGATTGATCGCGGACGGCGACCTCGTGCTGACGATGGGCGCCGGCGACATCGGCGCATTCGCGGCCGGATTGCCGGGCCTGCTGGCTCACGGGCCGCAGCTGAAGGTGCAGAAATGATGCCGGCCATCCAGACCCCCGGCATGAGCGGCGAGCTGCGCAGGAACGAGCCGATGAGCCGGCATACGTCGTGGCGGGTGGGCGGTCCTGCCGAGCTGTTCTACAAGCCCGCGGGCGTTGACGACCTGGCTGCATTTCTTGCCGAACTCGATCCCGGGATTGCGGTGTTCTGGTTCGGTCTCGGCAGCAATCTCCTGGTTCGCGATGGCGGTCTTCCGGGCGTCGTGATTGCCGCGTCGGGGATCTTCAGCGACATCGAAGATCGCGGCGATCATCAGGTTCGCGCCGGGGCCAGCGTGCCCTGCACGCAGCTCGCCCGGCAGTGCATCCGCTGGGGCTACGGTCCATCGGAGTTCTTCGCCGGCATTCCCGGCACGCTCGGCGGCGCGCTCGCGATGAACGCCGGCGCGCATGGCGGGGAGACCTGGGAGCGCGTGCAGTCGGTGCGCACGATCGACAGGCATGGAGGGCTGCACGAACGTACGCCCGCCGACTATGAGATCGGCTATCGCAGCGTCGTCGGGCCCGCCGACGAATGGTTTATCGAGGCGATACTCCGCTTCGATCCCGCCGTCGAGCCGAGCATGGAAACGCTCAAGGACATGCTGGCGCGGCGCAAGGACACGCAACCGCTGGGCTTGCCGAGTTGCGGTTCTGTATTCCGCAACCCGCCCGGCGACCACGCCGCGCGACTGATCGAATCCTGTGGTCTGAAAGGCTGCCGAATCGGCGAGGCCGAGGTATCCGAAAAGCATGCCAATTTCATCATCAACCGCGGCGAGGCGACGGCGCTCGACGTGGAGAACCTGATTCTCCACGTGCAGCACACCGTGCGCGACGCAACGGGCATCGAGCTGATCCCCGAAGTCCGCATCGTGGGCAGGGAGTCGACATGATCGACATACTGAATGACGAACGGATAATCGTCGACGATGCCGCCGAGTTCGGACGCGTGGCTGTCATGTATGGCGGCGATTCCAGCGAACGTGAAGTGTCTCTCGCCAGCGGCACGGCGGTGCTCGAGGCGCTCCGCTCGCGGGGCATCGATGCGGCGGGCTGGGATCCCGCGGAAAACAGCCTGGCAGAGTTTGCCGGCGCAGGATTCGATCGCGTCTGGATCGCGTTGCACGGACCGGGGGGCGAGGACGGCGCGCTGCAGGGCGCATTGGAATGGCTGGACATGCCCTACACGGGCAGCGGCGTCATGGCGTCGGCGCTCGCCATGGACAAAATCCGCAGCAAGCAGCTGTTCCGCGCTGCCGGCATCGACACCCCCGACTATGTCGTTCTGCACCGGCGAGGGGATGCCCACATTGCGGTGGAACAGCTCGGCTTCCCGATTGTCATCAAGCCGTCGGGTCAGGGTTCGAGCGTCGGCATCGGCATGGTCTTCGAGCCGGACGACCTCGCCGAAGCCGTCGACGTCGCTTTGAGCTTCGGCGCG